>WNGC01000036.1_pt1 | contig 61260 bp, 49 predicted proteins | sample 5400051 | NCBI WGS metagenome assembly WNGC01 (sample SAMN13153368, study PRJNA577476) | soil metagenome | isolation source: 20 cm soil or saprolite under grassland replicate 2 | place: USA:California | collected 2016-06-15
GAGAAGGTGGACGGCCGGTCCGCCGTAGTTGGTACGTTCGGGGAGACATTCGAGCCGACGCCCGCCCGCGCGCAGGTCAACGAGGCGCGACGCCGCAACATCGAGCGCAATCATACGGCGACGCACCTCGTGCACGCCGCGTTGCGCAAAGTCCTCGGCACGCACGTGCGTCAGGCGGGCTCCGTGGTGGCTCCGGAACGGTTGCGCTTCGACTTTAGTCACCACGGCCCGATCAAGGGCGATCAGCTGCGGGCGATCGAAGCCGAGGTGAACACCCACGTCTGGGAAAACCTGCCCATCGAAACCCGGCAGATGGCGTATAAGGACGCCGTGGCCGCGGGAGCGATGGCGCTGTTCGGCGAGAAGTACGGCGACGTGGTGCGCGTGGTGGATGTCCCCGGTGTGTCGCTCGAGCTGTGCGGCGGCACCCACGTTGCCTCGACGGGGCAGCTCGCGCTGTTTCGCTTCACGCACGAAACCGGCGCGGCGGCTGGTGTACGACGGATCGAGGCGCTCACGGGGCCGGCGGCCTACCGGTACGCGCTCGAGCTGCAGCAACGGCTTTCGGAGGCAGCGGGATTGCTGAAGACACAGCCCGAGCACCTGGCCAGGCGCATCGAAGCGATGCTCGAGGAGAATCGCAAGCTCGAGAAGCGAATCGATGAGTTACTGAGGGGACGGGGCACGGGGGACGAGGGAAGCGTCGAGCGAATCGGTGACGTCGAATTGCACATTTCGGAATCCGATCTCGAGGATCGCAATCAGATCGCGGTTCTCATGGACGGCTTCCGCGCGCAGCACAAAGGCGCTATTTCCGTGCTGTTCACGAAAGGCCAGCGGGCGGGCATCCACGTGGCCGTCACGGATGATCTGGTGTCCAAAGGCATCAAGGCGGGTGACATCGCGAATGCCATCGCCGCGATGACCGGCGGCAAGGGCGGTGGCCGTCCGCATTTCGCGTCGGCCGGCGTCGGCGATCCCGGCAAGCTCGGCGAGGCGCGAGCCCGCACGGCCGACATCGTGCGAGACTTCGCGCGATGACGCGCGAGCAGATTCTGGCCTGGCTCGATGCGCGCCGGCCGGCGCCGCCCGCCACGCTGCGACGGCGATTGCGTGACGCGGTCCACGATGCGCCGCTCCGTCTTTCCGCACATCTGGCACAGCTTGGCGATGAGCTGCTTGCCAAGGTCGGCGGGGGGGGCGGGCGTGAGCTGGCGCTCGATCTGCTCGCCGCCGACGCGTTTGCGACCTACGCTTTCGAGGCCCAGGCCGAGGAGGACTCCATCCATGAGACTTGATGGTCAGGGATTGCTCGTCCTCGTGGATCCGGTGCGGACCGATGGCGCGGCGGCCGCGCGCATCGGTCGCGCGGCCAAAGCGGCGGGTGTGCGTGGCTTCCTGATCGGTTCGTCGTTCGACGGCGCGGCACAGACGCACGCAGTCGCCCAGGCGCTGCGGGAGAGCGCGCCCGGCGTCCCCGTCGCGTTGTTTCCGGGCTCCGCGATGCAGCTCACCGATCAGGTGGATCTCGTGCTGTTCTTGTCGCTCGTCTCCGGGCGCAATCCCCAATACCTGATCGAGGAGCACGTCCGCGCCGTGCCCTTTCTGCGGCAACATCCCGTGCCGACATTGTCCACGGCGTACATCCTGATCGACGGCGGCCGCGTGACGAGCGTGGAATCCGTGAGTCAGACGCGGCCGCTCCCCGCGGACAAGCCCGAGCTCGCCGCCGCGCACGCGACCGCGGCCAGCCTCATCGGCATGCAGGCGATCTATCTCGATGCGGGGAGCGGCGCCGACCGGCCGGTATCGACCGACGTCATTCGGGCCTGTCGCGCCGCGGTGCCCAATCGGCCGTTGTTCGTCGGGGGCGGGATCCGCACGCCGGAGCAGGCGCATGTCGCGCGCCAGGCGGGCGCCGATTTCGTCGTGATCGGCACCGTACTGGAGCAGGACCCCGGCGTCAGGGAGCTGGAGGCGTTCGTCGAGGCTGTGCGGTGACCGTCGCGAAAATCCGCGAGTCCTTGGGCGGTCTGGCAGCACTCGCCGGCCGCGTCGCCGCAGAACAGGCGGATGCGATCGCGGCCATCGCTGCGCGGTACGAGCAGACGTTGCGCGGGGGCGGTACGCTCTTCTTTGCCGGCAACGGCGGCAGCGCCGCGGATGCGCAGCATATCGCGACCGAGTATGTCGTCCGCTATCAGACCAACCGGCCCGCGATGCGCGCCGTCGCCCTCACCACGGATACCTCCCTCTTGACGGCGTGCGCCAATGACATGGGTTTCGATGAGGTGTTCGCGCGCCAGGTCGAGGCGCTGGCCGAACCGGGCGATCTGCTCGTCCTGCATTCGACCTCGGGAGAAAGTCCCAACGTGATCCGCGCCGCCCAATCCGCCAAGTCTCGAGGGGTCGGAGTGGTGGCGCTGTTGGGGAAAACCGGAGGACAGCTGAAAGACCTCGCCGATGTTGCGCTGATTGTTCCCGCCACCGACACGGCGCGCATCCAGGAGCTGCACCTCGCCATTCAACACGTGATCTGCGATCTGGTGGAGGATCGGCTCAAGGGATGATCAACCTCGCCGGGAAGCGCGCGTTCGTGACGGGCGGCAGCAGAGGCATCGGGCGCGCGACGGCGCTGCTCTTGGCGCGGGCCGGGGCGAAAGTCGCCGTCGGCTACCGCACGCGCAAACCGGTCGCGGAGTCCCATTTCATCGCCGCCGTGCGCGGCGATCTCGGCACCGCCACCGGCGCCCGTAAGGCGGTGGCCGAAGCGCTGCGCGCGCTCGGGGGGACGCTGGACATTCTCGTGGTCAATCACGGCGTGTGGCCTCCGGACGACGTCCCGCTCGCCAAGATGACCGACGAGCAGTGGGAGTCCACACGCCGCGCGAACCTCGACGGCCTCATCTACGTTTGCCGCGCGGCCATTCCGAACATCCCCGCCGGCGGCACGATCGTGCTTGTCTCCTCGACGGCCGGCCAGCGCGGCGAGGCGTTTCATACGGATTATGCGGCGACCAAAGGCGCGGTCATCTCCATAACGAAATCGCTCGCCGTTGAGCTCGCGCCGAAGATCACGGTGAATTGCGTCGCTCCCGGCTGGGTGGACACGGACATGTCGCGACCGGCATTCGGGACACGGGACACGGGAAACGGGAAACGTGCGATCGAGGCTACTATACCACTCGGTCGGGTCGCTTCAGCGGAGGACATTGCAGGTCCGATCGTGTTCCTTTGCTCACCGCTCGCGCGTCACATTACCGGTGAGATCCTGAACGTGAATGGTGGCTCGGTGTTGTGTGGATGAATACCGCGTCTCGTTTCCCGTTTCCCGTGTCCCGATGACGTTCCCCGCGCAACTCCCCATTCCCAATGAAGTGCTGAAAATCGCCACAAAGCTGGAAGACGCGGGCTACGAAACGTGGTGCGTGGGCGGTGCGATCCGCGACAATCTCCTCGGCCTCCAGAATCACGACTTCGATCTCACCACCTCGGCGCCGCCGGCCGAGGTGCAAAAGATCTTCAAGCGCACCGTGCCGGTGGGGATCGAACACGGCACGGTCGCGGTGCTCGATAGCGCCAATCAGCCGCACGAGGTCACGACCTTTCGGAAGGACATTCACACCGACGGCCGGCACGCCGTCGTCGAGTTCGGCGTCTCGCTGATGGACGACCTGGCGCGGCGCGATTTCACGATCAATGCCATCGCCTACCATCCGATCCGGCACGAGTGGCGCGATCCCTTTCAGGGTGAGCAGGACCTCGCGAAGAAGCTGATCCGCTCCGTCGGCGATCCCAACTGGCGGTTTCAAGAAGACTATCTGCGGATTCTGCGCGCCCTGCGGTTCAGCGCGCGTTTTGAGTTCCGGATCCATGCTCGCACGTTGGAAGCGGCGAAAGCGAACGCGCAGGGATTGGCGCAACTCTCTGCGGAGCGGGTGAGGGACGAATGGTTTAAGGGTCTGAAGACCGCAGTGCGCCCGTCGAAACTCGTCGCACTGTGGCGAGATGTGGGCGCTAGTCGAATCTGGCTTCCCGAGATGCGGGATGCGGGAAACGGGATGCGCGATGCTTTGAAGGAGGTCGATAAGCTGCCGCGGGATCCGGTACTGATGACGGCGTTCCTCGCCAAAGACCCGGCATCGCTGTTGACTCGGCTAAAGTGCTCGAGCCGGGACATCGAGCGAGGGCGCGCTATCGCTGCATGGCGTGACCGATACCCCGAGGCACGAGATCAGGCGGCGGTCCGTCGCTGGCTTTCACAAGCGGGCGAGGCTGCTGGTGACCTCCTCGCCATTCAGAGGGATGCGAAACTGCAGGCGACGGTCGCGGTCATCAGGCGTCGTAATGACCCGCTCACGCTCAAGGATCTCGCGGTCCGGGGCGATGACCTTATCGAAGCGGGGGTTCGTTCCGGTCCAGAGGTCGGCGATACGCTGCAACGGTTGCTTGATGAGGTGCTCGAAGATCCTACCCGCAATACCCGCGAGTATCTGCTCTCCCGTGTCTAAGGCACTATTATTTGCGCTAGTTGCGGCCGCCGGCAATGTGCTCGGCGCGCTCGCGGTGACCCGGCGTGCGGCGCTCGAGCTCAAGGTGATCGAACATCTGCTTGCGTTCGGCGCCGGTTTCATGTTGTCGGTTGCCATCATCGAGCTCTTGCCTGAGGCGTTCTTGCGCAGTGGCGCAACGGAGGCGCCCGTTTTGGTTCTCGCAGGATATCTGGCGGTGCATTTCACGCAGCACACCCTCACGCCGCACTTCCACTTCGGCGAAGAGACACACACGATCAGTTCGGTGGCCGGCACATCCGCGCTCGTAGGCCTCTTGTTGCACACGTTCTTCGATGGTGTGGCCATTGCGAGCGCATTTCTGGTCCGTCCGGGGCTTGGCCTGATGGTTTTCGTCGCCATCTTCCTGCACAAACTTCCTGAAGGAGTGACGATCTCGAGCATTATGATGGCGGGTGGGCGGACCCGTCGCGGCGCGCTGGGAGCAGCGGCCCTGCTCGGTGCGGCGACGCTCGTTGGGGTGATCCTGACGGATCAACTCGGCTTTCTCGTGCAGCATGGCTTGGCACTTTCGGCGGGGGTCGCGATTTATGTGGCGGCGTCGAATCTTGTGCCGGAACTTCAAGGAAAGCACGGTTGGACTATGCCGGCCGCATTCTTCGCCGGGTCCCTAGTATTTTTCTTGACCAAAGTTCTCGTGACGTCCACGGGGTGATCGTGAGTTTTGTCGTGACCGAACCGACGTTATTCCAAGGCTCCACCGAGCCGCTAGCCGCCAGGATGCGTCCCAAGACGCTCGAGCAGTTCCTCGGCCAGGAGCACCTCCTCGGTCCGGGAAAGGCGCTCGGCGATCTCATCCGCCGGGGCGATGTCGGCTCCTGCATTTTCTGGGGACCGCCCGGGTCCGGCAAGACCACGCTCGCCAGGATCATCGCCAACTACACCGACCGGCACTTCGAGCCGTTTTCCGCTGTGACGGAAGGCGTCGCGCGCGTGCGCGAAATCATCAAGGAAGCGGAGGAGCGGCTCAAGTATCAGGGGCAGGGCACGATCCTCTTCTGCGACGAGATCCATCGCTTCAACAAGGCGCAGCAGGATGCGTTTCTGCCGTGGGTCGAGAACGGCATCATCACGCTCATCGGCGCGACCACGGAGAACCCGAGTTTTGAGTTGACCAGCGCGTTGTTGTCGCGCTGCCGCGTCTTTGTCCTGGAGCCGTTGAAGGACGAGCACATACGGACGGTCATCGAGCGCGCGTTACGCGCAACGGGATGCGAGATGCGGGATGCGGGATGCGTCTCGGCGGAAGGGATTGATTTGCTCGTGAAGCACGCGCAGGGCGACGCGCGTCGAGCACTCAATACACTCGAAGCGTTGCTCAAGCACATCCACGCATCTCGCATCCCGCATCCCGCATCCCGCGAAGTCGTTCAGCAGGTTCTCGAGCGTCCGTTGCCGGCCTACGACAAAGCCGGCGAGCAGCATTTCAATCTGATGTCGGCGTTGCACAAGGCGGTGCGCGGATCCGATGTCGATGGAGCGCTGTACTGGCTCGCTCGGATGCTGGCCGGCGGCGAAGATCCGCTCTACATCGCGCGACGCCTCGTGCGGATGTCGATCGAGGACATCGGCCTGGCGGATCCGCGCGGACTGACGGTCGCGCTCGCGGCCAAAGACGCCTATCACTTCCTCGGCAGTCCTGAAGGCGAGCTGGCGCTCGCCGAAGCGACGATCTATCTCGCGACTGCGGCCAAATCCAATCGCGGGTACGTCGCGTTCGGAGAAGCGCAGGCCGCGGCCGAGGCGCACCCCGCCGAGCCGGTACCGCTGCACATCCGTAACGCGCCCACGCCACTCATGAAGGAGCTGGGATATGGTGCGGGCTACAAGTACGCCTTCGACTCCGAGAACGCCTACGTGCCTCAGGAGTACCTGCCCGAGACGCTGCGCGGGGCCAAATGGTACGAGCCAACGGCGTTCGGGTACGAGAAGACCATTGGGGAGCGCATGGAGTTCTGGGAGATGATCAAGCGAAAAGCGGCAAGTGCAGAACGGGAAACCTGATAAACGACACATCCTTGCTTTCTACTGTAAGCGTACTGCAACAACTCTAGGCTCCGCGGGATCGTCGTATCCCCGTCCCGACGCAACACCGTATCACGAGGCGCGGCAAGCGCTTAATTCGTTTGGCGCCCGGAAATCTCCCTTGACTGGGCAGGTACGGGGGTTGCGACCCCCCGGGCGGGGTCGCCGCACAGGACCCCATGTCCTGAGCCCAGGGGATTCCGATGCTGGCAGGTGGTGTGCGGTGCCTTGTGACCGGTGGTGCGGGTTTCATCGGGTCCCACGTAGCAACTCGGCTGGCCGCGCTGGGGTGCGGGGTGCGTGTCGTGGACGACCTCAGCACTGGCGATGAATCCAACCTCACGGAGCTCGCCGGAAGGATCGAGTTTCTGCGCGGCGATCTCTGCGACCCGGAGGTGTGCCGGCAGGCGGTCGAAGGGGTCGCGGTGGTATTTCACCTCGCCGCGATCCCGAGCGTTCCACGCTCGCTCGAAGACCCGTGGCGAAGCCACGACGCAAACGTCAACGCGACCATGCGCCTGCTCGAAGCCTGCCGCAAGGCCGGCGTGCGGCGCGTCGTGTATTCGAGCTCGAGTTCCGTTTACGGGGATTGCGTAGTCCTGCCGAAGGTCGAGACCGCCGAGCCGTTGCCTCGCTCACCCTACGCCACTTCGAAGCTTGCGGGTGAGCAGTACGTCCTGGCGTATGCGCGGGCGGGGCTCATTGAAGGCGTCGCCCTCCGGTACTTCAACGTTTTCGGTCCACGCCAGAGTCCTCACTCGGCGTATGCGGCTGTCATCCCAGCCTTCCTGAGTGCCGCGGCTGAAGGACGACGGCCCGTTGTGTTCGGCGACGGATCGCAGACACGAGATTTCACCTTCGTCGACAACGTCGTGGAAGCAAACATTCTGGCCGCCACCCGGCCGCGCGAGGCGGCGAATGGCTGGGTGGTGAACGTGGGTGCGGGAGTGCGGACGTCATTGCTCACGCTGCTGGATGTGATCCGGAACGTCACGGGGCGTGCGATCCACCCTGAGTGTCGCTCCTCCCGGCCCGGCGACGTCCACGATTCGCTTGCGAGTCTCGACCGCGCCGCGCAGGTGCTTCACTATCGACCTGCGGTCGGCCTCGAGGAAGGGCTGCGCAGGACTTGGGCCTGGTTCACCCAGGCCGCCTCGCATGCGCCGGCGCCGCGGGTGCGGGACCGGTCGCGGGCAATGGCTGCACCGGCTGCGTCGGGGTCATAGCCTGAGCTGGGATGGGGGTAGTCAGTTGGCGACTGTGGCAAGCTCGATTTCCGTATTCCCCGCGCAACCGGTGCCGGTGTTGTGGCGCGGGGCGCCGTGGCTTGCCCTTGGCTTGATGATCGTCGTGGTCGCGCGCGTACAAGAGCTCTTCAGCCCCCTTGCCGCGCTGCGACCTGGGCTCGTAGGATCCGCCGCCGTAGTTCTGGTCCTGCTCGTCACGGCGAACGCACTGACCTGGCATTGGTTGTGGCGGTCGCCCGCGACGCGGTTGCTGAGCGCTTATGCGGCTTGGCTGACGATCACGGTGCCATTCGCGCTGTGGCCGGGTCTCGCCTTCGCCACGTGGAGCCACGTGCTGCCCGTCGTGGGCATGTACGTGGCGATCGTGATGTGCCCCCCGACCTGGAAGGATCTCGACCGCCTGCTGCTCGGTCTCGTCATTACTCTCGCGGCATTTGCGGTGGGCTCGTTGTTGCGAGGGGCGGTAATCGTGGGGGGCCGGCTGCTCCCGCTCGGAGATACCTACGATCCGAACGACATGGCGGCAGCGATGGCGGTCGGGTTCACGCTGGCGTTGGGCTTGATCAGTCGTACGCGCGGCGTCCGACGCCTCGCCGTGGCGGTCGCTGCCCTGGTGCTCGTGATCACCGTACTGGAGTCAGGGTCCCGCGGCGGCGCTCTCGCTCTGGGTGTCGGCGGCGCGGTCTTCGTTGCGGGCCAACCGGGCCGACGCCGCTTCGCGTATGTGGCGGCACTGGCAATCACCGCAATGGTTGCGTGGCAAGCCGCTGGGCCGTCGCTGCGCGACCGTTTTGCGACGTTGCTCGAGCTTCAAAGCGATTACAACGTCCAGGAGAACACGGGGCGCCTCGCCGTGTGGAAGCGCGGCATGAGTTACGCCGCTGATCACCCGTTGCTGGGCGTGGGAGCGGGCAACTTCGAAATCGCCGAGGGCGCGTCGCTGAGCGGCGAGCGCGGAAAGTGGAGCGCGCCGCACAACGCGTACATCCAGGCGTTTGCGGATCTGGGTATCGTGGGCGGTGTGCTCTTCCTGTCGCTTATCGGTGTGACGGCATCGTCGGCGCGGCGCCTCTGGCGTCCCCGGCTGTCGCGTGGCACCGCATCGCGCCACCGCCCGGAGCTGCTGGCTGCGCTCTTGGCCTTCTGCGTCGCGGCGCTCTTTCTGTCCCTCGCCTATTCCGGTATGCTCGTCGCGCTCATCGGGCTCACCGGACTCGCCGCCGGTGCCGCAAGGCGCGAGGCCCATTGAACGAGCCCCATGCCCCGGGTTCCTTCGGGCCCGCGCGCCGGCTCCGCGTTGCGGCGCTGGTGGCGACCGAGCAAGTGTCGGGCCCTGGACGGCAGCTCGCGGCGCTCGCGGAGCGCGCCTCCGGGGCCGGCGTCGACTTTCTGGTGGTCGTGTTCCACCGGAGCGGGCGACCGGCGCCCGACCTCGCTCGCTATCTCGACGACCGTGGTGTGCCGCATCGCGTGGTCGAAGACCGAGGCCCGCTCGATTTGAGACTCCTCACCCAGGTGGGACGTGTGCTGGCGGATTGGCAACCGGCCATCGTACAGACACACAGTTTCAAGGCGACGGCCGTCGCATTTGCCCTGCGAGCGATGGGCGCCTCGTGGAAATGGGTGGGGTGTTTTCACGGGCTCACGACGGAAAACGGCAGGGCCCGATTCTACCACTGGGTGGACCGGCGGCTGCTCGGATCGGCGGACGGTATTGTCGTGATGTCCCAAGAACAGGTGAGGCACTTCACTCGATGGGGAACCAAGGTGCGCGTCGTGCCTAACGCGACACTTGATTTGCCACCACCTCCGAGCTCGGTGGAGAGCGAACTCCTCCGCGACCGCTTGCGCCGGCTCCCACATCCCGTGATCGGCGTCGTGGGGCGGTTGAGTCCCGAGAAGGGTGTGGACGTGTTCATCGAGGCCTGCGCGCTGCTGGCGACCCGGCGACCTGCCTTTTCCGCCATCATCGCGGGAGATGGTCCCGAGCGACACCGCCTCGAGGCGCTGTGCCGGCGCTTGTCGCTCGAACGACGTGTGCTCTTCCTCTCCCACGTGCGTGACGTGGGAGTCGTGTACCACCAGCTCGATCTTTTGGTGCTCCCGTCTCGCAGCGAAGGCCTGCCCAATGCCCTGCTGGAGGGGCTGCAGACCGATGTGCCGATCGTGGCTACGCGGGTCGGCGCGATCCCCGACGTGATCGGGTCGTCTCCGGCCGCGGTCCTCGTGCCACCCGAATCGGTGGGCGCGCTGACGGAAGGCATGGATGCGGCTTTGGCGGGTGGGAGCACGCCCGGTGCACGAGCAGCACGCAAGGAAATCGCGAGACGGTTCTCCCCATCGCGACGCGTCGCCGATCACCTCGCGCTCTACCGGGATGTCCTGCACGGCCCCCCCCCGCCCCCCCAGATGCCACGAGAGGCTGCCGTCCGTGCGCATTGAAATGGTGCTGCCGACGCTCGACGCCGCGGGAATGGAGGTCATGGTCGCGAATCTCACGCGCGGCCTGGTGGGGCGCGGGCACCAAGTGGGCGTGACCTGTCTCGAGGAGGACGGCCTCATCGCGGACGAGCTGCGTGCGCTGGGTGTTCGCGTTGCGGTTATCCGTAACCCCGGCTTTCGCGGCGTACTTCGTCCGACACGGTTGGAAGCCTGGCTCCGGCAGGTTCGTCCCGACCTCGTGCACGCCCACAGCGGCGGGTGGCTGAAGGCCGCGCGGGCGGCGCACCGGGCGGGAGTGCCGCACGTCGTGCACACCGTCCATGGGTTGCTGGACCATGAACCGTGGCACGGTGTGCTGTTCAAGCGCTGGGCTACGCGATACACCGCCCGTGTGATCGCCGTGTCCGAGCCGCTGCGGCAATATCTCCTGCGCGTGGTGCGGCTGCCGTCGGCGAAGACCACGCTCGTCCCGAACGGAGTGGATGTGCAAGAATTCCGCCCAGGCCCACCCCGCAGCGGGTGGCGCAGCGCGATGGGGATCGGGCCCGATGCGCCGGTGATCGGCAACGTAGCCCGTTTGGACACTGTGAAGAACCATGCCGATCTGATCATTGGCTTTGCCAGGATGCGAGCTGAGGCTCCGGACGCCGTGCTGGTGATTGCCGGAGACGGTCCGCTCCGCCGAGACCTGGAAGCACGAGCTGCGGCGCTGGGCGTGTCTCAGCAGATCCGGTTCTTGGGCCAGACCAGAGACATCGCGGCCTTGTACCGCGAGTTCGACCTCTTCGTCCTGTCGTCACATGCCGAGGGCACGTCCCTCAGCGTGCTCGAGGCGATGGCGAGCGGAGTTTGCGTCGTCGCGACGGCAGTCGGCGGAACGCCGGCGCTGCTGGGCGAGGGGCCGGTCGGCCGTCTGGTCCCGCCGGGGGATCCGGCCGCGCTCGCGGCGGCGATGGCGGAGCTGATTCGCGATCACCAGCAGCGTCGGACGCTCGCTGACGCCGGCCGCCGCGCCGTCGTCGCCAGGTATAGCCTTGAAACAATGGTAGACCGGTACGAGCAGGAATACCACCGGCTCATCGGCGCGCAGCACGCACGCGTCCAACAGCGTGCGGGGTAGCGATCATGACACCTGGACGTACCGCACTCAGAGCCGTTGTTGATGGCTTGGCCAGCCTCGTCGTGTTGCCACTCGTGGGCGCGTACCGCCTCGCCGCGGCCCTATGGCCGACACGCAAGGACGACCTGTTCCAGGGGTACAGCGAGCTGTTCAGTCTCTGGCCGGGCATGAGTGGGAACGTCATACGCCGGGCTTTCTATCGATCCACGTTACGACGCTGTTCCGCGGAGTGCGCGATCGGGTTCGGCACGCTCTTCGCAACCGCGGAGGTGGATATCGGCGAGCACGTCTACATCGGCGCCAAGTGCATGATCGGACATGTCACCATCGGTGATCACGCGCTGATCGGCTCCAACGTCGATATCCTGAGCGGCAAGCGGCAACATCACTTCGATCGCCTCGATGTGCCTATCAGGTTGCAGGGCGGCACATACACGCGCGTGAAGATCGGTGCCGATGCGTGGGTCGGGAACGGTGCGACGATTCTGGACGACGTGGGGTCCCAGGCAATTGTTGCCGCTGGAGCGGTGGTGGTGAAACCGGTGTCCCCCCGGGCCATCGTGGGTGGAAATCCGGCGACCGTGCTGGGACATCGGGAGCGCATCGGGCACGAGCGGGAACAGGAACGTCGTGGACGTCGCGAGCACGTCCCGCCGGAAGTGGAGGTGTCGTAATGTGCGGCATCGTGGGAGGGCTGGCGCTCGAGAGGGACGTGCTGGTCGAACGCGAGCGGGTCTGCCGGATGGCCACGCTGGTGGCGCACCGCGGTCCCGACGACGAGGGATGGTGGGGCGATGCGACCGGTCGCGTGGCGTTGGGGCACCGGCGACTCTCGGTGATCGATGTGGCAGGTGGCCACCAGCCCATGTCCAACGACTCGGGCACGGTCGTGCTCGTGTTCAACGGCGAGATCTACAACTACCGAGAGGAGCGGGAGGCCCTGGCCGCCAGCGGGATCACGTTCCGGACGAATTCGGACACGGAAGTCCTGCTGCGGTTGTACGAGCGCTACGGGAGCGAGTGCGTGCATCGCTTGCGCGGCATGTTTGCGTTCGCGCTTTGGGACGCCACTCGTCAGGAGCTGCTCCTGGCGCGGGACCGCGTGGGCAAGAAGCCGCTGTTCTATACGGTGGAGGATGGGTGCTTCTACTTCGCCTCCAGCTTGAACGCGCTCCGTGAGACGGGGAACCGTGCGGGACGCGTGAACCTCGAAGGACTGGACGCGTTTCTCAGTCTTGGCTACATCCCGGCCCCGCTCTCGATCTGGCACGGGATTTCGAAGGTGCCCGCGGGTACGCTGCTACGGGTGAGCCCTGCGGGCCTCCAGGCGACACGGTATTGGCACTTCGAGACCGAGCGGGAGGCGTTCGCGGGAACCTTCGCCGACGCCGTGGATCGGCTCGACGACTTGCTCACGACGGCGGTCGCTCTGCGCCTGCGCAGCGACGTGCCCCTCGGCGTCTTTCTCAGCGGTGGGATCGACTCGAGTCTCGTCACCGCAATCGCGAAGCGGCAGTCGACCAACCCGACGCTGACGTTTTCGATCGGCTTCGACGACCCGGCGTTTGACGAAGCGACGTACGCCGAGCAGGTTGCGGCGCACCTGGGGACGGAACATCACACCTTCCGCGCGCGTCCGGAGCTGTTGGGCATCGTTCCGGAAGTCGTCCGGCACTTCGGTGAGCCGTTCGCCGACTCCTCCGCGCTGCCGACGTTCATCCTGGCCCGGGAGACACGCCGGCACGTCACGGTCGCGCTGACCGGGGACGGTGGCGACGAGGGGTTCGGCGGCTACGATTGGTACGGGACCGCGGCGCGACTGAACCGGCTGAGTCACTTCGTCCCGAGACCCGTGGCACGAGCGGCCTCCGTCGTATCGAGTGCGTTCGAAGGGCGGTGGCCGACCCTCCAGCGCGCGCGGCGGGGGTTGCACGTTCTCGCCATGTGCGAGCCCGAGCGGTTTGGCGCTCTGCGCACGTTCGTCGGTGGAGAAGAGGTGAGCAAGCTGTACGCCGGGGAGTTGCGGCGAGCGCACGACCACGGCGTGGACGCCGGAGCGTGGATCGCTGACCGATACCGCGAGGCGCCGGGCACGCCGCTGCGCCGCATGCGCGTCGCCGACATCACCACCTATCTTGCCGATGGCCTGATGCCCAAAGTGGACGTGACGAGCATGGCTCACGGGCTGGAGGCACGTGCGCCCCTGCTCGATCAGGAGATTCTGCGATTCGCACTCGGCCTACCCGACGCTTGGCTCGTCAACGGGAACGGCGGAAAGGGCATACTGAAGGCACTCCTCGGCAGGTACCTGCCGAGGAGGCTATTTCAGCGTCCCAAGCAGGGATTCTCCGTGCCACTGGGGCGCTGGTTCGCCAAGACGATGCGAAACGGCGCGCTGGACGACTTGCACCACGCGGAGGTGCTGCTGGACACCGGCTGGTTCCAGGCGAAGGGCATCCGACGGCTCGTCGCCCAACAGCAAACGGGCCTGCGCGATCACACGCAGCGACTCTACAACCTGATCGTGCTCCGGGAGTGGCTGAGGCAATGGTGAAGCGCATCGCCAAGCGCTGGTTGGCGGCCTTGCTGTGCGCCCTGGGATTCCATCACGTAGCGCGCTGGTTTCATCGACGGCAGCTGTTGATCCTCGCCTACCATGGCGTCAGCGAAAGCGCAGGTCCGGGGTCGTGGTGGCACCTGGTGTCGGCGGATCAGTTCAAGCAGCAGCTCCGTTACCTCACCCGCCATTACCGAGTGCTGAGCCTCGATGACGCCCTCCGCGAATTGTGGTCTGGTGGGCTCGCGAAGCCGACCGCCTGTATCACCTTCGATGACGGCTACCACAACAACTGCACCGTCGCGCTGCCCATCCTTCGCACGTTCCAAGCGCCGGCGACCGTGTACCTCGCCACAGGCATGGTGGGCACCGATCGGCGTCTCTGGACGGTGGTCCTCGAATCGGCGTTCGTCGCGACGTCCGCCGCGAGTGTCACGTTCGACCAGACCGGCGCTGCATTGCGCGTCCCTTCGAATGTTGATGGCCGCCGCACGCTTGCTCACCAGGTGATCGACCAGCTCAAGCTGCTGCGCCCGGCCGCTCGTGATCCCGTGCTGGCAAGCCTGCACGTTCAGCTCGGAGACGGGGCGAGAACAGAGGGGGGGGCGGGGGCGGGCAATGACGACTTCACCATGATGAATTGGGCCGACGCACGGACAATGGAGGCGACTGGGCTCGTGTCCTTCGGTGGTCATACGATGAATCACGAGATCGTGAGTCGCCTTGATGAGCAGGAACTCGAACGCGAGATAAACGAGTGTCTCTCCACTTTGCGTTGTAACCTCGCGCGCGTGTCTCCGACGTTCGCGTTTCCCAACGGTCGAGTGGAGGACTTCGATGAGCGGTCGATCGCGGTACTGCGACGCGCCGGCACGGTCGCCGCATTGTCAACCATTGCTGGTTTGAACGACCGGACCACCGATTCGTATGCCCTGCGGAGGATCTCCGTGGGTGATAGCCTCAGCTACAGCGCGTTTCGCCTCCAGACGTCTGGTTTCGTCCATGCCCTCAAGAGCTGGCTGCTCGGACGCCGTGGGCCTGGCACACCCCCCGGCGGCCAGCGAGCGCTCCTTTCGGCACGAGAGGTTGTGGTGGGACTGGGTCTCGCTCTGGTCGACCTGCTCGAGACCATCTAGCCGGAAACACCGCGGCCGCCGCGGATCTGTGCACCCACGGCGGCCGGGGACAGCTCTGTGAATCCTCTCGCCTACTGGCGGTAGAACAAGTACCGGTAGGACTGCGTGTAGGTCTGGTTGAACTGCTTGTAGCCATCGAGGTACGCCGCGTTTCCACCGGCGAGGATGGCGTCCCCCTCCGTCTTGTACGTGGCGTTGCCGCTGTACTGGTAATACCAGCCGTACCCCGTCACGATCAGCCCGTTCAAGTCCGGGTAGGGGGTCGTGCCACCCGTGCTGGTTACAAAATCCAGGTACTTGAAGGCCTGCACCGTGGGATCCCACTGCGTGGCCCACATCCAGTCGAGCGTCTTCTTGATCGCCGGCGGAATCCGAGGATCGGCCTGGACGTAGGTGTAGTACTTGATCAGGGCGTCATGCATCATCCCCGTCATGTAGTTGCTGTGCGCCATCTCCCATTCCACAAATCGATAGGAGCCGTCCGACTGCTGCGTGCTGAGAATGTTCGTGACATCGGTCGCCATCGTGCTCACCCAGTTTGTGGGTTGATCGCCGACGGCGTTGATCATCCAGGCGAGATAGTGCGACAAAAGAGTCCGCGCCTGGATCCGGCCTTCGACGTACTCGCCCCCGTTCGCGGTGCATTGCGTGCAGTTGATGTAGGGCGTCCACATCCAGGAGAAGAGATACGCGACCTTGCCGACGGCAACACGGGAGGCCTCATCCCCGGTGAGCAGGTAATGGACGGCCAGGCCCTCCAACAGGGCGTTATGGGGTTGCATCGTGTAGTTGCTCGCCTCCACGTACTGCTGGCGATAGGCGACGGCGTCGATCGTGCCGCGACGCCAGTACTCCGGGTCGGCGGTGCGCACCCACCAGGCATACCAGATCAGCGCCCGGTCATAGTAGTCGTAGGTCCAGTTGGCGGCCTCGCTCGCCCAGTGCTGGTTCGCGTAGGTGACAAACTGTGACTCGTACGTCGGGAACGCACTCGGGCTGGCCGGCGAGGCGGCCCGGGTGATGGTTTGGCCTACCACCTCGGTACTCACGAGATAGCTCGCCGACGTTGGTAGCGCGACGGCGGCCGGCATGTTGCCGGTTACCGTCGTCTTGGGCAGGTCGGTCTTGGTGCGCGTCACCGATGGTCCGGTGATGAGCAGCGCGGCGATGGGGCTACCCGTGTTCACCGTATACTGGAACTGGAGCAACAGGGCGCGGGCGCTGCCGTCGGGATAGTTCCCCGAGAGCGCTTCCACGTGGATCGCCTGCTCCTGGCCTGCCACGAGAAGCACGATGTGCCCGGTGTTGCTGGGCGTGATCTTGCCCTTGGGAAGCGGGACGCCGTTGGAGACGAGGGCCGATCCCGATCCGCCGTCCATCCGCACAATCTGGAGCGGAATCGTATCGCCGCTTACCGTCGGCGGCGTCTGAACCGTGACGGCCGCGCTGCCGCTCTTGCCTTCGCTCGTCGCGGCAATGGACGCGGAGCCCGCAGCCACACCACTGACAAGGCCGCTGGCGCTCACCGTGGCGACCGCGGGGTTGCTGCTCGACCACGTGACGACGCGGCCGTTCAGCGTGTTACCGGCTGAGTCTTTCGTTACAGCCGAGAGCTGCTGAGTGCCCCCGACGACGATCGTCGCCGCCGCTGGGCTCACCGTCACTGAGGCGACGGGTACGACGATAACGGTGATCGCAGCGGTGCCGCTCTTGCCTTCGCTCGTGGCGGTAATCGTCGCGGAGCCGGCCGCCACACCGGTGACCAAACCACTGCTGTTGACGGTCGCGACCGCGGTGCTGCTGCTCGACCACGTCACGACGCGGCCGGTGAGGGTTCCGCCGGCGGAGTCCTTGGTTACCGCCGAAAGCTGCCGCGTGCCGCCGACCGCGATGGTCGCGGACGCCGGGCTCACCGTTACCGCAGCGACCGGTACGACTGTGACGGTGATGGCCGCCGTCCCGCTCTTGCCTTCGCTCGTCACGGTAATGGTCGCGGAGCCAGCCCCTGCGGCGGTGACGAGGCCGCTGCTGTTGACCGTGGCGACCGCGGTGTTGCTGCTCGCCCACGTGACGACTCGGCCAGTGAGGGTATTGCCCGCGGCGTCCTTTGTGACAGCCGAGAGCTGCCGCGTGCCGCCAACGAAGAGACTGGCGGACGCCGGGCTCACTGTAACTGATGCGACCGGTACAATCGTTACCGTGATGACGGCCGTACCACTCTTACCTTCGCTCGTGGCAGTAATCGTCGCGGAGCCGGCGGCCACACCGGTGACTAAGCCGCTGCTGTTGACCGTCGCGACCGCGGGGTTGCTGCTCGCCCAGGTGACGACGCGGCCAGTGAGGGTATTGCCCGCGGCGTCCTTTGTGACAGCCGAGAGCTGCCGCGTACCGCCAACGAAGAGACTGGCGGACGCCGGGCTCACTGTGACTGATGCGACGGGTACAATCGTTACCGTGATGACGGCCGTACCACTCTTGCCTTCGCTCGTGGCAGTAATCGTCGCGGAGCCCGCGGCCACACCGGTGACTAAGCCGGCGCTGTTGACGGTCGCGACCGCAGCATTGCTACTCGCCCAGGTGACCACGCGGCCAGTGAGCGAAGCGCCTGCGGAGTCCTTTGTGACGGCCGAGAGCTGCTGCGTGCCACCCACCGCAATGCTGGCTGATGTCGGGCTCACCGTCACGGAGGCGACGGGCACGCTCGCCACCGTGATGGTGGCGCTGCTGCTCTTGCCTTCGCTCGTGGCCGTAACAGTCGCGGAGCCGAGGGCTACCGCGGCGACCAGGCCGCTGCCGCTGACCGTGACGACCGCGCTGTTGCTGCTCGCCCAGGTGACGACGCGGCCGATGAGCGCATTACCGGCGGAGTCCTTGGGGACGGCCGTGAGTTGCGCTGAGGAACCGACGAAGATGGTGGCCGAGCTCGGAGAGGTGGTGACCGCGGCGACGGGGACGGGGCTGGCCGTGACGGTCGCTGCTGCCGTCTTCCCTTCGCTCGTGGCGGTAATCGTCGCGCTGCCAGCTGAGACGCCACTGGCGACGCCGCTGCTGCTGACCGTCGCCACTGCAGGATTGTCGGTCGCCCACGTGATGACGCGGCCGGCGAGCGGATTGCCGGCCGAGTCCATCGCTGCGGCCGTAAACTGCTGCGCGGCACCGATCCAGATGGCCGCTGTCGCTGGAGACACGGTGACGGAGGTGACGGCCACGGACGTGACCATGACGGTCGCCGAGTCCGCTGCCGAACCCGAGTTAGCCTTCGCCTTCACCTTGTACTGCCCAGGCGAGGACGGCGCACTGTAATGGCCCTTGTGCACGCCATTCCCCGTCGTGGTTTCGGTGACGCTGCCGGCGGTCGCGGTCCACGTGATGCCGGAGCTCACCGTGTCACCGGCTGCGGTGAGGGCGACGGCCACGAAATCGGTGGTTTGGTTCGACGACACTACGAGCGTCTCGGGTGAAACGATGACTTTGGAAACGGCTTCATCAAGGGATGTGCGCGACGGCACCTCGCAGGCAGCAAGTGCCACGGTGCCCGCCAGAACGATATCCCGCAGAAGGGCCAGTCGGTGCGACAGCTTGTGCTTAAACGTCATGGCCGAATTCCTCCCAAAGAAAAAAGCCGCCAGCGCTGACCGATGTCGGTTCGCTGGCGGCCCGGCGGACGTGGCGAGTTAAGTCGCGGTAGCCCCGTGGCTCTGCGTCACCGTCTTTCGACGGCTTTGCTCTGAGCAGCGTGTGTCGTTTTCTTCCTGCGTGTTACCGCCTGGCGGGATAAAAAAAGCCGCCGGCGAAATCAGCTTCGCTGGCGGCCCGGCGGACGTGGCGAGTTAAGTCGCTGTAGTCCCGTGGCTCTGCGTCACCGCCTTTCGACGGCTTTGCTCTGAGCAGCTATGTCGTCACGACCGTTCTCACGACCGCGTCAAGCAAGGACCAGGCCAGGCTCCGCTCGAGCGCAAATACTTCTGCATCCGGATATGGGCTTAACGATTGTTTACGTGGACTGACCCAAGGTGTCGGTCGCCGAAACTGCGACGCAATCTGCAGAACCCCTTGGCGTTTTCCCGTGACGAATGTCACGCAGGTCTGGGGCAATTACCGGCGGTAGAAGAGGTAGCGGTAGGACTGCGTGTAGGTTTGGTTGAATTGCTTGTAGCCATCGAGGTACGCCGCGTTTCCACCGGCGAGGATGGCGTCCCCCTCCGTCTTGTACGTGGCGTTGCCGCTGTACTGGTAATACCAACCGTAGCCCGTCACGATCAGCCCGTTCAAGTCCGGGTAGGGGGTCGTGCCACCCGTGCTGGTTGCAAAATCCAGGTACTTGAAGGCCTGCACCGACGTATCCCACTGCGTGGCCCACATCCAGTCGAGCGTCTTCTTGATCGCCGGCGGAATCCGAGGATCGGGTTGGACGTAGGTGTAGTACTTGATCAGGGCGTCGTGCATCATCCCCGTCATGTAGTTGCTGTGCGCCATTTCCCAATTCACGAACCGGTAAGAGCCGTCCGGCTGCTGGGTGCTGAGAATGTTCGTGACATCGGTCGCCATCGTGCTCACCCAGTCTGTGGGTTGATCGCCGACGGCGTCGATCATCCAGGCGAGATAGTGCGACATAAGAGTCCGGGCCTGGATCCGCCCCTCCACGTACTCGCCCCCGTTCGAGGTGCATTGCGTGCAGGCGAGCTCGGGCGTCCACATCCAGGAGAAGAGATACGCGACCTTGCCGACGGCAACACGGGAGGCCTCATCCCCGGTGAGCAGGTAATGGACGGCCAGACCCTCCAACTGGGCGTTGTGGGGTTGCAGGGTATAGTTGTTGGGTTCCAAGTATTGCTGGCGATAAGCGACGGCGTCGATCGTGCCGCGACGCCAGTACTCCGGGTCGCCGGTGCGCACCCACCAGGCATACCAGATCAGGGCCCGGTCATAGTAGTCGTAGGTCCAATCGGCGGCCTCGGTCGCCCAGTGCTGGTTCCCGTAGGTGACGAACTGCGACTCGTACGTCGGGAACGCGGCCGGGCTGGCCGGGACGGCGGCCCGACTGATGGTTTGGCCGACTACTTCAGTGCTCACGAGGTAGCTCGGGGACGTCGGCAACGCGACGGCAGCCGGCATGTTCCCGCTCACCGTCGTCTTGGGTAGGTCCGTCGTGGTCCGTGTCACCGATGGACCGGTGATGAGCAGCGCCGAAACGGGGCTACCGGCGCTCACGGGATACCGGAACTGGAGCAGCAAGGCCCGGGCGCTGCCGTCGGGATACCGACCGGCGAGCGCCTCCACGTGGATCGCTTGCTCGCGGCCCCCCACGACCAGCGCTAAGTGGGTCGTGCTGTCGGGTGGAAGGCCCTTGGGGAGCGGGATCCCGTTGGACACGAGGGCTACGCCCGATCCCCCGTCCATCCGCACAATCTGCAGTGCAAGCGTATCACCAATGACGTTGACCGGCCCCGTGGTGGCGCGTTGGCACGCTAGAAGGGCAAGGCCGCTGGCACAGGCGAGTGTCAACACCAGCTTGCGGCCACAGTCACGCATGTCGCGGCTTCCCGAGATGAGCATTGTGTCTCTCCTCGCGATGGCCAAGAATGCCCGTCTGTCACCGGTAGCGGTGTGACCCAGGTCACCCGCACGAAGGTCGACCGTTTGTTGGGGAGAATCACTGCACGCGGGCGGATGCTGGCGCTACGGCTGCCCCGGTCTGCGACCTGAGCAGCGAACTGTACAGATTCCGTAGAGAGTCGCCAATTGCTTCCCAGCTGTACCGTCGCTCAACCGTTCGCCGCCCTTCGGCGCCGAGCCTCCGTCGAAGCGTTTCGTCCCGAAGCACGTCGCGCACGGCCTGGGCGAAGCTCGCCGGATCGTCCCGGATCAGGATGTTGCGCCCGTCCTCGGCAGCCAACCCCTCGCAACCGATGGACGTGCTGACGACAGCCTTCCCCATGGCCCAGGCTTCGAGAATCTTCAATCGCGTGCCCCCCCCGACGCGCAGTGGTACGACGTAGCAGGCGGCGTCGCGCACGTAATCGCGGACGTCCGTCACATATCCAGTGAGCTCAACCGCGTAGCGATTGTGGAACTGTCGCCGCGCTTCGTCAGCGGCAACGCCCACCCATCGAACGGGGGTCACCACACCAGGCGCACGCACGCGCGGCAAGATCTCGTCGCAAAAGTACTGGAGGGCGTCGCGGTTGGGCAGCCAGTCGAGTCCGCCGACGAACACCACGCCTTCATCACGGCCGGGGCCTGGCCGGAAGGCCTCGATATCGACGCCGTTGGGAACCACCGCCGACTTCGCTTCCGGAGCGATGCGCCCCAGCTCGTCCCGATCCGCGTCCGAAACCACGATGTTGAGGCGGCAGCGCGTGCACGCGCTGCGTTCTTCCCGTTCCATCAGGTTGGCCTGGTGTCGCAGATAGGCGCGCCGCAGCGAAGCGCGTTCCACCTGCGCGCGCCGCTTCAGCAACGCCGACTCAATGTTGTGATGCCCGCAGACCACGGGGACGTCGCCCAAGAGAGGTAGGTAGCGAGCGAGCGCGATGTGATCCATGTGTATGAGATCGAATCCACGCGTCCGAGCCAGGTCGACGATTCGCGCCGAGACATTCGGCGAGTCGTAAGCGAACGCTGTGTAGACCCGATCGAGGGCGACGCTGCGCACATGGTCCCACGCCAGCCGCCACACACTGTGTTCTTGTGGCACTGTGAATGCCTCGATTTCGGCCAGGGGACGCAGGGCGTCCAGTCGCTGCGCCAGGTTTTGGCGCTGGAACACTCCTTCCTTGCGACGAGAGAAGCACAGCGCGGTCACGCGGTAGGTGCGAGCCAAGGACCGCAAGAGGTGGAAGCTGCGGATGGTCACGCCCGAGTCCGGCGGATAGGGAAGCCAGTGGCACAAGAAGAGCAAGCGAGGTTGGGTGTTCACGTGTCAGTCCGCGTCTCGGGCGGTACATTGTAGCCCTTCACATGGCATTGCATCTCCGCGTCATCGAGTCGCAACAGGGCCTTCACGCCGCCGTCGCGGAATGGAGCCGGCTGCTGCGGAGCGCGGGCGGCGCCGTGTTCCTCACGCCGCAGTGGATCACGAGCTGGTTTGCGGCGCTCGATGGAGCGGCCAAGCCAGCGGTGCTCGTTGTGGAGGACGGCGCGGGGCACTGGCGTGGCGTCTTGCCGATGGCGCGGACGACGCTGCCGTGGGGGCCGCTGCGACTCAAGGTGACGGATTTTGCAGGCGCGCAAGTGACCACGAGCGATCATCTCGCTCTCGTGGCGGAATCGGCGGACGCCGATCCGGTCTGGGAGTGCATGCGACCGTGGATCGACGCGGAAGTGCGGGCGGCGGACGTTCTCCGGTTCTCCGGGATGGATGAGGGGTCGATGGCCACACGCGTACGTGCGCTGGCGGAGCTGCCCGGCTTGCAGGTGCGGGGACCGGTACGCGAGGTCATGCCGTTTCTGGAGCTCCCCGACAGCTACGAACGGTACGAACAGAGTCTGAGCGCCAACCGGCGACAGCAGCTCCGTCGCTTCAGCCGCCGGCTGCACGAGCAGGGTGAGCCGGTGCGCTTCTGCACGAACGACCAGACGCGGCCGTTGGATGAGGTGATCACCGACATGACGAGGCTTCACTCGGCGCTGTGGCGGAGCCGGCGGTTGCCCGGCACGTTGGGTCAGCCGGCGATGCAACGCTTTGTACGGCTCTTCTGTCACGCGGCGCACCAGGAGGGCTGGTTGCGGCTGCACCAATTGTACCTTGGCGACCGCATGATCGCCGCGATTGTCGTGTTTCACTGGGGGCGCACAGCGTGCTATTACCAGTCCGGTTGGGATCTGGCGTTCCAGCACCTGCACGTCGGAGAACTCTTGCTCGCCCACAGCATTCGGTGCGGTATCGAGGAGCACATGTCGATCTACGACCTCCTGCGTGGGGATGAGCGCTACAAGGACCACTACGCGACTGGTTCGGTACCGCAGGTCAGCTACGAATTCGCCGCCCGCCCGATCGGGAAGCTCCGTCTGCTCGCCGCGTCCAGTCGGGCCCGCCTGGGTCGACTCGTGCGCCGACTGCGGCGGGAATCTCCAGTACGCTAATCTCCGAGCGTCGCGCGGAGGTGCTGCAACTGCCCGTCCAGGGTCCACTTCTGCAGGACCGCCTCGTCGCCCACCGGCCCCCGCGAGGCACGGACGTCTCGCAGCGCGCGGCCGATCACCCGAGCCGCCACGGCCGGATCGTGGTCCGTGACTAGGTAGTGGCCGCCGGCGCGCTGCAGCATCGTGGCTACTTCGCCGCTCGCGTCTGTGAACGCGAGAATGGGGATGCGCGTGCCCAGGTAGTCGTACAGCTTCGCGGGTACCTGCGCGGGTTGGTTCTGGGCGAGCAGCAGGAGGAGATCGGCGTCGGATACGGCGCGCATGGCTTCCTCGCGAGGCACCCAGTCTCGAAACCGGATGCGGCCCTGCAGACCCACCTCCGCCGCGGTTTGCTCGACTGAAACATCCCGAAACCAGCGGCAGTCGCCGATCAGATCGACTTCGAGGTCGACCGGTCCCGCGTCGCACTGCCGAATTGCAGCGGCGAGACCGGCGAGAAACGGTCGCGGATCCCGCCAGCCATAGAACGTCCCGACGTGCACGATCCGCAGGGGCCGATGCCCGTTGCCGTTGCGTCGCGATACCCCGTCGGACAGGGTCTCGATGCCGTTGCGCACCACGATCGTTTTGCGGGCGACATCCGCATCCGGTGCCTTCTCGATGAGGAGCTGCCGCGCGATGTCGGTGACCGCGATGACGTGGTCGGCGGTCCGGAGACACTGACGCTCCAGCCAACGCTCTACGGCGTCGCTCCACGCGCTGCGGAGGTGCGCGGGCTTGCCGGGGTTGTCCGTCCAGGGGTCCCGGAATTCGGCGGCCCACCGGACGCTGGAGCCACCCGTGTGGCGCAACGCGAGCCCGACGAGGTGAGCGGAGAAGGGCGGGGCGGTCGTGTAGACGAGATCGATCCCGTGGCGGAGCTCACGCCGCGCCGCTCGCAGGGCGGGCAGAATGAAGCCGGTGCGATCGTCAGGGAGCCACATGAGCGACATCAGATGCCGCTTCCACGCGGGCACGCGGTTCGGCCAATCACGCACAGGCGTGTTGGGGACGTGGAGCTGTCGCTTGCCCCACGCATAAAGATCCCGAAGCGTAGGCAGCAACCGCGTCGGGCGTACGTCCAAACCCGGAACGGCGCGTCGCTGATCCCGCTCACCCGGCAGGCGAGCAGTGATGACCTTGACGGTATGTCCGGCCGCGCGCAGCGCCTCTGCGACGTGGCCAGCGCGCTGGGCCCCGACGGCGGGGTCAGGCGGGAAGTGATATGCGATCAGCAGTACCTTCATGACGTGTCAGCCAAGGCAGGAATGAGGCCAGCCTGATCACCTGCGAGCGTGAACCAACTCGTTGTGGATAAGGGTGTTCCGCCCACTCACCGGATGGAGCACCAACGGGGCAGTGGCTGCCGGACTGTTGCACTTATGTTACACAGGGCCGTACACGCTCGCGCCTATTGGTGGATGTACAGGACGGCGTCTCCACTGAATGGTGGAGTGAACGACTGAGTGAAGCCCGCCGTGACCGGTGCGTCCTCGATAGTCGTTTGCCCGGTAGCCGGATTGAACCATTCCACCACGAAGCTGCCGCTGCTCCCGCTCAGGTTTACGGTTACAGTGCCGCCGTTGGGCAGATAGATCAGATACTCCGCATGCGGCCCTGCCGGGTTGGCGAGGCAGTACCCAGTTGACGCCACGTCGAGGCCGTGCGGCAGCATGGCGATGAGGTTCATGCGATTGGCGTAGGTGCGGGCATAGCCCAGGTTGGTGCGCACGAGTTCCCAGCGCGGATCACCGAGATCGTAGTTGCCCTTTGTGGGCTCGTAGGCGCCGTCAAAGGGATCCATCAACATCGGATTCACGCCGCGGGTGAGGCTCTTCCACACCCAGCCCTCATCGAGCTCATCGCGACAAAGGCCGCAGAGGTGATCCGTATCGTTGAGGATCACTTTGCTGCCGTCGGCGGCCGGTACGTCGGCGAGATCCCCGTTCGGCGCGATCCAGTCGGCGGTGCTCGCGAACAAGTCGGCGTTATTCCCATTCGGGTACAAGGCCGTCATCCCCACGGGATGCTGTTTGGGCTTGGTGGCTTCGTACTGGTGGATGTATTGAATCATGTGCTCTTGCCAGGCAACCTCGTCCGTGCCCCCAGTGCTCTCGTTGCTGATCTCATAAAGGACGTTGTCGAGGTCGTTCACGGCATCTACGACGCTGTCAACGTACGCCTCTTGCAGCGCGGTGATCGCCGGAATGTGCAGGGTTTGGGTTTCGAGACCGTCGCTTCGGCTGTTTGGGTCGCCGTCAATGCCGTTGATGTTGTTATCGCGATTGAGGGGGTGGCCGAGCCACGGGTTGTTGAACGACAGTCCCTTTTGTTCGATCGACCAGCCGTCGAACAGCATGATCGAAACGTAGATGCCGCGCTGGCCGGCCTCGATGACGCGCTGCCGCATCCGGGCGAAGTAGGCGGGGTTGAACTGATTCAGGTCGAACTTCGGCTTGCCGTCGCGTGCCGTATCGGTGCCCGTGCCCGTGCGCAAGTAGGGCATGGGGTCGATCCAAATCACAGTCGGCGTCTCGGCGCTCCACTTCGCCTGCTCCCAGCGCCACAGCTTCATGACGTTGTGATGATGTTGCACGAGGAAGTCGAGGTAGCCGCTCCAATTGAAGGCCGCCGGTGGATCCGTCGTCCCCACGTCCTGGAAGTTCGGCCACGTGTGGGAGCCCGTCAGGTAGATGGCTCGCCCCGTGCCGTCCGTGAAGTAACGCCGGTTGACGCTGCTCACATGCAGCGGTCCGGCGAAGGCCGTGACGGTGATACTCGCGGTTCCACTGTGCCCCTCGCTCAGCGCCGTGATCGTGACGGGGCCGCCGAGCGCCTTGGCCGTGACGAGTCCGGTACCGTCCACATCGGCGATCGTCGTGTTGCCACTGCTCCAGGTAATGGTGCGCCCAGTGAGGGGATCCCCGTTGGCGGCTCTGGGCGTGGCTGCGAGCTGCAGCGTCATGCCAATGACGACGGTGGCGGTGCTCGGGCTCACCGTGACGGATGCGACGGGAACCGGGATGACCGTGACCGACGCCGTGCCGCTCTTCCCCTCGCTCGTCGCCGTGATCGTCACCGGGCCGCCGACGGCCTTCGGGGTGACCATGCCGTTGGCGTCAACGTCGGCGATGGATGGATTGTCGCTCACCCAGGTCACGACCCGTCCGGTGAGGGCCGTCCCACTCCCATCCTTCGGTGTGGCCGTAAGCTGCACCGTCTGGCCGAGCATCACGCTCGTCGTGGCCGGAGTCACGGTTACAGAGACAACGGCCACGGGGAGGACGGTAACCGCGGCGCTGCCGGTTTTCCCTTCGCTCGTGGCAGTAATTGTCGCCGGCCCGCCAACAGCCTTGGCGGTGACTAGCCCGCCGCCGTCCACGGCGGCGACCGTCGCGATGTCGCTCGTCCACGTGATGACCCGACCGGTCAGTGGGTCTCCGTGCGCGTCTTTCGGTGTGGCGGTCAGCTGCGCTGTTTGCCCGACGGTCAGTGTCGAGCTCGCCGGGCTTACGGCGATCGACGCGACCGGCACTGGACTCACCGTGACAATGGCGCTGCCCGTCTTTCCCTCGCTCGAGGCAGTGATCGTCACAGGGCCGCCGACGGTTTTCGCGGTAACCAACCCGTTGCCGTCCACGTCGGCGACAGCCGGGTTGTCGCTGGCCCAGCTGATGGTGCGGCCCGTCAGTGCGTTTCCATTGCCATCCTTCGCTGTTGCGACGAGCTGGGCCGTTTGGCCGAGAGTGATGTTCGCAGAGGGCGGCGTGAGGGTGACGGACGCGACAGGCACCGGGATCACGGTGACCTCAGCGGTCCCGGTCTTCCCCTCGCTGGTCGCCTCGATCATCACAGGCCCGCCGACCGCAACGGCCGACGCGAGCCCAGTGCCGTTGACCTGCGCGATGGTCGAGTTGCTCGTGGACCAGGTAACTGAGCGCCCCAGAAGCGGCTTGCCGCTCGCGTCTGCGACGGAGGCGGCGAACTGAGTCGTGCGGCCGACGATGACGCTGGCGGAGGCCGGACTGACCAACACCGCGGCGACTGGGTCCGGCGCGGTGGAATCCTGACAGCAGATGAGGATCGTGGCGGCTGCCAGGCCGGTTAGGGTCCGGCCACGCCACGGGCGCGCAGGACGCACACGTGTCGTTCGGGGGCGGGGTGAAGGACTACGCGTAGTGTCCACGATGTTTCAAGGGCTAACTTCTTGAATTCGGGCGAATTCCATGCCGTCGTGAGATGCACGATTGGGCGCACCGACCCGTCCACGTGGGGCGCGGAAGGCCATCAGTCAGCGAATGTGTAAGTCATGTGCAACACCTCGAATTGAAGCGTCCGAGGCTGGGCTCGACGAGAGCCGCGAATTCATTGCGGTTGGGGCGTCTGGGCCGCCGCAATCGTAGTCCGCGTCTTGCGTGTGGCCGCTGCGGGAAAACCGAGGATCTGAGGGGATGTCCGGCAACCGATCGATTCCGCGCGTGCTGGGGCTCCGGGCTGGCGACGTCGTGGAGATCCGCAGCGAGCGGGAAATCCTGACTACACTGGACGAGCGGGGCAAGCTGGACGGGCTGCCTTTCATGCCTGAGATGCTGCAGTTTTGCGGGACCCGCACGCGCGTATTCCGCCGGGCGGACAAGACGTGCGACACCGTGATCAGCTACACGTCACGCCGGCTCACGAACACGGTGCACCTCGCTGATCTGCGGTGCGACGGTCAACGTCACGGTGGGTGTCAGGCGGGATGCCTGCTCTTCTGGAAGGAAGCCTGGCTGAAGCCCGTGGGGGCAGGGAACGGAGCGGCCACGCCGCCCTCGAGTCTCACGGTGGCCGACTTGGACGCGCTGACGACGCGGCGCGAGCCAACATCGGGCGAGCGCAGCTTCGTGTGTCAGGCCACGGAGCTCCCCACCGCCAGCACCCCGCTGCGCTGGTGGGATCCCCGCCAGTACGTCCGCGAGCTGCGGTCGGGCAACGTGCGACTGGGGACGTTCATCCGCGCGCTCGCCATCGCCTGGTTCAACGCGGTGCAGCGTTGGCGTGGCGGCCGCGAGTACCCCCACGTCGGGGGAACGCTCGAGGCGACGCCATCGCGACGCCTCGACCTGCAGCCGGGGGAGCGCGTCCGCGTGCGGCCTCGTGAAGAGATTCTGGCGACGTTGAACAAGAAGCGCAGGAACCGCGGGCTCTGGTTCGACGTGGAGATGGTCCCCTACTGTGGCGGGGAGTATCGCGTGCTGCGGCGGGTGACACAGATCATCAAAGAAAGTTCAGGGAAGATGATGCAGCTGCCGGGGGAGTGCGTCATCCTCGAGGGCGTGGTATGCCAGGGATGCTTGAGTCGGGATCGGCTGTTCTGCCCTCGGAGCATCTACCCGTATTGGCGTGAAATCTGGCTCGAGCGGGTCCCATGATTACTCCCATGAAGACTTCGGTTGGCGAGCTCGTGGCACGGCGAGATCTGCTCTACATGATCACGTGGCGCGAGATTCGGGTGAAATACAAGCAATCGGTGATGGGGATGCTCTGGGCCATCCTCATGCCCGCCGTGATTGTCTCCGCGGGGGTCGTCGTGCGATACGGCTTCTCGCTGATCGCCCGCGTTCCCCTCGCGGTCGGGGACATCGCGGCGGTGAGTGTCCGCGCCGTGCCGTGGGCGTTCTTCATCTCATCCATTCGGTTTGCGACGGCGAGCTTGATCGCCAACAACAACCTGGTGACGAAAATCGCGCTGCCGCGCGAGGTGTTTCCGGTCGCCGCCATGCTCTCGCAGCTGGCGGATTTCGGCGTCGCGTCACTCGTCCTCGTGGTCTTTCTCGCCGTCCTGGGCGTGGGGGTGAGCGTGCAGCTGCTGTGGGTGCCGAGCCTGGTCATCATCCTTGTAATGTTCACGACCGGTCTCGGCATCCTCCTGTCCGCCGCGAGCTTGTTCTTTCGCGATGTCAAATACCTCGTGGAAGTCATCCTGACGTTCGCGATCTTCTTCACGCCGGTGTTTTACGACGCGGAGATGTTCGGTCGCTGGGAAGGGCTGTTGATGCTGAACCCGGTGGCGCCGCTGCTGGAGGGTTTCAGCAATGTGATCGTGAAGCATGCATCCCCGCCGCTCGCGTGGCTGGGGTACAGCGCAGTGGTGTCGCTGCTCACGCTCACGATCGCGATGTACACATTTCACAAACTCGATCCCTACTTTGCGGAGAATGTGTGACCGATGACTGACGCCGCGCTGCGACTCGACGGTGTCTACAAGAAGTTCCGCAAGGGAGAGCTGTACGACTCCCTCCGCGATCTCATTCCCGCCCTCGCTGCCAGGATGCTGCGCGGGCCGTCACGCGAGGCCCTGGCCCCGCGCGAGTTCTGGGCCCTGCAGGACATCACCTTCAGCGTGCCGCGCGGCGAGGCGTTTGGCATCATCGGTTCCAATGGCGCCGGCAAGAGCACGATCTTGAAGGTCCTCAGCGGTATCATGCGGCCCACGCGCGGGACCCTGCACGTCGAGGGTCGTCTGTCCGCGCTGATCGAGGTCAGCGCGGGCTTTCACCCGGATCTGACCGGACGCGAGAACATCTACCTGAACGGCACCATCCTGGGCATGACGCGGGCCGAGATCAGACGGCGCTTTGATGCCATCGTGGCATTCTCGGAGCTCGAGGAGTTCCTCGACACGCCCGTGAAGCGGTATTCGTCTGGGATGTTCGCGCGGCTGGGCTTTGCGGTTGCCGCGCACGTGGAGCCGGACATCCTCATCGTGGACGAAGTGTTGAGCGTCGGCGACTACCTGTTCCAACAGAAATGCTTCCAGCGGATGAATGAGGTCATGTCGGGCGGCGCGACGGTGGTGTTCGTCTCCCACAATCTCCGCGCCGTGTCGCTCCTGTGTGAGCGGAGCCTGCTGCTCGAGCGGGGCCGGGTCGTGACCATGGGACCGTCGCACGAGGTTATCAAGGCGTACCTGACGCGCGGCCACGGTGCCCGCGCGACGGAGGATCGCGATATCAGTATCACAGAGGTGTCGCTCGGTCCCGAACCGACGCGGGTGGAGTTCCAGGCCGACGAGGTCCTGGAGATCACGGTCGCCGCGGCGGCGCGCACGCCCCATGAGGACATCAGTGTGGTCGTGCAGATCGTCGACGACCATCAGTACCCTGTGTTCGACACCTGCACGCAGCGACTCGGGGCGGGTCCCCTCGCGCTCGAGGCTGGGGAAACGCTGCGCTGCACGTTCCGAATGCAGCTGCGCCTGGCCGATGGCACCTATCACGTGAGCGCGTACCTGCATCGCTACGTCACGGACCAGGCGTACGAGCGCTGGTCGGCCGCGGCGACGTTCTTTGTGGCGGGGACGCCGACGGTGCGTGGCGTCGCCAACCTGGTGCCGACCCTTACCCTGTGTGAGAAAACCCCCGCCCCCGACTCGCTGGCCGCGGTCGCGGCCGTACAAGGGACGCCGGCGTGAATCGCCGAGCCCCATCACGTCGCCCCATGCCTGACGTGGTGCTCAGGATGCCGCCCGGCCGCGACCGCTCTCGTCCCCTCGTGAGCGTGGTGACGCCCGTGTACAACGGCGAGCAGCACCTCCGCGAGTGTATCGAGAGTGTGCTCGCGCAGACGTACGAGCATTGGGACTACACGATCGTCAACAACTGCAGCACCGACCATACGCTCGCCATCGCGTTGGAGTACGCGCGCAGCGATCGCCGCATTCGCGTCCACAACAACGAGCGCTTTGTCCGCGTGATCGAGAATCACAACGTCGCCTTCCGCCAGATCTCTCCCGCCAGCAAGTACAGCAAGGTCGTCGCTGCCGACGACTGGCTGTTTCCGGAGTGCCTGGAGCGAATGGTCGGATTGGCCGAAGCGCATCCCCGCGTTGCGATCGTCGGTGCCTATGGCCTAGGCGGCGCAAGGGTCTTGTGGTCGGGCCTGCCGTATCCCAGCACCGTGGTACCGGGCCGGGAGGCTTGCCGCTTGAGGCTTCTGGGTGGGCCGTATGTTTTCGGCGCTCCCACGTCGGTCCTGTTTCGGTCGGACATCGTGCGGAGTCGGCCGGCGTTCTACAACGAGTCCAACCTGCACGCCGACTCCGAGGTCTGTTTCGAGTTCCTGGCCGACCACGATTTTGGCTTCGTGCACCAAGTGCTCACGTTCAGCCGCCCGCGCGACGATTCGCTGACCTCGTACTCCGGGCGGTTCAACACATACCTGGCCATGACTCTTGAGGAGTTGGTGACGTACGGCCTCAAGTACCTGAGCCACGAGGAGCGACAAGAACGGATCGAGCAGCAGTTGCGGGATTATTACGTGTACTTGGGCGAGCAGGTGTTCGAACGGCGGGGCCGCGAGTTCTGGAGTCTCCACCGGGGCAAACTCGCGGCGCTGGGCTACCCGCTCAGCGTCCTGCGCCTGGCGCGGGCCGCGATCGCGCGTGGGCTGGAACTCTTGGGTAGTCCGTCGCGAACGGCGGCCGGCGTGATTCGTCGGCTCAGGCGGACTGCGTCGGGGTGGCCAAGATGACTCGCCGTGTCTCGATCTGCGTGCTCATCCCGGCCTACAACGCACGCCTCTTCCTCCGGGAAGCGCTCGACAGTGTCCTGGCGCAGACCCGACTGCCGGAGCAGATCATCGTGGTCGACGATGGCTCGACTGACGGCACCGCCCAAGTTGCGCTCGAGTGGCAAGCGGAGCGGGAGAGACCGATCACGCTCATCCGTCAGGAGAATCGTGGACAGTCCGCAGCGCGCAACGCCGGGATCCGCGTCGCCTGGACCGATCTCGTCGCGCTCCTCGACGCGGACGATCTATTCTTGCCCAATCATCTCGAGCGGCTGGAACAGGGATTTCGTGAGGCGCCGGAGGCGGTGGTCTGCTTCGGCGATGTCGAAGTGTTCACGGCGTCGGGTGTGACACGACCAAGCTACGTGGCGGGCACGAGGCTCGAGACCGTGCCGACCAAGCCCCGGCGCGGCGGGCTGCGCGTCATGACTGAATCGGCATTTTCCAGTCTGCTGCGGGGCAACTATGTCCCGACCGCGGCTACGATGTTCGGGCGGTCGGCGGCGCTGCGCGTGGGACTGTTCGACGAACGCTTCCGCGGGCCCGAGGACCGTGAGTTCCTGTTACGCCTGTCGCGGCTGGGGCCGTTCTCCTACTACCCGGTGGTGCTCGCCCGCAAACGCGAGCACGGCGCCAACGAGACCAGGCCGAGTCGGGTGCTGCAGTTCAACCGCGAACAGTTTCGCGTGCTCCACAACATCGAGACCATCTCGGAAGGGCTGCACCTTTCGGGCGTGGAGCGAGGCGCGGTCCGCCAGGCGATGGCTGACCACGTCGCCGACATGCTCGACACCGCGTCCAGGTGGGGGCCCGGCTCGTATTTGGCGACTTGCTTCTTTCTCGCTCGCCACGGGTTCGGGCGCGCGCTGGTCAGACTGCGGCCGCTGCTGCGTGCCCTCGCCTGGCCGATCCTCCATCAGAAGCACAGCACGGCTCAGAAGAATTCCTTAATCATGGACGTATAGGACCGCATCGCCGGGGGCGGGCGCGGTGAAGGTGTGGGAGGCGCCGCCCGAAGTGGTGCCGCCGGCGACGGTCTGCCCCGTGCCGGGGAGGAACCACTCAAATGTGAGCGGGCCTGGGGTCGCGGTCAGATCGACCGTCACGGAGCCACCCGCGGGCAAGTAGACCAGATACTCCGCCCCGGAGGCGACGGGATTCGCGAGACAAAAGCCGGTCGAGGCTAAGTCCCCCCGCGGCTGCATCGCCACGAGGTTGATACGCGTGGCGAGGGTCAGCGCGTAACCGAGGTTGGTCCGGATCTGCTCCCAGCGGGGATCGTTCAAATCGTAGGTCCCCAAAACCGGGAACGCGCCGTCATATGGGTCCATCAACATCGGGCTGAGCCCCCGAGTGAGGCTCATCCATACCCAGGGCTCGTCGCCGCACAGGCCGCAGAGGTGATCGGTGTCCGCAATGATCACCTTGCTGCCATCGGCCGCCGGGGGATTGACAAGGTAGCCCCCGTCGTCATTTGGCCCGATCCAGTCGGCCGTGCTGGCGAACAAGTCGGGATTGTTCCCGCCGGGCCACAAGGCGGTCATTCCCACGGGGTGCTGCTTGGGCTTCCCAGACTCGTACTGCTTGACGGTCTGGATCATCTGTTCTTGCCATGCCACCGCGGCCGGGCCGCCGCGGGTCTCGTTACTGATCTCATACAGGACGTTGTCCAGATCATTCACGGCATCGACGACCTTGCGGACGTAGGCCTGCTGCAAAGCCGTGACCGCGGGATCCTGCAAGGTATGGGTCTCGAGACCTTCGTTGTCGGCGTTGGGGTCGCCGTCGACGCCATTGATGTTGTTGTCGCGATGAAACGGGTGGCCCGGCCACGGGTTACCGATCCCCAAGCCCTTGTCCTCGATCGACCACCCGTCGAACAGCATGATCGAGACGTAGATGCCCCGCTGTCCCGCCTCGATGACCCGCCGACGCATCCGCGCGAAGTAGGCGGGGTTGAACCGCGTCAGGTCGAACTTGAGTTTTCCATCGCGTGCGTTGCCGGGACCAGTGCGCAGGTACGGCATCGGATCAAACCAGAGATCGTTGGGAGTCTCGGCGCTCCACTTGGCCTGCTCCCACCGCCACAGCCTGATCAGGTTGAGATGGTGCTGCAGGAGGAAGTCGAGATAGGCGGTCCAATTGAAAGGCGGCGGTGGGTCTGTGAAACCGGCGTCTTGGAAGTTCAACCACGTGTGCGCGCCGGCGAGGAAGATCGCCCGTCCGCTGGCGTCGGTGAAGTACCGGGGGTTGTCGGGGCTCACCCGCAATGGCCCGGCAAAGGCCGGCTGCGTGACGGTGATCGCCGCTGGCCCTGCAGTTCCACCAAACACGGCGACGACCGTGGTTTGACCGGGCCCCACGGCCGTGACGCGACCCGACTGGTCGCCCGCACTTACCACCGATGCCACGGCCGGTGCGAGCGACGCCCAAACGACCTGCCCCGTCACCGGGTTGCCATCCGGATCGAGTACGATGGCTGTGAGTCGCACCGTGTCCCCCACCGCCAATGTGGCGCTCTCCGGTGTCACCGACATGCTGAAGCTTCCCAAGGTGACCGTGATCGGCACGTTACCTGTGAGAGGAGTCAGCACGATCGCGACGGCAGGATTCGTCCCGGGGCGGATAGTGACCACCGTCGCGCCGGTGTGTGTTTCCACGCCGCCGGCGTCATACGCGCGGAGGGCGATGGCGCGACTCGAGCCCGCGGAAACGCGAATCGTGCCGGCGGCCACGCCGTTGACGGCAGAGATGTTGAACACGAGCGGTGTCGGGATATCGGATGCCGAGACTTCCACGACTACAGTCGCGACCGTCGTTCCGGTGAGCACCGCTCTGATGTAGAGCGTTGTCTGGACTGGGCGACTGTCAACGCCCGCGGGCTCGCGCGGCAGGCACGAACCGAGCGCCACGAGCGATAGCAGTGTCGCAGTGATCGGCCGCCGCATCCGTGCGCCTCGCTACGGCACGGTGATGGTGGCGGTGCCCGTGACTCCGTGGAAGACGGCCGAAATCGAAGTCGTACCAGATCCGGTGGCGGTCACCAGTCCAGTCCCATCGACGACGGCGACGCCCGGGTCATGCGTGGCCCAAGCGACCACACCAGTCGTCAGATTCCCGTTGGCATCCTTGATCGTGTCCGAGAGCTGTACCGTTCCGGCGATCGACAGATTGGCTGAGGCCGGCGTGACTCTCACGATGTACGTGCCGAGCGTCGCGGTGATCGGCTGGTCGCCCGTGAGAGAGGTCAGCACGATCGCCAACGTGGGATTGGTTCCGGATCGAATGGCGAGGGTCGCTGATCCATTGTGCGTCTCTACGCCACTCGCGTCGTAGGCGCGCAGCGTGATGGTCCGGCTGGATCCCGCAGGGACTGTGATGGTGCCGGTCGCGTTGCCATTGGTGATAGGGATGTTGAACACCAGCATCGTGGGGATGTCGGGCGCGGTGACGTCCGCTACCAGGGTCGCGACCGTGGTTCCAGTAAGGTCCGCGCTGACGCCGAGCGACCCTTCGCCGCCGCGGGGGCCGACCGTGTTCGGATCGGCGCACGAGACCAGCAGCGTCAGGAACCCCAAGGCGACCGACGCGGGTGTCAGTCGGTTCCGTAGCATGTGGTGCCGCTTTCGTTTGTGGACATTCTGAACAACGTGGCAAGGTCCGGGCCTCTGAATCGGGCGCAGCGCCGCGATCTCGTCACCACTCAGAGCGCGAAGCTGTAGCCGTGTTGCTACAGTCGTGACCTCGTTCCTCGTGCGTCACTAGAACGCGATCGTGGCCTTCCGCGCGTAGAACGCCTCGGCCAGTCCGTCCGGGGCCGCTGATTCGATACCCCGCAGCCGGAGCAAGGCGTGGAAGGTGTCGGGCGTAAACCACCGCTTCGAACGTTGTGAGCCGAATGCCGCGTGCAGGTGCCGGATCTTCGCGCGGGCCACCGCCGCGCGCAGCGGCACGAAGAAATTCGGCACGCCGAGATCCCCGTCGTACTTCGGGACCTCGTACTCGAGAATCAGGTGGCTGCGGAACGTGTTCCAGGTGAGGTCGGACACCACGCGATGGTCTTGATGGCGATCCTCGCGGGTGTGCGTGAACACGATGTCGGGCGATACCTCGCGCGCGAGGTCCTCGAACGCTTCCTTGATCCCGCCACCCAGGTACGGGAAGAATCCGTCCCGAAAGCTGTGGACGACGATCTGCCGGCGCCGCGCGCGAGCGAGGAAGAGGCCGGCGCTCCGCCGCGCCTCCCGCTCGCGCGGTCCCCCGCCGCCACTGAACACAATCCAGTGACAGTCGACGTTGCGCCGGGACGCCAGGAGGGCGAGGATCGTGCCGCCACAACCGATCTCGATGTCGTCCGCGTGGGCGCCGAGACACAAGATGCGCAGCGGCCCGGCAGGGCGAGCGGCGAACGTGAGAGAACAGGGGGCGGGGTGGCGCGACCGAATCACGACGGGCGCAGCCGGCCGTTGGTCCGCCAAACCTCCCACGGGGCCTTGCCGCGCGCGTAGAGGTCTTCCAGGTGCTGCCTGTCCTTGAAGGTATCCATGCTGGCGAAAAAGCCGTCGTAGGCGTACGCCATCAGCTGCTGCTGGGCGATCAGGCGTTGGAACGGCTCCTGTACCAGCTCCTCGCCATTGCACAGATAGTCGAAGATCGCGCGCTGGAACAAGAAGTAGCCGCCGTTGATCCGCAGGTTCGTCTTCGTGATCGGCGTGATCTCATCGACCAACCCGTCGCAGCCCAGCGACACGGCGTGATAGCTGAGGTTCGGGCGGACGCTGACGAAGTTGCCGATCTTCCCGTGACGCTGGAAGTGCTCGATCAACGTCGGGAGATGCAGGTCGGTCAGGCCGTCGGCATAGTTCGCCAGGAACGTCTCCTCCTCTTCCAGGTACGGCTGCACCGCCCGGAGCCGTTGCCCGAGGTTCGAGGTGACGCCGGTATCGGCGAACGTGATGCGCCAGTTGGAAATGTCCCGGTTCATCAGATCGATCTGCCGCCCACCGCCCGACAGTACGAAGTCGTTGGAGATGGTCTCCTCGTAATTCAAGAAGTACTTCTTGATCACGTCGGCACGATGGCCGAGGCAGAGGATGAAGTCCGTGTGCCCGAAGTGCGCGTAGTACTTCATCACGTGCCACAGGATCGGGCGGTACCCGATCGGCACCATGGGCTTCGGAATGTCGTCGCCGATCTCGCGGATCCGCATTCCCAAGCCGCCACAGAAGAGCACTACTTTCATGATGTCCCCCCCTCCACGCCCGCCGGAGCCTCGATCCAGCGGAGCGACGCGTCGACCCGGCCCTCCGCCTGCAGCTTGAGGATCTGCTTGATGCGCATGTAGCGTCCGCCGAGGAACTCCTCGCGCGTCAGGTGGTGGCGGTCGAATGCCGCTCGCAACTCCTCCATGCCGGCACGGACCGTCCACTGCGGCTGGAACTCGGGCAGGGCGCGGGCGAGCTTGCTGCAGTCCACCCGATAGCAGCGAGGATCCGGGCCACCGCCCTCGGCGTAGCGGATGTGGCTGCCGGGCACGACGTCCTGCACCATCTCGGCGAGATCGCGGACGCGGTAGTTCTCTTCGGTGCGGCCGACGTTGAACGCCTGGTTGTGCACCGCGGCGCGCGGCGCGTGCAGCACGGCGAGAAACGCGCGGGCGATATCCTCGATGTGCACCAGCGGTCGCCAGGGTGTGCCGTCGCTCTGGATCAGCACGTCCCCGGTCGTGTAGGCAACGCCGACCAGGTTGTTGACGACGACGTCGGCGCGTAAGCGCGGCGACACGCCGTACGCGGTGGCGTTGCGCAGGAACGTCGGGCTGAAGTTCTCGTCGGCGAGCGCCGCGACGTCGCGTTCGACGCGGACCTTGGACTCGCCATACGGCGTGATCGGATTGAAGGCGGCCGCTTCGGTCAGCAGCGTATCACCGGCGACGCCATACAGGCTGCAGGAAGAAGCAAACAGAAACCGGGATACCCCTGCCTCCTTGGCGAGCCGCGCCAGGTGCACGGAGGCGATGTGGTTGATGTCGAACGTGCACGCGGGATTGACATTGCCCAGCGGATCGTTGGAGAGCGCGGCGAGGTGCATGATGGCATCGAATCCGGCGAGATCGGACGCCTGCAGATCCCGGATGTCACGGCGCCACGACTCGAGGGCGACCACATCCTCGCCGAGCGAGCAGTCCTCGAAGAGATACGAATCCACGCCGACGACGCGGTGGCCCGCGGCCGCAACTGTGGGCGCCAGCACGGATCCGATGTACCCGTTGTGTCCCGTGATCAAGACTCGCATGCGACCTCTAGGCTTTCTGCATGGGGCGGACGCGCAAGTCGGTGATCTCGGCTGTGCGGTCCATTGTTAACGCGTGCACGACGGCGGCCGCCACGTCCGCGGGCTGCAGCAAACGCTCCGGCCGGTACGGCGTGCCTTCCTCCACGTGGATTGCGGCCTGCTGCGGCGTCGCGGTCCGTCCTGGGTACACGCTGAGTACGCGGATGCCGTCGGGATTGACCTCCTCGCGGAGGGCGTCGGCGACGGCGCGCAGCGCGTGCTTGCTCGCCGCGTATGCCCCGACGCCGGCTCGTGCCTGGAGACCGACGGTCGAGTTCACGAAGACGATCTGCCCGCGCCGCTGTCGGAGCAGCGGCAGGAGTAGCTGGGTGAGCAGATACGGCCCGCGCACGTTGACGCGGTACTGCTGATCGAATTGGGCGATCGGCGCGTCGGCGACCGCGCCGAGGAAATGGGTGCCGGCGCCGTGGACCAGGATGTCGAGTCCGTGCGACTCCTGCGCGAGCCGGTCGCGCAACCGCTCCAGATCCTCGTCGTTGCCAACATCCAGCGGCTGACTACAGGCGTGCCCGCCGGCGCGCCGCGCCGCCGCCGCCGTGGCCTCCAGGGCCTCCGCGTGGCGCGCGACGAGCCAGACGCTGGCGCCGCCGCTCGCCAGCTCCAGGGCGATCGCCCGGCCGATCCCGCTGCTCGCGCCGGTGACGAGGGCGTGCATGCCCGCGAACGCCTCGCTCACTGCTCGAACGCCCTCGGCTTGCTGATGAGCAAGCCATGTGCGCGCAGGAGATCGGCCGCGCGACGGATCGAGCCAAACGCCAAGCCCGACCGTTCAGCAATGTCGAGCAGGTCGTGGCCACCATCCGACAGGTTGAGCACCCACAGCAAGGCGAGCTCGTCGACCCGCTCCTGCGACTTCCCGCCGATCGACTCGTACAGACCGCGCCGCCCCAATTGGGGCTCGCCCTTCGGGTGCTGGTTCACGCAAGCTTCGTTGCCCTCGAGCACGTCGAACGTGGCGAGGCAGGCCTCGTACGAATCCGCCAGCGCGTCGGGTCGCACGAAGTCGAGGTTGTCGGCCGAGGTGTGGTACTCGGGGTAGCGGGCATAGGGCGTGCGCGACAGACAGCCCACGGCGAGGTCGTATCCCGGCGAGCAGTACTGGCGCTCGTCGTAGCCGTACGGAGTGAAGTCCATGACGCCGATCGGCTGTCCCGTGTGCCGGAGGACGTGCGCCACGGCGCGGTCAATCTCGGCGTTCCCACGGCGGCTCCGTTTGTAATGCAGGTGCCCCGGGTCCCCGACACTGGCGAGCACGAGGCCGTGCCGTATCCGCGGTACGACGGCTTCGTTGCGCGCGAGCCAGGTGATCGAGCCGATAGTCCCGGGAATAAAAAGGAAACGGTACGTGTAGCGGCGCCGCGTGCGTTGCAGGTGCCGCGCGAGGTAGGTGGCCAGGACCACGCCCGACAGGTTGTCGTTGCAGAGCGAGGGGTGACAAATGTGACACGACACGAGGATCTCGTCGGAAGCTTCACCCGCGAGCACCAGCTCCCCATAGGTCAGATGCCCGGGCGCGAGCGTCGAATCGATCCGGACTTCGTAATCCCCCTCAGGAAGCGTTTCCAACTCGGCGTGCGCCAGACAGAATCCCCACGCGGGCGCGTAGTACGACGTCCGGTAGGGAATCCAGTCGGGATGGTCCGGGAGTGTAAAGCAGTGGTCACGCAGCTCGTCGAGCGACACCGTCCGGTGCACTGGGGTGCTATAGTTCAGCACATGCAGGTTCGAGCGCCGGAAGTCCACGACCCGTTCGCCGCGCGAGTTCTTCACGTAGGCATCGCGGATGTTCCATTCCTGCGGCACGGTCCAATCCAGCACCTGCGTGCCACTGGGCACTTCGTACACGGTGAGCGGGATGTACGCCTTCAGTTTGCCGAGCGTCTCACGGACCCCGTCGCCGGTGATGCTGCGGCAGATCGGGTAGAGATCGGCGATCAATGCGTGCATCGCGGCGCCGACATCCTCGGCCACCCCCTCCGGAGCGATCGCGGCACTCACGCCGGCGATGCCTCAAAGTCCGCGTACGTCCGATCACGATCGAGGAGGATTGGCTCGGGGAGGGGCCAGCGAATCGCGAACGCCGGGTCGTCGAAGCGGATCCCTCGCCCCGACGCGGCCGCGTAGAACTCCGACATCTGGTACAGCACCTCCGTGTCGTCGACGAGCGTCTGAAAGCCATGCGCTAACCCTTCGGGGACGTACAGGGCCGCGCGGTTCTCGGCGGTGAGCTCCACGCCGACGTGTTGGCGGAAGGTCGCCGACTGGGGCCGCAAGTCGAGCGCGACGTCCCAAATGGCGCCTCGCGTGCAGCGGATCAGCTTGGCTTCCGCGTGCGGCGGCGCCTGATAGTGCAGACCCCGCAGCGTCCCGCGCCGGCGGTTGAAGGAGATGCTGCATTGCACGAGTCGCGGATTGAGACCGTGCTGGGCGAACTCGCGCTGGCACCAGGTGCGCGCGAAGCAGCCGCGATTGTCCTCCCGTGGCTCTGGCTCGATGACGAAGACGCCCGGTAGCGCCGCCTCGCGAAAGATCACGGAACGACCGCCACCTCGGGGATTGGGATGACGAACTGCCCACCCCACTCGCGGATGTACGCGAGCTGGGCCATGATCTCCTGCTTTACGTTCCAGGGAAGGATCATCACGTAGTCAGGGCGGGTTTCCCGAATCCGCTCCGGCGGATGGATCGGGATGTGCGTGCCCGGCAGAAACTTGCCGTGCTTATACGGATTGCGATCGACGGTGTAGTCCAGAAAGTCCGTCCGAATTCCACAATAGTTGAGCAATGTGTTGCCCTTGCCGGGCGCGCCGTAGCCGGCGATCGACTTGCCCGCGCGCTTGGCGGCGATGAGGAAGTCGAGCAGTTTGCGCTTCGTCTCGCGTACTTGCTCGGCGAAGTCGGCGTAGTAGTTCAGCTGGTCGAGCCCGGCCTCACTCTCGTGCACACGCAAGGCGTCTACGCGGGGCGTGATCGGCCGGAGCGGATCCTCGGTGTGGCAGGCGTATATCCGCAGGGAGCCCCCATGCGTCTCGAGCTCTTCCACGTCGAAGATCGTGAGTCCGTGTGCGGCGAAGATCTGCGAGACGGATAGTACCGAGAAGTAGGAGAAGTGCTCGTGATAGATCGTATCGAACTGCTTCTCGGCCACGAGCCGCACCAGGTGGGGGCACTCGATGGTGATCACGCCGCGCGGGGCGAGCGCGATCTTCATACCAGCCACGAAATCGTTGAGGTCGTGCACCTGCGCGAGGACGTTGTTCCCGATCAGCAGATCGGCCTGCTGGTCGTCTGCAGCCAGGGTGCGCGCGGTCTCTCGGCCGAAGAACTTGACGAGCGTCGGCACACCCTTTGCGGCCGCCGCCTGGGCGACGTTCGCGGCGGGCTCGATCCCCAGCGCGGGAATTCCGCGTTGCACGAAGTACTGGAGCAGGTACCCGTCGTTGCTCGCGACCTCGATGACCCGGCTGTCCTTGGTCAGGCCGAACTCGCCGATCATCTGCTCGGTGTAGCGCCGCGCATGGTCGAGCCAGCTGTCCGAATAGGACGAGAAGTAGGCGTATTCGGTGAAGATCTCTTCGCGCCGAACGTACTCTTGCAACTGCACCAGGAAACAGCGGTCGCAGACGTAGACGTGGAGCGGGTAAAACGGCTCCATCTCGTTCAGCTGGTCGGCTCGCAGGTATGACTCGCACAACGGCGACATGCCGAGATCCACGAACGTGTGCCGGAGCGGCGTCCGGCAGAAGCGACAGGAGCCGTCGCGCTGGTCAACGTCCGACGGCGGGCGGAACTCCACCGGTGCTGAGGCACCGTGCGACGCCGTGAGAAGTGTTGGGTCCATGTTGCCATGCTCGGCACGCAGGAACCGGACCATTGTCAGAGAGCACACCTGACTCGTAAGCTATTGGTAATATGTGTGATAGCGCACTGGGCTAGAAACGGAGTGGGCCTCACCGTGAGGTGTCACATAACTACATCACTTCTTGAAGAGCGGCCGTGAGCCCGCCGAGTTACGACGTCGCCGTGGCCGGTGGCGGCATTGTCGGGTTGGCAACCGCACTGGCGCTGGTCGAGACCGGCCATCGGTCCGTCGTGCTGCTCGAAGCCGAAGAACGTCTCGCCGCCCACCAGAGTAGCCACAACAGCGGCGTCATTCATTCCGGCCTCTACTACCGCCCCGACTCGCTCAAAGCACAGACCTGCCGTGAGGGGCGCGCGGCGCTATACCGGTTCTGCGCCGATGAAGGGATCCCGTACCGGCAAGACGGCAAGCTCGTCGTGGCCACACGTGAGGCGGAGCTCGCGGCGCTGGGACAGTTGGAGGCCCGCGGGCGAGCGAACGGACTCGCCGGTGTCCGGCAGCTCGGACGGGAGGAGTTGCGCGAGCTTGAGCCTGAGGTCGCCGGCCTCGCCGGCCTCTGGGTTCCCGAGACTGGGGTGGTGGACTTTGCGAAGGTTGCGGCCGCCTTCGCCCGCCGGGCGCAGGCGGGGGGTGCGGAGATCCGCACGGGGGCTCGGGTCGTCGGGGCGCATCAGGACGGATCCACGTTGGTTGTCGCAACGACCGCCGGAGACGTGCGCGCATCGCTGCTCGTGACCTGCGCTGGCCTGCAAGCGGACCGCCTAGCCCGCGCGTGCGGTGTGGACCCGGGGCTGATGATCATCCCGTTTCGTGGTGAGTACTACGAGCTCCTGCCGGAGCGGCGGGGACTGGTGCGCCACCCGATCTACCCCGTGCCCGATCCGCGTCTTCCATTCCTCGGCGTGCACTTCACGCGCACGATCGATGACCACGTGCACGCCGGACCGAACGCCGTCTTGGCGCTCAAGCGGGAGGGGTATCGCCGCACCGACGTCTCGGCTGGCGATGTCGCGGCAATGATGTCGTTCGTCGGCTTCTGGCGCATGGCGGCCCGGTATTGGCGGACCGGGTTCGCCGAGTTGGAGCGGTCGCTGAGCAAGAGGGCCTTCATGAGAGCGCTGCAGCGCCTGGTGCCGAATCTGCGCGAGGAGGACGTTGTGCCGGGAGGGAGTGGAGTCCGGGCTCAGGCGGTCGACCGGTCAGGCAAGTTGCTGGACGACTTTTGTGTCTTGGAAGATCGTCGCGCGATCCATGTCCTGAACGCCCCTTCGCCGGCCGCCACGGCTTCCATCGAAATCGGGCGCCACATCGCGCGGCGCGTCGTACAACGAATCGGGCAGTGAGGCGAGGGTGAGCGTTGCTACACGCGCACGGCGCGAAGCGAGGACTTGGGACTCTGGGGCGTGGCGTGTTGCCACACGTCCCATCGTCCGCGAATCCCGTTGAAGGTGGCCACGACGGCCGCCGCCTGCAGCCAGATACCCCAGGTCGCTCGCGCGACCAGGCGCCGGGTGCGCTCCGGGCGAGCGAGGGCGGCTACTCCGATCGCGGCCAGAACAGCGGCGCCCGCGGGCCAAAGCGCGAGCGCCCAACCGCTCCAGACCGGTGCACTCCCTACCAGCGCCACGATGAGCAGATAGGGCGTTGCCAGTCGCAAGAGCTTGTGACACACGAACTGGAGCCATACGGGATTCGTCCACGGCGCCAAGACCCACGGGAACCAGCGGCACACTTGCAGCAACCCGGTCAGCGTGCGGACCTTGCGCGCGAACTCCTGTTGGTGATCGAAGGTTCGCGGGTCTGACGCCAGGGCCGCCTCGCAAAAACCGACGCGCAGCCCGCTCGCCGCCACATGCAGCGGTACGTACAGATCGTCGCAGATCAGGCCGGGAGGCAGCGGCTGCCAGAGGTGCCGGCGGATAGCATAGATCGCGCCGGTGACGGCTACCAGGCTGTGCAGCCGCGCCTCAGCACGGCGAATGATCGTCTCGAGCCCCCAGAAAGCACGCAGCACCGAGCCCGTCGCAGAATCCGTGCGGTACGCACCTGAGACGGCGCCGAACTCCTCATCCGTCAGAAACCGCAAGATCGCCGGGATGGCGTCCGGATCGAACCGCTGTGCGGAGTCGGCGAACACGACGATGTCCGACGTCGCGGCGCGGACGCCGGCATTGAGCGTCACCGCTTTTCCACCGGGGGGGTCACCCATGACCACGCGCACCGTGCTCGGTAAGAGCGCGGCGTAATCCACGAGTCCATCCGGAGCGGCCGCGTCCACCGCCACGACGATGTCCAGCTGCATCCCAGGAGACGACGTGGATAACAGGTCTCTGACGCGAGCGGCCACGACCGCAGGCGGATGGCGCGTCGCGATGACCACGGTGGCCCTCGCCGGGGCTGGATCGGACGGCTTCCGTGTGCGGGGGCGCCACCACGATAGCAGTGTCGCGGCTACCGGATAGCCGATCCAGGCGATGGCGATGAGCGCGAGTGCGGTGACGCTCAGAGCGGTCACGGCCCGTCGCTCAGGCGCGTGACAGCATCACGTTCGCGGGGGGAAGACGATTCCTCGTCGCTTTCACGCGCCCCTCGCGCTGGTACCAGGCAACCATGTGCCGGAGACCTTCCTCGAGACTCACCGCGGCCTGGAATCCGAGGCGCGCCAACTTGTCCGCTTCGAACTTGGTCTGATCCGCCGCGTACTTGCGGATCCGTGCCGTGGAGACAGAGAAGCGGCGTCCGGTGATGCGACTGACGGCGTCGAACGGCCACCCGAGCGCGATCCCTACCCGGAGGGGGATGCTTATCCGCGGCGGCGTCTTGCCGAGCGCCCGGAAGACGATGTCGGCGATCTCGCGGCTGGTCAGATCGGGTTTGTCGACGACGTTCACGATCTCGAAGCCGGTCGCTGCGCGGCGCCACGCGAGCAGCGTGGCGTCCACGAGGTTGTCCACGTAAACGAGGCTCTTCACATTATCGCCGGCGCCGACTCGCACGAACCGCCTGCGATCGATCTGCCGGATCAGTGCGTACATGTTCGCGAAGTTGCCGGCGCCGAACACCACGGGCGGGCGGACCACCAGCACTCGGCGTCCCGGCGCGGCGGCTGCCCATTCCCGGAACAAGTGTTCGGCGGCCAACTTCGACTCGCCATACGGCGTCGTCGGCTGAGGCGGGGTGTCTTCATTTCGCGGTTCGGGGGCAGCGCCGTAGACGGCGACGGTCGACAAAAAGCACACGTCGCGAATGCCGACTTCGTCGAGCACGCTGCACAGCGTGCGTGCGCCGCCTTCGTTGACGTCGTAGTACGTCTGAGCGGACAGACCGGCGTCGTGGTGGGCGGCGGCGAGATGCAGGACGGCGTCACAACCGCGGGCCGCGCGAAGCAGGGCAGTGCGGTCGCGGACGTCGCCGATCACTACTGCGGCTCGTCCGGAATCCCACTCCGGGGCTGTGAGGTCGAACAGCGTCAGCGCGGCGCCTTCGCGCGTCAAGCGCGCGCCGAAGTGACGAGCGACAAAGCCGCCGCCGCCGGTGATCAGGATCCGCACGAACGCATCGGCTCTGCAGGGAGTGGGCCACGCTACAGAGCGTTGCGCGCGCGCGTGGAAACGGCGGACGGCGGTGCGCAACGCGCGAACCGTCCCGGATTTGTCACATAACTACCACATGATTGTCGTCGTTCTCTGACGGCGCCAGTTTGTCCACGAGACGGACGACTGCTCGGGAGCGGTATCCGCCTTGCGGTAGGCACGGCTGTGCGAACGTTGCTCATCTGCCACCACGACGAACCGCTCAATCGCATCGGCGCCGCGCGTTGGCTCGCGTCGTTCTCGGAATTGGTGGGCATCGTCGAGATTCGCGAGCCCGCAGTCCGAAAGCGGAGGCGCGTACGGCGTGAGCTGCGCCGCGTCGGAGCTTTGCGATTCCTCGACGTCCTCGCGTATCGCGTGTTCCAACGATTGGTGCTCGGTCCTGGCGACCACGCCTGGGAGGCTCGGGAGCTGGCGCGGCTGTGCGACGCCTACCCGGCCCTCTCTCCGGCCGTTCCGGTCCTCGAGACCCCCAGCGCGAACTCCGCCGCCGTAATCGCCTTCATCCGGCAGGCTGCACCGGACATCATCCTGGCCCGCTGCAAGAGTCTGCTCGGGAAGGACGTTTTCGCGCTGCCGACGCGGGGAACGTTCGTGCTGCACCCCGGGGTCTGTCCGGAGTACCGCAATGCCCACGGCTGTTTTTGGGCGCTCGCCGGCGACGATCTCGACAAGGTCGGTGCGACGCTGCTTCAGGTGGACGAAGGGATCGATACGGGTCCCGTCTACGGCTACTTCAGCTACGCGTACGACGAAGTCGCCGAGTCGCCGTTTGTCATCCAGAACCGCGTCGTGTTTGAGAACCTGGATGCGATTCGACGGACCCTCTTGGACGTGGCCGAAAGGCGCGCTGCGCGGCTCGACACGTCGCGCCGCCTGTCGGCCTCGTGGGGCCAGCCGTGGCTCACCAAGTACTTGCGCTGGAAGCAGCGCGCGCGGAGGCGGCGGCGTGAAAGCTCTTGCGCTGCTCTATCATGACGTAGTCCAGGCCGGCGACTGGGATAGCAGCGGATTCCCCGGTCCGGCCGCCGCGAGCTACAAGCTCGAGCGCCGCGAGTTCGAGCGACATCTTGCGGCGATGTCCGCAGCCGTGCCGCAGCGGCGGACGGTGCAGGCGCTAGCGTCCGCCGCTGCCGACGGTCCACCGCCCGTGCTACTGACCTTCGACGACGGCGGCGCCAGCGCGCACGACTGCGTTGCGGATCTGCTCGAGGCTTGGGGCTGGCGCGGGCATTTCCTCATCACTACCGACTACCTCGACACGGCGGGTTTTCTCACCCGGATCCAGGTACGCGAGCTGGCCGCCCGCGGGCATGTGATCGGCTCTCACTCGTGCTCCCACCTCACCCGGATGGGCGGGCGCAGCCCGGCGCGCCTGCGTGAGGAGTGGGCGCGCAGCACCGGCGTCCTGGCAGACCTCGTCGGTGAGCCCGTGCGCGTCGGATCGGTGCCGTTCGGAGCGTTTTCGCCGCGGGTCGCGGCCGCGGCGGCCGCCGCCGGAATGACTACGTTGTTCACATCGGAGCCGACCATGCGCTGCGGAGTTGTAGACGGGTGCATCGTGGTCGGGCGCTATACGTTGCGGCGCGGCACACCGCCGCGCGTCGCCGCCCGGCTGGCGTCCGGCGCACGCGGGGTGCGTCTGCGACAGCTCTGGTTCTGGAACCTCAAGAAGGTGGCGAAAGCGATTGGCGGCGACGCCTATCTCACGCTGCGGGACGCCCTGTTCAAACGCTGATCGCGGCTACCAGGCTCCGCGCTTGCCGATCACCACTGGCACCGTGCGCAGCATGATCTTCAGATCCTCGAAGAACGATTGGCGGGCGATGTAGTCGAGATCGAATCGCACCTTGCTACGCACGTCGTCGACCGAGCTGTCGTAGTCCTGGCTGATCTGCGCCAACCCCGTGATTCCCGGCCGGACCCGCTGGCGCTCCTGGTAACGCTCGATCTTGTCGCGCAGCTGGGCGAAGATTGCGGGCTGCTCGGGACGGGGACCGACCACGTCCATGTCCCCGCGGAGCACGTTGATGAGTTGCGGCAGCTCGTCCAGGCGATACAACCGCAAGATCCGGCCGAGACTCGTCACCCGCGGATCGTTCGGCTGCGCCCACACTTGGTGATTGGGATCGCCGTTGGGCGCCATCGTGCGGAACTTGTAGATCGTGAACGGCTTGCCGCCGCAGTCCGCGCCCCGACGATTATCCTCCCCTGACCTCCCGCCGCCGCGGCGGTCGAGTCCAACGCGTGTGTGTTTGAAAAAGACCGGCCCGCGCGACGTGACCTTGACGAGTAGCGCGATCAAGGCCATCAAGGGGGCGGTCAGCAGTAGTCCGATGGCGGCGACACTGACGTTCAATGCACGCCGCAGCCGCTCCGACGATTCTGCTGCGGCGGCGGTCGGGCGGGTGAGCGTTTGACTGAGTCTGATGCTCGTCACGGGCTGGGCTCTCGCGTTGGGATGCGAGCGCCTTGTGCAGATGCCATGCCTTGCGACGAGCCACGGAAACGCTAGTCAAATCAACGGGTACGCGTCACGCCGCCGTCCCGTGTCAGCGCGGCGCCACGGTGATTGTGAGGGAGGTGCTACAAGCTCGTCGGGTCGGTTGTGTCCCGGATCCGCTTGCGCTGCAGCCCGTGACGCTCAATGAGACGGTAGAGCGTCGTCCGGTCTAGGCCGGCCGCCCGCGCTGCGCGCGACATGTTGCCGCGCGCTTCCGTGACGAGCTGCGTGAGGTATTGCAGCTCGAAGCTGGCGACGAGCCGATCGCGGGCGATGTAGTACGGCTCTTCGGTGGTGATCTCGGCGGCGGCGGCGGGCGTGTTCCCTTGGGATGCCACCTGCTCGAGCGCGGGAATGTCCTCCGGTCGGATTTCCGAGCCGGGTTCGAGGAGGACGACCATGTGCTCGACGACGTTCTCCAGCTCGCGCACGTTCCCCTTCCAGGCGCGGGCACGGAGGGAGCGGATCGCGGCTTCTGTGAAGCGTGGCGGCGGCGTGCCGGCGCCGCGGTGGCGATTCCAGTAATACGCGAGAAAGTGCTCCGCGAGCAGCAGGATGTCGCTGGCGCGCTCCCGCAGCGACGGAACGCGAATCGGCACGACGCGCAAGCGGTAATACAGGTCCTCACGCAGCGTCCCGGCCTTGACCGCCTCTTCGGGATTGCAATTGGTGCAGGCGATGAACCGCACATTCACGACGGCATCGGTGGTCTCGCTGCCGACGCGCCGCACCACGCCATCCTGAATCACCCGCAGCAATTTGGCCTGGATCGGTTTCGACATCTCCACGAGCTCGTCGAGCAACAACGTGCCGCCGTTCGCGGCTTCGAGCAGGCCAGGCTTGTCCCGCACCGCACCTGTGAATGCTCCCTTGCAGTGGCCGAACATCTCCGACTCGAGCAGCGCCTCGGGCAGCGCGGCGCAATTGACGGCAACGAGAGGACGGCTGCTGCGCCGGCTGTGATAATGGATGAACTCCGCGATCAGCTCTTTTCCGGAGCCGCTCTCGCCGGTGATGAAGACCGACGCATCGGTGGGAGCCACGCGTCGGGCCAGATCGACCGCCCGGCGGAACGCCGGCGCGGCGCCGAGCACGGTGACGCGCTCGCTGTTGCCGTTTTCGCGAGCAAACTCCGCCTGGATGGCGTGCGACTCCCGCCCTACGAGGACGCTATGCGCGGCACGGCCCAGCAAAATCTGCAGGTGCGTGCCGGAGAAGGGCTTGGGGAGATAGTCCCAGGCTCCCGCGCGCAGGGCCTCGAGACTCGAGTCCAGGGTGGGATTGCCGGTCATCATGACGACAATCGTGTCCGGATGCGCCTCGAGGCACATCCGCAGCAGACGCATCCCGGATATGTCCCCCATGTACAGATCGAGGAGCACAATGTCGAACCGGTTGCGCTTGAGCATGTCGCGCGCTTCATCCCCGCGACCCGCCAGGCTGACCTGATACCCTTCGTACCGGAGCACCGTCGCGCAGCTTTCCCGCAACGACCGCTCGTCGTCCACAATGAGTATGTGAACGCTGGACTTGAGCTCCGGCGTGAGCGGCAGGAAGCTCACCACGTGCCGTGGTGGAGCGGACGGGCTTTGGCGCGCCCGTGACGCGCTTTTACCAGGTGTTGGGTCGGACATGGACGCGGCGAACCCTCCGTGCCGGCGACGAGTGGCTACTGGTGACATTCGTGCTCCCTGGCACAGATCGGGCCCAAAACGCCTCGGGCGAGCGACTTCGAGAAGTGATGCATTTACACGACGTTCGGAAGCTTGTCAAGGACGCTGTAACGGCCTGCTAACAATATTTTGGCTTTTGCAGACGCGATTGTATGGGTTCGGCAACACTTTTTCGGGCGCTCCCGGGCACCGCGTGGTCGCAATTCTTGGGTCCGAAACGATTTGTACGGTATCCTGCTTGCGGTAGGGCGGGGCATGACTCTTCAGCCTCGTTCCGACCGCGCGCCGCTCGCCGAGAAGGCGCTGCCAGTCGATCCCCGCGTTCGGTCGGCACGCGCCGAATTAGCGGGCGAGCTCACGCCCGAGTCGATCCAACCGCTCGACTGGGCTCGCTTCAGATCGGCGACGCGCCGCTACCGCTGGTGGGTGCTGGCCCTGACGGGCGTGGGGATCCTCGGCGGAATCCTCGCCGGTCGCCTGCTGCCACCCCGCTACCAGGTACAGGCCACCATCTGGATCCAGTCGAGCGAGCCGCGCGGCACCGGCCGCGGGCCAATCGGTGCCAATCAGCTGTTCGAGTCCTACGCGTGGGTCGATTTGCTCAAGTCCTACGTCGTGCTCGATCAAGTGGCGCGCGACCTCAAGCTGTACCTTACGCCCGAGCGCGGCGCCAACGGGGCGTTTGCGGGATTCGAGGTCGGCGATACCTACCGTCCGGGCCGATATCGCATCGTGGCGGACCGGACGGGCCGGTCGTTTAGCCTCCTGGGAGCGAAGGGCGAAGAACTGCAGCAAGGTGCGATCGGTGACTCGATCGGCGCGGCGCTCGGCTTTCGCTGGGCGCCTGCCGCGGCCGCGCTTCACGCGGGCAGCGATCTCACGTTCACGGTGCGACCGCTGCGCGACGCCGCCCGCAAGCTCGCCAACTCGCTCGCGGTGACGCTGGACCCAGGCGGCAACTTTCTGCGGATCGGGTTGACGGCGGAGGACGCCACGCGCGGTGCGGCGACGGCGAACGCCATCGCCCAGCGCTTCGTGGAGGTCGGCGCGGACCTCAAGCGGGCGAAGCTGCATCAGCTGGGGACGCTACTTGACGAGCAGCTGCGGGCGGCGCGCGACAACCTGCGGCGGACAGAGAGTGCGCTCGAGCAATTCCAGGTCGGGACGGCAACATTTACTCCGACAGTCGGCACCGCGGCTGCGTCCGCCGGGCGCGACGCTGCGTTCGGTAGCCTGTTCGCCCCGCGGCTCGAAGAGGAGCAGTTGCGCCGGGATCGGAGTGCGATCCAGCAAGTGCTCGCGCGGATGCGGGATTCCGGCGGGTCGCCGGAGGGTCTTGCGTTCATCGGGGCGGTGCAGCGCACGGCGGACGTGAGTCAGGCCCTGCGGGACCTCACCGTGAAGCAGGCCGACGAGCGTGCCCTGAGGGCCCGCTACACGCCGGAACACCCTGCGGTCCAGCAGCTCCGCGCAGAGATTGCGGCCCTCGAGCAACGCACCATTCCGGCGCTGGCCGAGTCGTTGAGCGCCGAATTGCTGGCGCGCGAGCGCGTGCTGGCGCCGCAGATCGCGGCCGGAGAGCACGAGCTGCGCGGCATTCCGCAGCGGGCCATCGACGAAGCGCGGTTGCGGCGCGACCTCGAGCTGGCCACGAACCTGTTTACGGGCGTGCAGCAACGCTACGACGAAGCGCGCCTTGCCGAGGCCAGTAGCATCGCCGACGTCCGGATTCTCGACGTCGCCGTGCCCCCGCAGGAGCCGCTGAAAGACACGGCATCGCGTCTCCTCGTCCTCGGGTTCATCGCCGGCCTCGGTCTGGGACTCGTGGGCGCCGTCGTGGCGGATCGGATCGACCCGCGCATGCGGTATCCGGACCAGGTGACCCGTCAGATGGGACTGCCGATCCTTGGCGTCTTGCCGCACGTGAAGGACCGGGCGGCGGGACCGGATGACGAAGAGGTCGCGCAAGTCATCGAGGCGATGCGTAGTGTGCGGCTGAGCCTGATGCACTTTTACGGTGGGAACGGTCCCGTCGTCGTCACGGTGACCAGCCCGGGGGCTGGCGACGGGAAATCGTTTGTATCCGCGAATCTCGCGCTGGCGTGCGCCGAGTCGGGCAAGGCGACGTTGCTCATCGACGGAGATTCTCGGCGTGGCGGCTTACATCGCATCCTGCATCGCCCCCGCAAGCTGGGACTGACGGACCACCTCGCCGGTGCCGCGTCGCTCGAAGCGGTCACACAGTCGACGCCGTTTGCCGCTCTGGACTTCATCGCCGCCGGCTCGCGCTACCGCGATTCACCCGAGCTGTTGGGATACCCGGCGATGGTGGAGTTACTCGAGCACGCGCGTGCGCACTACGCCGTGGTCATCGTGGACAGCTCGCCGCTCGGCTCGGGGGTCGATCCGTATACGCTGGGGACTCTGACGGGAAGCTTGCTCCTCGTGTTGCGCACCGGCACGACCAACCTCGCGTTGGCGCGCACGAAGCTCGCGGTTTTGGATCACCTGCCGATCCGGTTGCTGGGCGCCGTGTTGAACGATGTGCGGTCGGACGACTTGTACCGTCACTACAGCTATCTCTCCGGATACGCAACGGTGGACGAACAAGAAGGCTACGCCATCGCGGGTCGGAAGGCACACGGAGTGCTGTAGCACGACAACCACAGCATTGCGGGCAGGGCGCTGATGCGACCCGCCCGGGTCAAGGTAACTCCGCGGGAGGGGACGGCCCGGAAATTGAGACGGCGGCGGGCGTGTACTGTAGCAGCTGTCAAGCGCGCCCGCGCACCGGAGCAGCCCAAGGACGCATCTGGGGTCTCGATCGCATCAGTGGATTGCGCTGCAGCCGGTGCGGTGCCCTGTTGGGCGCCGACGACATCGCTCACCTGCTGCTCGCGAAGCAGTCGCAGCTCGAGCAGTTCGGCCTCCTCAGGCCTCCGACCCACGCGGATGCGACAACGCCGCAACCCGCCGCGCGCGCGCTGCGCGTCGTCAGAACGGAGAAGCACTGAAATGTGTGGTGTGATCGGCTACACAGGCGGGGGCCGGCGCGACGCGTCGTCGATCTTGGTGCGGGGCCTCGCCCGACTCGAGTATCGTGGATACGATTCGGCCGGCGTCGCCGTCCACACCGGTGACGGGATCGTGACCCGTAAACTCGCCGGACGCGTGCCCGATCTTCAGGCGCTCCTCGCGCGGTCGCCGGTCTCCGGCGCTTCGGGCATCGCGCACACGCGCTGGGCGACCCACGGAGCCCCGACGACACGCAACGCTCATCCGCACGTGGATTGCGACGAGCGCATCGCCGTCGTCCACAACGGCATCATCGAGAACGCCGACACACTGCGGCGGGCCCTGGAGGGGTGCGGGCACAAATTCCGGACCGAGACCGATACCGAAACGCTCGCGCACTTGATCGAGGATTCCCCGGGCGAGACCCTGGAAGCGCGCGTCATCGCCGCCCTGGAGCTCGTCGTCGGCACGTACGGCCTGGCCGTCATATCGGCCGACGAACCCGGTAAGATCGTCGTCGCGCGCCAGGGTTCGCCCGTGCTACTCGGGATCGGCGACGATGAATTCTTTGTCGCGTCCGATGCTTCGGCGATCATCGAATACACGCGATCCGTCGTCCACCTCAATGACGGCGATATCGCCGTGCTCACGCCGCAAGGATATCACATCCTCGATCGCGAATCGCACGTCCAGCTGCGCGCGGTCGACGATGTCACCTGGGACCTCGAAGCGATCGCGCTGGGCCCCTATGCGCATTTCATGCAGAAGGAAATCTTCGAGCAGGCGGACACGGTGCAGGGGACGCTGCGGGGCCGGCTCATGTTCGACGAAGGCGTCGCGCGGCTCAACGGCCTGAACATCACGCCCGACGACTGTGCCGCCATCAACCGCGTCACCATCGTCGCGTGTGGCACGTCGTGGCACGCGGGGCTCGTGGGACGACAAATCATCGAAACCCTCGCCCAGATTCCGGTGACCGTGGAGTATGCATCCGAATACCGGTACCGGCGTCCGCTCCCACCCTCCAACACGCTCACCATCGCGATCTCGCAGTCTGGGGAGACGGCGGACACCCTGGAGGCGATGCGCGCCGCCCGCGCCGCGGGCTCACGTGTGCTCGGCATCGTCAACGTCGTCGGCAGCACGATCGCCCGCGAATCGGACGGCGGTATTTACCTCCATGCGGGTCCGGAAATCGGGGTAGCCTCGACCAAAGCATTCACATCCCAGATCGTCGCGCTTGCCCTGCTCGGCGTGTACCTCGGACAGCAGCGCGGCCTGCCGCTCGAGGCGCGTCGGGACCTGCTGTGCCGGCTGGCGCAACTGCCGACACTCGTCTCGCGCGTTTTGGCGCTCGAGCCGCACGTGCGGCGGCTGGCGGAAGAATTCGTCGATGCGCGCAACGCGCTGTATCTCGGGCGTGGCGTCAACTTCCCGGTGGCGCTGGAAGGTGCGCTGAAGCTCAAGGAGATCAGCTACATTCACGCCGAAGGGTATCCCGCCGCCGAAATGAAGCACGGTCCCATCGCGCTCATCGACGCCGAGATGCCGGTGGTGTTCCTCGCGCCGCACGACGAGGTCTACACCAAGGTGCTGTCGAACATGCAGGAGGTGCGGGCGCGGGGCGGGCGCATCATCGCCGTGACCACGGAAGGAAACGGCGACCTGGGCGGCCTGGCCGACCATCAGCTGCGCGTTCCCGCGACGGCACCGTTGCTTTCGCCCGTGCTGACCGTGATTCCCTTGCAGCTACTTGCCTATCACATCGCTGTCCTGCGGGGATGCGACGTGGATCGCCCGCGCAATCTCGCCAAGAGTGTAACCGTCGAATGATCTCCCGACTCCAGTGGTTTACGATGCGGTGCGCGCTCGTCGCGTACCTGGCGGCGCCGCGCGCGGCGGCGCAGCAACCCTCCTCGGCGCTCGCCACCCGCGCTGCGTTGCAATCCGAGCTGGCTCGACTCGAAGCGGGTGGCAACCGAGACCACGCGGCTGCGGCGCTGGTCCGCTGGCGCCTTGAGAATGGGGACTTCCAACAGGGCGACCGCATTGTCGTTCGCGTGGATCGCGAGGCGCAGCTGACCGACACCTTCACGGTCAATGCCGCCGGGGAGATCGAGCTGCCGCAGCTGGGGCCGGTGCCGCTGCGCGGGGTGCTGCGCTCCGAGCTCCGCGAACGGCTGCAGGACCACCTCGCCCGGTTCCTGCGTCAGCCGGTGGTCCAGGTGCGGCCACTCATCCGGCTGCTCGTGGAAGGTGACGTGGTGCGTCCCGGTTTCTACGTGGCCGCGCCAGAGCAGCCGTTGGCCGACCTAATCACTCTGGCCGGCGGTTTCACCCAACGGGCCAAGCCGCTCGGCATGCGAGTGGAGCGCGGCAGCACGGTGCTCTGGAGTAGCGAGCCGCTGCGGCAGGCGCTGGGGTCGGGGTATTCTCTCGATCGACTCAATCTGCGCGCGGGCGACCGCGTGTTCGTGCCACAGCGACGGAGTGGGGAAAGCGGGTGGCGTATCGCCGGCCTCTTGCTCAGCCTGCCGTTCGCGGTGTACACCCTCAGCCAAATCCATTGATGCGCGGGCGCCGCCTCACCGTCCTCTCAGTCGTCGGCGCCCGACCGAACTTCATGAAGCTGGCACCACTCGCGCGGCAGCTTGCAGGGCAACCAGGCGTGCGGCACGTCATCGTCCACACTGGGCAACACTATGACGAGGCGATGTCGGAGAGTTTCTTGCGCACCCTGCGGATTCCGACGCCCGACTTCAACCTGGCGGCCGGGTCCGGCTCGCATGCCCAGCAGACCGCGACGATCATGCAGCGCTTCGAACCGGTTTGTCAGGAGCTACGCCCCGACATCGTTCTCGTGTATGGCGACGTGAACTCCACGCTCGCCGCCGCGCTTGTGGCGGCAAAGCTCGGCGTCAGAGTGGGCCACGTCGAGGCGGGGCTGCGCAGTCGCGACTGGTCGATGCCGGAAGAAATCAATCGTGTGGTCACCGACCGCCTCGCCGACCTGCTGTTCACGCCGTCGCGCGATGCCGATGAGAACCTCCGCCAGGAGGGCGTCGCCGTCGAGCGCGTGCACTTCGTCGGCAACATCATGATCGATACGCTCGTCGAGTTGCTGCCGGAGGCGCGACGCCGGCAGAGCAATGGCGGCCGACAACCGGGACCCTATGCCGTCGTGACACTCCACCGGCCTGCCAACGTCGACGACCCAACGACACTCGCTGCGGTGATGGACGGTCTGGTTGAGTTGGCCGCCGAGCGGCGCATCCTGTTTCCGGTGCACCCGCGCACGCGCGCGCGCCTGAATGACATCGGTTGGCGTGCGCGCACCGACCGTTTGGAGCTCCGCGATCCAGTGTCCTATGTCGAGATGTTGAGCCTCGTGCTCGGCAGCGACCTGGTGATCACGGACTCAGGCGGATTGCAGGAGGAAACGTCGTACCTCGGGGTGCCGTGTGTGACCGTGCGCCCCAACACGGAGCGCCCCATCACCTGTACGGTGGGCACGAACCGTCTCGTCGCCGCACGGCGAGACGCGATCTGTGAAGGGGCGCGTGCGGCGCTGGCGGCGCGGCAGCCTCACCCCGCCGCACTCGAGCGCTGGGATGGACAGACGGCACAACGTATCGCCGCGATTCTGCTCTAGTCGTCTGCCTCATACTCGCGGAGCCACCAGCCGTCTGGTTCCGCTCGGGCGCGGTCGAGCGCCGTCGTGGCCCGCCGCACCAATTCCGCTGGATCCATCGCGGCGGACCGGAAATCAGGTACGCCAGAGAACCCGCCGAACAACTTGAGCGGGTCGACCTTCGTCTTCCCGGCCGCGTGTTGGGCAGCCTGGACGGCATCCCCGAGGCGCTGGCCAAGGGTGCGTGCCTGCTCCGCATTCGTGTCGATCGCCATAATAATGAAAGCGCGGCCGTCCAGCCGCCCGATCGCATCCGACGTCCGCGCGCTCGAGCGGAGTGCGGCGGCCATGTCCTGCAGGAGCTGTTGCTCCTCGCCGTCGCCGTTGATCCCGTCGGGAACATCGGCCGCGAGCAACACACATCCCAGCGCCGCCCGCTGGCGGGAAGCCTGGGCTCCGAGCTCCCGTGCCCGCCGAATGAGCCCACGCAGGTTATAGACTCCCGTCAGCTCGTCGATGAAGCTGTCGGTGCGCGCTTGATCCGCATCGAGTTTCGCGGGGAGAAACGCGTCGAGCACCGCCAGCAGCTCCTCGGCATCCAGGGGGTCGCCGAGACAGGCCCAGGCTCCTGCGCGCCATGCCGCGAGTCGGTCGCGGCGCGTGGGGGGACTCGACAACGTCACGAATACCGGAGTACTGGGCGAGACGACGCGGTGGGCACGCAATTCGCGGCAGAACTCCTGTGGCGTGATGTCGGGAAGATCGTCCACGATCACCGCGTCGGGTGGCTCGCGCCCAATTTGCGTCAGTGTGTCGGCTTGCGTGAACGCGGTGTGCACGACGTAGCCGCGGGGCGCGAGAACAGTCTCCAGCGCCCGGCTAATCCACTCGTGTTTGCTCGCGATGAGAACGAGAATGGAGAGAGCGCGCTGCGTTTTGACTTCGCCACCCCCGCCCGTGTGGTGTGATGCCATGTGGCCCGGCCCGACGCGACAGTGCCTGCACGAGTCGTGCGGGGCCGAATCGCCTTCAAGTTGACTGCGGCCAATACGTTATCACCTGTCTCGGGGCCTGGACAGGCTTCTGAACTGATGCAGCGTCGTTACAGACCCGCGACGGGATTGGTAGACGCAGCCGCTAGGTATTCCCAGAGTCCTTCCCCTAGGCATTCTAGCGGGTTTCGCCGACAGGCGACATATTGCTGCTCGCCCTAGTCACCTACAAGGTGCATGACTTTAAAGCAAGGGATGTCCCGAAGTCAGTCGCACCCCACCGGTGAGTCCCGGGCTCCCGCGGCGTCTGACCACGCCGGCTCCGTTGGCAGTTCTCCCGCAATTCTGCAATCCGCAGCGCGGCACGTCATCCTCCAGTGGAGACAGCGGATCGGCGAGACGCCCGCCGCTCCGGAGATTGCCGATCTCATGGTGGTCCTCGCGACCAGCATCGTCGAGGCGCAGATCACAGCCGCGCCGGTCATTGACGAGAGAGTGCGGTCCAGCCTCGGTCGCCATCTCCTGGAGCAGTTGCGACGGGAGGTGGTGCGGCGCTGGACGGAAAGCGGAGTCGCCGACTCGGAGCTGCCGCCGCTGCTCGTTGCCATCGAGCGCGTGCGCGATGCGCTCGAGCCCACTCCCACCGAGGCGTTCGCCCTGCGGCTGGGAGGCCCCGAGGGAATGGAGCTGCTCGTGGACGTCGCACACGATCTGCGATCGCCGCTCACGTCGATCCTGTTTCTCGCGGAGACGATGCAGCGTGGCCAGAGCGGGCCGATCAGCGATGTGCAACGCCGCCAACTCGGTTTGATCTACTCAACGGCGCTGGGCCTCAGCTCGGTCGCCAGCGACCTCATCGACCTGTCACGCAGCGATCAACTGGTCGAGCCGGCGCCCATTCCCTTCTCCGTGACCGGTGTACTGGAGTCGGTGCACAACATCGTGCGTCCGATGGTCGAGGAGAAAAAGGTCGCGTTGCGCGTGCTGCGGCCCGCGGTTGACCAACGGCTGGGACATCCGGTCGCGCTGAGCCGCGTGCTGCTGAACCTGACCACCAACGCGCTGAAGTTCACGGACAAAGGATACGTCGAGATCGTCACGCGGGAGCTGTTGCCGCACCGCATCGAATTCGCCGTGCGCGACAGCGGTAAAGGGATCGATCGCCCGGCGCTCGCGACGCTCGTCAGCCCGCTGCGATCGGACACCGACCGGTTGAGGGAAGAACATGAGGACGGCCGCGCAAGGCATTCGTTTTCACGAACCGGACTGGGCCTGACGATTTGCGACAGGCTGCTGCGCGCGATGGGCTCGACGCTACAAGTGGAGAGTCGACCGGACTGGGGCACGCGCTTCTTCTTCGAGCTCGAGCTGCCACCCTATTCATCGCCGCGGAAAACGCCACACCCCACCGCCCGGCCGCCGCAGGGGCGTTAGGCCAGGCGGGCACGAGAATCTGCCGCGCGGCAGCGGCGCGTCAGGTCACTGCTGAGTGTTCACCGGCTCACTGTTCACCGGTTCGGGGCCCGTCAGGATGCGCTGCAAACCGTGGCGCTCCATCAGCCGGTACAATGTGGTCCGGTCGACGGCCGCGATGCGTGCCGCCTTCGAGATGTTGTTGCCGGCCTGCGCGACGAGCCAGGTGAGGTAACGCCGCTCGAACTCCGCCAGCAGCCGCTCGCGCGCGACGTGGTAGGTTTCCTCGAGCGGCATCGGGACCACCTGGGAGTCGGCCGGGACGAGGGGCGCTTGGGCGCTTCCCTCGCTCGTCGAGGCCGTGCTGAGGGCTCCTCCGGCCCCGCCGCTCCCCCCCCTCCCAGCGCCCCTCCTTGCACGAACGGCAGGTCCTCCGCGCGCAGCTCCGCGCCGGGCTCGAGCAGGACGACCGCGTGTTCGATCACATTCTGGAGCTCGCGGACGTTGCCCGGCCACGCGTGCGCCCGCAGCGCGCGGATCGAGCTCTCTGAAAGTGTGGGGACGGCGCTTTTCGCATCCCGGTGGGCGCGCCAGTAGTAATTCAGGAAATGATTGGCGAGCAGCGGGATGTCTTCCGGACGGTTCTTGAGTTGTGGGACGTAAATCGGAACCACCCGCAGGCGGTAATAGAGATCTTCGCGCAACCCGCCCGACTTGACCGCTTCTTCCGGGTCACCATTCGTCGCAGCGATGAAGCGCACGTTGACGACGGCATCGGTTGTCTCGCTGCCGACGCGGCGAACGACACCGTCCTGAATTACGCGCAGCAGCTTCGCCTGTGTCGGCTTGGACATCTCGAGCAGCTCATCCAGAAAGAGCGTGCCGCCGTTGGCACTCTCCAGCAGGCCGGCTTTGTCGCGCACGGCGCCGGTGAACGCGCCCTTCACGTGGCCGAACATCTCCGATTCGAGCAGCGCTTCGGGCAGCGCGGCGCAGTTGAGCGCGACCAGCGGTTTGCTGCTGCGCCGGCTGTGCGCGTGGATGAACTGGGCAATCAGCTCCTTGCCCGAGCCGCTCTCACCCGTGATGAACACCGACGCGTCCGTGGGGGCCACGCGGCGCGCGAGATCGATCGCCCGGCGAAATATTGGCGAAACGCCCAGCACCTCGACCCGATCACTGTTGCCGTGCTCCTTCGCGAACTCGGCCTGCTGCTGCTTCGATTCCTGCGCGACGCTCACGGTATGCACTGCGCGGCCGACGAGAATCTGGAAATGCGTCGCGGAGAACGGCTTGGGGAGATAGTCCCAGGCGCCCAGGCGCAACGCTTCCACGCTCGAGGCGACGCTGGGATTTCCGGTCATCATGATGACGATCATCTCCGGGCAGGCCTCGACCGCTGCACGCAGCAGCTCGTACCCGGACACCTCACTCATGTAGAGATCGAGGAGGGCGATGTCGAAGCGGCGATGGCGCAGCAGCTCGAGCGCTTCCTGACCGCGACCGACGGCCGTGACTTGGTAGCCGTCGAGCTGCAGCAGGTTCGAGCAGCTCTCCCGCAGCGTGCGATCGTCGTCGACGACAAGGAATCGGATCCCCGCTTTCACCTGCGGATTCAGCGGTGGCAGTCCAATGACGCCAGGCGCGGACGCGGGGTTCGGATTGAAATGCGGAGCGCGATGTGGGGATGCGGGTGCAGGCATCGAGCGGTCCTCGTTTAGTGATTCTGTTAGTGATTCTCTAGCACCTGTCAGCAGGGAACGCGCCTGACTGCCGAGCATCCCGAAACCGCTGACTCACAATGACTTGGGGGATGCCGCTCCGCGCCATGTTGCGCGGTCGCGTCATCACAGTACCCCGCTCGACGTGCCATGTTGCGCACACGCAACATCGGGATGCTCGCTACAGCGCTTGCACGACCGTGGTGCGGGCTAGCCACAAGACGCGGCCCGGGAGCGGGGCGTCCGTGAGGAGTTTTCAGCGGAGTTGGCGGGCCCGAAACTTGACCGCAAACGGAACGGGCAACCGCATGAGGGGCGATCCAATGCACGCCTGGGCTGAGGCTCCGGACGAGTTGGCGCAGCGCATCGAGGAGAAACTGTCGCAACTCGACCGGTTTGGCCTGGGTAGCGTGCCGCAGCTGCTGCTCGAGTGGAAGCGTCGCGCCCCAAAACCGTCCCCCCCCCCACGGTCTCCCCCCGACGCCCCCACCCCCAGGCGCCCGAAGCGGGAGCGGTGAGCCGCTAAATCACTCTGGCCGAAGCGGCTACGGTCCACCAAATTGAGACCGATGTCGCCGAGCGCTTCTCCTCGTTCGGTTCCCGTTCGCCTGGTACTGGCGGATGATCATCTCGTGCTGCGGCAGGCGCTGCGAGCGTTGCTGGAACAGCGGGGGCTCGAGGTCGTCGCCGACGAGCCGGACGGCCGTGCGGCAGTCGATGCCGTGCAGCGC
>WNGC01000237.1_pt1 | contig 60238 bp, 66 predicted proteins | sample 5400051 | NCBI WGS metagenome assembly WNGC01 (sample SAMN13153368, study PRJNA577476) | soil metagenome | isolation source: 20 cm soil or saprolite under grassland replicate 2 | place: USA:California | collected 2016-06-15
GGCGACATCCGGGTCGAGGTTGTTCTGGATCATGCGAAACGCGGCTTCCTGCGGCCAGCCCAGGCACTGCAGGCGCGTGCCGCGGGGAGCCCGAACGACGCGCGCCGTAACGGTCACGGTCCAATTGTCCATCGTCGGTGTGAGTCGACCTTGCACCGGGAACCGGGCTCGCGGGCTGGTGTACAAGAGACACGATGCGATGGCTCGTGCTGCTCTTGGTCATCGGCGCGACGGGGTGCACTCAGGCGGACGTCGGCGCGAGCAGCCCGACGCCAAGCCGCGCACCATGTCCGGTCACAAGGGCGCCAGCGGCCGCGATATCGCCGCCGCCAACCGCGGGTGTCGGTCCGAATCCGGAGCTCAGCTTTCGCGCCGGACAAGGCAGCTTCCTCTTCGGTAACGATCAGCTGATCGTGCTCCTGCCAGACGACGGGGTCTTTCATCCGTCAGACGCTGGCCGTGGACTTCCTGGCGGCGTCAAGCTCGGGTGGTGGCGGATCGCACACGGCGATCTCACGATCACGACACGCCGGCTCGACGCGGTGAGCACGCCTCTCCCGGCGGATGTGCCAGCCGGCTACGGCGATGTCGGGTTCCAGGCGACGGGCGTCAATTTTCCGGCGCCCGGATGCTGGCAGGTGGTGGGATCGGTCGGTGGCAAGAGTCTGGAATTCGTCGTTGACGTCGTCCCGTAGCCCGCGGCCAACACGAGCCTTCATCGGCGGTATACGCGATAGGGCCCGACCTGCGCGACAAGACTCGCGTTTTCCGTGAGAGCGGCGATGAGCGGCTGGTCGAGCGGAGGCTCCTCGACGAGCTGCAGCCGATCCTTCACGAGGACCCACCGCAGACCGACCGCATCGGCGATGCGCGCGACCTCCGCGGGCGAGTACGGATTCGCGACGTCGTAGTAGTAAACGCTCGGCATCCGCGGCCGCCGGCCGAGCGCGAAGTACGCGGGATCCTCTCCCGGCAGGAACACCATCGCGTCATCCGCCGGCACGTTGTCACGCGTCCAGGCGAGGATCGCGTCGAGGTCGGCGATGTAGCGGCCTCGCGCGGACAGCCCCGCGAGCGACGGAAACGCCGATCGAACCACCGGCCCCGGCGCGTTGACGTCGACGAAGAGGAGCCGCGCGTTCGTGAGCGTGTACGCGGCGCCCGATGCAGCGAGAAAGAGCGCCAGCATCGCACCGGTCAGAGGCGCCAGGCGTTTCGTGTCAGGTACGAAGCGCCTTACGTCGCGGACGATCGCGGCGATCGCGAGGACGAGCAGCGGAAAGATGCCGAACGTCGAACCGTTGAGGCCGAGCGACATCAGCGTTCCGGCGGCGGTTCCCGTCAACACCAGAGGTAGGAGGTGCTCGATCTGCGCGCCGTCGCGTCCGGCGCGGACGAGCGCGAACACCGATGCGGCGATGAGGAGCGGCGGGAACAGCGTGTTGACATCGATGAAGCTCGCGACCGTGGACAGACGGGTGAGTAGCGCAGCGCAGAGAACGAGCAGGAACACCGGCGCGCGCAGCCGCGGGCTGACGACACGAGCCACGAGGGCCAGCCCGAGAATGAGCAAGCCAAGCCAGATCACCGACGGGTCGGCGAACGAGCTGACGCGTTCCAGCGTGACACCGCGGCCCGCCAGAGCGAACGTCCACGCCCACGCGAGGTAGTGGTCGATCCCGACGACCAGCTGCAGTGCGAGGAGCTCGACTCCGAGCGCGACGCCAAGCCCAATGAGGCACCAGCGCATGCCGGCGCGCCCAGCTGGCCGGGCCATCGCGTCGGCCGCGACCGCGACCACCGCGAGGACCAGGAACGCGCCGCCGATGTTTTGCTTGATGAACACCGGCACGGAGATCAAGGCGCCCGCCACCAGCCAGCGAATCCGTGTCGGCCGGTCGCTCGCGCCGAGGATCGCGGCGACCGCGGCGAGGATCGCGAGGCACGCGTCGGGGTCATAGAACGGATTCGGGAGGATCGCGTAGGTGCCGAGCGGCACCAGGGGGATCGCAAGGACAACAGCGAGCGCAGCGGGCCTCGCCACGACTCCGGCAACGAGCCGCCGAGCGATGAGATAGGTCAGGACGGTCGCGAGGCCACCGGCGATCGCGGCGTAGGCGATCTGCACGAAGAAGTGCGGTCCGAACAGCTTGATGAGGATCGCCTGCACGATGAACGTGAGCGGTGCCTGCGCGAGCGGGAACTGCGCGTACGGCACGTCGCCGGCCGCGATCCGGGTCGCGATGTTCAGGATGTAGGAGATATCCACCAGGACAGCGACCTGTGTGTTTCGCCACAACGTGAACGCCGCGCTCGCGACAAATAGGAGTACGGGAAGGAGTGGAAGAGAACGGCCGAGGAGCGCCGCGCGACCGGCGCCGAACACCAGGCGGGAGTATAGGTGGCGAGATGGGCAAAGGAACCGATCTGCGGTGGCTGCTCCTGGGCGCAACCGGTCTCGTCGGCACGCACCTTCGCGCAGCGCTCCGAGAACGCGACGTCGTCATGACGTCCCATCGCGCGCAGCTGCCGGGAAGTATCGCGGTCGACCTCACTGACCGCGAGGCCACGAGGCGGGCGATCCGAAGGGCCCGACCGGACGTGATCGTGGTCGCGGCAGCAATCGCGTTCGTCGAGGAGTGCGAGCGCGAGCCCGTCGCGACGCGGGTGATCAACGTCGACGCGGTGCGACACGTCGCCGAATCCGCTCCGAACGCGCTCCTCGTCGTCTTCTCGAGCGACTACGTTTTCGACGGGAGCGCGGGAAGCTACGCGGAAGACGACCCGGTCGCGCCGATAAACGAGTACGGCCGGCAGAAAGTCGCGGTGGAGGCGATCGCGCGGGAGCGCCCGCACCATCTGGTCTGCCGCGTCTCCGGCGTGTACGGATGGTCACCTGCCCGGACGAGCTTTGTGTCTCAGCTCGTCGACCGCCTCCGCGCGGGTCAGCGCATGCGGGTTCCCTCTGACCAGCTCATCACGCCCACGCCGGCGCCCGACCTCGCGGCCGCGATCGTGGAGCTTGTCGACCGCGGGGCACGCGGGACGTTCCACGCGGCGGGCCCGGAGATCCTTTCGCGACCCGAGTTCGCAAGGCGGGGGGCGGAGACGTTCGGTCTCGACCCGGCGCTCCTCGACATGCGGACGACCGCGGACCTCGGGCTCGCCGCACCGCGGCCGCTCCGTGCGGGTCTGCGGACGGACAAGCTCCGGACGCTTCTCGGGCACGGTCTGTCGCCCTCGCGGGACGCGCTCGCGGCTATGCGGGACGCGGAGCCGCCCGCCTGAGCGACCCCGTCTGCGTCGTCTGCGGCGCGATCGGCCGGCCCACCGTCCGAGACGGCGTGCGCGACTACGTCACCGGCGAGAAATTTCAGATCCTGCAGTGCCGGCGCTGCGGGTTCGGTCTTACCGACCCGGTGCCGCTCTCGATGGACCGGTATTACCCGCCGCGCTACCGGCGCTTCAACGCCCTCGCGGCGTTCGTGCTCCGCCGGCTGTACCTGCGGCGCGTCGACGGATGGCACGCGGGCCTCGGTACAGCGGGTCGCGCGCTCGAGCTCGGAAGCGGGACGGGCTGGATGCTTCGCGCGCTCCGCGAGCGGGGCTGGCTCGCCGTCGGGAGCGAGCGCACGGTCACCGCGGCCGCGGCGGCGCGCGACGCGGCGCGAGCGCCGATGTTCGTGGGCGACCTGACCGCGATCCGCGATGAGCCACTGCTCGACCTCGTGGTCATGTTCCACGTTCTCGAGCATCTGGCCGATCCGCAGGCCGCGCTCGTGGCGGTCGCCCGGCGCGTCAAACCTGGCGGGACGCTGATTCTCGGCATCCCAAACCTCGCCAGCTGGCAGTCGCGATTCGCAGGACGTTCGTGGATGCATCTCGAGGTGCCGCGGCACCTGTGCCATTTCTCGCCGGACGCCATCGAGCGCGCTCTCGGCGCATCCGGGTTTCGGATGATCCGCATCAACTTCCAGTCCTTCGAGCACGATCCATTTGGCTGGGTCCAGAGCACGCTCGACCGGCTCGGGTTCGAGCAGTCGTTGCTCGTAAAGGTGCTCGCCCGAATGCCGGACCGGCGCTCGGACGTTCTGACAACCCTGGTCGCGGCTCTGCTCGCCCTGCCGCTCGGCGTGCTCGGCCTGATCCTCGCGGTCGCAAGCTGGCGGGCCGGCGCGGGTGCGGTCATGGAGGTCTGGGCCACGCGGGAGGGCGGTCCCGGCCGCTAGAGGTAGGTCCTGTTCTTGTCGACGACGTAGACGGGGCGCGCCACGCCGTTCTTGTAGGCGCGCGCGAGATAGAGCGCGATCGTCGACAGCGCGATGAGCGCGAAATAGAAGGTCGCGACGGACGCGAGGCTCGCGATAGCCGCCGCGCCGAGGCCGGCGACGACCACAACGAGCGGGAAGAGGAACCCGACGACCACCGCGAGGTAGAGGATCAAGCGAAGCGGGAAAGTTGAGCTGGCCAGAAAGCCCGCCACCGCGAAACGCGTCATGTTCAAGAAGTTGTAGTGGCTTTTGCCCGACGTCCGCACGCCGCGGACGTATGGGACGCCAACGCGGACGAAGCCGACGTATCCGATCTCCGCGCGAAGGAACACGTACGTGGTCTGCGGCGCGATGATCGCGTCGCGGACCTGTCGAGTGATCATGGCGAACTCTGCCATCCAGAGGACGATGTCGCTGTCGGCGATCCCCTTGTTCAGGTAATAGAAGACCCGGCGAAAGAACGTGACGATCGCGGGCTCGACGCGATTCGACCGGATGCCATACGCGACATCGGCGCCGCCCTCGATCGCGGCGTGGAAGTCTCGCAGCAGCTCAGGGGGATCCTCGCAATCGACGTCGATCATCGCGTAGCGGTCGGCCGAGACGAGCGAGAGTCCCGCGAGGAGCACCGCGTGATAGCCGAAGTCCCGGGAGAGCGAGATCACCTTCACGCGGTCATCCTTCGCGCGAAGCTCGCAGATCCGATCGAGGCTGCCGTCGTCGCTCCCGTCGTTTACGAAGACCATCTGCCACGAGATTCCGGGTAGCGAATCGAGAACCGCGCACGTTCGCTCGTAGAACGGCGCGATATTGCCGAGCTCGTTGTGGACGGGGACGATGATCGCAAGCGCGCGGTCGCTCATCGGCGACACACTAGGTGACGGCTCGTCCGAGCCGCGTTGCGGCCGAGGATCATGGCGGCCGATTAGTCGATAATTCTCGTGTGGATCCGGTCACCCTCGCCATCCACGCGACTCCCGCTTTCGTCGCCAGTGCCGTCGAGTTCGTTGAGGCGACGACCATCGTTTTGGCGGTCGGCGTCACCCGCGGATGGCGCGCGCCGCTCCTCGGCACGGCCGCGGCGACGGCGGCGCTGGCAGTGATCATCGGGACGCTTGGCGTGGCGATCGTGACGATCGTCCCCGAGCACCTTCTGAAGGGAGTGGTCGGGGCGCTGCTTCTCCTCTTCGGTCTGCGCTGGCTGCGGAAAGCGATCCTCCGATTCGCCGGCATCGTCGCCATCCACGACGAGGAGCTCATCTATCTGCGCGAGCTGGCGGAGCTTCGCGCGCAGGGCCTTCGGAAGAACGAGTTCGACTGGGTCGGGTTCCTCGTGGCCTTCAAAGCGGTGCTCCTCGAAGGCACCGAGGTCGCCTTCATCGTCATCGCCTTCGGTGCGGCAGGCGGCATCGCCCTGACATCGGCAGTGGTTGGGGCGATCGTGGCGGGCATTTTCGTGATCGGGCTCGGCGTCGCGCTGCAAAAGCCGCTGACCATGGTCCCCGAGAACTGGCTCAAGTTCGGGGTGGGAGCGATGCTCTGCAGCTTCGGCGTGTTCTGGTTCGCCGAGGCGCTGGGCATGACGTGGCCCGGCGATGCGCTCTCGATCCCGCTGATCGTCGCCCTGTTCCTCGCAGTGAGCTGGCTCGCGGTGCGGATGCTGAAAACGCTCCTTCCACAGGGCGCGCACATCGAAGCACGAAATGTTTAAGGGCGTCTGGTCGACCCTGGTCGGTCTTCTAGTCGAGGATGGCCAGCTCGCGATCGGCGCGCTGATCGCTCTCGCGATCACGTGGCTGCTCGCCGCGTCGGGCGGCGACAGGACTCAACAAATCGTGGGGTGGGCGCTTCTTGCGATGGTCCTCGTGCTTGTGGTTGCGAACCTCTACCGCGCGGGCCTTGTCGCGCGCGCCCGGGTGAGCTCCGCGCGCCGGTAGCAGCCGCGCTCGTGATCGTTTCGGATGCCGACGGCCTGCATGAACGACTCGACGATGGTCGGCCCGACGAACCGGAACCCCCGCTTCTTCAGATCCTTCGATAGGGCGTCCTTGTCGTCGTATCCCCACACGTAGCGATCGAACGACCCAAATTCCTTCTGCACGACGGCCAACGCCTTCGCGTTGCCAATGGCGGCGTCGATCTTGGCGCGGTTGCGGATGATCGACTCGTCCTTCATCAGCCGGGCTACATCCTTTGATCTAAAAGCAGAGACCTTGACGGGATCGAACCCGACGAATGCGTGACGAAACGCGTCGCGCTTGCGAAGAACGGTTTCCCACGAGAGACCGGCCTGCATGCTCTCGAGAATCAAGAATTCAAATAAGAGTCGATCGTCGTGTACCGGCGTTCCCCACTCGAGATCGTGGTAGCTGAGGAGAGGCTCGCGCGAAGCCCACGCGCAGCGGTGGCGCCGGGCCGCCGAGGGCCCCCGCCCGGCGGTGGGGCTCAGGCCCACGGGGGCCTGGGCTCCGCCGGGTAGAGAGGGTTTCGGCGGACCGGCGCCATAGGTGCGGTCAGGCTCCGCCCCACTTCTGCAGCAGCTCAGGAAGCTCCGAGAGTCGGGTGATCTCAGCCGTCGGCACGGCAATCGACGAGGGGAAACCTGAATCATTCTTTCTCCAGATGGCGCGCATGCCGGCTTCGAGCGCTCCGGAGACGTCGTCCACCATGCGGTCGCCGATCATCACGCATTCGTCGTGCATCACGTCAAGGCGGCGCGCGACTTCCGCAAACACGGTGCGATGTGGCTTGGAGTGAGGAAGGTCGGACGTGTACACGATGACGTCGAGTAGCGACGCAAGGCCGTGTGCGGCGAGATCGGCGTTGTGCCAGTCCGCGGCCCACCACGTGTTCGAGAGCAGACCGAGCCGGTACCCCCGCTCTCGCAGCATCTTGAGGACGGTCGGAGCATCCGGGTCGACGGTCGACCAGCCGGCGATCGCTTTCGCGTAACCGTCCATCGCGCCGAGCAGCTCGGCGCCGCTCACAGGCACGCCAAGCCGATCAAATGCCTCGCGGACGAGCACCGTCGGCGGACCGCTCCAGTGTTCGGTGTCGACCCTTCGCCAGTGGTCGCGTTCGGCCTCGCGCATCGCGGCGACATACGCGTCGCGAGACGGCCATTTCCGGTCGGCGAACTGAGTCACGAGGTGCTCGTACGACGCGGCCCACTTCGCGTCCGCACCGGCGTCCCAGTCGGACCAATGCACCAGCGTCCCGCCGAGGTCGAAGATCACGGCGCGGGGAACGGCCATCCGTTCGAAACTGTACGAAAGACGCGCTGGTCGCGAAGCGCGCATTGTGGGTCGATGGACCTCTCGTGGATCATCTGGCTCTTCGTGCTCGCGCAGTTCTTTGTCCCGCTCTACCAGAAGCAGATGCTCGAGCTCCGCCGAAACAGGTCGTTCCGCGGTTTCGAACAACGTCGCAAGACCCGCCTCATCACGATGATCCACCGCCAGGAGACGATGAGCTTCCTCGGGTTTCCGTTGGCTCGCTACATCGACATCGAGGATTCGGAGCAGGTCCTCCGCGCGGTCCGCCTCACACCTCCGGACATGCCCATCGACTTTCTCGTCCATACGCCGGGAGGTCTCGTGCTCGCGGCGGAGCAGATCGCGTTCGCGTTGAAGCGGCACCGGGGGAAGGTCACGGTGTTCGTGCCCCACTACGCAATGTCGGGCGGGGCGCTGCTCGCGATCTCAGCGGACGAGCTTGTCATGGACCCGAATGCCGTGCTCGGTCCGGTGGATCCGCAGCTCGGCAGCGCGCAGTCAGCATTTCCGGCCGCCTCGATCCTTCGGGCGCTGGCCCAGCCAAATCCGAATCGCGACGACCAAACGCTGATCCTCGGTGACGTCGCCGAGAAAGCTCTTCGTCAGGTGAAGGTGACGGTGAAGCGGCTGCTGGTCGAGCACTACGGCGAGGCCGACGCCGAGCGGATTGCGACGAAGCTCAGCTCGGGCGAATGGACGCACGATTACGCGCTGGACGTCGCGGGCCTGCGCGAGCTCGGCATCAAGGTGACTGAGGAAATGCCTCGCGAGGTCTACGACCTCATGGATCTATTTCCGCAGACGAGCCAGCGGCGACCGAGCGTCGAGTTCATCCCGCTTCCCTATACCGCGCCGCAGCCAGCCGTCCGTCCGCGAGGTGAGCGCTCCTCCTAGCTCGCCGCCATCGCCTTTCGCACGCGCTCCCGCGTCAGCGGCACCGAGCGCAGGCGCGCGCCACTCGCCCTGTATACGGCGTTCGCGATTGCGGCGGCCATCGGCACCGCACCCGGCTCGCCAACACCGCTCGGCGGAGCGGACTCGTCGCCCTCGACAAGAACGTCGATCGAGTCGGGCGCGTCGCGGAATGTCGCGATCGGGTAGGTATCCCATCCGGTGTTCATGACGCGGCCATCGCGATGAAGGAGCTCCTCCTTCAGCGCCCACGACGCGGACTGCTGGATACCGCCTTCGATCTGATTGCGCACGCCCTCGGGATTGAGCGTCTGTCCCGGATCGACGACGCACCACACCTTGAGTAGGCGCACCACACCGGAGAGCGAGACCTCGACCTCGGCGACCTGCGCCACGTACGTCCCGTGGTAGACGGTGCACGCGAGACCGCGACCGCGCCGTCCATCCAGGCGCTCAGCGAAGCCGCTGCGCTCCGCCACCCGCTCGACCACGCGTCGGAAGCGGTCGTCCTCGATGTGCCGAAGGCGGAACGCGAGCGGATCCTGCTCGGAGAGCGACGCGAGCTCGTCCATGAACGACTCGATCGCGAACACGTTCTCCGCCGCGGCGAGCGAGCGGAAGTTGGCAGTCCGAAGCCGCGTGGGCTCGATGTGCAGCGTCACCTTCGTCGGGAAGCCGACATACGGCGGGACCGCGTTGCGCCCCGACGTCACACCGAGCACCTGGGGATCGAGGCCCGCTGCGGTGTGGACGTTGGTGTGCTCGTCGTAGCGCCACGACACGATGCGGCCGTCCGCGCCCAGACCCGCGGTTATTTCGAGCACGGCCTCCGGGCGCGACGGCGACCACGTGAACTCCTCCTCGCGCGTCCACTGCAGCAACACCGGGCGGCCTGATCCCTTCGAAAGGATCGCCGCCTCGATCGCGGCGTCCGCGTGGCTGTTGCGGCCGTAGGTGCCACTCGTGATCTGCGGCAGGACGCGGACCTTCTTCTCGGGCAGGCCGATGGTCTTCGCGACCTGCTCGCGGACTCCGAACGGGCGGTGCGTGCCGACGTACATCGTGGCGCCGTCCGCGCGGACGTCCGCGACGGCAGCGCTCGGTCCGATCGGCGCGTTGGCGATCGGGGGGAGCACGTACGTCTGTGAGAGACGCAGCGACGCGGAGCGCAGCTTCGCGTCTACCTCAGCATCCGACTGCATGGGCACCTCGGCCGTCGGTCCCTCGACTGGTATGGCGTTCCAATCCGCGATCACCGCTCCGGCTGCCGCGCGTGCCTGCTCGTCGCGGTCCGCGACGACGCCGACGACGTCGCCCTGTCGAACGACCGCGATCACGCCGGGCATCGCTCGCGCGGCCGAGTCGTCCAGAGAGCGAAGCTTGGCGCCGCGTATCGGCGGACGGACCATCGCGCCCCGCGCCATCCCCGGGAGGCGCACATCGGCGACGAAGGTCGCTCTGCCCGTGACGATGTCGCGTGCTTCCAGGTGCGGCATCGGGCGCCCCGCGTACTTCCGGCGTTTCTCGGGCATGAGGCCGACGCCGTCCGGGATCGTGCCGGCGAGCGGCTCCGAATCGAGCAGCTCCGCGTACGGGACGCGCTTGCCGCCGCCGACGATCACACCGGCGTCGGTATCGAGCTTTTCACGAGGAACGCCGAGCTTCGCGCTCGCGCGATCGAGGAGCTGATGCCGCGCGAAGGCGGCCGCCTTCCGGAGGAGCGGCGTTTCCTGGGCGACCGAGTGGCTCCCGAACGTCCCGAAGTCGAATGGCACCTGGTCGGTGTCGCCGAGGACGACGTTCACGCGCTCGATCGGAACATCGATCTCGTCGGCGACGATCTGCGCAAACGCGGTGCGGATGCCTTGGCCGAAGTCGATCTTTCCGGAGAGTGCGGTGATGGTCCCGTCCCGTTCCACACGGATCCGCTGCTCCAGCCGTTCGGGATCGTGGCGGTCCCACATCAGGACGGTCTCGCAACCTGAAGGACAGCCTGTATCGCACGACCGTACACACCGCACCGGCAGAGGTTGCCGGCGAGCGCGTCGCGTATCGAGGTCTCGTCGGGACTCGGGTCGCGTCCGAGGAGCGCGGCCGCCGAAATCACCATGCCGCTCGTGCAGTACCCACATTGCATCGCGTCGTTCTCGACGAAAGCCTGCTGCACCGGGTGCAGCGTCTTCCCATCCGCGAGACCCTCGACCGTCGTGATTTCCATTCGTGCGGCCTGGTCCGCGGTGAGAAGACAGGACGCGACGGCCCTACCGTCGGCGATCACGTAGCAGGCGCCACACTGGCCGCGACCGCAGCCATACCGCGTCCCGGTGAGGTTCAGATCGTCGCGAAGGACAGAAAGGAGCGTGGTGTTCGGCGGAACGTCGATCTCATGGCGCCCGCCGTTCACCGAGAGCTGCATCTTCACGAGAGCTCCGGCAGGCGCACGCGAACCGCGGCGATGAGAACTTCGCGCGCGATCGCGTCGGCCATCGCCGCGATGTCCCCGGATAACGCTCGGTCTTCGTCCAGGCGGGCCGAACGCTCGCGGACCACGCGCCGCGCTTCCTCCACGCCAGGCCCTGCGGTGGTCTCGAGAAGGTCCAACCCTTGCGCCGCGCAGAGCGCCTCGATCGCGAGGGCCTCGCGAGTGTTGCGCACGACATCGGCGAACTTGTGCGCGGCGTGCACTCCCATGCTGACGTGGTCCTCCATGCCCGCCGACGTCGGCATCGATTGGACCGACGCGGGATAGGCGCGGAGCCGATTCTCGGTGACCAGAGCCGCCGACGTGTACTGGGCCACCATGAACCCGGAGTTCGTCCCCGGGCTAGGCGTGAGAAATGGCGGCAGTCCGCTCGTATGCCCGTTCGTCATGCGGTCGACGCGCGCCTCGCTGATGTCGGCGAGCTCGGCGACCGCGATCGTCGCGAGGTCCAGCGCGATCGCGACCGGCTGGCCGTGGAAATTACCGCCGCTTACGACGCGGTGATCGTCGGCGAACACGATCGGATTGTCCGTCACGGAGTTGATCTCTATCTCAAGGACCCGTCGGGTGTACGCGAGCGCGTCGCGGGACGCGCCGTGCACCTGCGGCATGCAGCGGACCGAATACGGATCCTGAACACGCGGATCGCCGGTGCGATGCGATGCGACGTTCGGGCTTCCTGCCATGAGGGAGCGGAGGTTCGCCGCGACCGTCTGCTGACCAGGATGTGGTCTCGTCGCGTGAAGCTCCGCATCCCACGCGCGGTCCGTGGAGCGGAGCGCCTCGGCGGACATCGCCCCGACGACGTCCGCGGTCGTCGCGAGCACTTCGGCGTCGTGCAACGCGAGGCAGCCGATCGCCGTCATGACCTGCGTGCCGTTGATGAGGGAGACACCTTCTTTCGGACCGAGCTCGATCGGTTTGAGGCCCGCCGACTTCAGGGCGTCCCCACCTGGGCTCCGCTTGCCCTGATCGATCGCCTCGCCCTCGCCGATCAGCACGAGTGCCGCGTGGGCAAGCGGCGCCAGATCGCCGGACGCGCCGACGCTGCCGTGGCGCGGGATCGCGGGGTGCACGCGCCGATTGACCATGTCGCAGAGGAGGTCGATGACCTCGGCCCGCACGCCCGATCGGCCGGCGGCAAGCGTGTTCGCCCGGAGCAGGAGGATGGCACGCACGACGTCCTCAGGAAGGAGCGGCCCGACGCCGACGGCGTGGCTCCGCAGGAGATTGCGCTGCAGCGGGCGGAGGTCCTCGGGCGGGATGCGCACGGTCGAGAGGTCGCCGAAACCGGTGTTGATTCCGTAAACCGGATCCTCGGCTCGAGCGATCTGGGCGACGACCTTCGCGGCCTGCTCGACCTGACGCTCCGCGGCTCGGTCAAGGCCCACCGCGACGTCGCGGCGCGCGACCGCAATGACGTCCGCGATGCTCAGGTCGTGGCCCGTGAGCCTGAGGGTGGCTATTTCAGGTTCTCGCGATACCACGCTCCGAGCGCGGTGTAGTGCTCGGCTGCGCGCACCGTCCAGCGCGCATCCTCGGGCCTTGCCTCGCGGACGACCTTCGCGGGAACGCCGAGCACCAGCGTTCGTGGCGGCGGCGAGAACTTCTCCGGCAGCACCGCTCCCGCACCAACGATCGTTTCCTCGCCGATGACGTTGCCGCCGACGAGGACGGCGGCCTGCCCGATGAGAACGTTCCGCCCGATCACGCTCGAATGCACGAGGGCGTTGTGGCCGATGGTGACGTCCGGTCCGACGAGCGTGGGCTCGCCTTCGTCGGTATGGATCGTGGAGTTGTCCTGCACGTTGGAGCGCGCGCCGATGACGATGCGGTCCATGTCGCCCCGCAGTACGGTGCCGAACCACACCGAGGCGCCGGTTTCGACGGTAACGTCGCCTACCAGCACGGCCGTCGGCGCGATGAACGCGTCCGGCGCGACCTTCGGCATCTTCCCCCGGTAGCCGTAAAGCGGCACGTCAGGAACAATAGTGCGATGAAGACCCGCGACCTTCGCGTCACCGGGTACCGGCCGCTCGTGCCACCCGCGATCATCCTCGAGGAGCTACCTCTCTCGGAGGCGGGCTCGCGGCTTGTCGCCGCCTGGCGTGACGAGCTCACCCGCATCCTGTCGCAGTCGGACGATCGTCTCATCGCCATCGTCGGACCCTGCTCCATACACGATCCGGCTGCCGCGCTCGACTACGCGCGTCATCTCCACGAACTCGGGCAGGAGCTGCGCGACGACGTCGTGGTGGTCATGCGCGCGTATTTCATGAAGCCGCGAACGAGTGTCGGCTGGAAAGGACTCGTGTCCGATCCTCACCGCGACGGCTCGTTTCGCATCAACGACGGTCTTCGCCTGACGCGCCGCCTCCTTCTCGACCTCGTCGAGATCGGACTTCCGGCCGCATGCGAGTTCGTCGATCCCATCTCGCCGCAGTACACGAGCGACCTCGTCGCCTGGGCGGCGATCGGCGCGCGCACCACCGAGAGTCAGGTTCACCGCGAGCTCGCGTCTGGTCTCTCGATGCCGGTCGGCTTCAAGAACGGCACCGACGGAAGCGTGCAGGTCGCGATCGACGCGGTTCGCGCCGCACGCGAGCCGCACAGCTTTATGGGTGTCACCGAGCAGGGCCTGGCCGCGATCGTCGAGACCGGAGGCAATCCGAGCGCGCACGTGGTGCTGCGTGGCGGGACGCCCGGCCCGAACCACGACACGGCGAGCGTGCGCCGGACCCTCGACGCGCTCGCGGCCGCGTCGCTGCCTGCTCAGGTGGTCATCGACCTCTCGCACGGGAACAGCGTGCGTGACTACACGCGCCAGCCCGCCGTCGCGCGCGAGGTCGCGGCACAGATCGCGGCCGGCGAGCCGGGCATCGTCGGCGTGATGGCGGAGAGCTTCATCGTGGAGGGGCGGCAGGATGCCGACGCCACCCCACTTGTCTACGGGCAGAGCATCACCGACGCCTGCATCGGGTGGGACTCGACGGTCGTTGTGCTGAGGGAGCTTGCCGAAGCGGTGCGGGGGCGACGTGCGACTAGTTCGGGCGCTCGATCAGCCGATAGCCGAACCCGCGCGCCGTCTCGATCGACAGCTCGTTGACCTGCGCCTGCTCGAGCTTCTTGCGGAGACGCCCGACATGGACGTCCACCAGGCGTGTGTCGCTGCCGGGCTCGTAGCTCCACACGCCGACGAGGAGATCGTCGCGCGTGAACACCCGGCCGGGCTCGCCGGCGAGCGTCCGCAGCAGCTTGAACTCGGTCGGTGTCAACGGCAGCTGTTTGTCACCGGCGATCGCCTGCATGCTGGCGAGGTCGACGATGAACCGTCCGAAGCGAAGCTGACGATCCTTCGAGTGGTCGTTGTGGACACGATCACGCCGGAGCAACGCTTCGACGCGGGCGGCGAGCTCGTCGTTGTCGAACGGCTTCCCCAGATAATCGTCCGCACCGATCCGTAGCCCGACCACGCGGTCAGGGGGGTCGTCCTTCGCCGAGAGGAAGAGGACCGGCACGTCGGAGTTACGGCGGAGCTGCAGGCAGAGGCTGATCCCGTCGACGGCGGGCATGAGCACGTCGAGAGTGACGAGGTCGGGATGGAAGTCGTTGAACGTCTCCATCGCTTGACGCGCGTCGGTGATCGCCTTCACCTCATGACCGGCGTCCTCGAGGACCGTGGTGACGAGGTGTGCAACGTCGCGGTCGTCGTCGACGACGAGAATCCGACCGCCCAGGGCGTCGCGTCGGGTGGCGGGTGCGGTTTCCTGGTCGAGCATCTGTAACGAAATACGGCAAAAGCCGTGCCATTTGTGCGACGGACCGCCCGTTCGCGGCGAAAGCGTAGCGCCACACAGCTAGGCGAGCGCTGTGTTCACCGCGATCAGCTTCTCAGCGATCCACGCGCCGCGCGCCCCAACGTCGTCCGGCCAGGGCGTGAAAAAGAGGCGATCGGTCTCATCCTCGATCGCCTGTCGGGCCGCGGCGCCCTTCGTGGTCGCTCTCAATGTGTCGGGCTCGATAAGGCCGTCGGTACGCAGACGGGCGACCGCAGCGCTCACGTCCTTGGGTTCCTGGTGTGGCAGGAGGTCGGTCAGAGCGGCTTCATCCGCGGCTTCTTCGCGCCACGTTCTTGTGAGAACCTCGACCTGCGGTCCGGTGAGGCTGGATGCGCGCCAGGCCGCCATGTGGCAGTCGTCGCGTACCTGCCAGAGCCCGTAAATCGCCGCGTCCAGCTGCGCGAATGAGCCGACCGGCGGCTCGTCGGCGCGATAGCCGAACGCGAACGGTGTGTGCATGCGCTTGGCTGGCTCGCTCGACTTTGCGCCAGCGCGGAAAGCTCGATCCAAAAGATCCGCGAGCTCCGCGAGCTCTCCTTTTGGCAACGGCGCGAGGGTCGCATAGTGCGCCCGGGCGGCCTCGTGCATCGCCGCGGCGAGCCCTCGACCCTTTTCGGTGAGGAACCAGCGGCCGTTCCGTTCTTCGGCGAGGCCGGCGCCACGCGCGGCCGCAGCCATCGGGAGCCATCGTCCCGGAATGGTGGCGTACACGCTTGCGAGATCCCCCGGTTCGGCGCTCGCCCCGCGGTCGCCGCGGTAGGACAGGTTTATCGCCCAGATGAATGTCGGTCGATCGAGGCCCAGCTCCTCCGTCTTTTTGAGTGGAAACGTCATCTTCGCGCGGCGTTTGTTCAGAAAAAGGGGGAGCAGCGGCGGAATCTCGACGGGATATGGCGGCCTCACCCGCTCATTGTGCCGAAAGACCTAGCGCGGCGAGCTCTGTTGCTCGCGCTCCGCGTCCTCGACGCAGTACGGCGTCTCGGGAACGAGGTCGAGCCGCGCCTCGGGGATCTCTTTTCCGCAGACGATGCATCGACCGTATTCGCCGCGCTCGAGGCGCCGCAGCGCCTCGTCGATGAGCCCGATGCGACCTTCAAACATCGTCTGCCGCGCGAGGTCGAGCTCGCGCGCCTCGGTCTCGCTCGCCACATCAGCAGGGTGCTGGTCCGCAAGCGCGACATCCCCACCGCTCTCACGCTGGGGCACGGCAAGCCGCTCCTTGATACGTTCCACCGTCGCCGCGAGGTCGGCACGTTCGCGTTCGAGTCGCTCGCGCATCGCATTTGCGTCCATGTCGCCTCCGTGCGCCAGAATTGGCCGGTGTCGCCAGAGGACGTCAGCAAGCGGCGTTCCGACCTGCACCTTCTGGACGTCCGCGAGCAGGACGAGTGGGATGCCGGGCACATCGACGGCGCGCAGCACATCCCACTTGGCGACCTCGCCGCACGCATCGGTGAGGTTCCGAAGGCACAGACCGTGGTCGCGGTGTGCCGCAGCGGATCACGGAGCGATCGGGCTGCCAAGGGGCTACGCCTCAGCGGGTTTGAGGCCGAGAACCTCGACGGCGGCGTAACCGCGTGGTCGCGCGCCGGGCTGCCCCTCGTTGCCAGAGGCGGCGGACCCGGCCGTGTGATCTAAGGAGATACCCGCGCCCCTCGCTTGGCTCTCGACCGACGGCAAGAAGCTTCTCGTCACCCGAATCCTCCGGACCTTCGCCTACGGCTATCTCACCGTCGTCATCGCGATCTATCTCGCCCGCCTGGGCTTGGACACGATCCAGGTCGGTCTCGTGCTCTCCGCTGCGATCTTCGGATCGGCGCTCATGACCGTGCTCTGGGCGCTCGTCGCCGATCGGTATGGGCGGAGGCGGACCGTCGCGACCATGGCCGTGCTCATGGTGGCGGGCGGCCTTCTGTTCGCCTTCGGCTCGAGCTTTCCGGTTCTCCTCCTTGGCGCGTTCACCGGCACGATCTCGGCGACGAGCTCGGAGGTCGGCGCGTTCCTCACCGTCGAGCAGGCGATCCTGCCCCAGACCGCGCCGCCCGAACGGCGGACGTGGCTTTTCTCCATCTACGCGTTCGTCGCGAATATCGCTCAGGCCGTCGGCTCTCTTTTTGCCGGAGCCGTCGCCGCGTTCGCGGCGCTCGGTCTCGTCGGAGCGGATGCGTACCGCCCGCTCTTTCTTCTCTACGCCGCCATCGGTCTCCTCAACCTGGCGATCTTCCTCAGCCTTTCGGACAAGGTGGAAGCGGCGCGGGTCGAAGGCCAGCGGCGTTTCCTCGGGGTCCATCGCTCGGCCGGGACCGTCGCGAAGCTGGGTGCGCTCTTTGGACTCGACGCGTTCGCGGGCGGCCTCGTCGTGCAGTCGCTCGTCGCCTACTGGTTCTTCGTGCGCTGGGGACTCGACCCCGGCCAGCTCGCGATCCTCTTCTTCTTCGTGAACGTCCTGTCTGGAGTGTCGCTTCTTGCGGCGGGCTGGCTCGCGAGCCGCATCGGTCTCATCAACACGATGGTCTTCACCCATCTACCCTCGAATGTCCTGCTGGTCCTCGTTCCGCTCATGCCGACCGCGGGCCTCGCCGCCGCACTGTTCCTCGCGCGGATGAGCATCTCGCAGATGGACGTGCCGACCCGTCAGTCCTACACGATGGCGGTCGTCGATCCGGACGAACGCACGGCGACCGCCGGCCTGACGAACGTCGCGCGGAGCACGGCCTCGGCCGTCGCTCCGGCGGTCACCGGCTGGGCGTTCAGCGTGGCCGCACTCAGCCTGCCGTTCTTCGTCGCCGGCGCGATCAAGGTCGTCTATGACCTCCTCATCTTCCTGTCGTTTCGGGAGCTTCGGCCGCCGGAGGAGCAGGGCGCCTCAAAAGTCGGGGAGGTAGGCTCGTGACCGTGGCGGAGCGGTCGACCGAGGCTCACGACTACCTCAGCAAGCCGTGGTTGGCCGAGCACCTCGGGGAGGAACGGCGCGAAGCCGACCTTCTGAGCGAGGTACGCGAGGCGATCTTCGGCGCCCAGGACGGAGTCACGAGCATCCTCACCGTCGTGATCACCGTCGCGACGGCGACGAGCAACCAGTACGCGGTCCTCGTGGCCGGGATGGCCGCGGCCATCGCCGAGGTCATCTCGATGGGCGCGGGCGAGTACATGAGCTCGAAGAGCCAGCGCGAGATCTTTCTGGCGCAGATCGAGAAGGAGCGACAGGAAGTCTCGGAAAGGCCGCACGAGTCCGAAGCCGAAGTCGCCTACATGCTCGAGCAGGAGGGCCTTCCCGAGGCATCGGCGCGTCACGCCGCAGCGGAGCTCGCCCGCTCACCAAACGTGCTCCTTAAGACGATGGTTGAGAAGGAGCTCGGGCTCATCATCGATGAGGGCGGCAGCCCGCTCCAAGGGGCGCTCATCCTCGCCGGGGCATTCGCGATCGCCGCGCTCATCCCGATCGCACCGTTCTTTTTCCTGCCGGTCCCCGTCGCGCTTGCGGCGGCCATCGCGATCTCCGTGGTCGTCATGTTCGGTCTGGGCGTCGCGAAGTCCCGGCTCACCCTGCGAAACCCGGTGCGCTCCGGTCTGGAGATCGTCGCCCTCGTCCTCGCTGCGTCCGCAGGTGGCTTCATCTTCGGCTCGCTGCTCCCGCGAGCTCTCGGATTCGCCGGCATCGGCATCTAGGCCGCTCGGCACGGGCCTTGCCGCATTCGGCGGCATGGATAAAGAGAAGCCGCGCCCCGAGGACTCACTCGAGCAGGCCGAAGCAAAAAGCAAGAGCGTGGACGAACGCATCCCACCGGTGATCGCGCCTCAGGAGGAGGATCTCGGTCCCGGCGAAGAAGTGCTCCAGCAAGAGTCAAAGGCGGTCCGCCAGCAGCCGCGACCGTAACTAGACGCGCGCTAGAGTGCGCGCGAGTTGCTGATCGAGCAGTTCTTCGATGCCGGCCTCGGACACGCGAGTTATCTCGTGGCCGATCCGGACGCGGGCGTGGCGTTCCTGGTCGACCCGGACCGGCAGATCGAGACGTATCTCTCCGCCGCCGCGCGCCTCGGCGTTCTCGTCACCGACTCGTTCGAGACGCACATCCACAACGACTACGTGTCGGGGTCCCGCGCCCTCGCCGGCCTGCGCCCGATCACCGTCCACGCCGGCGCCTCCGCGGAGCTCATGTATGCGCACGCGTCGCACCCCGACGGAGACGAGGTCAAAGTGGGCGAGCTACTCATCCGGTGCATCGCGACGCCGGGGCATACGCCCGAGCACGTCGCGTATCTGGTGTCCGACCTTCGGCGCGCCGACGATCCGCAGTACCTCTTCTCTGGCGGAGCCTTGCTCGTCGGCAACATCGCCCGCGTCGACCTTTTGGGTCCGCAGCAGGCCGCGGAGCTCGCGCGCGCCGCCTACCAGACGCTGCGCGAGCGTGTGCTCACGCTTGCAGACTACGTTGCCGTCTTCCCTACGCACGGGGGAGGCAGCGCGTGCGCAGCGGACGTGGCGGGTTCCCGTTGGACCACACTCGGGTTCGAGCGAAAGCACAACCACATCGCGCGAATGGCGTCCGCAGGATTCGAGGCCTTCCGCGCGGCGATCTCCGAGGGTCTTCCGGTCGCGCCGGCCTACTACCCGAGCGTGCGCGATCTCAATACCAGAGGAGCCGCTGCCGCATCGCGAGCGCGTCTGCCCCTCGTGCGCGAGATCGGACCGGAGGTTGTCCGAATTGACCCGCGGCCACCACATGTCTTCGGCGCGGGCCATCGTCCCGGCGCGCTCAACGTGGTTGGCAACGACTCGTTCGCGACTCGAGTCGGCGCCGTCGTCGCTTTTGGTTCACCGATCGTGATCCTCACGACGGACCCGGAGCAGGCGGAGCGCCTTCGAGAGCAGCTCGCCGTTATCGGCTACGACGACGTACGGGGCTACGCATCATCGGAACCGGCGCATGGAGAGCAGACGCGTCGTATCGAGCAGCTGGACGCTCGAGCGGCCGGCGCACGCGCGGCCGGGGGCGATCTTCTCCTCGATGTGCGTGAACGTTCTGAATGGGATTCCGGACACATACCCCGCGCGATCCACATTCCCTACGAGGAGATTCGCGGACGCGCGCACGAGCTTCCGCTCGATCGGCGGATCGTGACGTATTGCGCTTCCGGGATCCGCTCGAGTCTGGCCGCGAGCATCCTCGAATCGTCTGGTCACGTCGTGGCCAACATGCACGGGGGTTTCACGGCGTGGCGAAACGCGAACCTGACGATTTCGACGGAGAAATAGCCCGCCAAAGGCATACTTTCTGCGGGACCGTCCGGAGTGGCGGTTCACCCTGGGTCTATTCCCCTAGATATGGCGTTGCCAACCAAGGAAGCGTTGACACCTCAGAATGGTCTGGTGAGGATTGCCTTTGTCGCTTCCGCTGTGCCCAGGCGCTGCGGGATCGCGACATTCACCGCAGATCTGATGGCCGCTGTAAAAGCGGCCGACCCAGCGGTCCGTTGTGTTGCTGCCGCCATCGACGAGCCGAACACAGCGCGCGCCTACGGGCCCGATGTGCGGTGGCGCATCAAGCAGGGAGACAAAGAGAGCTACCGCGGGGCCGCACGCGCGATCAACGAATCATCTGTCGACGCCGTCAACCTCCAGCACGAGTTCGGTCTGTACGGCGTCTGGCGTGATGGCGTCTACGACGACCATTGCGTGCCGTTCCTCGAGACGCTGCAGAAGCCGGTCATCACCACGCTGCACACGGTCCTTCCCCAGCCGGAGCCGCAGATCCGTGAGACCGTGCGGCGGATCGCGGAGCACAGCACGAGGGTCGTGGTCATGGCGGAGACCGCGGCGCGGCTGCTCGGGGACGTGTACGGCATCACGCAACGGCCCGTCGTTATCCAGCACGGTATGCCGGCGATCGTCCCGCGTGGGCGGCACCGACTGAAGCGCCAGCTCGGCGTCGACCACCGAACGATCCTGTCGACCTTCGGGCTCGTCGATCCGCGCAAGGGTCTCGAATACATGATCGCGGCGATGCCCGAGATCGTCGCGCGCCACCCGAGCGCTCTGTACCTGATCGTCGGACAGACCCACCCGGAGCTCCTCAAGAAGGCCGGCGAGCAGTATCGGAATGAGCTCGTCGGGAAGATCGAGAGCTCGGGCATGTCGGACAACGTGCGCTTCGTGAACCAATACCTGACGCAGCGCGAGATCGTCGACTATCTTCTCGCGACCGATGTGTACGTGACCCCGTATCTCGATCTGAACCAGATCACGAGCGGGACGCTGGCGTACGCGCTCGGCGCAGGCAAGGCGATCGTCTCGACGCGTTACCTGCATGCGGCGGAAGCGCTCGCCGACGGGCGCGGGCTCCTTGTGGACGTGCGCGATCCCGACGGGTTGGCGCGCGCGGTGCTCGCGATCCTTGACGATCCCGGGCTCAAGGCCGAGCTCGAGCGGCGCGCATACGACTACGGCAAAGAGATGGCCTGGCCAAACGTCGGCCGGCGCGTCCTTGCCCTCACGCGCGAGCTTTTGGAGCCACAGCCCGTGGGCTCCCTCCCGGAGCCGATCGACACCGAGAGTCCCGTTCACACCGCATGACGACCGTCCCCATCAACCGTACGACCGGTCTCGGTCGGCGGCTCCCGCAGAACCCGCTCATCACCGCGCGCGACGTGAAGCCGTCCCTGCCGCAGCTCGAGGTTGTGTCGGTCTTCAATGCGGCGACGGCCCAGTTGAACGGCGAGACGATCCTTCTCCTGCGGATCGCGGAGCGGCCGCGCAGCGACATCGACCCGCCGCCCGACGCAATGACCCTCGATCTCGATGGACCGCACCCCGTCTTGCGGCCGCTGCCGCAGGGTTACACCAAGCATGACGTCATTGGAATGTGCTTCCTCGATACGAGCGGCGACCGTCCGCGCGTCGTCGTTGCCTACGTCCCAAAGGACTTGCCAGGCCTCGACCTTCGGGATCCGCGCTCGATCCGGTACCGCAACAGCACCGGCGTGCTCGGCGTGACGAACGAGGGTTATACCGACTACCTCGCGCAGATGAGCCATCTGCGACTCGCCCGCAGCCGCGACGGGATCAAGTTCGTGGTCGACGACACGCCCGCCATCGCCCCGCACAACGACATCGAGGAGTACGGCGTCGAGGATCCCCGCATCACATCCATCGACGGGGTCTTCTACATCACGTATGTCTCTGTCTCGCGGTGGGGCATCACGACGAGCCTCGCCACGACCCGCGATTTCGCCACGTTCGAGCGCGGCGGTGTCATCTTCCTTCCGGACCACAAGGATGTGGTCATCTTTCCCGAGCGCATCAACGGAAAATATGTCGCGCTCACGCGCCCCATGCCCCAATCCTTCAGCCGGATCTTCGGGATTTGGATCGCGTTCTCCGACGACCTCACAGAATGGGGCGGTCACGAGACCGTATGCCTTCCGCGCTGGGACCACTGGGATGAGCTGCGCACCGGCGCGTCGGCCGTTCCTTTCCGGACACGCGAGGGCTGGCTCGAGCTCTATCACGGAGTGAATCGCAACCACCGTTATGCGATGGGTGCGGTGCTCCTCGACGCCGACGATCCGCGGAAGGTGCTGGCGCGCTCACCCGCGCCGATCCTCGCCCCAGGTACGGCCTACGAACGGCTCGGCCTCTTCAACGACACCATCTTCTCGTGCGGCGTCGTCCCTCTCGATGCGGACCAGATCCGGATGTACTACGGCGCCGCGGATTCGTGCATCGCGGCGGCCGACTTCTCGGTGCGGGAGATCGTCGCCAGCCTCGAGCCGTGGCCGAAGTGATCCGGCAGCTGGCACGGCTCACACGGCGCGTTCCCGCCGTCGGACCGCGCGCCATCGCCCTGGGCGTGTACGCGAACGACGAAGACCACGGCCTCGCGGCCCGCGACCAGGGCTTCGAGGGCGTTGCATGCATCGATGACGCGGCACGCGCCGTCGTGCTTCTCCTCGATCTTTATCGCGACACCGGTGATCGCCGCCTCGGTGAGTGGGCGAACGGCCTCGTGGAGTTCGTCCTCTACATGCAGCGAGAGGATGGGCGTTTTCACAACTTCATCCGAGATTGGGACGGGACCATCAATACCGACGGTCCGACGTCGTACGCCGGGGGCACCTTTTGGCAGGCGCGGGCCGTCCGAGCCCTCGCGAAGGCACACCTGGTCTTCCGCGATCCGCGCGTCGCTTCGGCCCTGGCGCAGGGGTTCGCCTTCGCGACCGAGCATCCTGCGCCTCCCGACGTTCGCACCATTCACGTCCTCGCGGCGCTCGACCTGCTGCGCGTCGGCCTGACCCCGGTCCTTCGCGAAACGCTCGAGAGATGGTGCGACGAGATCGCGGACTGCCGCGAGGGCGACGTTCTCCTGAATAGTCCCGGCGAGCCGAACCCGCACCTTTGGGGTCACGTGCATGAGGGGGTGCTGGCGGAGGCCGCTCCGTTGCTCGACCGCCCGGACCTCCTGGAGGTCGCCCGGCAGAGCGCCCACGCGCTGCTGGTGCCTCAGATCGAAGGCGCCTTCCCGGGGCGGACCGTTCAGCCCTACGGCGTCGCCGCGGCGGTGTACGCGATGGACCGTCTCTACCAAACCACCGGGGAGTCCGCGTACGCGCGGTGGCGCGACCACGCGCGCGCGTGGTTCGACGGTCGCAATGCGGCGTCGCAACCGGTGTACGACCGCGTCAATGGACGGGTGAGCGATGGGATCGACGACGGTCGTTTGAATCCGCACTCCGGCGCCGAGTCGAACATCGTCGGGGCCCAGGCCCTTCTTCCGGAGGTTGCGTCGCGCATCGGCGTTCTCCTCGACGAGGTGGCTGACCGCCTCGAGGTCGCTGCCGCCTAGCTCCGCACGCGGATCCGCGTCGGCCGCACCGCGTTGTTCGCATAGCCGAGGGCATTCCAGCGGGGCTCGAGCGGCTGCGTATTTCCGTCACGGTCGATCGCCCGAGCGACAAGGGTGTGGCCGCCGGGTTCGAACGCCACTTGGAACGAGAATTCCTGCCACCCAAACGGCGTTGCCGCGGAGGCAAGGGTCGCCGCCCCGAGGGATTTCCCGCCGCTCTCGCTGAGCTCGACGCGATCGACCGGCGCGCGTCCGGACCACGCGTAGCCGCGGACCTCCAGCGTTCCGCCGCCGACCTCCGCGCCCTCCGCGGGTGAGGTGATGACCGCGCGAGGCTCGATGCCGCGAAGCGGTCGGCCGTCGATGACATACCGATCCTTCTGGAAGAACCCGTCGAATGGCCGCGCAAGCGCCGTGATCCGGGCAAGCCACTTCACGGAGGCCATGCCGTACCACGACGGGACGATGAGTCGGAGCGGTCCGCCATGTTCGCGCGGGATCGGCCGGCCATTCATGGCGTACGCCAAGAGGATGTCGTTGCCGCGCGCTGCCTCGATCGGCAGCGAACGCTCGTACGCGATGCGTCTCCCGAGATCCTTCGGCACGCCCTCATCGGCGCCCCGAAATACGATCTCCACCGCCGTCGGAAGCCAGTCGTCTCCGAGCAGTGAATGGAGCGGTGCACCCATCCACTCCGCGGTGCCGACCGCGCCGAGCCCCCATTGTTCGCCGGGCACGACGGGCTCTAGGAACTTGCGTCCATTGCCGGCGCACTCGAGCGTGACCACCAGCGTCCGCGCGGGCAACGCGCGGATCGCTTCGAGCGTCACGGACCTGGGGGCGCGGACCTCGCCGTTGATCTGGATCTCATGGGGTGCATCGGGTATCGGGAAATGCGTGCGCACGTAATGGCGGCCCGCCGGCACGACGGTTCCGCTCTGCTGCTCAAGCTTCGTCTCGGCGTTGAGCGGTTCCTCGCTCAGGACGAGGAGGTCGCGATCAGCCACGGCGCCAGTCTGCCAGCGGCCGCGGACTAGCATCGCCTCATGCCTCGCAGGCTCGCGAATCTCGCCCTTCTCGGCGCGATCGCCACGCTCCTCGCGTCAGGGATCGTGGCCTGGCTTCTGCCCGACACCACGGCCGGAGCGTTGTACGTCACGCATCGCGTCGCGGGGGTCGCGCTTGTCCTCGCGCTCGTCTGGAAGTATGCGATCGCGCGACGTTCGCTCCGGCGCCGGGGCGTTCAGGGGTCCGGGGTCTGGATCGGAATCCTCACGGCGGGCCTCACGATCGCCGCAGCCGGGCTCGGTCTCGCCTGGACGGTGGGACTCGTCTCGTTCGATCGGCCGCTCGCGTACTCCGCGCTGAACCTTCACGTGATCGTCGGCCTCGCGCTCGCGGTGCTGGTCGTCGTTCACGCGCTCGTACGCGGCGAGTCTCGTCCCGCGCTGGTGACGCTCGCGAGCCGGCGCGCCGCGTTACGGGCGTTTGGTCTGCTCGCGGTTTCGTTCGCCGTGAGCGTCTCGCTCGACCGGATCGGCCTCGCAAAACGCCCGACGGGATCACGTCACGCGGGCTCGTTCACCGGCAACGCCTTCCCGGTCACGATTTGGAGCCTCGACAGCGTGCCGACCATCGACGCCCAAACGTGGCGGCTCCGAATCCGGACCACCAACGCTCCGTTACGCGACCTGTCGTACGCCGATCTTGCCGCGCTGCCTCGACATGAGGCATCGGTCGTGCTCGACTGCACCGGCGGATGGTGGAGCGAGCAGATCTGGTCGGGTGTCATGTTGAAGGACGTCTTGGCCGGCGCCGCGTTGGACGAACCGGCGACGCGGGTCGAGGTGATCTCCGTTACAGGCCATCGGTGGACGTTCGATCGCTCGGAGATCGAGCAAGCCATCCTCGCGACACACGTGGGCGGAGAACGTCTCACCGCGGGACATGGGTATCCGCTTCGTCTGGTGGTCCCGAGTCTTCGCGGATTCTTATGGATCAAGTGGGTCGGAGAGGTCGTGGCGGCCTGACAATGCGCGGGTGAGTCGCGCTCTCTCCGCGGCCGTCGCGATTGCCGCGGTCCTCGCGGCGGCCGTAATCGTCGCGAACACGGCTCTGACGGGAATCCAGCTTGGGGAGCTCAAGCTCGGTCCCGTCCTCGGGCCCGCCGCCGATCCGAATTTCGTGCCCGCCGGCGCCCCGCTCGGGCAGATCGGCTCCGACCCCGACGATCCGAGCGATCCGTGGTCCGCCGCGGCGCCGCCAGGCGGCGTCATCGTTCAAACCCCTGGGCCGAACGCGACCGGGAGCCTTCGCATCCCGATGCCAAAGAATGTCCCCACGGGTCCGCGACGTGTCGCGATCCAGGCCGGCCACTGGAAGAGCGACGAGGCCCCCGACGAGCTGCGACGCTTGATCCCGCAGACCGGCGCGGAGTGGGAGGGCGTCACGGAGGTCGAGATCAACCTCGACATTGCCCAGCGCCTGAGCGTCATCCTCAACTCGAAGGGCGTCGCAGTGGATGTTCTGCCGACGGCGATCCCCGTCGGCTACGTCGCCGACGCGTTCGTCGCGCTCCACGCGGACAGCGACGGGGTCGGCGTGAACAGCGGATTCAAGATGGCGCATGGCGCGCGACGCGGACCGTATGAGGATGCGCTGCTCAACGACATCAAGGAGTCGTACGGCGCGGCGACGGGGCTTGATTACGATCCGACGCATATCACCAACAGCATGAAGGGCTACTTTGCTTTTAACTGGAGCCGCTTCCAGCACGCGGTCGCAGCCCATACCCCCGCGGTGATCCTCGAGATGGGCTACGTCTCGAGCGACGATGACCGGGCGCTGATGCTCGATCGCGCTGACCTCGTCGCGAACTCGATAGCCGACGGCATAATGAAGTTCCTGAACGAGACGCCGCGGTCGCAGATCTTTGGTCAGGACCTCGTCGTGCCGGCGTTCCCGTCCAGACCTTCCAGGCCAAGCCCGAGTCCCTGACGCCGCTCCCGCTGGAGTAGCTCACGGAATTCTTCCTCTGTCTTCTGATTCTTGCGACGATTGCAATTGCGGCAGGCGGGGAGAATGTTCTCGATTGTGTTCGAACCGCCACGAATCAACGGGATGCGGTGGTCTATCTCGATCAGGACCTTGCTGCCGCAGTATGCGCAAGCCTTGCCGTGATGAGCGAGCAACCGGAGCCATTCCGCCGCACTGAAGCTCTTGCCGCCCGCGGCCCGGCGGCGCTTGATCGTGGCTGCCCGCACGTACGCATGCGATTTCTCTGGGTTCTTTTTCCGCCACTCTTTTAGATACCGTTGCCACGCAATCGGATCAGCGGCATACCGAGCGCGGCTTCTATTACGGTCGTTGGCGCGTATCCGGTCCAGGTTGGCCAGTCGATGACGGCGATCGTATTCACGCATGCGCTCGCGATTTCGCTCGTACCAAGCTTTGTTCGTCGCGAGGACGCCTTCTCGGTCTGTCGCGTACCTCTTCCGCATGTACTCACGCGCCCTCGCGCGCTCCTTGTCCTTGTTCTCCTGGTACCGCCGCCGCGCGCGGTCGCGGCTCCTTTTCCTCTGTTCCGGGTGCCGCTCCCTCCAGCGCCGGGTCCGCTCGCGCGCTTCGCGCTTCCTTCGCTCCTCTTTTGACTCCACTCACGAGCGTTTATCAGAAACGAATCGTCGTGAACATAGGACCTTGATGTGCGTCTGGCCCCGCTCTACTCTTCTCGCGCGACCACGGGTCGACAATCTCAAGGAGGCCGTTAGATGAGCGTTCGAATCGCGCGTGACGCCGCCGGCCTCCGCATCGCGGGAGCGCCGGGCACTCTCTAGCGCCACGCGCGCGACGGCCGCACCCATCGACGTTTCTCCAACACGGAGGACGCGTGCCCGCATTGTTCCCGAGCGACTGGCTAGCCGACGCACCGTATGAAGATCGCGACCTCGGCGTGCTCAAGGCCGGCAAGGAGAGCGAGGTCTACCTCGTCTCTCGCACCGGTCCTACGCGCACGTGCCTGATGGCCGAGAAGCGTTTCAAGCCCAGGCTGCAGCGCGGCTTCCGCAACGACTACCTCTACGCCGGCGTGTGGGGCGAGGGGACTCGGCACGAGAGCCGGGCGATAAAGAAGCGAACGCGCTTCGGCCAGGAGCACCTTCAGGCGAGGTGGGAGGCCAACGAATGGGCCACGCTTCAGCGGCTGCACAACGCCGGGGTGACCGTGCCCCCACCCGTGGAGCGGGTCGAGCACGGCTACCGCATGGCGTTCATCGGCGATGGCGATCGCGCGGCCCCCAGGCTGTCCGACGTCGACCTCGACCTTCTGACCGCGCGAAGGGTCTGGCGAGACCTGCAGCGCGAAATGCGGCTGATCCTGGACGCCGAGCTCGTGCACGGCGACCTCTCAGCTTTCAACGTCCTCTGGTGGCACGAGCGCCCTGTAATCATCGATTTCTCCCAGGCGGTCGATGCGGTCGTCCATCCGGCGGCGCGCGATCTTCTGAGACGGGATGTCGAGCGCACGGCTGAGTACTTTCGCCATCAGGGCGTCGCAGTGGAGCTCGACGCGGCTTTGGCACTCGTCGGGGACTCCCCGGCGCGCTTTGCGCACCAAGTTTTGTCATCCTGAGCAGGTGTTTGGTCTAACCACGCCCTGGTGGGAGATCATTCTCCGCACCGCCGTCGTCTACGTGGTCGTGCTGGTCCTTCTACGGGCCGCCGGGAAGCGCGAGCTCGGGCAAATGAGTCCGGTCGATCTTGTCGTGATCCTGGTGATCTCGAACGCGGTCCAAAACGCGATGACGGGCGGCGACAACTCTCTGGTCGGCGGCGTCATCGCGGCCACGACCCTCGTCGCGGTGAATACGGGGTTCTCACGGGTCGGCCACCGAGTGCCCTACCTGAAGCACCTCTTCGAGAGCGAACCCACCGTTCTCGTGGAGGACGGGAAGCTGATCAAACGCAACCTCGAGCGAGAGAACGTCGAGGAGGACGAGCTCTTGATGGCGGCTCGCGAACACGGCATCGAAGAACTGGCCGGGGTCGATGCCGCGTATCTCGAGCGCGACGGCTCGATAAGCATCATCCCGAAGGATGCGCCCGGTAAGGGAATCAGCCGCCGCCACATTCGCCAGTTCCGTCAACGCTGATGTCGTGAGCCGCTTTCCTCCACCCGGGCTCGCGCCGCTCGGCCACCGCAACTACGCGCTCTACTGGATCGGACAGCTCGTCTCGATGTCCGGAACATGGATCGAGCTCACCGCGACCTCGTGGCTCCTCTATCAGCTGACGGATTCGCCATTTCTTTTGGGACTGAACGGAGTCTTCCGCGCCGCGCCGATCTTCGCGTTCGCGCTCATCGGCGGGACCGTGGCGGACCGCGTGGAGCGTCGCCGCCTTCTCCTCATCACGCAGAGCTCATCGGTCGTGACGTCGCTGCTACTTGGGACGCTCGTCGTCACCGGTCATGTCGTCTTCTGGCACGTCTACCTGATCAGTCTCGTGAACGCCACGATCGCCGCATTCGACGCCCCGGGACGCCAGTCGCTCTTCCCGATGCTCGTGCCGCGCGGGCAGCTGCAGAACGCGATCACGCTGAACGCGATGCTTTTCCAGACCGGTCAGCTCGTCGGACCGGCCATCGCCGGGCTTCTGATCGCACGCGTCAACGTCGCCGCGCCCTTCTTTGTGAATGCCGCGAGCTATTTCGCGATCATCGGCGGCCTGCTCGCGATGCGCATCCCACCGATCGCTCTACGCCCGCTGCGCGGATCGATCCGCAGCGAGCTCATGGGCGGGCTCCGATACGTCCGGGCGAGCACCGTGCTGCCCCTCGTGCTCGTGATGGAAGCGACCTTCTCGGTCTTCGGACACAACCAGGCGCTGATGACCATCTTCGCGCGCGACGTTCTCGGTGCTGGACCAGAGGGGCTCGGGGTGCTTCTCTCGAGCATCGGCGCCGGGGCGATCGCGGGTATGGTCGTGCTCCTGCTCGTCGGTGACATCCGCCGCAAAGGCGCGTTCATGCTCGGCTCGGGCGCTCTGTACGCCACCGCTCTGCTCGTCTTCGCTTGGTCGCGATCGTTCCCGTTCTCGGTCGCAGTGCTGGCGGTGCTCGGCTTCGCCGACGCTACGTGGGGCGCCCTGCGCAACGCCATCGCGCAGATCGTCGCCGAGGACGCCTACCGGGGCCGCGTCATGTCGCTCATCCTCATCGCCGCGCGCGGCCTCACGAGCGCTTCGCAGGTCGAGACAGGTGTCGCGACCGCCCTCTTCGGAGCCCCGGGCGCTGCCACGATCGGAGCGCTCGCCATCGGCGGCGCGCTGACCGCGGCCGCCACGCGGGGGAAGCCCCTGCGAGACTTCACTGCGGCTAGCCCGCGACGCCAGGTCGCAGAGGCGGCTCCGGCGGCAGGAGGGGATTCATGAGCCCGGCGAAGAAGACCGCGACGAAGAAGACGACGATCTCGCGTCATATCGCGATCCGTACGCGGGACTGCCGCTCGTCCTCGCGTCTCTGCCGATCGCAAGCGTGGAGCCGACGCCCTTCCAGCGGGACCTGTCGCGTACGCATTCGGATCGCCTTGCGGTCGCGATCGGGGCATCGGGTCTGTTCCTCGACCCGGTGATCGCGATTCCGAGCGGGGACGGCTTTTGGTCTCCGAACGGCAGGCACCGCCTCGCGGCCGCGAAGCAGCTCGGGCTGCGCGCGATCACGGCGCTCCTGACCGACGACCCCGCGCTCGCCTATCGCATCCTCGCTCTCAACACCGAGAAAGCCCACAACCTGCGTGATCGCGCGCTCGAGGTCATTCGTATGGCACGCGCGCTCGCGAAGGAGTCGCCACGCTCGAAGGAGTCGGAGCACGCGACGAGCTTCGAGTCCCCAGCGTTCCTCACGCTCGGTGCCGCCTACGAGAAGCGCGACCGCTTCGCGGGTTCGTCCTACCAATCGATGCTGCGGCGCGTCGACCGATTTCTCGACACGTCGCTGCCCGCCGCTCTGCGACAACGCGAGCAATGGGCGGTGCGTCTGCTCGACATCGACGACCGCGTCGCTGCTCACGTGAAGACCCTCCAAGAGCGCGGCATGAAGAGTCCCTACCTCCGGCAAGTCGTAGTGGCGCGCTGCAACCCAGTGCGATGGATCCCCTCCAAGAAAGGCGAGGGACCGCCGATGAGCATGTCCGAGATGCTGACTCGCACGACCGCGAACGTCCGCAAGTTCGACCCCTCGAAAGTCCGTGCGCAAGATCTCGCGATCGTGGCCGCGGTAGCGCCCGATGAAGGGTAACCATCAGCGAGGCGTTGACGGTTCGCGTTGCGGGTGGCACCGGCAAGCGGGTTGAGCAGCGTCGGGGTCTTCTGAGCGAGCGGCCCCTAGTCGGCGGTCCATAGCGATCCCACGAGGGGCCGAGCGAAGAGGACCCCGGCGCTGCTCAGGCCCATAGCCGCTACGCGGTCACTGGGACCGGACCCGCAACCCAATTGTCAGCGGCCGAGCGCCAGCCCCGCCGCGGCGCCAATCGCGATGACGAGCGCGGGATGCAGCGTTCCCCGATAGGTCAGAACTGTGGCGATCGCAGCCAATGCGACCTGCCACCAGCTCGGCGTCCCGGTGGCGGTCACGATGCCGATTCCTGTGGCAGCCAGCAGTCCCGCCGTTGCCAGCGCGACTCCTCTCACCAGTCCGGCGACAGATGTAGTGAGCATCCAGCGGCGTGCGGCTGCGGTGATCGGCACGATCACGAGCGGAGGGATTGAGGCTGCGGCGAGCGCCATGGAGGCGCCGACGACTCCACCGACGAGATAGCCGAGGCTCACGATGTACAGGCCGTTCGGCCCGGTCGAGATTCGCCCGATCGCGATCGCCTGAACGACCTGATCGTCGGTCGCGATGCCCGTCGCGACGAGGTCCGCCCGCAACAGCGGCAACGACGAGAGTCCGCCGAGCGACAACGCGGATGCCTTCAGGAAAACTCCGAAGAGGGCGAGCGGATCCATCCCTAGCCGACCGAGCTCTCGCGCGAGGTTGGTGGCTCCCGCCCGAGGGCGAGTGCGCCGATGGCGGCACCGGCCCCGATCGCGGCGAGCGTCGGCACACCGAGGAACACGGAGGCGAGGAGCGAACCGAGACACACCGCGACGTCGGTGGCTGCGTGAGCTCGTCCATGACGGGCCGACGCGCGCACGAGCAGCGCGGCCGTCGCGATGGTCATTCCCCCGGTGACCGGGGCAAGGCCGGCGAGCGCCGCGCGCGCGAGCGCCGATGCCGCGATCACTTCGTACGCGGCGGTGAGTGCCACCGTGATCGCGGCGGCGGGGATCATCATTCCGGCAACCGCGGCGACGACACCACGCCAGCCCGCGGCGCGCCGTCCGATGAGACCGGCGAGCGCTACGAGGTGGATACCGGGTGAGAGCTGAGAGAGCGCCCATGCCTCACCGAATTCGCGAGCGCTCATCCATCGCTCGCGTTCAACGGCAAGGCGTCGAATCAGTAGCAGGGTACTAGTACCGCCGCCCACGGATTGCGTTCCCACAGTCACCCACGAGCGGGTCAACCTCGCCAGCATGGCCGTTAACCTAACGGTGATGGATGTGGTGGGTCGCCAGGAAGCTGCTGTCTTCACCTGGAACCCCGTCGAACAGATGTGGGTTCAGGAACGTGGCGGCGCGGCGAAACCGCCGCCGGCTCCGAACGACGTACATGCGATCCAGACCTGGTTCCTCGACGTGGATGAGAACGAGTGGATCCAAACCGTCCTTGGTCCGATGGGCCGCCAGCTCGCTGCGCAGTGGCGTGGAGCGCACCGCGTCCCGGAAGGCGCTATCGCCCGTCAGACCAAGAGCCCGAAGAAGCGAAGCCCACTTCCGTTCGTCATCGCGGGTGTTGTGCTCGTCGCGCTCGTCGGCGGTGTTGCTCTCGCGGCTCCCGCTCTCATGAATCCGAACGCGACGCCGGCGCCGTCGAATCCAACCGCAGTCAATCCGGGCGACACCTCGGTGCCCTCGACCGCTCCGTCAGCGGATCCCACAGCCGCACCGACTCCGGATCCGACCCAGGCGCCGGCGACTCCAGTCCCGGCCACGCCGCGTCCTCGCCCCGCAGGGCCCTCGTACACGCTGAAGAACGGGACCGTCGTGACCTACACAGGGCCCCTCACCGCGACGCGCAACGCAACGCTCCCGGCGTCGTTCGCCGCGGTCCTTGCGAACGGCAGGGCCGCGAGCGGTTCGTTCGGCATCTTTCTGAATGACCCCGTCACCGTCTCGAACCGACGCGCCGTGAACGGCACGCTCGACGGGAACGGCCGGATCCTGCTGCAGATCCCGACGAACGTTCCAGCGGCCTCGTACCAGCTGCTCTTCTCGTATGGCGGTGAGACCGCGCAGATCGCGACGGTGACGGTCCGCTAAGCCACGGTCCCTTAGGGCGCGCGCACCGTCACGATCCAGAAGACTCCGAAGTCCTCCATCCACTGCGCGCCCTCGACGAGCGGGCGGATGGCAAGGCGATAGGTGCCGGGTGTCGACGGTGCGACGATCGTGAACTGGAACCACGAGACCTGATTCGGTCCGACCCATTCGGCAGGCTGGGCCGCGACGCGGTTGTAGCGAGGCCATCCCGTGTCCGGCGACCCTGCGCCGCCGTCGCCCCCGAGCGTCGACGCCCGATCTTGCCCCGGCTCCGGATTCCATGTTCCGAGATATGCGACCTGACCCATGGTGTCGGCGACCCAGCCACGGGTGCCGCTGTTGTAGTAGGCCACGACCGCGGTCGCGGTCTGACCTGGGCAGAGCGTGGAATAGCCGCTCTGTCCGTACCACGACGCGTGGAAGCCGCTGACGCCCGAAGCGACATTCGCGGGCGCAGCGATGCCCGGGCCGTCGGTGCGCTGGCAGGTCGTCGGCGACGGCGACGGTGGCGCTGTGGGCGTCGGCGTCGGTGTCACCACCGGTGCGGCGGCGCCGAGCAGGCTCACGCGTCCCGGAACGATGGTCGCCTGGCCCAGCACCCCGCCCGCGACGCGCGTCGATTCGGTGGTGACGCGGTATGTCCCGATCGCGAGATCGACGAAGCCGAACCATCCGGTGCCGTCCGTGGTGATCGTGCGGAGGACGACCCCCGAGATCGGCTCGACGAGATGCACAGCGGTGCCGGTGAGGAGGGTGCCGTCCGTCGCGACAGCGGTGCCGCGCAGGTGGCCGAAGATCGGCTGCGTCTTCCAGGTCATCGCCGGCACCGCCTGACCGTCGGCGAGCACCGGCGGTGAAACGGTGTCGTACTGCGATGGCTGGGTCAGCGCTTTGATGAGCTCGGCCCGGCCGCTCGCCCCGCTTCGCGTCCCTGCATCAGTCATCGCGTCCGGCGTTCGGTACGAGTAGCCGACCCAGCCGATCGCGCTATTTCCGGCGGCGCTCGGAGCCAGGGCGCGACGCACCTGGCTGACGCTCGAGGCGATGTCGTTCAGGTACAGCGCCGATCCGATGACGACAGAGCGGCGGTACTGGTTGTCCTTCGCGAACTCGTTCCATTCGTCGTACATCTGGTGCTGGTTGGCGAGGGAATCGCGCTTGTAGTTCATGAGCATGGCCGTGTCGAGGATCCCTTCACGAAGCCATGCGCGCCAGTCCTGCAGCTGCTCCGCGTAGGCGCGCGTGTTCTCCCAGCTGCCGGTCGTCTGCGGACCGTACCCGTAGGTGATCAGGTCCGCGGACACGCGGACCTGTGGCTTGATGGCGGTCGAGTCGAGGTAGATGCGGCGGACGATCCCGGTGACCTGGTCGCGACGCCACTGCGTCCACTGCGGATCAGTGTTGGACGGTGTGTCGCCGCGGCCCGTCTCCGCGCGGAAGCGCGCGACCGCGGTGGGGTTGTAACCCCAGGACGGCACGAGCGAACCGAGGTTGTTATCCGGATAGCGAATGCGGTCGAGGTTGATCCCGTCCACGTTGTAGTTGCGGACGATGCTCGTCGCGGCATTGGCGACCCAGGCGGCGGCGTCGGGGTGGCCCGGGTCGAGCATCCAGTCGTCTCCCGCTTTGGACTGGCCGTCCGAACGCGTCATGACCCAGTTGTCCCGTCCCGAAGCGGCCGGCCCGTGGAGGTTGAAGATGTGATTCGGATCTTTCGGCGGAGTGGGGCTGTTCCACATCGCGTTCACGATCACCCACGCGTGGACTTCGACGCCCTGTCCGTGCGCCGTGTCGATGAGAGCCTGCAGCGGATCGAATCCGGGGGCGATCGATTCGTTCACCGGCAGGCCCGAGCGGAGGCAGAAGCAGTCGCCCCGCCGCACGACCTGGGCCACGATCGCGTTGGCGTGTGCCGCCTTCGTCGCGGCGACGAGCGCGTCGATCTCCGACTGGTCGTTGATCCCTTCGCCGAAGGCATCCGCCCAGAAGGCACGGAACTGGCCGGCCGTGGTCGCCAAACCGACCGGAGACGTATCCGACGGAAAGGTGGCGAACAGGCTGGCCAGATACCAGAAAACAGCCGCAAGCGTGGCGAGCTTCAGACTCTTCCCTCTTCCTCAATGCATGTAACGGATTGCTAACGACAAGTCTTCGGGGGCATGGGACCCGAGTCAAGCGAGCGAGCGTGCTTTTTGACCAGGGAGACTCGTACCAGTCCGCGATCAGTACCTTCGTGCCAGGCGCGCGCCCGAGCGTATCGTTCCGCGCCGTGGACGCCGAGGCCATCGCGCGCGTCCTCGCGAGCGCGCCCGTCTTCAGCGCGCTGAGTGAGACCGAGCGAGGTGAGCTCGTCGCTCACCTTCGTGCGCGACGGTTCTCACGCGACGAGGTGGTCTTTCACCGGGACGATGCGGGAGGGCACGTCTTCGTGATCCTGTCGGGGTCGGTGAAGGTGTCGATCCCCGATGAGGAGGGTCACGAGATCGTCGTCGCCGTTGAGCGAGAAGGTGCTGTCTTCGGCGAGCTCGCGCTCTTCGACGACGCTCCGCGGTCAGCGACGGTGACCGCGTTGGATCAGACGCAGGTCGTGACGCTCGCGCGCGAGGACTTCCTGCGCGTCCTCGAGCGAAGTCCACGCGCGACACGCGAGATCCTGAGGTTGCTCGCGCGCACCGTACGGCGTGCGTCGGGACGGATCGAGGACCTGGTCTTTCTCGACGTGCCAGGGCGCGTCGCGAAGTGCCTGCTCGACCTCGCGACGGCACACGCACGCACCGAGGTCGAGCTCACCCAGGACGATCTGGCGGCGTTCGTCGGCGCGACCCGCGTCTCCGTGAACCGGGCACTCGCCGATCTCGAGTCACAGGGCGCCATCGCCGTGGGCCGCCGCCATATCGCGGTCAAGGAGCCCGCGCTCCTGCGCAAGCAGGTCCGCTACTAACGTCCGCCTAGACTCTCTCGTCCGTGAAGGTCGAAGAACTCCGCAAGATGGCCGGGACGCTCGCCGACGTGCTTCCGATCGAGATCCTGCCGGAGGTCGATCGCCGAGAGCTCGCCGGCCACATGACTCTCCGGAAGTTCAAACAGGACGAGGTCGTCTACCACCAGGGGGATCCCGCCGCCCATTGGTTCGTGGTGTTCGAGGGACTTGTCAAGGTGCTTCTGCTGGACGAGAACGGCCGCGAGCTCCTCATCTCGCTGCACTCGCGGGGCGAATTCTTCGGTGAGCTCGTGATCTTCGAGGACAAGGTGCCTCGCGATGGCACGGCAGTCTGTGTCATTCCCACGAGTGTGTTCCAGATCGATCGCGATGGCTCGCTGGCGGTGCTGAAGCGAAACGAGGAAGCGCGGGCGCACATGTTCGAGCGGCTCTCGCGAAGCATCCGGAAACTCGAGGGCCAGGTCGAGGATTTCGCGTTCCTCGACGTCACCAGCCGCCTCGCGAAATACCTCGTCGAGGTGGCGCGTCTGGGCCGGCCCTTGCCGCTCACTCAAGATGACCTCGCGGCGGCCGTCGGTTCCACGCGCATGACCGTGAACAAGCTCCTCGCCGACTTCGAACGCCGCGGTCTCATCGATGTCGAACGCCGGAACGTGCGTGTCCGCGACGAGGAGTCGCTGCTCCGGGAGATCCGCGTCTAGAAGAGGTTCGTGAGCCAGCGCATCCGTTTGCGGGCGGGGTCCGGTGCGTGCTCCGAAGGCTCGAGCCTCGCGAGGTCGTCGTGCAGCGCGAGCGCAAGCGTCCGGGTCGCTTCCTTCGTCGGCGCATCCCGTGGCACCACTCGCGGCGTTCCGGCGATCGTCACGAGCTCCTTTCGGAGGTACAGCTCGGCGGTCCCTGAGAGCCACACCGGGAGGATTGGGGCGCCCGACCGGAGGGCGAGGTATCCGACACCGCGCGCGAACGGTCCGAGCGCCGACTCCGCGCGGGATACACGGCCCTCCGCAAATACGACGACGACCGCGCCATGCTCGAGCGCTGCAAGCGTCGCCGCGATGGCGGCCCGGTCAGCGGTGTTCGAGGATCGCTCGATCGGGATCACGATCCCCACCGCGCGCAGCACCGCTCGCCACCACCACACCTTCCCGGTCCCTTCGCGATCGCCAAGAAGCCGCACCTCGGCGCTCAGCGGAAAGGACGCCGCGAGAAGGAAACCGTCCGCCCAGCCTTGATGGTTGGCCACCACGAGGAGCGGGCCATGCGACGGCAGCCTTCCGTCGTGGCGCACGCGGAAGATCGCTGCGAAGAGACCACGCACGATGAGCCGCGCGATCCGGGAGCGCACGCGGTAAGCCTGAGCCATCTGCGCAAGAGGCGTGGTTCGCCGACCGTTCTCAGCGAGTGCGAGCCCCGGCGTCTACGGCCCGAATGACGTGATCGCGAGGCCGAGGAGCGCCGCGAACATCGCGATCGTCACGGTCCACCCGAGCACCGTCAGCACGCGCCCGATCGTTTGGCGCCCCATCACCTTCTTGTTGCGGGCGGCCAGCATGATGACAACGAGGAGGAACGGCGCCGCGACTCCGTTCAAGACCGACGTGAAGAAGAGCGCGTCGATCGGTTTGACGCCCGTGAACGGAATGAATATGCCGACGAGGGTCGCGACGGCGACCACCCCGTAGAAGGACCTCGCCCTCCGCCAGTCCTCGTCCAGACCCTCACGCCAGCCAAACGTCTCGGACACCGCGTACGCGGACGCGCCCGACAGCACGGGCACGGCGAGAAGACCGGTGCCGATCATTCCCACGGCGAAGATCAGCCCAGCGAGGTCGCCCGCGAGCGGCTTCAGAGCCTCGGCTGCGTCCGCGCCGGTCGAGATGTCGGTCTTCCCGTTCGCGTGAAGGGTCAACGCGGTCGCCAGGATGATGAAGTACATGACGAGGTTCGAGACGAGCATCCCGACGGTCACGTCGATCGTCGCGATCCTCAGCTCGAACCGCGAAGCGCCACGCCGCCGGGCGCGGCTGCGGCGGCCGGCGGCTTTCTCTTCCTCCACCTCCTGACTGGTTTGCCAGAAGAAGAGGTAGGGGGAGATCGTCGTCCCGAGGATCGCCACGAGCGTGGCGATGTACTGGTGATCCGTCGAGATCGTCGGCACGATCGTGGCGCGGAGGGTCTCGGCCAGTGCGGGGCGCACCAGGATCGCATCGATCACATACGCGAGCAGCGCGATCGTCAGGTATTTGAAGACGCGCTCGATGAACCGATATCTCGCGAAGACCTGCAGCGCGAGGAGCGCTAAGGCGATCGGTACGACGAGCCAGGGAACGGGCCTCCCGACGATGATCCCAGCCGCATCCGCGATCGCACCGAGATCGGCGCCGACGTTGACGACGTTGGCGACGACCACGAGAGCGACCGCCGGGTAGAGCACCCAGCGCGGGTAGTGCTCCTTCAAGATCCCGGCAAGACCCATCCCGGAGACCTGGCCGAGACGTGAGCAGATGTTTTGGACGGCGGCCATGAACGGGAACGTGAGGAGCGCCGTCCAGAGCGTCGCGAGGCCCAGAGACGCACCGGCGACCGAATACGTGCCGATGCCGCTGGGGTCGTCGTCCGCCGCGCCGGTAATAAAGCCCGGGCCCAGGAGGAGCGCCGCCTTCTTGACGGGATCTCTCTCGCGCGCGACCTGATCGGCCCGGGTCATCGTCCGATCTCTTTCGGTAGCGACTGGCGGCGGCGCCAGAAATCGGCCCACGGGTCGGCGCTCGCGAGGCGGCGCTCGAAGGAGCGCACGTTGAACGTCGCGGGATCGAGGCGGGTCGAGACCTCATCCCAGGCGAGGGGCGTCGAGACCGGCGCTGTGGCCCTGTTGCGCACGCTGTAGGGCGCAACGATCGTCTGGCCGAACGCGTTGCGCATCGCATCTGCGAACACACGACCGGCTCGCTTCGCCTTCGAGAACTCCACCGTCACGAGCTTCGGCTCGCGGCGCGCGAGCTCCTCACCGAATGCGACGGCGACCGCGGTCGCCTCTTGCTGCGTCACGCCCGCCTTCAGCGGCGCGAAGACGTGCAGACCTTTGCTCCCCGAGGTCTTCGGGTAGGAAACGAGCTTGGCCTCGTCGAGCACCTTCCGGAGCGCGAGTCCGGCGCGCGCTGCGTCGGCGAACGACTCGGCCGGGTCCATGTCGAACGCGAGCCAATCGACCTCGTGCATCGTTTTCGCACGGGAGGTCATCACATGGATCGCGATGCACCCGAGATTGACCATGCCCACCAGCGTGGCGCGCGAGCCGCCGACGATGTAGCGCACGTCCTTACCCGTGCTCGCCGCCCGAAGGACCAATCGCGGTCCCGCCGGTTGCCAATGTTCGGGAAAGTCCTTCCGATAGAAGCAGGGACCAAGCACGCCGTCGGGGCAGCGCTCGGCGGTGAGCGGTCGGTCGCGCATCCACGGCGCGACATGCGACCAGATGCCGTCGTAGAACCGCGCGATGTCGGACTTTGTGATTCCTTCGTCCGGCCACCAGACCTTGTCCGGGTTGCTGATGGCGACGCCCGCGACCTTGACCGCTTCAGCGCTCACGGTCCCTCCAGGTGCATTCGGATGGGTCCTTGTCGGTGCGGAGCCCGAGGAACGCCGGCTGACGGAGTTTGCCGTCGGCGGTCCACTCCGCGTACACGAGCTGGGCGACGAGCTTCGGCCGCACCCAGGTCGCGTCCTTCATGCGCGGCGCCGGATCGAAGGGCGGCTTCTCCGTGCGCAGCCGCTCGAGTTTCGTCGCGAGCATGTCGAGCGTTTCCTGGGTGAAGCCGGTCCCTACTTTGCCGACGTAGCGAAGCTTCGATCCGTCATACAGGCCGACGAGGAGCGCGCCAAGATGCTGGCGGCCCCCTTTCGGCGCCGTGTACCCGCCGATCACGAACTCCGATTCCTTGCGCACCTTGACCTTCCGCCAGAACGGTGACCGAACCCCGGGCAGTACGGAGAGCGCTCGTCCTTCGCGATGATGCCTTCCCAACCGAGACGCGTGGCTTCGCGGTACGCCGCTTTTCCATCCCTGACGAGACGCCGCGACACGAAGAGAGGAGCCGTCGGGTGGCCGACGAGCCGCTCGAGCGCCACCCGGCGTTCGCTCAATGGCCGCGACATGAGCGACCGCCCGTCGTGCTCGAGCAGGTCGAAGACCGCGTATCGCGTGGGGGACGCGCCGGCGATGGCTCGTCGCTGAAAGAGCTGAAAGCGCGAGACGCCCTTTTCGTCCAGAGCGACGAGCTCGCCGTCAACCGTGAGGTCGCCGTCACCGAGGGCCTTCACGGCTTCGACGACGTGCGGGAATCCGCCGGTCAGGTCCTGGAGCGTGCGCGACCAGATCTTCACCCGACCGCGCTCACGGCCGGAGACCGCGCGGATCCCGTCGTACTTCTCCTCGAAGACCCACTCGGGGCCTTCGACGATGCTCGGCGACAGCGTCGCCAGCATCGGCCGGATGACCTTCAACTCGGATCGCCGGTCGCCGCCTTCGCGACGTCACCACCTTCGTCACGCGCGATCCCGGCGAGCAGTCTTCGCGTTAGAACCGAGCGAGGCTTCGCAGTCGCGATGTCGACCTCCGCGGCGCTCCGGTCCTTGCGCTTCATGAGCAGCCACTTGCGGTCGCCGGTTCGGACGAGAGTCCACGAGCCTTTGAGCTTCTTCCCATTGAGCGTGAAGACGATCCGTCCTTTGCGCATTGCCTCGTCGAAGGTCTCATCTCCCTCCAACCGGTACGTCCCAATGTCCCAGACCATGACGGTCCCGCCCCCGTACTCGCCCTCGGGGATCACGCCTTCGAAGCGCGCGTAACCGAGCGGATGGTCCTCGACGGCCATCGCGAGGCGCTTGTCCGCCGGGTTGAGCGAGGGCCCCTTCGGGACGGCCCAGGAGACGAGGACGCCGCCGGCCTCCAGGCGGAAGTCGTAGTGCAGCGCGCTCGCGCGATGCTTCTGCACGACGAAGAGCCGCTCCGGCCCCTTCGGGCTGCCCCCTTTAGGCTCCGGGGTCTTCGCGAAGTCGCGCTTGCGCTTGTATTCGCGGAGCGAACGCGCCCGCTCCTTAGTCGCCGCGATCCTTCATCCCTTTCGGCGCACTGTTTTTGGCTTTGATGCGCTTGTCCTGAGCGACGCTGCGGCCGGCGCTCGTCTGGTCGGCACTGAATCGACCACCGGCCGACCGTCGAACGAAGCGGGATCCGCCGGGCGTCCCCGGTGTCGTGTCGATGCGCTCGCGCTTACCCCCTGCCATGTCGTGCTCCCTTCATTCGTATGGCCCTTCTTGGTTGCACGAATGAGACCGACTCGGTCGGCAAGCTGCCGTGCTGAGAGGAGATTGAGGACGCGGTCGCGGGAGACACCAGCGAGGATCGCCGCCGCGATACCGATGTCGAGAAAGACAAGCTCGCCCGGGGTGTGAGCATCCGTGCCGATCGAGAGCCACGCGTTTTCTGCGGCGACGATCCGTAATCGTTCGATGTCGAGGTCCTGCCTGTCCGGGTAGGCGTCGATCTCGAGCGCCGTCGCCGTCTCGGCTGCCCGGCGCGCCACACGTTGCCAGTCGCAGGAGAGCCCGGCGCGGAAGTTGTAGATGCGCCCCCGCGGGTGCGCGAGCACCTGTATGTCGGCGTTTTCGAGGCCGCGGAAGTAACGCTCGGTCTGGTCATCGCGCAGCCGAAGCTTCGAGTGGAACGCGCCCAGCACCAGGTCGAGCTCGGCAAGCCCCTTGGGATCCATATCCCCCGCGCCTTCGGGGGTGAGATCCATCTCGATGCTGCGAAGGACGAGCGGCCCGGAACCGCGGGCGTTGATAGCGGCGATGTGCTCGCCCTGGGCACGCAGGCGCGCTTCGTCCATTCCGTTCGTGATGCGGAGGGTCTTCGAGTGATCCGTGATCGCGATGCGCTCGCGGCCGAGCTCGGCCGCCGCCGCGGCCATCTCTTCGATCGTCGAGCTGCCGTCGGTCTCGTCGGTATGCATCTGATGGTCCGCGCGCGCCACCTCGCGCCAATCCGGGTGCGCCTCGAGCACGGCGCGCGCGTGGGCGTAGGTGATGAAGCCATCGCGGAGCGGAGGTGGGACGGGAGGGTCGGGCGGATCGCGCAGCCATTCCGCGATGAAGTGCGCCGTGAACGGACCGATCGAGCGAAGGTCGGTGAGGCTTCGACCGGATCGCTGGATCGCCGCAGCTTCCTCCGGCCACATGAGCGCGGAACGCGACGCTCGACGCAACGCGCGCTGCTTTCGTCCCTCGCTCCGCTCCGCCTCGAGAGCGAGCAGCTCCGCGATATCGCGGTTGGTGAGTGGAGGGTTGCTAGTCGGCGTGGAGAAGCGTCATGTGGGCGCTGGATCCGTCCGGCCAGTCGGGATCGTCCGAGAGCTTTACGGAGACGCGGAGATCGCCCCGCTTGCCGCTCGGATCATCGACCTCGACCAGAGTCTTGCCGGTCTGTGACGGCCGAACGTGAATCAGCGCGCCTTCGCTGGTCCGATACGTACCGGTATCCATCGTCGGCGCGCTCTCCACCAAGAATTCGATCGGCACGCCGCCCGTCGCGACCCAACGATGGGCGCCGTCGACGTGAAGGCCATCGCAGTAGCCGACGGATCCGTGATGGATCACCAAACCACCGTTGCCCCGACGCGAGCCGGCCCGGAGATGGTCGAGGTTCCGGCATTCGTAGTGAACGATCGTCGACATACGAGCCTCCCCAGAGCTACGAGCGAAAATATTTGTCACGGCGGGGTAACGAAGTCAAGACGTCCAAGTAATCGCGTGACGCTCGCCTGCATGCTGACCTGTCGAAAGAGCGAGCGACCGGGGCCGCCACTTCGAAGGCGATTGGTCAGCGGACTGCTTAGAGCGCTCATGGTGAGCGACGAGATCGCGAGCGATGGCGTAGCGGCGGCGCAACTCGCCGGGCTGCGCTACACGAACGACGACCAACCCGGCATCCGGCGACGAAAGAAGGGGCGCGGATTTGCGTACGCCGATCGCGACGGCGTTCCGATCCGCGACGGCGGCGAGCTCCGGCGCATCCGACAACTTGCGATCCCGCCGGCATGGACTGACGTCTGGATCTCATCGAGTCCGATCGGTCACATTCAAGCCACCGGGCGCGATGCCCGGGGCCGAAAGCAGTACCGGTACCACGAGCGCTGGCGAGAGGTGCGCGACGAAGCGAAGTACGGGCGCCTGAGCGACTTCGCGAAAGCGCTCCCACGGATACGCGAACGCGTCGACACCGATCTCGCGCGGACGGGCATCCCCCGCGAACGAGTGCTTGCGACGGCCGTACGCATTCTCGATCAGACCTTCATTCGCGTCGGCAATAGCGAGTACGCGCGCGAGAACGGATCGTTCGGGCTGACGACGCTCCGATCCAACCACGTCGAGGTTGTCGGATCCCGGATCGTCTTCCGGTTCCGCGGGAAGAGCGGCAAAGATCACGAGATTGATGTCCGTGATCGGCGACTCGCCCAGGTGATAACGCGGCTCGAGCAGCTTCCGGGGCAGGAGCTCTTCCGTTACCTCGACGACGGTGGAGAGCCGCACCCCATCGGGTCCGAGGACGTCAACGCATACCTGCGCGAAATCTCGGGCGACGACCTGACCGCGAAGGATTTTCGTACGTGGGCCGGCACGGTCCTCGCCGCGCGAGCTTTTGCCGAGCTGGGATCGGCACGGAACGAGCGCGTTCGGCGCAAGCGGATCGTGCAGGCGATCGACGTCGTGGCGGCGCGCCTGGGGAACACCCGGGCTGTCTGTCGCAAGTGCTATGTCCATCCGGGCATCGTCGACGCTTATGAAGCGGGAGATCTTCCGGCGGCGCTTCACCGCCCCGAGAAGACGACCAAGGGCCACGGACTCTCGACGCACGAAACTGCGGTGGCGGCGATCCTGACTCGCGCGACCCGACGCGCCACTCGTAGGCGCGCCGCCTAGGGGCGTTAGGCCGCGAGGACGGGAAAGAGCTCTGACGGCGGACGTCCGGCCCGCGCCAGAAGGTCGTGGCAATCGAGGACGTCGTCGGCGGTGATCGGGTCGATCTCGACGGGACTGGTCCCGAAGTCGAGGATCGCGATCCCGTCCTGGCCACAGGATCGGCAGCGCAGCCTGACGATGAGACGGGACGGTTCCGTCACCACCGCCGCGATATCGCCGCCGTGGTAGTACTCACCACATCCGCTGCAGGTCACCTGCTCGAGGTGGCGGATCAGCTGATCGATCCAGCTCATCGCGAGGCCCTCTGACGCTTCACTTTGTTCGCCTGCTTTGCAAGAGCGGTCCGTGTGCGCTTCGGAAGATGCGCGATCGTCCGCTTTCGCTTCGCCGAGGCCGCGGCTTTTCGAACGTTCCGGCGAGCCGCCGTGGTCCGCGTAGCCATGCCGTCCGAGACACGCACTTCTTGTGCCTCTCGACTGGAGTTGTTTCTGCCGCGGGCGGTGCGACCGTAACGGAGTTGTGACGATGACCTGGGCGACCGTCTGCCCGCACTAGGACGCCAGGGCGCTGCGCGGTCATCGAGAAGCGTTCCCCCGCGACTAGATAGCGAGTTGGAGCTGGACGGTCTCGGCCTGTCTCGGCGTCGCCGCGCGCGGCGGCCGCTCGCGGAACTCGTAACGGGCACGCACTCGGCGGACCCGCTCCTCGAGCTGGCGCTCGTAATCCTTGGCTGGATGCGCGCCGCCCCCATAGAGCGCCGCGTACCGAGGGACCATCGCGGGGAACTCCGTCGCGAGAAAGTCGTAGTAGTACTGCTTGATCTCTACGTCGATCTTCAGCGGGCGATGCCGGAACGCGGTGGCCCCGGCCTCGCTCGCGGCGCGGGCCGCGGCGTCGAGCGATTCCTCGCTGTCGCTGATCCCCGGTAGCACCGGCATGCAGAGCACCGCCGCGTCGATGCCGGCTTCGCGCAACATTCGCAGTGCTCGAAGCCGCTGGCGCGGCGGCGCGGTGCCGGGATCGGTCTTTCGCACGATCTCTTCGTCGACGCACGGGACGCTGAAGTACACGGTGAGATCGGTCTTCTCGTCGAGCTTCTTCAGGACATCGATGTCGCGCACGACGAGCGGACCCTTCGTCACGATGCTGGTCGGCATAGGCTCTTCGACGAGCGCCTCCAGGCATCGCCGCGTGAGCCTGTATTTGCCCTCGATCGGTTGATACGGATCGGTCGCGGTCCCGATGGCGAGAGAACCCTCCCGGCGGCGGCGGAGCTCCTTCCGCAGGACGTCCGCGATGTTCACGCGCACCTCAACGTTGCTGTCGAAATCGCTACCCACGTTTTTCTCGCGGTAACGCGCGTGATAGGCCCGCGCGAAGCAATAGGTGCATTTGTGCGCACAGCCGAGCCAAGGGTTGAGGCTCCAATCGAAGGGCATGCCTTTGACCGCGTTGAGCGCGCTCCTGACTTCGACTTCGCGGTAGACGACTGACGACATGTTCCGAGAAGACTATAGAACATTTGTTCTCACGCGTCCTTCTTACTCAACCCATACCCGTCGTCAAAAGTCGCGTGCCTACACTCGAACCGGACTCGTGCCCACCAGAGCGGACCGGCCTTACGGCTCGTTCCCGCGCGGCCATCACGAGGTGGCACCCGACTCGGGCGCCCAGCCCCCGCCGGAGCGAAGGCGGATTCGCACAGCCCTCCGCGGTGCTCTTCCGTGGACCGCGGCGCTTGCGGCGCCCGCGCTTCTGCTGGCGATCTCGACGGCGCCCGCGCCGCGGGCCGAGGACATCCAGCCATCGCCGACACCGACACCTCTCGTGAGCGAGGTCTACGCGAAGGTGGCTCCGTCGGTGGTGCAGATCAAAGCGCTTCGCTCCGACGGCACGCTGGTGAGCTCCGGGTCCGGCGTCGTAATAGACGAGGCCGGCGACATCCTCACCTCACTTCACGTCGTCCAGGATGCCGGGAGTCTCACGGTCGTCTTCGCGGATGGATCCGAATCGGCAGCGGTGATCATCTCGGAGGTCGCGGCGAGCGACATCGCCGCGCTTCGGCCCACCAACACACCGGCGCAGCTGACACCGGCCACTCTCGGAAACCCATCGAGCTTGCACATCGGCGACGACGCGATCGTCGTCGGCAACCCCTTCAACCTGACTCGTTCGCTTTCGACAGGCGTGATCAGCGGACTCGACCGTTCGGTTCAGGTGCCGAACCAGAATCGATCACTTTCCGGTCTCATCCAGTTCGATGCGGCGGTGAACCCAGGGTCCTCCGGCGGCCCCCTCGTGAACAGGGATGGTGAGGTCGTCGGCATCGTCACCGGGCTCGTCAACCCGACCGGACAGCCCGCGTTCAGTGGCGTCGGTTTCGCGGTGACCATCGACACAGCGGCAGGCGCGCTCGGCGTGCCGCCGGATTAGAGGAGTGAAGGACTGATGGCAGAGGTACAGCCGGCGGTACCGCCGGACACCGGCCGGCTTCTATTCGAGATCAAGAAGGTGATCGTCGGACAGGACCACCTGATCGAGCGCCTCATGGTCGGGCTCCTCGCGCGCGGCCACCTGCTCGTCGAAGGCGTACCCGGTCTCGCGAAAACCCTGTCGGTGAAGACGATCGCGCAGGCGATCACCGGCGACTTCAAGCGCATCCAGTTCACGCCGGACCTCGTACCTGCCGATCTCGTCGGCACGCGGATCTACAACCAGCGCGCCGGTGACTTCCAGACGTCGCTCGGTCCGGTGTTCACCAACCTCCTGCTCGCGGACGAGATCAACCGCGCGCCGGCGAAGGTGCAGAGCGCGCTGCTCGAGGTCATGCAGGAGCGGCAGGTGACGATCGGCCGCGAGACGCACAAGGTCCCCGATCCATTTCTGGTGATGGCGACACAGAACCCGATCGAGACCGAGGGCACCTACGCGCTTCCGGAGGCCCAGGTCGACCGGTTCATGCTCAAGGTCCTCGTGGGGTATCCGAGCGAGATGGACGAATTCGTCGTTGTCGAGCGCGTGACCGGACACATGTCGCCGGTCGTGCCGGTGATGACGACGGACCGTCTGCTGCAGCTGCAGCACGAAGTCGACGATGTCTTCGTGGACCCAACGCTCATGGAGTACGTCGTCCGGCTCGCGTCCGCGACGCGGCAGCCCGCTGAGTACGGCATCGGCGACGTCGCCAAGTACATCAGCTACGGCGCAAGTCCGCGCGCGTCGATCAACCTCGTCCTCGCCGGCCGCGCGCTGGCCTACCTCCGTGGCCGCCGCTACGTGACGGGACAGGATGTTCAGGACCTCGCGCTCGACGTCCTGCGCCACCGTCTCGTCCTGTCCTTCGAGGCTCTTTCAGAGGACGTCTCCGCCGACGACATCGTGAAGCGCGTGCTCGCGCGCATTCCGGTACCGACCGAGCCGCTGCAGGGACATGTCGCCCTCCGCGCCTGAGCGCCGACTTCAGCGTCTCGAGTGGACCGTCGTGCGCCGGCTCGACGGGCTCCTTCAGGGCGACTACCGCACGATCTTCAAAGGCCAAGGTTTGGACCTCGCGGACATCCGCGAGTACGCCTTCGGCGACGACGTGCGCCACATCGACTGGAACGTGACGGCGCGGCTCGACGCCCCCTACGTGCGCGAGTACCTCGAGGACCGCGAGATCAACGCGCATTTTCTGCTCGATCTCTCGCCGTCGGTCGATTTCGGGACCGTGGACCGGCGCAAGCGAGACCTCCTCATCGACTTCACCGCCGTTCTGGCGCGTCTCCTGACTCGCCACGGCAATCGCGTCGGCGCGACGCTCTACGCCTCCCGGGTTGAGCGCTCGATACCTGCGCGGAGCGGCCGCGTGCAGGTCCTTCGCATCCTGAACGAGCTCGAGAGGCGCCCGCGCCTCCAGAGCGCGCCGCTCACGTCGCTGAGCGATCTCCTCGACGCGGGCATGCGGGGACTCAAGCGCCGATCGCTCGTCTTCGTGATCTCTGATTTCTTCAGCGCGGCCGGCTGGGAGGACCGCCTTGAGAAGATCTCCCGCCGCCACGAGACCCTCGCGATCCGTCTGGCCGATCCGCGTGAGGACGAGCTGCCGGACATCGGCACGGTCATCCTCACGGACAGCGAAACCGGCGAGCAGCTCCGTGTGAACACAGGCGATCAACGTTTCCGCCAGCGCTTCGCCGAAGCGGCGCAGCGACGCGAGGTATCGCTGAACGCGACGTTCGCGCGCGCGGGCGTGGACGTGCTCGTGCTTCGCACGGACGAAGATCTGGTCCGCGCTATCGTCAGATTCGCGTACGGGCGGAAGCGGCGCGCCGGACGGCGCGCGGCGATGGGGGCATCGGCATGAACTTCATCTGGCCTTCGGCTCTGTTGCTACTCGTCGTCGTCGCCGGACTCGCCGTGCTCTACGTGCTCGCGCAGCGCAGGCGAAACCGCTACGCGCTCCGCTACGCGAACCTCTCGCTCGTTCGCGAAGCCATCGGCAAGGGACCCGGCTGGCGGCGCCACGTTCCGCCCGCGCTCTTCATCCTCGCCCTGGCCTTCATGGCCGTCGCCGTCGCACGCCCCCAGGCGGTGGTCGCCGTGCCAAGCCAGGAAGGCACGGTCATCCTCGCCATCGATGTCTCCGGGTCGATGCTCGCCGAAGACATGAAGCCCAACCGCATGGAGGCCGCGAAAGCGGCGGCGCGTGCGTTCGTCGACAAGCAGAGCGAGAGCGTGAAGATCGGCGTGGTGTCCTTCTCAGGGGACGCGTCGATCGTGCAATCGCCGACGACCGACAAGACGCTGGTCATCGCCGCGATCAATCGGCTGCGTCCCCAGCGCGCCACGGCGATCGGGCGGGCGATCCTCGTGTCGCTTGACGCGATCGCCGAATCTCAAGGGAGCGAGGCGGACCTGCCGAGCTCCATCCTTCAAAACCAGGGTCAGCCGGATGCCTCGGCGCCGCCGCGGCCGAGCGCGACGATCCCGCCATATCTCCAGGGTCAGCACTCCTCGGCCTCGATCGTCCTCATGTCCGACGGCCAGAACAATCAGTTCCCGGCGCCGCTCGACGTCGTCGATCAGGCCTCGAGCCGCGGGGTGCGCATCTACACGATCGGCGTCGGGAGTGCGGCCGGCGCGATCGTTCGGCTCCAGGGCCGCGCCGTGCGGACGGCGCTCGATGAGGCGACGCTCAAGAAGATCGCCGAAGTTACCGATGGGCAGTACTTCAACGCCAACACCGAAGCCGACCTTCGCACCGTCTACGAGAACCTCACCACTGAGCTCGTCGTCCGCAACGAGAAGACCGAGCTGACCGCCTACGCGACCCTCGCCGCCGCCGTCCTCGCAGTGTTCGCCGGAGCCTTCTCGCTGCTCTGGTTCAACCGCCTCCCCTAGCGACCAGCGGTCCGGTTGCGCTGCGGGTCCTGTCCCCGGTTATGCCGCGGGTCCTGTCCCGGCTCTGGGCCCGCTCGCTCCGCGCACCCTTCCCCGTTTGCGACCGCGCATCCGCGGTCGCACGGGACCCCTGGGGCACCCGCGCGTCGCGACCAGGCCCTGTCGCCGTGCCACCCGCGGCACGCAATCAGTCGCTAGAGCGCTTTGATCTTGGCCGCCGGTTGACCCGGAGCATCCTTCCGAGGTCCGAAGCGATCCTTCAAGGGCGTCGGGGCCGGGGGCGGCGCGGCGGTCGGCTTCGGAGTTGAGAGAGGCAGCGACGGAGTCGGCGTCTTCGGTTTCGGCGTGGCCGATGTGATCGGAAGCGGAGGCAGGGAAGCGAGAGGCGGCACGAATGCGCTCGTCGGCGAGGGCGCCGGTGTGCGCGCCGGCGCTGCGGTCGGCGCCGGAGCTGCGGGCGCCGTCGTTTTCGGGGCCGGAGTCGATGTCGCCGACGGCGCCAGTGGCAACTCCGTGCGGACCGGAACCGGTGTCGCTCCAGGACCGCTCACCGTCGTCGACGATCCCGCGGGCACGGAGACCTCCGCGCCGCCTGCGGTCGTGTCCACCGTGCCGGAGATCGTCACAACGTTTGTCTCGCCGTTTGGCGACACGGTGACGTACGAATCGGACCCGGCGCGGATCACCGATGCCATTCCAGCGCTACGGACCTCGTACCGGCTGCCCAAGGCAACGGCTCTCGTGACGGCGTACCAAACACGGCCGAGGGTTTGCTGCATTCGCACCACGTAGTCGCCGGCGCTCGTCTGCACGAACTCGATCGTCAGGGCGCTGTTTTCTTCGAGCAGGGCAGTGGAACCGTCTGGGTAGGTGACGACGGCACGTCCGGTCTCGTCTGTCGCGACGGTGTCGCCGCTTCTGATGATCCGTTCGATGGCGACCTCATCACCAACGCCGCCGGGGTGAGCAAGAGTGACCCGCGACGAAAGAGCGTCAAGTAGGGCGGACTGCGCCAACGCCGGTGTGCTCGTCGCAAAGAACGAGAGCACCAGCGCCCCGCCCAACCCCATGCACACACACACGCGTCCCACCACGCCCATGGCCCCACGAGCGTGCAAGCAGGCGGGTGGTCGCCCGTCCCCCGATCGGGGGAGAGCGACGTATCGGTACCGGCCGGCTACCGCCGGGCGATGCGAAGAACAGTCGCGCTAACCGGGCTTGTCGCTACGACGATCTCCCGTCGCATTACGCCGACATCGGTTCGCTGCCATAGGTCACGAACTCGGACATCTGTCCGCGGCTCAATTCCGAGCTCCCCGAGCGGGATAGTGACCTCTCGTCGATCGAAGCCGCGGTTGAATACGGCGACCGCGCGATGACCGCCCCCGAGCTCGCGGACCCAGATGTCGATGTCGCCGTCGCGGCGGATGCGCCGGCCTTGCTTGCCGACCGGGTCCTGGTTGATCTGCACGATCTCCGGAGCGATGAGGATCTCGCGCACTTCGTCGGTCATTGTGCGGAGATCGTTTCCGGCCATCAGCGGTGCGGCCAGCATTGACCACATCGCGAAGTGCGCGCGGCTCTGGTCACCGGTCAGCTCGCCGTTGCCGACCTCGAGCATGTCCGGGTCGTTCCAGTGATCCGGTCCGGCGAATGGATGGAGCTCGGCCTGACGATCGAGGATGGTGACGATGCTGGGTGGCATGAAACGCCATCGCCCACTTCGCGTAGAGGGCCCGCGGCCCCATGCCGTCGGTGTGACACCAGTCGACCTTGACGTAGTCGACGCCCCACTCGGCGAAACGCCGTGCATCCCGGAACTCGTAGCCGAGGCTCGCCGGTAGGTCCTGACAGGTCTTCGTGCCTGCGTCGGTGTAGATGCCGAAACGCAGCCCGAGGGCGTGGATGCGATCGGCCAGCGCCTTCATGCCGCCCGGAAACTTGTCAGGATCGGCGACGAAGTCGCCGTTGCGATCGCGCTCCGGCGCCATCCACCCGTCGTCGATGACGACATACCGGTATCCCGCCTCGCGCATCCCGGACTCGACCATCGCGTCGGCGGTCTCGAGCACCAGGGCCTCGTCGATCTTCACGCCGAACCGATTCCAGCTGTTCCAGCCCATCGGTGGTGTGGGGGCGAGCCCGTCCGAGAGCCGACCGATGCCCATTACGGCACGATCGCGACGATCTTCCCGGTGCCGCCGTAGCGCTCGAGGACCCGGGCGGCGACCCCGGGGCCTTCGCCTCGTCGTGCGAGCGCGATGATGCTTCCTCCGAATCCTCCGCCGACCATGCGCGCCCCGAGCGCACCGGCGTCGGTCGCGAGCACGACGAGCTGATCGAGCTCGGGCGTCGAGACCCCGTAATCGTCGCTGAGGGAACGATGCGACGCGCTCAATATCGCGCCGAGGGCCGCGTCGTCTCCTGACCGAACGGCCTTCACGGCTCGGCGCACGCGGGCGTTCTCGGTGACGACGTGACGGACGCGCCGATCGAGCGGCGCGGGCAACCGCTCGACGATGTCATCCAAAGGGCGCTCGTCGATGTCGCGGAGGGTCGCGACCCCGAGGTGGAGGCAGGCTTCCTCGCATTCCGCTCGTCGCTGGTTGTAGCCGCCGGTCGCGTGCTCGTGTCGCGTGCCCGAATCGATGACGGCAAGCTCGATGGTCGGTGGCAGCGGGATCACCTGCGTCCCATGGTCGCGCATGTCGATGAGCAGAGCGTCGCTGGAGCGTCCGTAAACCGATGCGAGCTGATCCAGCATTCCCGAGCGTGCGCCCGCGAACTCATTTTCCGCAGCGTGGGCGATGCGCGCGGTCGCGGCGTCGTCGATGGGCAAATCGAACAGCTTCGAGATGGCGCGCAGTAGCGCGATAGCGAATGCCGCGCTCGACCCAAGCCCCGCTCCGAGGGGAAGATCCGACGTGATCTGGGCGTCGAAGCCACGGACGGCGGCCCCGTCGCGGGAGAGGATCGCGGTGACACCTCTCGCGCGATCGACCCACGTCCCGTCTCGCCGCTCCGCGCCGATGTCGTAGTCAGCTTCCCGCGGCTCGACGGCGGCGTCGGTCGTCAATCGGACTGTTTTGTCGTGTCCGGAGATCGCCTCGACCGTGACGCCTAACCGCAGAGCGATCGGCATCACGAGCCCGTCGTTGTAGTCGGTGTGCTCGCCGATCAGGTTGATTCGTCCGGGGGCGTGGCCGGTCGCTCGACGCATCGCCCGGGGACGATACGCGGCCGCCCCCGCAGGGGACGGTCGCGCCCGCGCTTATTCGGAGCTTGGAGGCGGCTCTATCGGTGCCGCGTTCGGGTCCGGATTGATCTGAGGCTCGGGCGCGATCGTCGCGATCGGGACCAGCTTCGCGCCACCGTCGACGAGGCTCATAGCGTCGCGTTCCGGGAGCGCCACGGCGGTCTCTTGATCGATCGCCTCCGCATCGAGTCCTTGGTCTTTGGGCATGGCTGCACCTCCCACACGAGTGGCTGCACAGCCGGTGCCGTTCGCGCGGACGTCACACCGGCGAAGGGCAGTTGACGCAGCAGGTCCTGTCCCGGGATCCGTAGCGCGCCGCGCCGGGGCCTTCTTCGCTCGGCCCCTCGTGGGACCGTGGTGGACCGCGGACAAGGGGCCGCTCGCTCAGAAGACCCCGACGCTGCGCAACCCCGCTCCCCCGGACCCGCCCCGCCGGCATCCGCCGCACTTTCCCGCACACTGCTCAGGTGCGGTTCGACAAGGATCTTGATGTCCAGCGCGCGATGGCGATATATGCGCACCCTGACGACGCCGAGTTCGGCATGGCCGGGACGGTGGCGAAGTGGGCGAAAGCGGGAGTCGAGTTCACCTACTGCATGGTCACGAACGGCGCCTCGGGGTCGCAGGATCCGGACATGACTCGCGAGCGTCTTCGTGATATCCGTGCGGCCGAGCAGAGCGACGCCGCCAAGATCCTCGGAGTGCGAAATGTCGTTTTTCTGGAGTTCGAGGACGGCTACCTGGAGCCGACGATCGACGTGCGTCGCGCTGTGGCTCGGCAGATCCGTATCCATCGGCCCGACGTGATCCTCACGATGGATCCGACGATGCGCTATGGCGGTGGGTACGTGAACCATCCAGACCACATCGCCGCTGGAGAGGTCGTGCTCCGGTCCATCAATCCCGACGCGTCCACGCGTCAGATGCTGCCGGAGCTCTGGCAGAAGGAGCGGCTCGAGCCGCACAAGCCGAAGGCGCTCTTTCTCATGGCGTTCGGCGCGCCGGACACGATCGTCGATGTTAGCGATGTCGTCGACGTCAAGATCAAAGCCCTCCTCGCCCACAAGTCACAGATCGACGAGGACAGCGTCGACTTCATCAAGAGCTGGATGAAAGAGGCGGGCAAGAAGAAGCGCTACGCCTACGCCGAGGGCTTCAAGGTGCTCCGGTTCGAGGAAGACGGCGCGCCGCGGCGGGACGCTAGGAGCGAAGGGCGGAAAGCACCTCAAGCGCGTGGCCGTCGGGTTTCACGGAGTACCACGCCTTCTCCACGCGCCCGTCGGAGCCGATAAGGAAAGTCGAGCGGATCACGCCCTCGCCGCGTCCGGGTCGATCGCCCCACGCGCCATATGCGTCATGCGTCTTGCGGTCGGCATCGGTCAGCAAACGAACGCGAAGCCCGTACTTCTGGCGGAACGCCTGATGCGTCGCGGCATCATCCCGTGAGACGCCGAGTACGGGAACGCCGAGCATCTCGAACTGCGGGAAGTTGTCCGTGAACTGGCACGCTTCGGTCGTGCAACCCGGCGTGTCGTCCTTCGGGTAGAAGTAGACGACGTAGCGCTTTCCTTTGAGGTCCTTCGTCGAGACGACCTTGCCCTCTTCGTCGGGGAGCGCGAACGCCGGGGCCTGGTCGCCGGCCTTGAGCTGCATCACAAGAAGGGTACGCGCAACAAAGGTCGCATCCCCTGGCGAGGAGTCGGCTAGCGCGCGTACTGCGCTCGGAAGACCTCGAAGCGCGAATAGAACGCTTCCGTTGTCTCGCCGAACGCTGCCGCGAATGCCGCGTGCCATTCCTGTCCGGCGCCCACCCTCGCGCACCAGTCACGGATGGCGACGAGGCCCTTTGCAGCCAGGAGCCGGTCGACGGCGAGATAGCTCACCGCGAAGGGGTTCGCATTTGCGGGAAAGCTTGATTCGAGCGACTGCAGGGTGACGTGATTCGTCGCCGTCGTGAGCTGACGTTTGGTGAATGTGTCGAGGTTCGCGGCCGGGATCAGACCATCCGCGACGAGCGATCGATAGGCGAACGACTCGGCCATGCCCTCCGCGATCCACCGCACACCGACCATGCAGGCGCTGCCACCGATCGCGTACTGCCAGAGATGGACGAATTCGTGCGCGGCCAGCTCGGTCCGTTCGGTGTCGGCCGTCCACGTGTCGGGAGCGGCTGCGGGTGGGGTCGCCCACGCCGGATTCGAGGTGACGATCCTGAAGCTATCGCCGACGGTTATGCAGCAATACGGCTGCGAGTCATCTGAAACCAACACCTCAACGATCGCCGGCTTGCGCCGGGTGCCGCCTGCGGACGCATCCAGATATGCGCTCGCATGCTGCACGCCTTGGTGCACGAGCGCGATGTCTTTGGCGTTCACCCCGGGGTCGATGCGGAACGTGATCCCGACCGGGTCGGGCGGAGTGGGCGTTGGCATCGTCCCGTCGGGGTTGAGCACGAGCACCTGCCAAAAGACCCCGACGTCCTCAAGCCAGGCGGTGCCCTCGATCAGCGGCCGCACATAGAGGCGGTAGGTGCCGGGAAGTGATGGGGCCTGCAGGTTGAACTGGAACCAGGCGACCTGCCCTGGGCCGACATACGGCGCCGGCTGCAACGCGATGCGGTTGAAGCGTGGCCATCCCGTTGCGGGCGATCCGAGCTGACCGTCACCGCCGAGGATGCTGGGCTGATCTTGCCCCGGTTCGCTTGCCCACGTGCCGAGGTACGCGACCTCGCCCATTCGTGCCGCGACCCAGCCGAGCGAGCCCGAGTTGTAGTAGGCGAGGGTCGCCCGGGCGGTGCCCCCCGGACAGAGGCGCATGTATCCGCTCTGCCCGTACCAGGCCGCGTGGAAACCCGGCAGTTTGGTCGGTGTTGCGACAGGCGGGGCGATGCCGGGGCCGAAGTTTGGGGCGCACGTCGCGGCCGCAGCTTGTTGTGTCGCAGGCGGCAACGTTGTGGCGAAGATCACGACGAGCGAGAGAAGAAGGCGCACCAGTTATTGAACCCACCCCATGGGAAGGCGTTACGGCACGAGCCGCAGCCGTTCGTCCGGTTAGGGTTCAGCCTCTTCGTCGTCGGGCCAGTCGAACTTTGCGAGCGCGGCGCGCGTAATTCCGCCGGTCTTGAACCATCTGTGGCCGTCAGGCTCGCCGCCGGGGCAGTACGCCCATCCGCCTTCTTCTGCGACGTTGAATGGACTCGAGGGATCGACCGGTGGCTTACGACGATGCGTCTTGCGGATACAGATGAATTGGATGAGGGCGCGGTCCATTCTCTATACTCTCAGAGATCGCAGGACGACATGATTGGTCATCTAGGTTTTTACTGAGCGGGTGGCGGGAATCGGACCCGCGATCGAACCTTGGGAAGGTTCTTTGTTACCACTACAACACACCCGCGTGATCGTGATTCTACGACTGGCATACTTTTGCGCGCAGTGGCCTGGAAGAAATCTCCGCCCGAGCTCATCGCAACATTTGAGAAAGCGAAGCCGAGCGACCCTGCCGTCCAGCAGCGTCCGATGTTCGGCTACCCCGCGTTCTTCCTGAACGGGAAGATGTTCGCCGGCACTTTCCAGGACAAGATCGTCGTGAAATTCGGCGACGACCGCAGCATTCCAGGCGCGAACGCCGCAAGAGGGTTCGAGCCGATGGCCGGACGACCGATGACTGGGTTCTTTGTCGTCCCCGAGACTGTCGTGAAGAGTCCGGCCAAGCTCCGTGCCTGGATCGCTCACGCCCATGCCTACGCGAAGACGCTGCCCGTGAAGAAATCGCCCGCGAAGAAATCGCGCTAGCTAACGGACCGGCAATCTCCGCGCGGACAGTGAGATCGACTCCTGCGCCTCGGGCTCAGGCTTTTCTGTCGCGCCGATGATGATGCCGAGCGCGAGCGACAGGATCGCTCCGGTGATCGCCGAGAGCAGCAGCACGCCGTTGGTCGGTCGGTCCGGAGCGTTGTCGAGCATCGAGAGGCTCACCGACAGCATGTAAAGGATCCCCGCGCCCGCGACCACGCCGGCACCGGCGGCCAGGACGTAAAGCGCGAACCAGCGCTTCGGCCGCCGCAGCAGGGTATCGAAGAACGTCCGCAGGAGGCGCGTGACCGTCCACACAGTCAGCCCAGCGATCGTCCAGGCGAGGACCGTCGCGATCCACGTTTCGAGCGTGGCGGTCGCGAGCCGCGACACGAGACCGGCCATCTGCGACCAGAGGACCGACGGATCGAGCTGCGTGCCGAGTGGGCCAAAGCGATCGCCCGGGTTCTGCAGCATCGTGAGGAGAGCGGACTTGACCTCGGCCGCGCGGACCGGATTGAACAGCGATTCCTGTCGCAGTGAAAGCCCGGTCTGCGCGAAGGCGCCGAGGGACTGCACGCCCATCGCGACCGCGACGATCATGGTCAGAGCAGCGCTCGCGGCGACCGTCAGAACACCGGTCAGGCCGAAGCAGGTCGCCATCGTCAGGATCATTGCCGGCGCGAGCCCGAGCGGCGTCAGGACCGGGGTCGCCATTGCCACCGCGATCTGCTCGGCCGGCGCGCTCCGCGCCCAGCAGAACACGCCGAGGATCGCGAGCAGCAGCGCCAGCCCAGGCACGAAGATAAACACGAACGCCGTCACCATGACCCACGCGATCGCGATCGCGATCCCGAGCTGGCCGGCGAATGCGACCACCGCGACAAGGCCGGCCGCAAGCAGCGCTCCGATGAGCTCGAACCCTGTGAGCAGCGCCATCGCGAACACCGGGAGCGCGGCGCAGAGCGAGAAGAACGCTCCGCGGAGTGGCTGGCCGTAGTTCGAAAGCAGCGCGACGACGGGGCTCTGCTCGGTCTTCGGCACGAAGTCCTCGAGCGGGTCGGCCATCACGATTCGTGTGGTCGCGAGCTCCTTGTCGACGTTCTCGATCCGCTGAAGGGCCGTGGCGAAGTCGCTCGCCTTCTGGTAGCGAAGGTTCGGCTGTTTCGCGAGCGCCTTCAGAACGATCGAGTCGAGCTCGCGAGGAAGCGACGGGCGGAGGTGGCTTGGGGGGACCGGCTGCCGGACGACGTGGTCGCGAAGCAAGACCGCCGCATTGGTGCTCGTGAACGGCGGATTGCCGACGAGGCCCTCGTAAAGGACGAGGCCGAGGCCGTACACGTCCGACTGGACCGTCGCGCTCTTTCCCTCGACGCGCTCCGGGGCGACGTACATCGCCGTCGCGTACAGCTGCGGCGTGTCCGCATCCTCCTGAGGCGCTCGCGCGATGCCGAAGTCACAGATCTTCGCGGTGTCATTCGCGTCGAAGAGGATGTTGGCCGGTTTGAGGTCCGCGTGGATGATCCCTTTCGAGTGCGCGAACGCGAGGCCGTTTGCGACTTCGATCGCGATACGGACAGCGTCGCCGGTCTTGAGCGGACCGACCTGCTCGATGCGCTCCTTCATCGACCCGCCCGCCAGGTACTCCATCACGATGAACGGGGAATCGTCGACCTCGCCGACGTCGTAGACCGCGACGATGTTCGGGTGCGAGAGCTGCGCGAGCGCGCGGGCTTCCTTCACGAACATCCTGCGGAGGTTCCCGTCGGCCGCGGCGGCGGGATCGAGGACCTTGAGGGCTACATCGCGATTCAGAGCCTGGTCCCGGGCGAGGTAAACCTGAGAAGATCCACCCACACCGAGCGGCTCCTCGATCTTGTAGCGACCCTGTAGAACCCGCTCCATTCCCAACTCCGTTGCTCTCGCTGGCGCGCCGACTATAACGCCGGCTCTTCGCGTTGCGACATGTGTGAGCGGGTTCGACATGATTCCGCTCTCCGCCCTCGACGCCCAGCCCGTTACGTCAACGGCTATCGCAAAGACGCGTTTTGAGCCGCGACCGAACGGATACCGGAAACTAAGACGCCGGGCAGCTCGCCCGGCGTCACTTCGCTGCGAGGTCTCGTGTTACGGGGTCTTTGTCGTCGTCCCGTTGCCGGTCGTGCTTTTCGCCGGCGTCTTGCGGTCGACGAAGGTTGCGATCTCCGCGGCCACCTTGGTTTTTAGTGTCGCGGCTTGCTCCGCGGTCAGCTTGCTGTCGGCGACCGCTTTGTCGATCCGCGTATTCGCGGCCGTCGTCAGGGCCTGCACCAAACCGTCGCGGCTCTTGCCCTTGTCGGTCGCGATGTCGGCGAGGCTCTTGCCGCTTCGCATCGCAGTCGTGACGTCCTTGAGCGTGACTCCACCGAGGTAGTCCCGCGCGGTCTGCAGCATGTCACCGAGGAACGCCTTCACATTCGGCACGACCGCTCGCGCCACGCCCGCGGGCTTTGTTGGCCAGGTGCGATCGACGAAGGTGTTGATCTCCGCAGCGAGGCCGTCACGCAAGGTCTTGGCCTGCGGGTCCGTGATCTTCTGGTCGGTGAGAGCCTTGGTGATGTCCGCATTAGCGGCCGTCGAGAGCGCGGCGACCAAGCCGCCCCTGCTCTTGTTCGGAGTCGCATCGGCGAGCTTGCCGAGGCTCGTACCGGGAAGCTTCACGACGAGATCTTTCTGCGTAAACCCGAGATACGTCGCCGACTCGCCGAGGAGGTCGCGTACGACGTTGGCGGTGCGCACCTTCGCCGTCGTCGCGTCCTTCGCCGCCGCGAGGATCGCATCTTCCTGGGCCTGCGTGATAACGCTCTTCTGGACAAGACCGTCGAGGAGCTGCTTGAGGCGGTCGCCGCCTTTGTCCTCGCCCATCACGGCCGAGGCCGCGGGCGCGATCGCCGAGACGACCGTCGTGGAGGCGTCCGTACCAAAGGCGCCAAGGGCCGCCGCGCCGAACAGTCCGACGCTTCCGATGCCTGTCGCCACCGCCAACGTGAGCTTCTGCCGCATCGTCCTCACCTTCGTCCGCCTCCTTGTAACGCTCTGGCCTGGGTACCACCGGTCTAACGCATCCGTTTCCAAAACCGTGGCGTCTTAGTGGCGTCAGCGTCCAGTCCTTACACGCCGCTAACATCCGTACCAGTCCGTGCGGATTTCGTTCGCGGCCGCCGAGGTCGCCCCCTACGCCAAGGTCGGCGGCCTTGCCGACGTCGCGGGCTCTCTGCCGCAGGCCCTTGCCTCGCTCGGACACGACGTCACCGTGTACATGCCGTATCACCGCTCGATAGACGCACAAAAGTTCGGGATCTCGACATCCGGCGCGCGGACCCACTCCATTCCGTACGGCGCGGCGCGCGCTCGCATCGAGTATCCGGAGATCTCCGGCGACGGGATTAGAACCGTGTTCGTGCGCAGCGTGCGCATCGGACGCGACAAGGTCTACGGATACGACGACGATGCGAAACGCTATGCGCTCTTCTGCCGGGCCGTCCTCGAAGATCTGGCCGCGACTCCCCCGGATGTCGTGCACGCGCATGACTGGCATGCAGCGCTTCTCGTCCCGCTCGCGGCGCGGGCCCGTCAGCTGCGAAAAGCGGCGACCGTGTTCACGATCCACAACCTCGCGTACCAGGGACGGACGAGCGCCGAGGTTCTGAAGCTGGTTGGACTTCCGCGAGCGCGCCTACCGATCGAGGATCGAGGCGAGGCCAACCTTATGGCTCGCGCGATCGCGACGGCGGACATCGTGTCGACGGTCAGCGAACGTTACGCCGAGGAGATCCTCACACCTGAATTCGGAGAGCGGCTCGA
>WNGC01000054.1_pt2 | contig 60073 bp, 53 predicted proteins | sample 5400051 | NCBI WGS metagenome assembly WNGC01 (sample SAMN13153368, study PRJNA577476) | soil metagenome | isolation source: 20 cm soil or saprolite under grassland replicate 2 | place: USA:California | collected 2016-06-15
CCGACCCCCCCGCCCCCCCCGTTCTCCCCGGTCCACTCGATGAACACGGGCGTCGGGCCTGGATGCGCAGCGCACAGCGCAGCGACGGCACGCGCGGTGTCCGGCGCGGGACGGGAGCTGGCACTCCAGCGCAGCGCGATCCCAATCGCGCCACTCGGACGCAGGTCATCGAGCGGCCGCGCGCTGTCCACGATGAACGGCGCCTGTTCCTCGCCGCGGTCGCGCGCGCTGAAGCCGCCGGTCAACAGGTACGCGCCGTCGGCACGAATCACCGCGTTGAGCTTCGCCCACGTCTCCGGAAACACGAGCGCCTCCGCCGAGCCGTGGAAGTCCTCGAGCGTGAGGCGCGCATACTCGGCGCCGCTCTTCTTCGAAACCTGTCGCTTGAGCGCCGTTACCACCGCCGCAATCGTGACTTTCTGCTCGCTCCACATCCCCAGGGTCGCCGTCGTGCGGCTCCCAAAAAGCTCCACTTCCGCACGGTACTTGGCGAGGGGGTGCCCGGAGATAAAGAAGCCCAGCACCGCTTTTTCCCGTGTCAGGCGCTCGTGCTCACTCCAGGGGGGTACGTCGGGAAGTGTCTGCAGGGGCGGGGCGGCGGGGGTGTCCTCCCCGAATAGCGCGTGCTGCCCGGAGGTGCGCTCCTGCTGCCGCACCTGGGCTTCGCCGAAGGACTGATCCAGCGCCGTCACGAGCTGGGCGCGATGCCCGCCCAACGAGTCGCACGCGCCGGCATCGATCAGGGACTCGATGACCCGCTTGTTGCACAGCCGCAGGTCGATGCGGTCGCACAGCTCGATGAGCGAGCGGTACGACGCTGCTTGACGGCCCGCAATGATCGATGCGATCGCCCCCTCACCGACATTGCGCACGGCACCCAGCCCAAAGCGGATCCGCTGATCCCCGACGACGGTGAACTTGTAACCCGATTCGTTCACATCGGGCGCGAGCACCTGGAGATCCAGCTCGCGCGCTTCGTTGATGTACTGGACGACGCGATCGGTGTTGCCGATTTCCGACGACAACAGCGACGCCATGAACTCGGCGGGATAGTACGCCTTGAACCACGCAGTCTGATACGAGAGGATCGAATAGGCGACGGAGTGCGACTTGTTGAAGCCATAGCGACCGAACGTCTCGATCTGCGCGGCAATCTCCTCCACGGTTCGCTTGTCGTGACCCCGCGCGATGGCGCGCTTCACGAAGTTGCCCAGCTCTTCCTGGATCAGCTCCTTGATCTTTTTCCCGACCGCCTTGCGCAGTACGTCGGCTTCGGCGAGCGAGTAGCCCGCCAGCGCGCTCGCGATGCGCATCACCTGCTCCTGATAGACGATCACGCCGTAGGTGGGCGCGAGAATCTCTTCGAGTGCGGGATGCGGGTAGCGCACCTTCTCGCGGCCGAGCTTGCGGTTGATGAAAACGAGGTACATGCCCGTGTCGAGCGGGCCGGGCCGGAGCAGCGCGTTTGTCGCGACCAGGTCATCGAACCGATCGCACTTCATGCTGCGCAAGCAGTCGGTCGCGAGCGGCGATTCAAACTGGAAGATGCCGGCCGTGCGTCCCGAGCGGAGCAGCGCGTAGACTTTGGGATCGTCGAGGTCGGGCCGCTCGAGATCGATCGTGACGCCGTGCCGCTCTGCGACCATCCGCGTAGCGTCGTGCAGCACCGTCAGCGTCTTCAGGCCGAGCAGGTCGATCTTCAACAACCCGACCTGCTCGATGCCGGCCATGTCGTACTGCGTAATGATCGCGTCCGCATCCGTCTTGGAATCGGGCGCCGTGCAGACGGGGACGTAGTCGGTCAACGGCCCGGGGGCGATCACGACACCGGCCGCGTGCACCGACGCGTGCCGCGCCAGTCCCTCGATGCGGGAGCCCAGATCCAGCACCTTCCGGATGCGGTCGTCCTGGGCTGCCGCGGCTTTCACCTCGGGGACCTTCGTGGCTGCCTCCGCGAGCGTCACGCTGAACGCCGGCCCGGAGGGGATCAGCTTGGTGAGCCGCTCGACGTCGCCCATCTCGACGCGGAGCGTGCGCGCGACGTCACGGAACGCGGCCCGCGCCTTGAGTGTGCCGAACGTGATGATCTGGCCCACCGACTCGCGGCCGTAGCGCTCGCGCGCATACTCCAGCACTTCCCCCCGGCGCTCGAAGCAGAAATCGAGATCGATATCCGGCATCGAGATGCGCTCGGGATTCAGGAATCGCTCGAAGAGCAAGTCGAACTTGAGCGGATCGACGTTCGTGATGCGCAGCGCGTAGGCGATCAGCGAGCTCGCCGCGGAGCCGCGCCCCGGCCCGACCGGAATGCCGCGATCCCGCGCCGCCTTGACGAGGTCGTAGACGATGAGGAAATAGCCGGCGTAGCCGGTGCGCGTGATGACATCCAGCTCATACGCGAGACGTTGCTCGACGGCCTCGGAGAGGGGATCGCCGTACCGCTCGATCGCGCCCAGACGTGACAGATGCACCAGCAGATCCTGATCGGACGCGAACTCCGGCGGCCGGGGGAACTGGGGCAGGAAATAGCGCTTCTCGAAGTCGAATTCGCACCGCTCCGCGACCCGCGCGGTCTCGGCCAGCACGTCGGGCCGGTTCGGGAACAACGCCCGCATCTCGGCCTCGGACTTGACGTAGCTCTCCTGCCCAAAGAAGCGGAATCGCTTCGGATCATCGAGATCTTTCCCGGTGCCGATCGCGAGCAGGACGTCGTGTGCTTCGGCGTCTTCCTTCCTTAAGTAGTGCGCATCGTTGGTCGCGGCGACCGGCAGGCCCAGCTCGGCCGCCAGGCGGAACATCCCGTCGGTGACCGTTTTTTCCTCGGGAATGCCGTGGTTTTGGACCTCGAGCCAGAATCCATCGGGGCCGAAGGTCTGCGCAAACCACTGCGCGCTCGCCTTGGCCGCTTCGTAGTTGCCCTGCCGGAGGTAGAGCGCGACTTCACCCGAGAGACACGCGGCCAGCGCGATCAGGCCGTCGCGGTGCCGCTCCAGGACTTCTTTGTCGATTCGCGGCCGGCGGTAATAGCCCTCCAGAAAGCCGATCGACGAGAGCTTGATCAGGTTCTGGTAGCCGATCCGGTTGCGGGCCAGCAGGACGAGATGCGAATACGCGGCGCCCAGCGGTGCGTCGGCGGCGGGTTTCTCGCGGGCGCGCCGGCTGCCGAAGGCGAGGTAGGCTTCAAACCCCAGAATCGGCCGGATCTTCCGCGCGCGCGCTTCCGCATGGAACGACCAGGCGCCGTGCAGGTTGCCGTGATCGGTGAGGGCGAGCGAGTCCATGCCGAGCGCCTGCACCCGGTCCAGCAGTTCCGGGATCCGGTTGGCGCCGTCGAGGAGGGAGTACTCGCTATGCGTGTGGAGATGCACGAACGGCATGGTTACGCCGCTGAATCTGCCGTATTTTGCGCGGTCATGCAATGGCTGATCCTCGCACTCACACTCCTCGTGATGGCGGTTTTGCAGCGACTCGCGCGCGTCGGTTCACCCGAAGCGCGCGCGACGTTGGCGCTCGGCTTCCTGATTGTCGCTGCGCAACTGGGCGGCGCGCTCGCGCGCCGGCTGCGATTGCCGCGCATCACCGGGTTCTTGCTGACCGGCCTGATCGTCGGCCGGCTCTGGTTTCACCTGGTGCGTCCCGACGACGTGGATGCGCTGCGATTCATTTTCACCGGAGCGCTCGCGCTGATCGCGTGCGCCGCCGGCAGCCAGCTGGACTTCGCGCGGCTGCGCGATCGCGATGCACGCGCGGCCGTGCTCCGGCTCGCTGCGGCCGCGATGGCCGCACCGTTTGTCGCTGTCGCGGCGGTCGTGCTGACGGTCAGTCCCTGGTTTCCCCTGACTGCCCATCAGCCGTTTCGTGATGCGCTGACCGTTGCGCTGATGCTCGGCGCCGTCGCCGCCGTGTCGTCCCCTGTGGTCAGCTGGGCGGTGAGCAGCGACAGCCAGACACGCGCGAGAGCCTCGTTCGCGCGCACAATCGTCGATATCAGCATCGTGCAGGACGTCGCCGCGGTGCTCCTGGTTGCGCTCCTGCTGCTGCTTGCCCAACCACTCGCGTCCGGCGGTGCCACGAGGCCGGGAACGGCCGCCCTATTCCTCCTGCGCGCGCTCGGCTCGATCGCGGCCGGTATCGCCCTGGGTGCCGGCCTGGCGCAATACGTGAAACTCATTCGGCACCACGTGGTCCTCGTGCTCGTGGCCGCCGCGTTCGTCATCGCGCAGGCCGTTCGCCTGCTGGACCTGGAACCGGTGCTCATGGGGTTGGCGGCTGGTTGCACGTTTGCGAATGTCCCGCCGGCGCTGCGCGCAGAGGGCGAGCGCCTCAAAGTGGAATTGGCGCGATGCGCGCTCCCCGTCTATACCGTATTTTTTGCATTGGCCGGCGCCGACCTGCGGCTCGACGATCTGCGCGAGCTATGGCCATGGGCGTTGCTGCTGGCGGGATTGCGAGTCGTGTATCTGCGCGCGGCGATGCGGTGGGTTAGCCGCCATTCCACGGTCGCAGCGGTGGCTGACGTCGGCCGCTATGGGTGGCTTGGGCTCGTGTCCCAAGGTGGGCTGGTGATAACGATCGCGGCCGTACTCCGGCGGGCATTTCCGGAGTGGGGTGTCACGATGGAATCGCTCATCGTGGCGATGGTTGGGGTGCACCTGATCGCCGGACCCGTCTGCTTTCAGTGGGCGTTGCGGCGCATGGGTGACGTTCCGGAGGAAGCGCATGCGGCGGACGATGGTGACGCGGCTGAAAGCCGGGGCAGTGGGAGGGGTGGGGATGGGGGGGGGCTTGCTATCGTTGCTGGGGATAGTGGCATGTAGTGGAAGCACCGAGCCGAGGCTGCGGCCCTGCGCGTCGAGCGGGACAATGGTCTCGCTGGCAGTCGCCGAATACGTCTCGATCGATCCGACGACCGATTCGGGATGCACCCTGTTCCCGGCGAACGGCCCCCTCCCCGCGGAGTTCTTGATCGTGCCACAGCTCGCGACGGGTGAGCCCGGGAAGACCTCGAGCTTTCGTCTCGCAGGTGACACGATCCGACCCGTCGCGGTCCCGCTCGCCGAACCGCCTCCCGCGCTGTCTCCAGCGCTTCAATTCCACGATTTCCTGCGGCACGGCGACGAGCGTCGCTGGCGCGGCATGCCCCTGCGCCCTGCGGCGACGGGGCCGGCGCTTCCCGCGCCGGCGGCCGGCCCCCCGAATTACGGCGATGCGCGACAGTTCCACGTGTGCGCGACGACCACCTGTTCTCGCTTTCAGACGGTGACGGCGACGGTACAGGCGGTGCGCAACAAGGTCGCTATCTTCGTCGACGACGCGGCACCCGCGGGGGGCCTCGATTCGCTTGCGCTCGATGCCCTCTCTCGCACCTTCGACGACACGCTGTACCCCACCGACACCGCTGCCTTTGGGCGCGAATCGGACATCGATGCCAACTCGGTGGTGCTCGTCCTGATGACGCCAGTTGTCAACAAACTGGTGACCAAGGCCGACTGTCAGACGAACGGATACGTGGCGGGATTCTTCTACGGCGCGGACCTCGAGCCCTCCCTTGCCAATTCGAATGTCGGCGAGGTGTTTTACTCGATCGTCGCGGATCCTACCGGCACGGTGAGTTGTGCGCACACGACCACGGAAGTCGAGCGACTCGTGCCGGTGACGTTCATTCACGAATTCCAGCACATGATCAGCTACAACCAGCACGCCCTGGTCCGCAACGGCGACCCGGAGGTGCTGTGGTTGAACGAAGGCTTCTCGCATTACGCGGAAGAGCTGGGCGGGCGCATGTATGGACAGGGATCCCCGCAATTCACGCGCTTCACGATCGGCGATCTGTACAACGCGTATCAGTACCTCGATTCGACCGACAAACATTTCCTGCTTCCCACGGTGGGGATCGGCTCGCTGGCGGAGCGCGGCGCCGCCTGGTTGTTCGTTCGTTACCTGGTGGATCGGTATTCGGGCGGTACGTCCATCGCGCAATGGAACACGTTTACGCACGGGATGGTCAGCACGGGAGCGTCGGGAGCGGGCAACGTCGCGGCGGCGACCGGCCAGTCGTTTCAAACCGTCGTAGCGCGCTGGGCGTTGGCGAACTGGGTCTCGGATCTTCCAGGATTCTCGCCTCCACCGGAGCTCAAGTACGATTCGTGGGCGTTCCGCACCACGTACGCGTCGCTCAACGCGCAGGACCCGCGCAACTTCCCCAAGCCGTTTCCGCTGACGCCGACGCAGAGTGAGGGACGCGCGGTGCTGCTGAGTGGAACGTTGCGGGCCGGCTCAGGGATGTATCATCGCGCGCTGCAAGCCGCGAACGACCGGGGGTTCACGCTGCTCTTCAGTACCGGTGGCGGCGGGCTTCTCAATGCGGCGCTGTTCCCGCAGCTGACTGTGATCCGGATACAATGAAAGCGGCTAGCCGGTTGGGCGGTTGGGCGGTTGGAATGGCGTTGCTGTTGCTAACCGCCCAACCGCCTAACCGCCTAACCGCCCAGAGCGAAGGCAGCGTCCTCATCGCCTTGCCCGGCTCCACGCGTGCTGCGGCGTTGGGCGGCGCGGGTGTGGCACTCGTGGGCGACGCCGGCGCGATGTTCGCGAACCCGGCCGGTATCGCCACGATCCATCATCTCGCGCTCGAAGGCGCGTACGAGCCGTACCTCGCGGGCACCGCGCTGTCGGCAGCCGCGCTCGCATTGCGCGTCGGTCGCTGGACATGGGGATTCGGCGCGGAGGCTCTGGACGGGGGGAAGGCCACGGGAGCCTCGTTCCATCCGTATGCAGCGCTCGCTGCGGCATCGCTCGTGTATCGCCGCGGCTTCATCGCCCTGGGCGTGACGGGAAAGTACGATCGGCAGCAAGTCGCATCGCAAGTGAGCGACGCCTGGGCCGGAGATGCCGGTGCAGCGATCGCCGTCTTCGATATCATGGCGCTGGGCGTCAGCGTGCAGAATCTCGGCGGCGATCGCGGTGACGACGCATTGCTGCCGCGGCGCACGCGCGCCGGTCTCACACTCAACTACACCGATCCCCAAGGGACCTTTCGGCTGCTGACGACGCTCGAAGGCCAATGGGTGCGCGACCGCAGCGCCGTCCTGGTGCAGGGCGTCGAAGCCGGTGTCGTCACCGGCGGCGTGGGCCTGGTCGGGCGTGTCGGCTATGCGACCCGGCCCGCCGTCACGGACGCGTCCCGCTTCACGTTCGGTGCCGGAGTGGTCCTCGGCCGCCTCGCGGTCGATTATGCCTTTCATCCCTATACGGCGGTCAGCGCCGGTACGCATCGCGTGGGGTTGCGATGGACGCCCTGACCGAGCGCGCGCGCCCCCGCTGGGGACGCGTGCTCAAGCGATTGCTCGTCATTGCGGCGGGCGGCGTTGCGCTCGCGTTCGTGGTGCTGCTGGTGGTGAGTGCCGACGCGCGCTACCTCGCCCGCGCGGGCGTAGAGGAGGCGCGGCTCCTGTTCCGACGTCGCTCCATCGAGAAGCTCCTCGCCGATTCACAGACCCCGGCCCCGCTGCGCCAGCGTCTGGCGCTGGTGCTCGCGACGCGCGCCTTCGCGGCGGACTCGCTGGGACTCGCCGTCGGGAAGACCTACACGACGTACGTGGACGTGGGGCGCGATACGCTGCTGCTCGTGCTGTCCGGCAGCAGGAAGGACAAGCTGCGCGAGGTCACCTGGACGTATCCCATTGTCGGCGTCGTGCCGTACAAAGGCTTCTTCAATGCGGAGCGCGCGCGACGCGAGGCCCACACTCTCGAGCAGCAGGGACTCGACGTGTACCTGCGTACCTCGGGTGCGTTTTCGACACTCGGTTATCTCAGCGACCCGCTGTTCTCGACCGCGATGAGTCGGGATACGATGGAGCTCGTCGCGACGGTCATTCACGAGCTCGCGCACAACACGCTGTACGTGAAGAGCCAGACGCCGTTCAACGAGAGCTTTGCGAGCTTCGTCGGGTATCGCGGCGCCGAGGCATTTTTCCGGGCGCGTCACGACACGCTGGATGCCCGGCGCGCCGCCGCGCGGTGGCGGGACGAGCGCACCCTCGACGTGTTTTACGCCGAGCTGGCGCGACGGCTCGATTCGACGTATGCCGGAAACCTGAGCGGCGAAGTATTGGAGCGGGCGCGTGCGGCGCTGTTCGACTGGGCACGCGCGCAATTCCGCGGGCCGGTCGGCCAGTCGCTCGAGACGTATGACTGGCGCTGGTTCGCCCAGGCCCCGCTCAACAATGCCGTGATCATCGCGGAGCGCTTGTATCGGATGGATTTGAATTTGTTCGACGAGATTTATCTACAGAACAACGCCGACATTGCGGAGACGATTCGCGCGATTCAGATCCGCATCTTCACGCAGCCCGATCAGGATCCGTACCGCGCGTTGTACTCACGGCCAGGGATGAAGGTCGAGTAGGCGGTCAAGAGGCAAAGGCGGCGGTCAAGAGGCAAAGGCGGCGGTCAAGAGGCAAAGGCGGCGGTCAAGAGGCAAAGGCGGCGGTCAAGAGACAACGGCGGCGGTCGCGATCAACTGATGGTCGATGAAGCAGAATGATTAGCGAGCGCGAACTGCGTATGGCAGACTTGCCCTGTGATGCCTTACGAACGACTCCACGCTTGGAAAGCCTGTGACGAACTCACGGTCGCGGTTTACAGGGCCACGGAGAAGTTCCCACGTCACGAGCTATATGGATTGACCTCTCAAGTCCGACGGGCGGCCTTCAGTTCGGCAGCAAACATCGCTGAGGGATCTGCAAAGCGCGGTTCGCGGGAATTCCGCCGTTACCTCGATATCAGTATTGGATCATTGTCGGAAGTCGCTTACACACTGCACGTTTCGAAGAGACTCGAGTATTTGTCATTGGAAGAATGGCGGGTGCTTGATCGTCTTCGCTCTGAAGCGAGCAGGCTGACCTGGCACTTATGCAAATCTTTGAGCTGATCGAGGACCCGACCGCCGCAGTTGTTTTTTGACCGCCGTTTTTCTCTTGACCGCCGCAGTTGCATTTTGACCGCCTAGTTCCCGCGCAGGCGCTCCGCATCGGCCACGCGTTGCAACGCAATCCCGTACGCCGCAGTCCGGAACGTCACACTCTTCTGTTTCGCCAGGTCGCGCACCGAAACGTACGCCTTCGTGATCGTCGCTTTCAGCTCGCGATTCACCTGCTCGTGCGTCCAGCGGTACTGCTGAAGATTCTGCGCCCATTCATAGTAGCTGACCGTCACGCCCCCCGCGTTCGCGAGAAAATCGGGGAGCACCGCGATCCCCCGTTCCTCGAGGATGAGGTCGGCCGTCGGCGTGGTCGGCTCATTGGCGCCCTCGACGACTACCTTGCAATCGAGCGTACGCGCGTTGGCTTCCTTCGTGATCACGCCGCCCAGCGCCGCCGGCACGAGCCAATCGCAGGGAATCGTCCACAGCTCTTCGTTGGTGATCCGTTTACCGCCTGGCCACTCGGGCACGGGCTTGCCTTGTGCCACGTGCGCGAGCAGTCCGGGAATGTCGAGTCCCTTGTCGTTATACACCCCGCCTTCGACCGCGCTCACCGCGATGACCTTCGCGCCGGCTTCCGCGTCGAGCAGCCGCGCCAAATGACTGCCCACGTTCCCGAAACCTTGAATCACGACGCCTTTGCCGCCTTTGAGTGGGGTGCCGAAGTCGCGCGCGTATTCCTGCATCACGTACATCACACCGCGGCCCGTGGCCTCCTCGCGGCCCAGCGACCCGCCCAGCGCGACCGGCTTTCCCGTGACGACCGCGGGCGAGTATCCCTGCCGGCTCGAGTACTCGTCGAGGATCCACGCCATGACCTGCGCGTTCGTATTCACGTCCGGGGCCGGAATGTCGCGGTAGGGGCCGAGGACGATCGCAATACGCTGTGTGAACCGGCGCGTCAACCGCTCCAGCTCGAGCTTCGAGAGCTTCTTCGGATCGACGGTGACGCCGCCTTTCGCCCCGCCGAAGGGGATGTCCATGAGCGCGGTTTTCCACGTCATGATCGTGGCGAGTCCCAGCACTTCGTCGTGATCCGCTTCCGGGTGGTAGCGGATCCCGCCCTTGCATGGCCCGCGCGCGCCGTTGTGTTGGATACGATAGCCGGTAAACACCTCGATCCGGCCGTCGTCCATCCGCACGGGCACCTCGACCTGCACCTCGCGAAACGGCGAACAGAGAATCTTCCGCATGTACCCTTCGAGGTTGACGAGGTCGGCGGCTCGATCGAACTGGCTCTGGACGATCGCCTTGCCCGACATCGGCGCACGGGAGCTACGCGGCGGTTGTTCGGTCGCGGTCATGATGGCTCTCGCAGATCAGACGGGACGCAGCCGGCGGCCCGCCAGGCGGGTACCGGGGTGCTGGACTTGGCTCAATGCGCTCGTGGGATTGGGCGCCCGCTCGCGACGTTCCCCGGCATCGGTCAGGACTCCGATCACATCCGTGGTCACGGCCGTGGGATTCTCAGCGGGGTGCTCGAGCGCGAAAACGAGCCCAATCTGCTGGTTGATCAGTCGTCCTCCGATCCCCGTCCAGGTCCGATCGCCCGAGAGTGGCCGCAGGCCGACGATGAGGGGGCAGACGTTCGGCTCCAAGGCCGCGGCGGTAACGAGCGGCGCGCCGAGCCGATAGGCGAGATCGTTGACCGCCGGGAACTCGGGGCCGAGCAGGATCATCTGGCCGAAATGCCAGTCGCAGCGCGCCGCGACCTCCGCGAAGGTCGCCACGAGCGTCTCGTCACTGGGTGCCACGGGGCCCGGCGTGGATGCCAGGACGACGCTCCCGGTATCCGCGAACCAGCGCTCGGCGGCGCTCAGCTCTTCGGGACGGCGGTTCCCGTACGAGCCGTAGCGGCGCGTCACGAGAATCTCATGTTCCGCGTCGCTGCGCTGCTCCGCGTGCTCTGCCGCCTGGGCGGCCCCCTCGAACGCGACCTCGGCCGCCTGGTAGCGACCGGCCTCGCGCAATATCTGACCGCGCAGCTTCAATGTGTCGGTATGCGGCTCCAGGGCGAATGCGCGATCGAGCGCCAGCAAGGCGCGATTTTTGTCGCCGAGCTTGTAGGCGGCGTAGCCGAGCTCGTGCCAGACCAGCGCCAGGTCGGGGTCGACATCGACAGCCCGCTCCAGCTCGGCAAGCGCTTCGGTGTAGCGTCCCAGCTCGGTCAGTGCGGCGCCGCGCAGGGTAAAGGAGAATCCGGTCTCACCGAACGTGGCCCGCGCGCGGTCTGCCAGCTGCAACGCTTCGCCTTTCCGGCCGCCGGCGCGCAGCAGCTCGAAGTATTCCGCCCAACCCGCCTTCAGCTCGGGTTTGGCGCTCAGGAGCTCGTCGTATGCGGATTGCGCGTCCCGCAACCGGCCCTCGCGCGCGAGCCAGCGGGCGCGAGCCAGCGCGCGCTCACTCCGCGCGTCGGGGAACAAGTCGTAAGAAGCCGTCGTACGCATGGCGCTCAAATCTACCCCCACCCCTCTCGCTGGCTAGCGCCGACCTGCATGCCTTACATTTCGCGGCCATGGATCGAGACCGCTTGTTGCGCGAGCTGAGCGACTTTCTTCGCATTCCCTCAGTCTCGACACTGCCCGCGCACAATGCCGATTGCCGCGCCGCGGCCGAGTGGGTTGCCGCGGAATTGCGTCGCCTCGGATGTCGCGATGTGCAATTCCTCGGGAGCGAGACCCATCCGGTGGTGTGGGGAGCGGGCCCAGAGGTCCCCGGCGCGCCGACATTGCTGATCTACGGTCACTACGACGTGCAACCGCCCGATCCGCTCGCCGAATGGACGAAGCCTCCCTTCGAGCCCACGGTGACGGGCGGGCGCATCTACGCGCGCGGCTCGGCCGACGACAAAGGTCAGGTCTTTTGCCTGCTCAAGGCCATCGCATCGCTCGATAAGATGCCGGTCAACTTCCGGTTCCTCATCGAAGGTGAGGAGGAATTCGGCTCGAAAGTCTTGTTCGATCTGCTCAAGCGCGAGCCGCAGCGCGTCGAGGCCGACGCCGTGCTCGTCGCGGACATGTCATACGTCGCGCCCGGATGGCCGGCGGTATACACGTCGTTGCGCGGGTTGTGTTACGCGGAGATTACGGTTCGCACGGCGAAGAGCGATCTGCATTCCGGCGAGTACGGCGGTGCCGCTCCCAACGCGCACGAAGAGCTGAGCCGCTTGCTCACCCGTATCAAAGGCGAGGACGGCCGCATCAACGTGCCAGGCCTCTACAGCGCCGTGCGACGACCGTCCAAGACGGAGCTCGCGGCATGGCGGAAATTGCCGTTCAAGGAGAAAGACTTCCTCGAGAAACGCGTGCAGGGGAAAGCGCTCGTCGGGATCAAGAAATACTCGGTGCTGGAGCGGTTGTGGGCGCTTCCGACGTTCGAGATCCACGGCATTCTCGGCGGTTTCACCGGCGAAGGTGCGAAGACCGTAATTCCGGCCGAAGCAACCGCCAAAGTCAGCATGCGGCTGGTGCCCAATCAAAAATTGAGGACGGCGGAGAGGCAGCTTGCGGCGGCGGTCAAGCGATTGGCGCCGAAGTATGTCACGGCAACCGTACGCTTTCTCCACGGCGCCGATCCCGCGCAGATCAAGCTCAATCATCCTGCCTTTAAGCTGCTGGATCAGGCGTTCAAGCAGGTGGTGGGGCGGGGCACGGTGCCGGCGCGCGCCGGCGGCTCGATTCCAGTCGTTCCGGCGCTGGCATCGGCGGGCGCGCCGGTGATCTTGACCGGGATCGGACTGCCCGACGATCGGCTCCACGCGCCGAACGAAAAGCTCGAATTGAAGCAGTTGTGGGACGGGATCGAGGTGTTCGGACGGTTCTACGAACTGCTGGGTAACAGCCGCTAGCGCGCGATCTTCTTGCTTGCGTTCCGAAACTTGTTGATCTCGTGTTGGGTGAGTCCCCGGCCGCCGTACCGCTCCTCCTTCCAGGGATCGCCCCGCATGTGGTAGCCGTTCTGTTCCCAGAATCCCGGCAGATCCTCGTCCAATAGCTCAAAGCCGCGCACCCACTTGGCGCTCTTCCAGAAGTAGAGATGCGGTACCAGGAGGCGAGCGGGCCAGCCGTGCTCCGGGGTGAGCCATTCGCCCGCCCACTTCAGGGCGACGAGGTTCTCCGACCGATCCAAATCCGAGAGTGGCAGGTTGGTGGTAAACCCCTGCTCGGCGACTACGAGACAATGCTTGGCCGCGGGCTTGATCCCGGCGCGCTCGAGCAGAGATTGCACCGGCACACCCTCAAACGTGTTATCCAGCCGGCTCCATGTCGTGACGCAATGGATATCGCAATCGACGGTCTTGCGCGGAAGCGCGAGAAACTCATCGTAGCTGAGCGTGAAGGGTTTTTCGACGAGGCCGGAAACCATGAACGTCCACTTCGCCGTGTCGACCGTAGGAACATCACCGTAATGAAGGACCGGCCATTTGGTGGTGGGGACTTGGCCGGGAGGGACGCGGGCGTTTCCCACGCTCAACCGTGGGCCCGACCCGTCAGTGCGCTTGAGCGCAGTGCAGCACCGGGCCCATTCTTCAGAATGGGATCAACACTGAAGGCAGTCCGGAACCCTTCTACCACCGCATCGAGACTTTGGTCCCACAACGTTTCCCGTTTCCCGTGTTCTGTTTCCCGCTGCACCGACGTCATCACCACGCCCGGAATCCCACACGGCACGATTCTGTCGAAGTTTGCGAGATCGGTCGTTACGTTGAGCGCAAAGCCATGCCACGTCACCCACTGCTTCACGTGAATACCGATGCTCGCGATCTTCTTGCCACCCGTCCAGACGCCGGTGAATCCGGGATTGCGCTCGGCGGGAATGTTGAGGATGCCCAGCGCCCCGATCAACGCCTGCTCGAGGGTGCGGAGGTACCAGTGCAGGTCCTGCTTGTAGTCGCGTAAGTCGATGATCGGGTACCCGACGAGTTGGCCAGGGCCATGATAGGTGATGTCGCCGCCGCGTTCGACCTCAAAGACGTCGATCCCGGCCGGTTGCAGCAGATGCGATGCGTGAGAATTGCGACCCAGCGTGACGACCGGAGGATGCTCGAGCAGTAACAGAACGTCGTGCGACAGGCGCCCGGCAATGCGATCCTCCGCGAGCTCGCGCTGCCAGGCGAGCGCGTCGGCATAGGGTACGCTCCCGGCCTCGATGATCTCGAGCGCGCTCACGTGGTGCGCACGCCCTTGCCGCGGATCGCCCACCGTGTGCCCGCGATGGCAAGCGCGACGTTCGTGAACAGCCACACGATCATGCCGATGATTCCGAAGAATCGGTCGAGCGGCGCGGCGAGAAAGCCGACCAGGATGGCTCCGATTGCGGATAGCACTGCGATGACACCGCGTTGCCAGATGTTCTCGAGCTGATAACTACGGTACCAACCGCACATTCCACCTATGCCGAGCGCGGTGAAAAGACCTGCCGCCAACAAGTAACCGTGGACATCATAACGTTCTTGATTCAGTGCTACCAAGATCTGTGATATGGTCATGAATGCCGCCCCGAATCCTACGCCTCCGGCCAGGGAACCGAGGCCGAGCGCCAGCGGATCCTTGATCGGTTCGTCGTTCACACGTGGATCACGCGGCCGAGCGAATCCAGCGCCGCTTCGGCGACGGCCTCCGACATGGTGGGATGGGCATGAATGGCCAGATCGACTTCTTCGACCGTGTACTCGTTCTCGCGTGCCACGGCGAGCTCGTGGATCATCTCCGAGGCGTGCGCGCCGACGATGTGCGCGCCGAGGATTTCGCCGTACTTCTTGTCGCGCAGAATCTTGACGAACCCCTCCGTTTCGCCCGTGCCCCGCGCCCGGCCGTTGGCCGAGAAGGGGAATCGTCCCGCGACGTAGTCGAGCTTCTGTTCCTTGCACTGATCTTCCGTCAGGCCAATGCTCGCGACCTCGGGATGACAGTAGGTGACGCTCGGGACGTTGTCGTACTTGATCGGGTGCGCCTTTTGGCCGGCGAGCAGCTCGGCGACCACGACGCCTTCCCGGCTGCCCTTGTGCGCGAGCATCGGTGGGCCCGCAACGTCTCCGATGGCGTAGTAGCCCTGCGCCGTGGTCTGGAGGCTCTTGTCGACTTTGATGAAGCCGCGGTCGGTGAGCTGGATGCCGCATTCCTTGAGACCGATGTTTTCGGTGTTGACAGCACGCCCGGCCGCCATCAACACGGCCGGAGCGACCACCTGCTTCTTCTCCCCGCCGGCTTCCACATCGAGCGTGACTTTGTCCTTGCCCACCGCCGCCTTCGTCACCTTTGCCCCCGCGATCACCTCGATGCCGCGTTTGCGAAAGCTCTTCGTCAGGGCGTCGGAGGCTTCGGCGTCTTCGATCGGCAGGATGCGTGGCAGCGCCTCGATCAGCGTCACCTTCACGCCGAACGCGTGGAAAATGTCGGCGAACTCCATGCCGACGGCGCCGGCGCCGATGATCACCAGTGCAGCGGGCACCTGCTCGAGCAGCAGCGCCTCGTCCGATGAGATCACCGTCGTCTTGTTGATCTCCAGTCCGATCTGCGGAATCCCTTTGACGCGCGATCCCGTGGCGACGACCACCGCTTTCTTTGCATCGTGGACATCGTTGCCCACTTTCACCTTCTTCCCCGGCTGCAGGACGCCGGTGCCCTTCACCACCGTGATCTTGTTCTTTTTCATCAAGAACTCGACGCCCTTCGAGTTCTGGTCGCTCACCCGGCGCGAGCGCTTCATGGCGATCCCGTAGTCGGTCTTGACATCACCCGTTTGGATTCCAAACTCCTTCGCGTCTCGCAGAAGATTCGCAACGTACGCCGAATGCAGGAGCGCCTTGGTCGGAATGCAGCCGATGTTGACGCACACCCCGCCCAGTTTTTCCTGCTCGACGACGGCGGTCGAAAGACCCAGCTGCGCGCAGCGGATCGCGCAGACATAACCGGCGGGGCCGCCGCCGAGGACGATCACGTCAAAACTTGCCACAGGTGCTCCTTAGAGCAGCATCGCCAATGGGTTTTCCAGCATCTGCTTCAGCGTCTTCAGAAACGCGGCCCCCGTTGCGCCGTCGATCACGCGGTGATCGCAGCTCATCGTGATCCGGAGCCGGCGCCGCACGACGAGTTGATTGCCGTCGGGGAGGGGGACTGCCTTGGGCACGATCGATCCGATCGCGACGATGCCGGCCTCCGGCGGATTGATGACGGCGGTGAACTGGTCGATGTCGAACATCCCCAGATTCGAGACACTGAAAGTGGCGCCCGTGTACTCCTCGGGCTTCAGGCGCCGGTTGCGCGCCCGCTGCGCCAAATCGCGCGCTTCGCCGCCGATCTCGCTCAGCGTCTTCATGTCTGCATTGCGGATCACCGGGGTGATGAGCCCATCGTCGATGGCGACCGCCATTCCGATGTGCACCTCGTTCCAGTAGCGGATATGATCCTCCTGGAACCAGGCGTTGCACGCGCGGTGCTGCGTGAGCGCCAATGCCACTGCTTTGATGACGATGTCGTTGAAGGACACCTTGCCCTGGTCGCCGAGCTGCTTGTTCAGCGCGTCGCGCGCCTCCGCGGCTCGCTCCATGTCGATCTCGGTGGTGAGAAAGAAATGGGGAATCGGGCCGATCGAAGCGGCGAGCCGCTTCGCAATTGTCTTGCGGATCTGCGTGAGAGGTACGTCCTCATAGGGCGTGCGCTGTGCGCCGTGCGCCGTACGCGGGGCTGCTTGAGATGCCGCAGGCGCCGCTGCCGTTGCCGGCGTTGCCGGAGCTTGCTCCACATCGCGCTTCACCACCCGCCCGCCAGGGCCTGAGCCTTGCACGAGTTTGAGGTCGACGCCGGCTTCCTTCGCCATGCGCTTCGCGAGAGGCGATGCCTTCACCCGAGCGGCATCCACAGGTGCGCTTTCCGGCGCACTGCGCGAGGCGGACTGCGTCCGCTGTGCGGGTTCCGGCGCACGGCGCGCGGCGGACGGCGGACGCTGTTCGGCTTGCGGGGCGCTCGTGGGGGCCGGCGCTGCCGCGCCGTCGCCATCCACTTTTTCCCCCGGCTTGCCGATCCACGCGACGACATTCCCCACCGGTACCGTCGTGCCCTCGGGAGCCAGCACCTTGATCAACTGCCCGTCGGCGCGTGCGACGAGCTCCATGACCGCCTTATCGGTTTCCACCTCGGCGAGCGTCTCGCCCGACTTCACGGCATCGCCTTCGTGCTTCGTCCACTTCACGAGCCGCCCTTCTTCCATCGTGGGCGACAGCGCTTCCATGTGAACTTTCGTGGCCATGGGAAATCAGTCGAGGTACAGCGCGCGACGCGCGGCCGCGACGACCTTCTCGGCCGACGGCTTCGCTGCGCGTTCGAGATTCTTGTTGTAGGGCATCGGCACATCGGCCTGCGTGATGCGCTGCACCGGCGCGTCGAGATCATCGAAACCGTCGCGCTGAATGATGTCCACCACCTGCGCGCCGATGCCGGCGTGCGGCCATCCTTCTTCGACCACGACGGCGCGATTCGTTTTCGCCACCGACTCGAGAATCGCCCGCTCATCGAGCGGCCGGAGCGTGCGCAAGTCCAGGACTTCCGCCGAAACGTCCTGCTTGGCCAGCTCGTCGGCGGCCTTGAGCGTGAGCGTCACCGTCTTCGAGTGGCACACCAGCGTGACGTCGCTCCCCTCACGCTTGATCTCGGCACTGCCGATCGGGACAATGTGCTCGCCGTCGGGGACGTCGCCCTTGACGTTGTACAACATCTCCCCTTCGAGCACGATCACCGGGTTGTTATCGCGAATGGCTGCCTTGAGCAGCCCTTTCGCGTCGGCCGGCGTTGCGGGCGCCACGACTTTGAGCCCGGGGATGTGCGCCAGCCAGCTCTCCCATGCCTGCGAGTGTTGCGATGAGAGCTGGAGCGCCGCCCCATTCGGCCCGCGGAACACGATGGGCATGCGGATCTGGCCGCCCGACATGTACAGCATTTTCGCGGCCGAGTTGACGATTTGATCGAGCGCCAGCACGGCAAAGTTCCAGGTCATGAATTCGATGACCGGCCGCAATCCCCCCATCGCCGCGCCGACGCCGATCCCCGCGAAGCCGAGCTCCGCAATCGGCGTATCGACAATGCGCTGCGGGCCGAACTCCTCGAGTAATCCGCGACTCACCTTGTAGGCGCCTTGATAGACCCCGACTTCCTCGCCCATGAGAAAGACATTGGGATCGCGTTGCATCTCTTCGCGCAGCGCCTGATTCAGAGCATCGCGGTAAGTGAGGGTCGCCATGATTCATTCGACCAGAACGTTGTTGAACAAACTTTCCGGCTCGGGCTCGGGACTTTCGTCTGCGAACTTGACCGCTTCCTCAACTTCGGCGTGGACCTCGGCATCCAGCGCGTCGAGCGCGGCCTGATCGATCACGCCGTCCTCCTTGAGTTTTCCCGCGAGGTGCGTGATCGGGTCTCGCCCCTTCTGCTCTTCGACCTCGTCCTTAGTGCGATAGACGCCGTGCAAGGGGTCGGACATCGAATGTCCCATGAAGCGATAGGTCCGCACCTCGAGCAGCGTCGGGTGGCCATGCTTGCGCGCGCGATCGACGGCTCGCTTCGTGGCGTCGTAGACCGTCAGCGCGTTCATGCCGTCGACGAGCTCGGCCGCCATGTCGTAACTGCACGCGTGCTCGACCACGTCGGTCACCGCGGCGACGCGCTCGAAGGCCGTCCCCATGCCGTAGCGGTTGTTCTCGCACAGGAAAATGACCGGCAGCTTCCAGACGGAGGCCATGTTCAACGTCTCGTGGAACGCGCCGATGTTGACCGCCGCTTCACCGAAGAAGCAGACACAGACCTGATCGCCGCCCTGGTACTTGATGGCGAATCCCAGCCCAGCGCCCAACGGAATGTGCCCGCCCACGATGCCGTGACCGCCCATGAAACGCCGCTCGACATCGAACAGGTGCATCGAGCCGCCTTTGCCCTTTGAGCACCCGGTCGCTTTGCCGAACAGCTCCGCCATCACGGCGCCGGGCGGGATGCCTTTAACCAGTGCTTGCCCGTGCTCGCGATACGAGCAGATCACATAGTCGTCATCGCGCAGGGCGGCCATGGCGCCGACCGCGACAGCTTCCTGACCGATGTAGAGATGACAGAACCCACCGATCTTGCCGAGGGCGTAGGCCTCCGCCGCTTTTTCCTCGAAGCGGCGAACGAGCAGCATCTGCCGCAGCATCTTGAGCTGCAACGCGGACTGGGCCTGGTCTTTGGGCGGACGGGCGGTCGCGGTCACCGAGCGGCCTCGACCTGCTCCCAGGCGTGATAGCTGGAGCGCACCAGCGGGCCGGATTCGACGTGGCGGAATCCTAACGACATCCCGAACCGCTTGAGCTCCGCAAACTCGTCCGGAGTGTACCAACGCGCGATCGGGAGATGCTGGTCGGAGGGACGCAGGTACTGTCCCAGCGTCAGGATGTCGACCTGCTGCGCGCGCACGTCCCGCATCGCCGCCAGCAGCTCGTCCCACTCCTCGCCCAACCCGCAGATCAGTCCCGACTTCGTCATCAGCGCGGGATCGATCGCTTTGGCGTTGCGCAGCAGCTCGAGCGCGCGCTGGTAACGCCCGCCCGGTCGCGCGATGCGATAGAGTCGCGCGATCGTTTCGAGGTTGTGGTTCAGAATGTCGGGCCGCGCCGCGACGATAATGCGGAGCGCGTCCGGATTGCCCTTGAAATCGGGAATGAGAACTTCCACGGACGTGTCGGGGAGGCGCCGACGAATCTCGCTGATGCAGGCCGCGAATACCTCCGCGCCGCCGTTCGGCAGATCATCGCGGTCGACGCTGGTGATCACGACGTGCCGCAGCCCCATCTGCTCGACCGCCGCGGCCAACCGCTCCGGCTCTCGGGCGTCCAGCGCCAGCGGCGTCCCATGAGCCACGGCACAATAGGCACAGTTCCGCGTGCAGACGTCGCCCAGGATCATGAACGTCGCCGCCTTGTGCTCCCAGCATTCCCCGATATTGGGACAGTGCGCTTCCTCACACACCGTGTGGAGCTTGAGGTCGCGCATCATGTTTTTCAGGGCGACGTAATTCGGTCCGCCAGGCGCTTTGACCTTGAGCCACGCCGGTTTACGACCTGGGGGAGCGATCGGAATGAGCGGGGTAGGGGGGGCAACTGCGGGAGGGCCGGCCATGGAATCTCGAAGATAGTGATGCTCACGGGGGCATGGTAGGCCAATTTTCAACCGGACGGTTGACCGCCATCCCTCTTTTTCAGGCGCCGTAGCGCTTCCTCGACCGCGGTCGTTGTACTCAACGTACCGTCGGCGATATCGGCGATCTCCTCAGCCTCGCGCCATTGGCGCTCCAACTCCTCGACCTCGGCGCGCTCATCCACTGCCATCTCGAGCGCCAGGCCGCGCTCGGGCCGCAGCGATCGCAGCGTGAGCTCGCGCTGGGAAATGTCGCGCACCAAGTGGTCCGGTCCGCCCATCATGTCGACTTCACGCGCCGCGTCCTCGGCGCGTTTCCGGCCGGCCCGGACCATGTTCAGGTACGTGAGACCCTGCCGCAGCACCTGCACCGCTTCGTGTCCGGTCAGGTGCGCCCCTTCGTGCCGGCAATGTGGGCAGCTCAAGACGACGGCGACGTCCGCGTGAGCGTCCGGCACCATGCGCGCATGTTGCACGTGCCGCGCGCGCAGCTGCATCAAGCTGCCGCAATGCGCGCAGATCGGCGCTTCCTCGAGCGTGACTTTCTTGCCGCCGATGATGCGGAGGTACATCCAGTCTACGAGCCGGTGCACGTTCCAGACGACGACGCCAAAGCCGCCTCCCGCCGCGACGTTCGCGGCGACGCCGAGTCCAATGGCGGCAATCGTCAGGGGGACCACCACCTTCATCCGCTCCCGTTGCCGGTTGCGGATGCGCTCACCGTACCGCCACGTGGCGAGCTCGACGCGCGGCGGTTTGCCGACGCGCACGAAGTCGTAGCGCTGCCAGCGGATCAACGCCACCTGCGCGGTCGATGCGGCGACGCGCCCTTCGCGTGCCGCGCGTGCGACCGCCTCAATTCGCTCCAGTCGATCGTCGAATGGCGTGAGATTCCAGCGGCTGCAGCGGGGGCAGACGACCCAGAGCCGGCCCTTCCACTCATCGAACGCGAGCCGGCGCCCGACGCCAAGCCCTGAAGGGCCGCCGTCCCCGTCGAACGCCGCGTTACAGAAGGCGCAGGTGAGAAACATCGATGCCATAATGCAGTACCGTCACGAAGTAAAGCGACCCGGCTCCAGAGAGGCAATGTCCACGCTGGACGTTCCGCTCGTAATGAGCTCGGCGATGATCTCCCCGGTCAGCGCGGCGAGCAGCACGCCATTGCGGCCGTGTCCCGTCGCATACCACAACCCGCGCACGTCGGGGTCGGGTCCCACAATGGGACGCCCATCGGGCGTCACGGGGCGCAGACCCGCCCACGTGCGCGTCAGCGGCCGGCCCGCAAGCGCCGGGATCAATCGCACCGCACTCGCGAGAATCTGCGCGATGCCTTCGTCTGTCACGCTCCCGTCGAATCCCACATGCTCCATCGTACTGCCGAGCAGCGCCTCGCTCCCCCGCGCCAACACGTAGCCGTGATCGCAATAGAGGATTGCCCGTGGCATCTCGAGTGGCCACGGGAGGGCGGCCATCTGCCCCCGCACCGGCTCCACGGGGAGCGTGCGCGGCAACCCCTCGATATCGGAGCACCACGCCCCCGCAGCGATGACGACGTGCTCCGCCCGGACCGTGCCACGCGAGGTCGCGGCGCCGGTCGCACGCCCCAAAATCGTGTTGAGCTTGTCAACGCTGCCAGCCAGGATTCTGGCACCGTGGCTCTGCGCATCCTCCAGCAATGCTTGGTGCAGCGCCGGAGCGTTCACCGCGCCGTCTTCGGGTGCGAAGAGGGCTCCGAGACACGGCGCGGCGGCGGGGAAGCGCTCGGCCACTTCGGCCGCATCGATCCAGTCGCATCGCAATCCTGCCTGCCGCTGGTGGGCGATGTCGTCCTGCAACGCCTCGGCGGCCCGCTCGTCGAACGCGAGCGACGCGATGCCCTCGCGCCACAGCCCGATGTCGATGCCGGTCGATTCGAGCAGCGCCGGCGCGAGCGTCTCGTATACTTCGCGCCCGCGCAGGCTCAGAGCCCGCAGTTGTTCGTCTGTCGATTCGATTTGGGCGGCGAGCATCCCGGCGGACGCCGCGGACGCAGCCGCGGGGTCCGGGCCGGGCTCGCAGATCAGGACACGGAGGCCGCGCAGGGTCGCGGCGCGGGCGCAGGCGGCGCCGATGATGCCGCCGCCGGCAATCAATACTTCACAAGTCGAAACATTGTGCGACATTTAGGCGTACGCTGCGAACGCACCGGACACCACGGAGGAAATCATGTTCCGGAGTATTTTAGGTTTCGCCATTCTCGCCGTCGTCGCGTGGCTCGCACTGAAGCTGATTCTGGGATTGCTCGGAGTCGCATTCGGTTTCGCGGTGACCCTGCTGTGGCTCGCGGGCATTGGGTTCATCTTCTATTTGGTTTTGCGCATGGTCAGTCCGCGGACGGCGGACCGGCTGCGTGAAATGATCAAGGGCCGCCAGGCCGACGCTTAAGCAGGAAGGCGGGATAGCACCGCCCACGCCAACAGCGGAAACAAGATCTCGTGGTGACCGGTGAGCTGAATGCCCCGGCCGCCGGCGAGCGTCGGCCGCTCGACGACGTTGACCCGGGGACGATAGTGCCGCTGCATGTCGCAGTCGCAGGCGGTGAAGTTTTTCGGCCTGCCCTGCTGCAGGTTGCGCGCGACCGTGAGTGCCTTGAGGAATACTTCCGGCATCATGACCGCGCTGCCGAGGTTCAGCACGACGCCGCCGCCGTCGAGGTCAGGGAGCGCGCCGGCCAGCCGCTTGAAATCGCGATGGCTCGTTGCCCCAAGCGCGGCGCCATCCGCGCTGGGATGCTGGTGAATGATATCGGCCCCGATCGCGGCGTGGACCGTCACGGGGACGCCCAGCTCGGCACACGCGAGTAGCACCGACACCTCCCGGCCGGGCAGATCCCGACGGGCGCGCAGATGTCCGGCGAGTGCCTCCCCTGCGCCTTGCTGCGCCTTGGCACCGCTCGCGAGCGCGGCGTTCATGTCACGGCCGGTTTCCTCAGCCATGCCGAACGTGCCGTCTCCCAATCCCGCCGCGACGTCTTCGCTCGTGCCGCCGAACGCCGCGAGCTCGAAGTCGTGAATCGCGGCGCTGCCGTTCATCGCGACGAACGTGATCGCGCGGTGCCGCATCAGAGCGATCAAGAGCGGGCCCAGTCCCACTTTGATGACGTGGCCGCCGAGCATTGCCACGATCCCGCGTTTTCCAGTGGCAGCGACGATCTGATCGACGACGTAGCGGAGATCCTGCGCCGCCAGGATCGAGGGCAGCGACTGCCAGAACGCGGTAAATGATCGATCGGCCGGCCCGGCAGCGGGCGGGTGCGCGAGCAGCGATGGATCGACTTTGTTGCGGCGGGTGGCGACGGGAACGGTCTTGAGGCGCGAGAAGTCGGCTTCGCGATAGTCCGTCATTGACGCTCCGGAACGACGAAGTCTTTGAGCTTCAACGTCACCTGACCGAACGAGAAGTTCGACTGGATTGCCAGAACCAGGCGCCGCGCATCGTCCGAGAGCCAGATGTGGGTCTCGGATTTCTCCGCGAAAATGCCGCGCCCCTGCGGAATCCTGGGCCGCACGACCAACGCGTGCCATTTCTTTCCCGCGACGCTGACGCGCTCCTTGCCCAATACCTCGACGATGACCGGATTGCGATCGGGACGGAAATAGCGCGCATATTCGTAGCGCTTGCCCACTTCCAGCGGCACGGTGCGAATCCAATACAGAAACGATGCGTCATCCAACGGATCGAGCACCGTCGCGAATGTGGTGTCTCGGCCCTCTTCGCGGTAAAAACCAGAGTCGGGGAAGATGTCGTAGTGCCGCTCGCGGTGTCGATCGCGCTCGTCTTGGATCGATGAAAAGCGGCGCGAGCGAAAGTCGAACCGGCCAACCCACGATTCGATGGTCTGGTCGAGTTTGTACCACAGCGCGCCGCCGGTGATGCGAAATCGGATGTGCACCGTCTCAGCCCGGTGCACGGTGTCGATCCCTACCACTTCCATCATCGCGCTGCCGACGGTGAAGGGGCCCAGCTTGGCCGTATACGAGAGGCGCTCCCCGACCGGAAACGGCACGGCCGGAATCGCGGCCACCACGGGTCGGGGCGGGAGCGGCGGTGCGGCGACAACCGGTGGCGGTGCCGGAAGGCTCGCCTTCACGAGCACTCCAGTGCATACCGAATCCTGCGCGTCAAGCCGGTGAGCGCCGCCGCCCACGAGCGCGAGCAGCACCATCGCGCCCTTGGCGGAGCGAATCAGGTGGCGGGAGCGCCAGGCGGAAATCAGCTGCTGCCACGGCTTGGTGCGCGAAGCCCGCTGTTTCAGGTCGTATCGCGCCGGGCTCGGCACGACTTCGATGCGTCGCGCGTGCGTGCCGAGACGAGCCAGGAGCTCGGCGTTGGCGCTCCAACCGTCTGTGGTGAGCAACGGCGCATGGTCCGTCCGCGTGGCCTGCCGCAGGACAATGAGCCGCAACGCGATGAACCCCGAGACCGAGTCGCTCACGCCACTGCCCACTGGCAGCAGCCGGGGAGCGCAGCGACGCGCCAGGCGCTCGACCCACGAGCTCTGTCCCAGCAGGCGATGCTGCTCGCCGACCACAAGGTCAGCGCCCGACTCGAGACGTTTGACCATCTCTTCCATCGTCTCGGGGGCGTGGGCGAAATCGGCGTGCAGCGTGATGGCACAGTCCCGCTTCGGCCGGTCGGTGCGTTGCAACGCCACCCGCAGCAGCTCTTCGAGACTGGCGGCATAGCCCTTCTGCTGCGCATGCGTGACGATCGTTAGCGGCAACACCCGGGCGTAGGAGCTGAGCACGTCCTTGGTGCCGTCGCTGGAGGCATCGTCACAGGCTACGATCTGGTATTCCCGCTGGAACGCGGTGAATACCTGACGCACCTTCCAGAGCACGAGTCCGACCGTGCTCACCTCGTTGTGCACCGGCACGCAGACGTAAATCATGGCCCTGCAATCTAGACGACGGCGCGATACAGGGCCAAGATACCGGCCGCCATCGCGCGCGCGCTGAATCGTTCGGGAAATGGAATGACGACCGGCTGGGCAAGCACCTGCGCGACTTTGCGCGCGAGCGCCTCCGCGTTCCCCACGGGCACGAGCGCGTCCGGCGGCAGCATTTCGGGGATGCCGCCGGCGGCGGTCGCCACGACCGGTCTGCCGAGCGCGAGCGCGTTGAGAAGGACGCTGCCGAGGCCTTCTTCTTTCGACGACATCACGAACACGTTCGCTTCGACGATCAGCGCATCGATCCGATCGACATAGCCGGCGAGATGCACACGGTCCTGCAGCTTGAAGCGCTCGATCTCGGCAGCGAGCGAATCCCGGAGCCGCCCGTCGCCTGCAATTACCCAATGCAGATCGGGCTGCTCGGCGCGCGCGTACTGCGCCGCCCGGATCAAGGTATGGTGATCCTTGTGCGCCACGAGCGCGGCGGCATTCACGACGAGTGGAGCGCGCGCGGGGATGCCGAGCTGCGCGCGAATGTTCAATGGCGGCGCTGCGGTGCGGCGCACTTCGTCCGGATCAATGCCGTCGTGGACGACGGTGATGGCGTCGGGATCGATGCCGTCCCCGACGAGCACGCGTTTCACGGCGTCGGAGACCGCAATGATGCGATCGGGACGGCGCCAGGCGCCGAAGCGCCGGATGTGAAAGTCGACGCGTCGCGTCGCAACCAGCGCGCGCTCTCCCGCGACCGTCGCCGTGAGATTGAGCGCGTGCGCATCGTGGGCGTGAATGATGTCGGGCTTGAAGGCGGCGATCGTGCGGCGCAGATGCCACCACGCCCGGGGGTCGAGCCCGATCTCCCATGCGGTGCCCTGCACGGTGACGCCTTCGGCGCTCGCGCGGCGGGCCAGCTCGCCATCCAGCCGCGTCGCCAGGATCTGCTCGATGCCCGGATCCTGCCGCAGCTCGCGGCACAACAATCGGACCTGGTTTTGGCCGCCGCGCCATTCGCGGCCCGAGTCCACTTGGAGCACGCGCACGCGAGCCGTCCCCGCTACGCGGGAACCTTCACGACCCCGGCAAGCACGCGCCTCAGCTCATCGAGTTTGAAGGGCTTCTGAAGGAAGGGACGACCCAGCTCTTCGAGGAACTGGAGCGTATCGCCGCGCACCGTGTCCCCGGTGGCAAAGATGATACGATCGGCCACAGCGGGGTGCATCCGTGACAAGGTGTGAAACATCTCGCGACCGCCCAGGCGCGGCATACGCAGGTCGCAGATGATGAGGTCGAACGGCTGCATGAGCGCCCGCTTGAGGGCCTGGCTGCCGTCGCGCGCGAGGACGACCTCGTGACCCCAGCTCTCGAGCGTCGCCTTCATATAGTGGAGGATGTGCGGTTCGTCATCCACCACCAGAACCCGCAGGCGCTCCGACCGTTCCCCGGGCTCAGTGCTTAATGCCGACCCGGCGCCGGACCGCCGGCGCGGCGCGGCGCGAGCGTGCGGGCGCTCGCTCATGGGGAGCTCCACTGTGAATGTCGCGCCCCGGCCGGCCCCGCCCGGATCGACGGCAATGCTGCCGCCGTGCTCTGTCACGATGCCAAGGCAGATCGACAGGCCGAGACCGGTGCCTTCGCCTTCGGATTTGGTGCTGAAGAACGGCTCGAACACGCGTTGCGCCACCGCCTCCGGAATCCCGGGACCGTTGTCCGCGATGCTGACCGCGAGCCCGTCCGGCTGGCAGGTCGCCCGGATGTCGATCCGCCCGCCGGTCTTGCGCGTCGCCGCGACCGCCTGCGCGGCATTGTTGATGATGTTCACGAACACCTGCTTGATCTGATTCGCGTGTACTTCGACTTCGGGCAATCCCGGCTCGGCCTCGAGCGTCAGCTCGATGCGTGAGGCCATCAGCTGATTCTTGAGGAGCTGGTGCGTCGATTCCAGAATCGGCCGGATCGACTGCAGCTGGCGTTCGCCCTCCTGGCGTCGCGCGAACGACAGGAGATTGCGCACAATCGCCGACGCGCGCTCGGCTTCCTGGCGAATCACCGCGAGCGGTTCGGCGAGGCGCGCCGGAACATCGGCGGCCTCGCCCAGCAGATCGCTGAACCCCACGACCGAGGCGAGCGGATTGTTGAGATCGTGCGCGACTCCGGCGATCAGCTGTCCGATCGCGGACATTTTTTCCGACTGGAGCAGCTGCTCCTGGAGGCGATGTTTCTCCGTCTCGTCCTCGAACAGCAAGACGGCGGCGCCCGGCTCACTTGTCGGAATGGCCGTGACCAGAAGGATCTTGTCGCTCGCGCGCAGCTCGAGCGGAGCGACCGGGCCTTCCGACGCCGTCGCGAGCATCCGCGCGATCGGAGCGGCCCAGGCGGGCGGCAAGAGCGAGAGCCACGGCCTGCCGGGCAGGGCCGTCACGGGGAGCTTGATCAGATCTGCAAACACGCGGTTCGCGCGCCGCACCGCTCCCTGTGAGTCGATGTAGCAGATCGCTTGATTGAAGGCGTCGACCGTTTGCTCCCACTCGCGCTTTCCCGCCGACAGTAATTCGACGAGCCGCGCATTCTCGAGCGCGATTGAAGCCTGGGCGACTACCGCACGAGTGAACAGCAGGGCGGACTCATCGAGCGCCTGTGTGCGATCGCCTTCCAGTGTCACCGCCCCGATGGTGCGCCCCACCGCGATGATCGGAACGCCCAGCCAGCTTGCCGGCGCAGGCCCGTCCACGCGCGCGTCCAGCTCGAGCGCCCGTGCCACGACCCGATCGGGAAACACCAGGGGGCCACGCCGCAGCGCGAGCTGCAGCAGCGGCTCATCCGTGGTCGCGGGCCGGGGGCCGTTGTGATACGCGATCGTCAGCCGGTTGGCATCGCTATCGAGCAGCATCACGGACAGACGGGCCGGGGCGAGCTGCTCGGCGAGCGCGCGGGCGACGAGCTCGACGATCGTGGCCGGACGGAAGGCGCCGGCGAGCTCCTGCGACAGGACCGTCAGGCGAGTCAGCACCTCGCCGATCGACGCCGTCACGTCGCCTCGTCCAGGAAGCGCGTCGGGACGCGCGTGGCCGCGTCGACGAGGGCTTCCGCCGACTTGATGAAGCGCACCACGATCGGCAGCGAGCCCTGCAACGACACTTTGCGCTGCATGATTCCGGCGATCGGCCCCAGCTCTTTCTTGATGATCTGCTTCCAGTAGCGGTACTCCGCGGTCAGCACGAATGCCGCGCGCTGCGCCTCGTCCCGCGTCACCACACGCGCTTCACGGCAGGCGCCGCGGTCGAGGTCGAGCCAGATGCCGACATCTTCGGGCACGCCGATCGCCGGGTGCGCGGGGATCACGAGCGCGACGGGACCGTGCGTCCATTCGCCCGAGGCGGAGCGGTACTCGTCGCTGGCGGTGATCGCGAGGCGGTAGGCGTCGACCCAGGCGCGCGACGGGAACGGATGTGCCGTGCTCACGCGACCGCTCGCGCGAATCCGTCGAACAACGCCCGCTCCGTGAGATCCTCGGGGTGCCACTGCACGGCGACCATCCACGCGGCCGCCGGATCCGCGGGCTCCGCGGCTTCGATTACCCCGTCGTCGGCCCAGGCGACAGCGCGAAGATCGGGCGCGAGATCGCGAATCGCTTGATGGTGGCGGCTGTTGACGGTTGCGGCCCGCGCGCCCAGCGTGCGCTCGAGCAACGAGCCCGCTTCGACACGGACACCGTGCGTGCTGGTATCGCTGCTGTGGGAGACCGGACCCGGCCGCTCGCTATCGAGATCCTGATACAACGTGCCTCCGAGCGCGACGTTGAGGATTTGGATTCCCCGGCAAATCGCGAGGATCGGCAGGCGCTGCGCGCGGGCCGCGGCGATCAGCGCCAGCTCCGCGGCGTCCCGGTCGGGATCGACAGCGCCGAGCCGCTCGTGCGGTTGCGCACCGTAGCGCGCCGGAGCGACATCCTCGCCGCCGGTGAGCACGAGCCCGCGCACACCCTGAAGCGCGGCGGCGGCGCGCTCGGGCGCAAGGATCGTGGGAACGGCGAGGGGAACGAGGCCGGCGCGCTCCAAAGCTCGAACGTACGCCGTATTCAGGGTGACGCGCTCGCGGCCTTCCACCATCCGCCGCGGCGCCGTCACGGCAACGGCGGGCGCCGGAGGGGGGGTCACGAACTGGGCGATGTCGTGGGCGCGCCGAACAGTGGGCAGCGGGGATTGCTGACGCTCGACCAGTCGACGCGCACGCCGTACAGATTCAGGGCCGTGCCCCCGCCGATGATCGAGCCGATCCGTGGCTGCTGTTTGGGTTCCGCCGAATCGAGAATGAGCACGCCCATCGCGCGCTGCGACGTATCGTCGACGACCAACAGACCGAACCCCTGGTTGGGGAATCCGGGCCCGCGGTATTGCATCGACAGTTTTCCCTCGGCGTCGGCGCCCACGAGGACGGCCCCGGACCCGTTTTTCTGCTGGAAGACTTGCGCCGGCAGCGAATCTGGCACGCCGCGGGGCGGATCCGTGAGCACGGCGCGCGGATTGCTGAGCTGCTGCGCGATGAGCGACGGCCCGGCGATCATGGCGATGCCACAGGTTGGAGAGCCGCTGGTGTTTCGCCCACAGGCGGCAGCGAACAGCACCAGTACAACGAGCACGCCGCGTCTCATGGCGTGCAATCTAACGCTAATACGACCAAACGGCGGTCAGCGTCGCGGTGCGCACGGGTGCCAGAGTCTGGGGGACCAGGTTGTAGATGTAGTTCAGCGCATTCGCGACGAGGAGGCGCACCTCGAGCGGCCCGCCACGCCATCCCGCGCGCAGGTCGAGGACCTTGACGGGCACACGGCGCGGATCGACGAACGCCTCCAGCTCAATGCGCGCTGGGCGGCTTGAGTAGCGAAAGTCGGCGCCCACGTCAAATGCGGAAATGCTGTAGTCCGCACTTAGGGTCAAGAGATGGCGCGGCCGAAACGCGAGCGGCGCATCGGGTGAGCCGCTCACCCGCCGCGTGGTGGAGAGATACGTGTAGCCGACCGTTGCTGTGAGGCGGTCCGGGATGGGGGCGGCCAGAATACTGGCGTCGAGGCCGGCGATTCGGGCGGTCGCAACGTTCTGCAGCTGGATCTTCGGCGTCGTATTGCCGGTGACGGAATCGACGACGAGCACGAGGGTCGGCTCGATGAGCTGGCGCGCTTCGGTCCAGAACAGCGCGGCGTCGAGCCGCAGCATGCGCAACAGCGGCGCCGTCGTGTGTCCGACTTCGAACGACCACGCCGTCTCGGGATTCAGATTTGGATTCGGAATCACCTCGAACCCGAGCGCGACGGTGTGGACGAACCGTTCCGCCATCGTGGGCGCGCGGAAACCGCGTCCGACAGATCCGCGCAACATGGCACCGCCCGTCCCGATCGGAACACTCGCGCCGATGCGCGGACTCACGACGGCGCTGAGCGAGCCGCCATCCACGGCGAGGAAATCGAGCCGCGCGCCGGCGTGCACGTGAGCCCCGCCCAGTCGCTGTTCGCTCTCACCATATGCGGCGAATTCCGATTGTGAGTGCGCCCCGAAGATGTCGCTCGCGACGTCTGAAAACGTGCCCTCGCCGCCGACCAGGACGGTGCGCGTCGAGTCGGGGTGTGCCTCGATGCGCGCTTCCGCGCCAAAGCGATCCGCCTCGCCGTATTCGCTCGTGCTGCGGCGCAGATCGATGAAATGCGTCCGCAGCCACGAGCCGCGCGCTTGCCAGGCGACGCGCTCGGAGAGCAGCGTGCGTACCTGCGCGGCCACATACCCTTTGCGCGAATCGGTGCGCGCGCCGAGCTCCGTCGTGTCGATCTTGAATGGCTGAAAGGTCTGGCCACGATCGTCGCACTTGGCGCGCGTGCACCAACTCAACGGCACGTCGTAGCGATCCACGGCCCACGCGCCTGAGACGTCGACCCGGGTGCGCGGCGACGCCTGCCAGCGCGTCTTCCCGGCGATCTGCCAATGGTCATCCGCGTCCTGTTCGCGATACCCATCGGAGTGCCGGGCGCCGCCCGCTAGTCTTCCACCGAACGTTGGTGTGCCATAGGACGCCGAGACGTCCGCGCCGCCTGTGAGTCCCGGCCCGCTGCGGAATTGCCAGACCTCGTGCGGAGGGTCGCCGTACCGGCCTCCGGTCAGTCGCACGCGCGCGTGCGGACCGTCCGGCACGTCCTTCGTCGTGAGATTCACCACGCCGCCCAGCGCGGCCGAGCCGTAGAGGGAGGAACCGGCGCCTTTCAGGATGTCGACTCGTTCGATCTGATCGACCGGTACCAGATCCCAGCTGATGCCGCCGCGATCTCCCTGATTCATCGGCACGCCGTCGACCAGCAGCAGGACTCGCGAGTTCAATCCCTGTACGTAGCCGGTCGAGCCGCGGATGTTGATCTGCCCGTTCAGGAATTGGATGCCTGCGGCCTTGTCGACTGCTTCGTCAATCGTGTTGACGGCTCGCTTGTCGATCTCTCGCTCGCTCACTTGCGCCACGCTCGTTGCCGCACGGTCCCCGAATCTCGGCACTTTGGTGCTGACGACGTCGAGCGGCGTGAGCTCGAGTGGGGAGGGCACGAGCGCGAAATCGGCGACCGTGGAGTCGCCCGCCGTAATCGTGACCGCCTTCGCGGTCGGCTGGAATCCGATCGCCGCAACGCGCACCGTAAGGTCGCCCGCGGGCAGCGGGGCCAACCGGTAGCGGCCGTTCGGATCCGTCTGGGTATACAACGTCGTTCCGGGAACGCCGACGACCGCGCTGCGCACCGCAGCGCCGGCAGTGTCGCGCACGGTGCCGCGCAGCATGGCGGCCGGCGTCTTCCGCTGCGCAGCGACGCCGACCGGAAGCAGGAGCAGCAGCACAACCGTTAGGGTCCGCATGTCACGAAATCGGTCGCTGGTCGCAGCTTGTCGAAGTCGATCACGATATCGATGTCGCCGGTCGCCGCGCCGTTCGCGACCGCGACGACGCCTGCCTGGCTGGTGTCCGCGGGATTGCGGTAGTAACCGGCCACGCGCAACAGCGCCGTATCAGCCGCCGTCGCCGTCAAGGTGCCCGCTTTTTTCCAAACGGCGACCACCCATTCGTAGCGGCCGGGCAGCAGCCCGACGCTGTAGGCGACGGCCGAGTCGGTGTACGGCACTGAGCCGGGGAAAAAGGGCTGCCGGTTGGCAATCAAGTCGTTGCACGTGCGCGGGAACGTGACGTAGGCGGCGACGAAGACGTTGTCGGTTTGCGGTGGAATGGCGCCGCGGAAATGCAGCGTGCCGCACACCCCGACCAAGCCGGGCGCACAAATCGGCTCGGGCTCGAGTCCCCCGCCGCAACCGACGAGAGCCACGAGCAGGATGAAGCCGGCCAGCGGCAGGCGCATAGGAGCAATTTGCGCCCCTACGACAGTGCGTCAACTTGACCGCCCATTTGCACGGGAATAACGTTTCGGCATGCCACTGTACGAGTATCACTGCAAGGATTGTCAGGAGCGTTTCGCCCGTACGGAAACGATGCTGAAGCACACCGAGCACCCACACCTGCGGTGCCCGCAGTGCAAGTCGTCCGCCGTCGAGCCCGTTTTCTCTCCGTTCTTCGCCAAGACCGTTCGCAAAAGCTGAGCGAGGGAACGCCGCCTGTTCGAGCGCCTGCGGGAAGCGTTCCGCGCTGCCCTGGATGCCGCCGGCGCAGGCGATCTGCGCCACCTCGCGCGTGAGATGCGCGAAGCGGTGGTCGAGGCGAAAGTCGCAGTCCAGGAAATCCGCGAGGCGGTGATGCGCACCGAGCGCGAGCTCGCGCTCGAGCGGCAACGGTTGGCAGATGCGGAGCGCCGGGGTCGCCTCGCGGGCGAGATCCAGGATGCGGAGACGGTCGCTGTCGCGGAGCGCTTCGCCGGCAAGCACCGCGAGCGGCTCAGCCTGCTCGAGCGCAAGCTCACCAATCAGCGCGAAGAGCTCGCGCTTGCCGAGCGCGAATTGAGCGAAATGCAGGCGCAGCTCAAGCGGGCGGAGCGCGACCGGCCGGCGATGGAGGGCGAGCGCGGCAGCGAGCGTGCCTGGCGCGACGTCCAGGAAGCCGGGGGCGCGCGCCCAGGCATGGATCTGCAGGATGAACTGCTCAAGTCGGAAATGGATCGTGCGGCGCGCGAGGCGGCGGCCGCGCGGCAGCTCGAGGAGTTGAAAAAGAAAATGAGAAAGGAATAACCCGTGGTTCTCGCTTTGCTGGCGTTGCTGCAGCAGCAACCCTCGCAGCGTCCTCCCGCTCCTCCCGATCTTCTCAAGCGCGCCCATACCTACAGCATCGTCGCGTACGATTCCGCCACCGGCGATCTCGGTATCGCCGTGCAGTCGAAGTTCCCGAACGTGGGCGGTCTCGTCCCCTGGGCGAAGGCGGGGGTCGGCGCGGTCGCCACGCAGTCGCTCAGCAACACCGATTACGGGGAGAAGGGACTGGAGTTGCTCGCGCGCGGGGCGACGGCGCCGGAAGCGATGCGGATCATCATGCGCGGCGACACACGACCGTCGCAGCGGCAGGTCGGCATGGTGGATGCCCACGGCAACTCGGCGAGCTGGACGGGGGACTCGACGTTCGATTGGGCAGGGGGAAAGACCGGCGGTCAGGCGGTTGGCCGGTTAGGCGGTAAGGGAGAACTCATCGTCGGGCGTGGGTACGCCGCGCAGGCGAACATCATGGTTTCGGACGCCACCGTTCGGAACATGGCCGAGACGTTCGAGCGCACGCGGGGTTCGCTCGCCGACCGGTTGTTAGCGGCGCTCGTCGCTGGACAAGCTGGAGGTGGCGATCGCCGGGGGATGCAATCGGCCGCGCTCCTCGTCGTGCGCGCCGGCGCCGGTTATCTCGGCTCGACAGATCGCTATATCGATATCCGCGTCTACGACGCCCCGGATCCCATCAAGGAGCTGCAACGGCTCTACGCGCTGCATAAGCTGTATTTCTTCACGACTGACTCGGCCGATCTCCTTCCCATCACGCCGGCGCTGCAAAAAGAGCTCGAAGGGATTTTATTGGTCGAGCCTGCGAATCAGCCGCAGAAATGGTTGGCGGCGCCCCAGCCCTCGCGCAACGACACGTTTCTTACCGCGCTCGCCAATTTCATGTACTGGGAGAACTATGACGTGCGCGTCAGAATGGATGGGAAGATCGATCGAGTCGTCCTAGATGACATTCGCAAGAACAGAAAAGGCGTACGCCGTGCGCAGTGAGCCGTACGCCGGAACACTTACTCTGTGTGCAGACCAGCGCACTGCGCACGGCTCACGGCGCACGCTTGAGGTACTATGGACGTGAAACGCGGCCGGATGGTGTTCCTGGGATACGGAAAGTATTGGCGCTCGGACCGGATTCTCGGCTTGATGCCGATTGAAGAAGGACGCGGGCCCGGCCAACGCACGAATGTCTTCATCGAGGGGCGACCGGAACCGATCGTCGCCTCACGCACCGAGCAGAGCATTCTCGAAGACATGGCCGCGACGGATGAGAGCTTCCGCCTGGAAGCGTTACGCGAAGCGACGCGTGAGCTGCTCGAAGCGTTTCACGAGTTCTCGCCGGTGCTGCGCCGGGCGCTCGACCATGAGCACCATTTTGACCTCGAGAAATGGGAAGAGCGTCTCGGGACGTTGCTCAAGCCCGCCGAATATCCGGACGCTGCACAACAAGACGATTTGTTCGATTCATGACACAGCCATCGGTTTCCACCACCGCCACCGACCGGGGCTTCTTCGGTCACCCGCGCGGGCTTTCCACGCTCTTCTTCACGGAGATGTGGGAGCGGTTCAGCTATTACGGGATGCGGGGATTCCTCATCCTGTACATGACGAAGGCGCTCCTCTTCACGGATCAACACGCCGGGCTGGCCTACGGCAACTACGTCTTCAGTGTGTGGTTTACGCCGATCATCGGCGGATTCATTGCGGATCGCTGGTTAGGACAATACCGCAGCGTCCTGATCGGTGGAATCATCATCGCGCTCGGGCACTTCACACTGGCGTTCCATCCGCTCCCGTTTCTGTACGCCGGTCTGACATTGATCGTGATCGGCACCGGGTTGCTGAAGCCGAACATCAGCGCTCTCGTCGGCTCGCTCTACGAGCGCGGAGATGAACGGCGCGACGCGGGGTTCTCGATCTTCTACATGGGAATCAACCTGGGCGCCTTCTTCGGGCCGCTCATCGCGGGCCGGCTCGCCGAGGGGGTGGACTGGCATCTCGGTTTCGCCTGTGCCGGCGTGGGCATGGTGTTCGGATTGATTCAGTACGTGTTGGGCCGGCATCGGCTGCAGCCGGCCATCGATCGGCTTGACGCGCAGCGCGCGGCGCGTACCGCCGCCACTGCGGCGACGCCCGCCGCGTCCCTGACCGGCGAGGATTGGCGTCGCATCGGCGCCGTGTTCGTGCTGTTCATCTTTGCGTCGCTGTTTTGGGGCGCGTACGAGCAGGCGGGATCCACGCTGAATCTGTTCGCGGATCGCTACGTGAACCTGCAATTCCTCGGCATCAAGCTGTACGCGTCGTGGTTCGTGTCGATTCAAGCGGCGTTCGTAATCCTGCTGTCGCCGCTCTTCGCCTGGCTCTGGATTCGGCTTGGTCCGCGCCAACCCTCCAGTCCGGCGAAGTTCGCGCTGGCGCTCGTGTTTGTCGGACTCGCATTTGTGCTGCTCATTCCGGCGGGGGCGAAGGCGCAGACCGGCGTCAAAGTGTCGCCACTCTGGCTCGTGGGCGCGTACTTCATCCAGGAGCTGGGCGAGTTGTGCTTGAGCCCCGTCGGCCTTTCGGTTGTCACGAAGCTCGCCCCCGTGCGCTTCGTCAGCCTCATGCTGGGCGTTTTCTTCCTCTCCAATGCCGCGGGCAACTGGCTGGCGGGCTGGTCGGCGCGGTTCATCAGCACGGTCCCGCTCGTCACGCTGTTCGGTGTCACAGCCGCGATTACCCTCGGCGCGGGGGTGGTGCTGTTCGTCCTGCTGCGCCCGATTCGCAACTTGATGGGCGGCGTGCGCTGAGTGGGCGCATCCTCGCCCGCGTTCGTCCCGCAACAGACAGACCGGGGATGGTTCGGCCATCCGCGCGGGCTCTCGACGCTGTTCTTCACCGAGATGTGGGAGCGGTTCAGCTTCTACGGTCTCAAGGCGCTGCTGATCCTGTTCATGACGGCGGCGGCGGCACAGGGCGGACTCGGTCTCACCACCGAGAAAGCCGGCTCGATCATCGGCTGGTATGGCTTCGGCGTGTACGCTGCGGCGATTCCGGGCGGGTTGCTCGCCGACCGGGTGTTCGGTCAATACCGCAGTGTGCTGTTGGGCGGAATCATCATCGCGCTCGGTCATTTCAGTATGGCGTTCCCCAGCTCGACCACGTTCTATCTCGGCCTCTGCTTGATCGTGATCGGAACCGGTCTCCTCAAGCCGAATGCCAGTACCATGGTCGGGTCGCTGTACGACAAAGACGATCCGCGGCGCGATGCCGGGTTCTCCCTTTTCTACATGGGGATCAACCTGGGCGCGTTTGTCGCGCCGCTGGTGGTAGGAACGTTGGGGCAGAAAATCGATTGGCACATCGGGTTCGGCTGTGCCGGCATCGGCATGACGATCGGACTGATCCAGTACATCCTGGGGAAGCCGCGCCTGACGCCGGCACTCGCGCGGCTGGGACAAACCGATACGCGCGCCGCTCCGACCTCTGAGCCGTGGTGGCGCTTCACCCGCGATGAATGGGGGCGTGTAGCGGCGATCGCCGTCCTGTTCGTGTTCTCCTCGATCTTCTGGGGCGCGTTCGAGCAAGCGTCGTCGAGCCTCAACCTTTTTGCCGATCGCCTCACGCACAACCGCGCCGCGGGATATGATTTTCCCTCCACCTGGTATCAGTCGTTGAACTCGCTGTTCATGTTCGGCCTGGCGCCGCTGCTGGCGTGGCTGTGGACCCGGCTGGGCGCGCGGCAGCCGTCGAGTCCGGTGAAGTTTGCGCTCGGCCTGATTTTTGTCGGGCTCGGATTTGCGTTGATCGTTCCTGCGGCGAAAATCGCGCAGGCGCACGGCGTTCTTGTCAGCCCCTGGTGGCTCGTCGGCCTGTACTTTTTGCACACGATCGGCGAGCTGTGCCTGAGTCCCGTAGGCCTCTCGATTGTCACGAAGCTCGCCCCGGTGCGCATCGTGGGCGCGATGATGGGACTCTGGTTTCTCTCGATTGCATTCGGCAACAAGCTGGCGGGTTGGGCCGGAGGATTCTTCGATCGGTTTCCGCTGCCGACGCTCTTTGGCGCCGTGGCGCTCACGACATTTGTCTCCGCAGCGATCCTGCTGGCGCTGACGAAGCCGATTCAGCGATTGATGGGCGGCGTGCGGTAAGACTTCCGAGACTTCAAGCTCTAGTCAGATCCTGCTCCTGATTGACCCCGGGCTTGCGCCCGGGGTCAGAAAACCTGCAAGTCCGCGGAATCAAGTCAGGATGTCGCTCGAATTGCGTTTCGATATATCGACGCACGCGGGGTACATCGGTCTTGTGAATCGTCGTCACGTAGTATCCGCGCGCCCACCGAACGGCGCCGGAGACCAGGCGATTAGCACGAGTTGCTGCGACAGACTTCGCCACCCCGTGCGCAAGCCCGGGGTCAAAGAAGACGGGTTGTCACTTGGAATTCAAACCAGAAAACCTCAGCTCGGACCAATAATGTCCAACTGTCCTCACATCGGGTCCTCCGCATAGTGACATGCCGCAAAATGTCCCGGCACGATCTCCCGGAGCGGCGGCGGATCGGTGCGGCAGCGTTCGCTCTTCTTCGGATGCGGGCAGCGCGGGTGGAAGGGGCATCCGGGCGGCGGATGCGCGGGCGAGGGGATGTCGCCCACGAGCACGACGCGCTGCTTCGCGGCGCGCGGATCGGGCTGTGGGACCGCCGAGAGCAGGGCGTGCGTGTACGGGTGACGCGGCTGCGTGTAGATCTGCGCGGCGGGCGCACGCTCCACGATCTTCCCGAGATACATCACCACCACGTCGTCCGCGATGTGCCGCACCACGGCCAAATCGTGAGCGATGAAGAGATAGGTGAGACGCCGGCGCGCCTGAAGATCGGCGAGGAGATTCAGCACCTGTGCCTGGACCGAGACGTCCAGCGCGCTCACCGGCTCGTCGCACACGACGAACTGCGGCTCGACGGATAGCGCCCGCGCGATTCCCACGCGCTGCCGCTGGCCCCCCGAGAGCTCGTGCGGATAGCGGCGCGCGAATTCGGCGTCGAGACCTACCTCCTCGAGCAATGCGCTTACCTCGCCCGCGAGGTGGTGAATCTCGAGCGGCTCGCGGAGCGTCTGGCCGACCGTCATGCGCGGGTTCAGAGAGCTGTAGGGATCCTGAAACACGATCTGCATGCGGCGCCGGAGCGCCCGCAGCTTCGCCGAGTCGAGCGCAAACACGTCGTGACCATCGAACAACACCTTGCCCGCCGTCGGCTCCTGGAGCCGGAGCATGGTCCGCCCGACCGTGGTCTTTCCCGACCCCGATTCTCCCACCAATCCGAGCGTTCGACCGGCCGCGATCGTGAAGGAGACGTCGTCGACGGCGCGCACCGGCGCACGCGGGCGGCCCAGGCCGAACCAGCTGCGCTCGCCAGCATAGTGCTTCACAAGCCCGCGCACCTCGACCAGAGTCATCGCTTCATCTGCCGGCGTTCCGGATTCGTCACGAGCCAGCAACGGGCCGCATGGGTTCCGTCACCGATATCGAGGAGTGGCGGCTCTTCGGCGACGCACTTGTCCCACGCGTATGGGCAGCGGGGATGAAACCGGCAGCCGGGCGGCCATGCGGTGGCCGCGGGAACCTGGCCGGGAATCGCTTGCAGCCGAGAGCGCGGCGCGTCGATGCGCGGCACCGCCGCCAGCAGCCCTTCCGTATACGGATGGGTCGGCTGATCGAACAGCGCTATGGTGGCCGCGGTCTCCACGACCCGTCCGGCGTACATCACGACCACACGGTCGGCGTGGCCGGCGACGATCCCGAGGTCGTGCGTGATGAGCATGACCGCCATGCCCAGCTCCTGCTGCAGCTTGTCGAGCAATTCGAGGATCTGCGCCTGAATCGTCACGTCGAGCGCGGTGGTCGGCTCGTCGGCGATCAGAACTTTGGGGTGGCAGATCAGCGCCATGGCGATCATGACCCGCTGCCGCATGCCGCCGGACAGCTGATGCGGGTAATGATCCACCCGCTCCTCGGGATCAGGAATTCCCACGATCTTGAGCATCTCGATCGCGCGCGCGCGCGCGACGCGGCGCGAGAGCTGCTGGTGGATGATCGCGGCCTCGGCAATCTGATCGCCGACGGTGAAGACGGGGTTCAGCGACGTCATCGGCTCCTGGAAGACCATCGCGATCTGGTTGCCGCGGATGGCGCGGAGCTCAGGCGGCGACAGCGTCAACAGACTTCGTCCCTCGAACTCGATGAGGCTTCCCGGCAGGATGTGACCCGGCGGCTCGGGCACGAGACGCAGAATCGAAAGGGACGTCACCGTCTTGCCGGAGCCGGACTCGCCGACGATGCCAAGCGTCTCGCCGGGATAGAGCTCGAAGGAGACGTCGTCTACCGCCCGCGCAGTGCCTCTTCCGTGCTCGGTGACGAAATAGGTCTTGAGATTGAGCACCCGGAGCAGGGGCGGGGAGCTGGGGGAGCCCGTCACGCGATCTCCTCGCGGGGATCGAGCGCATCGCGCAGCGCATCCGCCACCGCGTTCAGCGACATCACGACGAGCGCGATCGCGAGACCCGGAAACAGCGTCGTCCAGGGCGCGGTGTAAATGCTTTGCTGCCCGTCTGCGATCATGTTGCCCCAACTCGGCGTCGGCGGCTTCACGCCGATGCCCAGAAACGACAATCCGGCCTCGAGCAGCAGGACATTTCCGATGCCAAGCGCGGCCGAGACGATGATGGGAGCAGCGGCATTGGGCAGCACGTGCCGAAAGATGATGCGGCCGGGCGGCGCGCCAAGCGCCCGCGCGGCGGCGACGAAGTCGCGCTCGCGCAGCGACAACACCTCGCCCCGCACCAGCCGGCTGGTGCCGAACCACGAGGTCAAGCCGATGGCGAGGACGAGCGTGACAAAGGGCAGCCGATCCCACAGCGCAATGGCCATCAAGAGAATGAAGATGCGCGGCAGCGCCAGCCCGATATCGACTGTGCGCATGAGCAGGATGTCCACCCAGCGCCGGTAGTATCCAGCGACCGCGCCGGTGATCGATCCCACGGTCACCGCAACCGTGGCACCGAGGGTGCCGATGCCGAGCGAAACGCGCGCGCCATAGACGATGCGGCTCCAGATGTCACGGCTGTAGAGATCGGTGCCGAGGAGGAAGGTCCAGGACGGCGCGTGATTCTTGAGCGCGATGATGTCGATCGGCCGCCGCGGATCGAACGGTGCGATCAGTGGCGCGGCAATCGCAATGATGATGAGAAACGCGAGAATACCGAGTCCCCATCCCGCGGTGGGATGGTGGAAAAACCGGCGCCAGCGCGCGTCGCGCCGACCGGCGGCGTTGATGCGCAGCAGCCGGACCGTTTCCGCCGCGAGTACCAGCGCCGCGAAGAGTGCCAGCCAGGTCGCCAGCGTCACGCCGTCAGGTCCAGGGCATCGCCTCGGATCCGCAGCCGCGGGTCCGCCACGCCCAGCAGAATGTCCGCCAGCAGATTGCCCGCCACGACGAGCGTACTCGCGATCAGCGCCGCGGCTGTGACCAGGGGGTAATCGCGCTGCAAGATCGCTTGCGTCGTCAGGCGCCCCATCCCGGGCCACGCAAAGATCGTTTCGATCAGCACCGCGCCCGTAAGAAGGAAGGGGAACGCAAGACCGAAGCGCGTGATGAAGGACAAGAGCGCGTTGCGCAGCTGGTGCTGCAGCACCACACGCCGTTCGGGGAGCCCCTTGGCGCGCGCCGTGCGGACGTAATCCTGCGTCGCCACCTCGAGCATCGCGGCCCGTTGAAAGCGCGCCGTACCTGCCGCGCCCACGACGCCGAGCGTCAGCGCCGGCAGTGCGAGATGCCAGATGCGATCGACGACGCAGTAGGCGGAATCGACCACCGGACAAAGCACCGGGTCACCGGCTCCCCCGATCGGAAACCAGCCGAGGTACAGCCCGAACACGAGCAGCAGGATGAGCGCCAGCCAGAAGGTCGGAAGGGAGTAGATGAAGAGCGTCACGTTGCCGAGGACCACGTCGGGCAGCCGGTTCACGCGCACCGCCTGATAGATGCCCAGCAACAGCCCGCCGAGAAAGTCGATCACCAGCGCGACGCCGGTGAGCTGGAGCGTGAGCGGCATTGCGTCCGCGAGCGCATCGCGCACGGGACGAAACAGGGAGAAGGAGTATCCAAAGTCGCCGTGTGACAGCTGGACGAGGAAGCGCCCGTACTGGACGTAGAGTGGCTTGTCCAATCCGAACTGCTCGATGAGGCGCCGGCGAACGTCGGGGTCCTGAATCTGATCCGACCCGAGGAACGGCGCCCCGGGGGCCAGGTGAATCACGATGAAGACGATGGTCACGACCGCGAAGACAATGGCGACGGATGCGGCGAGGCGCCGCAGGAGCCACGCCGCCGTCACCTAGCGCTCCACGCGGTCTCGATCGATGAGCCGGTCTGCGGGGATGCGCCAGGTGCGCAGCAATGCGGCCCACGAGTCGGGCCGGATCTGCACATTTTGAATGCGACTGTTGGCGGCGGCCGTGTTTTCGACGGCGAACAGAAAGACGGCCGGGGCGTCTGCATTGAGCGTTTCCAGTGCGGCGCGCCACAGCGGACGCGCGGCATCGCGACTCGGCGCGGCGATGGCCCGATCGACCAGGCGATCGAACTCCGGATTCCAGTAGCGGATGTAGTTCGAGGCGCCAAATCCGGCGCGTGTCCAGCTCTGCTGGACGCCCGAGCTGGGCGAGGGATCGCTGCTGCGCGCGAGGATCACCGCGTCGAACTTGCCGGTGGTCGCGCGCTGCCCCACGACGGCCGACTCGACCTCATCGATGTCCACCTTCACGCCGATGAGACGGAACTGCTCCTGCAACAGCCGCGCATACTGGCGTCGCAACGCGCTCGTGGACGGCACCAGGATATGGAACGCGAGCGGCACTCCGCCGCGATCGCGAACGCCGTCGCCGTCGTGATCGCGCCAGCCGCGCGCGGTCAGCAGCCGTCCCGCCTGCGCGGTGTCGTAGGGCAGCTGGCGCATTTCGGGGTCCCAAAACCACAGCAGGGACGACATCGGACCAGGCGGCACTTTCCCCAGGTCCGCCAGCGTACTGCGCACCAGGCTGGCGCGGTCGACGGCCATGGCGAGCGCGCGCCGCACCTCACGCTCACCGAAGATCGGATGCGGTTTCCCGCTGTCGCCGTTCGCGCGCAGGTTGAAGCCGAGGTATCCGTAGGTGTTGCCCTTATAGGGATACACGGTGACCCCGGCAGCCGCGCGCGCCCGAGTGGTGTTATCGGGTGAGATCAACTGCTCGCGCATGTCGGCTTCGCCGGCGATGACCTGGTTGGTCGCCACCGTGGCGTCCGGCGTGAACCGCCAGATCAGACGGCGGATGAAGGGCCGGCCGAGGAAGAACGTCGAATCTGCCGCCAGCTCGACCGTCTGACCCGCCTGCCAGCGGACGAATCGATACGGCCCATCGCCGACCGGCTGCCGGCCGAACGGCGCCGTGCGCAGCTGATCGCGCGGCAGGCTACGCAACAGGTGCGCCGGCAGAATCCGCATGTGATACACGGCGTCGTACATCATCTCAGAGTAGCGCTCGCGGAAACGGAACACGGCCGTGAGCGAATCCCGTTGGGTGACCGCCGCGATGCGGCGCAGCTGTGCCCGGAACGGAGCCCCGACGGTTGAATCGGTGTACAGCGCGAAGGTGAAGGCCACGTCGTTCGCCGTCACATGCTGGCCGTCCTGCCAGCGGGCGCGCGGGTCGATATGAAAAACCAGCGTCACTGGACCGTCCCACTCCCACCGCTCGGCGAGCAGCGGTTGGAAGTCTTCATCACCCACCGTGTTCTCCGACATCCCCACATCGGCGAGCTTCAAGAAGAGCTGTTCGGAGAGGTCGCGTGTGACGATTTCTTCCGTCACCGGCGGGAGCAACGTCGTGGGTTCGCCGACGGCGGCATCGATGAACGTGCCGCAGTAGGAGCCGGTGCAGCCGCCGCGCGCGCCGCGCTCGCATGCGACGAGAACGGTGATGGAAGTGGCTGCGAGCAGAAGCAGCGAGGGCCGTCGAGAGCGCCGTGACATGGCGTTTAACATTTCACCGCGCGGCTACTGACGCCAGATGGCTCCAGTTTTCCACGATGGCGGCGGCCACTTCGTCGAAACCGACGGCCCTTCCGAGCACAGCCGCCAGCGTCGTGGCTTCATTCCCGGCGAACGGTTGAGCGCCGTCCAGGAGAATCGAGCCATGCTGCAGGAAAGCGCCGCGGCGCCGCACCTGCGCTGATCCCACGAGCTTGCGGCCGTGGACGAGGATCTCGCCGCCGACGGGAGCCGCGAAACAGGCGGCCGGGCGGCGCTGTGACGGCCGGACGGCCGGAGGACCCGCGAGCGCTGCATCGACCCCCAAGGAGCGCAGTGCTTGTACCAACCGCCCGTGAATTTCCCGGTAGGCGCTGCGCAGCGAGCCGAACGTCGCGATCGGCGCTGCCACCGCGTAGGTGACTTCGTGTTCGTGCCAAACGGCTTGGCCGCCGGTCGGCCGGCGCACGAGAGGGACTGCGCTGGAAGCGAGACCTTCTATGGATTGATTGCGACCGACCGATAGGGTGGGTGGATCCCAGCGATACAGCCGCAGGAGACAGGTGCCGTTCCGCTCTGCCTCGTCGAGCAGCGCTTCATCGGCCGCCATGTTCGCGTTACCAGAGCGACCTTCCGGTTCTACTCGAAAGACCCAAGCGGCCGTCACACCGTTGCGTACGCTTCCACCGGCGGGCAGACGCACACGAGGTTGCGATCGCCATATGCCGCATCGATCCGCCCGATCGGGGGCCAGATCTTGTGGTCTCTCGTGGCGGCAGTGGGGAAGCCCGCGCGCTCGCGCGAGTACGGACGATCCCAGTTGTCCGCCAGCAAATCCGCGAGCGGATGGGGCGAGTTTTTCAGCAGGTTGGATTCGCGATCCGCTTCGCCGCTCTCGATCTCACGGATCTCGTCGCGGATCGCGATCAGCGCATCGACAAACCGGTCCAGCTCGCTCTTCGGCTCGCTTTCCGTCGGCTCAACCATCAACGTCCCGGCCACCGGGAACGAGACCGTCGGCGGATGAAAGCCGTAATCGATCAACCGTTTCGCGATATCCTCGACGTCCACGCCCGCCGAGCTCTTGAACGGGCGTGTATCGATGATGCACTCGTGCGCGACGAGGCCGTGCTGACCCGCGTAGAGCAGTCCGTACTGGCCTTCCTCCGTCAGCCGCTTCGCGATGTAGTTCGCGCTCAGGATGGCGACCTTGGTGGCGAGCGTCAGCCCGTCCCGGCCCATCATCGCGATGTAGGCCCACGAAATCGGCAGAATCGAGGGACTGCCCCACGGCGCGGCGGAGACCGTGTTGCCGGCGACGCCGAGGTCGATCACTGGATGGTTCGGCAGGTGCGGCGCGAGGTGGGCCGCGACGCCGATCGGCCCCATGCCGGGACCGCCGCCGCCGTGCGGAATGCAGAAGGTCTTATGGAGATTCAGGTGGCACACGTCGGCGCCGATGTCGCCGGGACGGCACAGCCCCACCTGCGCATTCATGTTGGCGCCGTCCATATAGACCTGCCCGCCGTTGTCGTGCACGATTCGGCAGACGCGCTTGATCGATGCCTCGAACACACCGTGCGTGGACGGATATGTCACCATCAGCGCGCCGAGCGTGTCGCGGTACTGCTTGGCTTTCGTCTCGAGATCGGCGACGTCGATGTTGCCGTGGGTGTCGGTCTTCACCACGACGACGTCCATGCCGGCCATGACGGCGCTCGCTGGGTTGGTGCCGTGCGCCGACTGCGGAATCAGGCAGGTCGTGCGGTGCGCCTCGCCGCGATGCTCCTGGTAGGCGCGGATCACCAGCAGCCCCGCGAACTCCCCCTGCGATCCGGCGTTGGGTTGCAGCGACACTCTCGCGAATCCGGTGATCTCGGCCAGCCACTCCTCGAGCTGCGCGAACAGCTTGGCGTAGCCGGGCGCTTGCTCTCGTGGGGCGAAGGGATGCAGACGATTGAAGCCGGGCCAGGTGATCGGCAGCATCTCGGTCGTGGCGTTGAGCTTCATGGTGCATGAGCCGAGTGGAATCATCGCGGACGTGAGCGATAGATCGCGATCTTCGAGCCGCTTCAGATAGCGCAGCATCTCGGTTTCGGCATGGTGCGTGTTGAACACAGGATGGGTGCAGAACGGCGTGGTGCGCGTCAACGACGGTGGGATGGCCGATTCGGCCGCTCGTATAGGCACGCCATGGCGTGCCCCTATCGAATCGGTGCCCGCCGCAAATGCCGCCGCCACGTCCGCCACGTCCGCGTCCGTCACGGTCTCGTCGAGCGCGATGCCGATCCGGGTCGGCGACAGGGTCCGCAGGTTGATGTACTTCGCGCGCGCGGCGTCGATGATGCGGCGCAGCGCGTCGGGCTGCACTTCCACCGCGAGCGTATCGAAGAACTCGCGGTGCGCGAGCCGATAGCCCTGCTGTTGCAGCGCCGCGGCGAGCGCCACGGTGCGCCCGTGCACGCGTCTCGCGATGCGGCGCAATCCCTCGGGGCCATGATACACGGCATACATAGCCGCGACGACCGCGAGCAGCACCTGCGCGGTGCACACATTGCTCGTCGCCTTTTCGCGGCGGATGTGCTGTTCGCGCGTCTGCAACGCCATGCGCAGCCCGGGCCGCCCGGCCCGGTCTTTCGAGACGCCAATGATCCGCCCCGGGAGGTGGCGCTTGAATTCGTCGCGGGTTGCAAAGAACGCGGCGTGGGGGCCGCCATAGCCGAGCGGGACGCCGAAGCGCTGCGAGTTGCCGACGGCGATGTCGGCCTCCCACTCCCCCGGTGGTGCGAGCAACGTGAGGGCGAGGAGGTCGGTCGCTACGGTCACGAGTGCCTGCGCGGCGTGCGCGGCTTTGCACAGCGCGCTGTAATCGCGGATCGCGCCGTCCGTGGCGGGATACTGGATGAGCGCGCCGATCACATTGCCGCGGGTGAAATCAAAGCCGGCAGGATCCGCGACGACGATCTCGATCCCGCGCGCCGCGGCGCGCGTGCGCACGACGGCAATCGTCTGCGGATGACAGTTGACGTCGACGAGGTAGGTGCGGCGCCCGTCATGCTTCGACACGGCATCGGTGAGATGCATCGCTTCGGCGGCGGCCGTCGCTTCGTCCAGCAACGAGGCGTTCGCGACCTCGAGACCGGTGAGATCGGAGACCATCGTCTGGAAAGCGAGCAGTGCCTCGAGCCGCCCCTGGGCGATTTCAGCCTGGTACGGCGTGTAGGCGGTATACCAGCCGGGATTCTCCAGCACGTTCCGCAGGATGACTGACGGCGTGTCGCAGTCGTAGTAGCCCATCCCGAGATACGAGCGGAAGACCTGATTCTGGTCGGCGAGGAGGCGCAGATCTGCCAGCGCTTCTTCCTCACTGCGGGCGGGCGGGATGCGCAGCGGCTGGCGCAGACGGATGTCGGCGGGGACCACGGCGTCGATGAACGCGTCGAGCGAATCGTACCCGAGCGTCTCGAGCATCGCGGCCTGATCCTCAGGCGACGGTCCGATATGCCGATCCTGAAATAGCTCTTGGTCGATGGCCATCTTACGAAATTGTGTGGGATTCTCCGGGCGACAAGATAACCACGGCAGCCTGCTTTCCTACCTGGCGCTTGAACGCCTCGGGATCCGCTTTAATGAGGTCCCAGGTGTTGTAGTGCATTGGTATAACGCTTTTGGGTTTCACGAACTCGACGGCGCGCGCGGCGTCCTCGACTCCCATCGTAAAGTTGTCGCCGATCGGCACGAGCATTAAGTCGATTCGGCCGGCGAGCAGCTGCATCTCGAGCGTGAGAGCGGTATCCCCGGTATGGTAGACCGTCTTCCCGCCGATCGTCACGACGACGCCCGCCGGATTCGTGGTGTACTTCCCGGTCTTGTCTCCCTCCACTCGGCCGCCGTGGAATGCGGGCACCAGCTTCACCTTTCCGAACGGGAATTCGTGCGCGCCTCCGATATGCATCGCGTGGCTGGTGCCTCCCTGGTCGGCGCAGAACTGCGCCAGCTCGTACGTCGCCACGATCGGCGCGCGATCGCGCTTGGACAGCGCGACGGCATCGCCCAGGTGATCGCCATGGCCGTGGGACAGCAGAATACCATCGAGTCGAGGGAGTTGGTCCGGTCCGATATCGGCGGCGGGATTACCGGTGAGGAAGGGATCGATGATGACCCGTTTGCCGTCCCGCTCTAAAACAAAACAGGCGTGTCCGTGAAACGTCGCTTTCACTCTCCGATATGCTTCGCGTAGGCGTCGGCGCGGAGCAAGCCCTCCAATTCTTTGGGATCTTTGATCTTCAGTTTGATCATCCAACCCTTGCCGTAGGGATCACGATTCACGATCGCCGGGTCCTGTTCGAGGACGGGATTGGCGTCGAGGATCGTTCCCGCGAGCGGCGAGTACAGCTCGGACACCGCCTTGACCGCTTCGATGGTGCCGAACACCCCTTTCTTGGCGAATGACGCCGAGGCTTTCGGCAGCTCCACGAAGACGACGTCGCCAAGCTCCCCTTGCGCGTAATCCGTGATTCCCACTTCGACGACCTGCGGGTCGTCGCTCTCGCGCACCCACTCGTGATCTTCGGTGTAGCGCAGGTCCTTGGGGATGCTGGACATGGGTGCGGAGCCTACAACAGGTCGCTGCGAGGCGCCAGCCCCGCGCCATCCTCTTCGCTCAAGGCAATGCGGTCGTGTCCCCACGGCCGCAAATCGAGTCGCACCGCGACAGGATCAGGGTCCGGGGACAACAGATACAAACGGCACGGACGGACGGCTTCCTCCCACGTTTTGCGAACGGCGTCCGTTATTACTGCCGTCGCGACCAGCGCGTCCGGAGTCGCGGCGCGCAACATCTTGGGAAGCGTTCGGGGTGTGGCATGTTGCACGTCGACTCCGGCGTCGGTGTAGCGCTGCTGGATTGCCTGCAACACCGCAGCGCCGTCCTTGGCGTCCGCCGCGCACAGCCACAGCGCCTGGCGTTGCCCCGGGACGCCATGTTCCAATCCTGCGCGGGCCGCTTGCTGGCGCAATGTGTCAAACACCGCACGGGCGCTCGCCTCGAGCTCGGGAAGCGTTCCGCCATTCTCGATGACGTGTTGGCTTTGCGCGCGTTTGCGCTCTGCGGTCATCTGCGCGGCGATCATGCGATCGGCGTCCTGATTGGAGAGCCCGCGCAACGCCCGCAACCGGGTGCGCCGGACCGCGACGGGCGCGTCCACGAGCACCACCGTGTCGAACTGGGCCGGATCGAGCACCTCGAAGAGCAGCGGGATGTCGTTGACGACGATCGCATCCCCGCGCTCGGCCGCCGCGCCCTGCAGCTCGAGCCGGCGCTGCTGCACAGCAGGGTGCACGATCGCATTGAGGGCGAGGAGCGCAGCGTTGTCACCCATGACTTTGCCGCGCAGCGCCACTCGATCCAGACTGCCGTCCGGTGCCAGGACGTCTGCCCCAAACCGCTTGGCGATTGCGGCGAGCACGGCGGTGCCCGGGGCTTGAGCGTCACGGGCGAGGGCGTCTGCGTCGATAACCGTAGCTCCCCAGCGCCGAAACAGCTCGACGACGCTCGACTTGCCCGCCGCGATATTGCCGGTGAGAGCTACGTTGAGCATGGAGAGCTAAAGAAGTGCCGTCTGATCTTCGTCCGCCTTCGGCACCTTGTGGCAATGCCGGCACCGCGCTTCGTAGCTCTCGCGGCCGCCGACCATAATCGTCGGGCTGTTCCACGGCGCCGGTTTGCTGTTGACCAGCCGTTGATTACGCGTCGCAGAGCCACCGCAGATCACGCAGATCGCCTGGAACTTGTCCACCACCTCCGCGATGCACATCAGCGTCGGCATCGGTCCGAACGGCAGGCCCCGGAAGTCGACATCGGTGCCCGCCAGGATCACCCGTACTCCACGATCGGCGAGGTCGTTGGCGATCTCGATGATCCCGTCGTCGAGGAATTGGGCTTCGTCCACTGCGACGACCTCAGTGTCCTGGCGCAGCCGCCGGGCGATTTCCTGAGCAGAGTCGACAGGCTCGGCTTCGACGGTGATGCCGTCGTGGGACGAGACGGAGAACAGGCCAGCATAGCGGGCATCTAAATGGGACTTAAAGACTTGCACTCGTTTGCGAGCGATCACCGCACGCCGCACTCGACGGATCAGCTCCTCGGATTTGCCGCTGAACATCACGCCAGAGATTACTTCTATCCAACCAGGACGCGTGGCTTGGAACATAGGAGCCTTGAGTTTAAGGGCACCCAGAAAGTCCAGCAAACTTGCGGATTTTCTGGGGATATCCCATAGTTGTGCAGTGTTTATGCGGGTTTTCTCGGTACCCGCACCCTGTGTTCCTGGGCCCTACGTTCCCCCACAAGGAGATCGCAGTGAACAAGGCTGAGCTCACCTCCGCGCTGGCAATGCGCACCAAGATGTCGAAGGCCGACGCCACGCGTACCGTTGAAGCACTCTTCGACGACAAGGGCATCATCGCCTCGGAGTTGAAGAAGGGTTCCAAGGTGCAGATTACCGGCTTCGGCAACTTCGAAGCGCGCAAGCGTGCGGCCCGGATGGGACGCAACCCGAAGACGGGCGGCGTCATTCAGATCAAGGCCTCGATCGCGCCGGCATTTCGCGCGGGCAAGCAGTTGAAGATGGCGGTGAACAACAAGAAGTAATCAGCCATCAGCGATCAGTGCTGATCACGGGCCGTCCCGCTGGGCGGCCCGTTGGTTTTTACCCGCGGTCCACACGCGCGGTCACGCGCCTGCCACGAACCGATACGCCGCTGAGCCGGCGCACGGCTTGCTCCGTGACTGGAGCTGCGATCTCGACGAGTGAAAACGATTCCCGCACGTCGATCTTCCCGATCTGATTCTTCTCCAATCCCGCTTCCTTGATCAGCGCACCGACCAGGTCCTTGGCGCTGGCGCGATCCTTGGTGCCGACGGACACGAATACTCTTGCCCACGCCACTTGCGGTGTCTCAACCGATGGGGTGTGACTGACGGCTGACGGCTGACGGCTGATAGCCAGCAAGGCAGCCGCTACTGACGCAGGATCATGTGCCTCGAACAATGGGCTCAGCACGGCAAGCTCCGCGTCGACGTCGCCCGCGCCGAGGCGCGCCGTAATCTGCGCGCGCAGCGCAGCGCTGCGATCCTGCGCGCGATCTGCCGGCGACGGAAGCGGCAGTGGTGTGAGCTTCGCAATCGAGCCGAGATAGGGAAGCTGCGACGCGAGCGCGAGGACGACTGGTGGCGTCTTCGCACTGAGCGCCCGCATTTCCTCCCGCGTCGGCAGAGCGGCGGCAATCACCACATCGGCATCGTTGGGGATCGTGACATCGCCGCCCCCCCTCCACACGTAGGGGCGCGTCGCGCGCAGCACGTCGAGTGTGTCGCGGACACCGGCGGCGTGGCGTCCGGCCTGTACGACGGCGTAACCCGGCGAAGCTCTCCGGCCAGGCGACGACGATGGTCTCGATGACATCGAGCTTCAATGCGGCGCGCGCGACGAGCGCGGCAAGATCGGCGGCAGAACCAACGAGGAGACCGACGCGCCCTTCCTTTAGAAGGGCGGCACTCCGAGCGAGACCGGTGACGGCGTGCGGTCGTGTTTCGGGAGGGGCCAGCTCGGCCCATTGGCACGCCTGCTCGTGGTCGGCGCAGATGATAACCGTGTTGGCGCCGACAAACTCCCAGACTGCGCTCGCCCGCTCGACAGCGGGGGGCGTCACCAGCACCGAATGCCGACTCCGTTCGACCTTCACGCGCACCTCTATTGTCAATGGGCAAGCTGCGGAATGGATGGTAATTTGCTGGACAATGGTTGGCAACGCGCTGGTCGCCCTTCTTCTTCTAACCTGTTTTCCCGTACCGGTCTTCGCGCAGTCGTCGCCCACCCGTCCACGCGCCCGCGATCTCGGAATCGTCATCGGGGCTTTACCTCCCGGACCCTTGAATGCCATCACGGACGTGGTGGGCGTCCGCGTGGGGCACACGACCATCGCGCGGGGCGACTCGATCAACACCGGAATCACCGCGATCCTGCCGCACGCGGGCAATCTGTTTCGCGACAAGGTCCCGGCTGCGGTCGTGATCGGCAATGCGTTCGGCAAGCTGGCCGGATCGACGCAAGTCAACGAGCTCGGCGAGCTCGAGTCGCCGATCGTCCTCACCTGCACCCTGTGCGTCCCGCGCGCCGCCGACGCGGTGCTCACGTTTCTCCTCGGTCTGCCCGGCAATGAGGACGTGCGCTCGGCAAATCCGCTGGTTGGTGAGACGAATGACGGTTACCTGAACAACATTCGCGCCCGGCCGATCACCGAAGCGGACGTCCTGAGCGCGATTCGCAATGCCGGCGCGGGTGCAGTAGCCGAAGGCGCGGTGGGAGCGGGGCGGGGCACCGTTGCGTTCGGGTGGAAAGGCGGGATTGGCACATCGAGCCGCAAGCTTCCGTCCGAGGCCGGAGGCTGGACGGTCGGAGTCCTGGTGCAGACGAATTTTGGCGGAGACCTGACTATCGCGGGCGCGCCGGTGGGCCGGGAGTTACGGGAAACGAGAACCGGGAAGCGGGACAGTGGTGACGGGTCCATTATCATGGTGGTCGCGACCGACGCGCCGCTCGATCACCTGCGTCTCGAGCGGCTCGGCCGCCGTGCGCTCGCCGGCCTCGCGCGCACCGGAAGCTCGATGAGTAACGGGAGCGGGGACTACGTGATCGCTTTTTCGACGCGCCGTCCTGCGCTGAACGCTCAACCGTCTAACCGACTAACCGACTCCGTCGAGGTCGTCCGCAACGACGCGATGTCCGGATTATTCCAGGCGGCGATCGACGCGACCGAAGAGGCGATCTACAATTCCTTGTTGCGCGCCGAGACGGTGCGGGGCTATCGTGGCGTCGTGCGAGCCCTCCCGATCGATTCGACGGTCATGATTCTGCAGCGCTACGGAGCCATTCACCATGACTGAGGGTCTGTCGGCCAACCTGCAGTACCTCGAGACGTCCGCCACGATCGCGATTTCCGCCGAGGCAAAGCGCCGCAAGGCCGCGGGCGAAGATGTAATCGATCTGGGAGCGGGCGAGCCCGATTTCCCGACGCCGCCGATCCCCGCCGAGGCCGGCATTCGCGCGATCAAGGACGGCAAGACCCACTACCCGGCCAACGACGGCATCCTGGAGTTGCGAGCGGCGGCCGCGACCCACCTCTCGCTCCTCTCGGGCGGCCGGCCGGTCAACGCCGATCACATCGTCGTCTCGAACGGTTCCAAGCAATCGCTGTTCAACGCCTGTTTCACACTGTTCGGACCGGGCGATGTCGTAGCGATTCCGGCGCCGGCGTGGGTGTCCTACCCGCAGATCGTTCATCTCGCGCGCGCGCGGCCGGTGATGATCGCGGGCGACCCGGAGTGGAGCCTCAAGGCGAGCGTGAACGACCTGGAGCGCATGCTCCCGGGCGCGTCGGGCTTGATCGTGTGCTCGCCCTGCAATCCGACGGGCGCCGTGTATACGCACGCGGAAATTCGCGCGATCGCGCAATGGGCCAAAGCAAAGAAAGTCTGGGTGATCGCCGATGAGATCTATCGGCGCATTCACTACGGACCCGGGCCCGCGCCGTCGTTTCTCGATCTTCCCGACGATTTGCTCGAACGCGTGATCGTGATCTACGGCGTCAGCAAGGCGTACGCGATGACGGGGTGGCGCATCGGGCTCGCGCTGGCACCGGCGAAGGTCGCGAAAGCGATGGCGGCCTTGCAGTCGCATACCACTACCGGCGCGAACCACCCCGCGCAATTCGCCGCGGCCACGGCACTGAGCGATGAGCGCGTGGAGCAGGACGTGAACCGCATGGTGAGCGAATTCCGCAAACGGCGCGACCTCGTCGTGGCGCGCTTCCGCCAGGATCTTCCCGGCGTCGAATTCGTGGATCCGCTGGGGGCCTTCTACTTCTTCTTCAGAGTGGACTCGTTCGGGAAAATCACCGGGACCGACTTCTGCACGCGATTGATCACGCAAAGCGGGGTCGCGCTCGTTCCGGGTGCTGCCTTCGGCGACGACCGGTGGGTTCGCTTATCCTATGCGGCGGCGACGGATTCCATCAAGCACGCCTTAGACAGAATCGTGGGGTTTGCGAGAAAACTGGGAGACTAAAGCTTCGCCGGGCGGTGTGAGAGCACTTCGATTCCACTCTCGGTCATGACGAGATCATCCTCGATCCGCACGCCGAACTTGTTGAGCTGGTAGATCCCCGGCTCGTCGGTGAACACCATGCCGGGCTCGATGCGCGTCTCGTTGCCTTCCACCATATAGGGCGGCTCATGGCCGTCCATCCCCATGCCGTGGCCGAGCCGGTGGGTGAAGTAGGGCCCGTATCCGCCGTCGGAGATGACCTTCCGCGCCGCGCGGTCGAGCTCCTGGCATTGCGTGACGAACGGTTTTCCCGTTTCGATCGCGGCCGTCTGCGCATCGTGTACGAGATTGTACACCTTCTTGAACTCCGGCGTCGGTGAATCGCCGAACCAGATCGTGCGCGTGATGTCCGACGTATAGCCTTCGATCCGCGATCCGGCATCGATCAGCACGACAGTCTCGCGGGTCAGCTGCCCCGCTGACGGGCCGCCGTGCGGCAGCGCGCTCGATGGCCCGAACTGCACCAGCCCACCGCCGGGAGAGCCGCGATTGGCCATCTCGCGCGACAACAGCTGCGAGACGTCGCGCTCCGTCATGCCGACCGCGAGCTGCGCGAACGTGGCCGCGATCGACGCCTCGGTCGCGGCAATGGCCCGGCGGATGCAATCGAGCTCTTCCGGGCTCTTGACGATCCGCAGCCGCTCGGTGACCGGCGCCCCATCCACGAGTCGCCAGCCCTCGAGCGCGTCGCTCAGCCGCAGGAAGCTTTGGTACGACGTCGTCGGCTCCACGGCGATGACGCCGTTGCGGCGCGGGGGCTTCATGTCGCGGCCGACCGTCTTCACAAGCTTCCACGGATTCTCTTGCTCTTCCCAACCACGCACGTTCGTGACCGCGCTGTTGCGCTTGATGCGCTCCACCTCGAACGACGGGCAGACAATCGCCGCGGTACCCGTCGCCGGGACCATGAGCAGAATGAGACGCTCACTGCGCCCTGGATTGTAGCCGCTGAGATATTGGAAGTTGGTACTCGGCTCAGCGACGGCGACGTCCAGCTTGCGGGTCTTCATCTCTTCCTGGAGCCGGGTGATGCGGCGGGCGAACACTTCGGGACCGAGCGTGGCCGACTGCGTGCGGCGTGTGGCATGCGGCGTGAACTCGTCTTCGCTACGCCGCACGTCGAACGCCGCACGTCGCACGACCGGCGTTGCGGCAAGCCCTGCTGCAATCCCGACGAACTCGCGCCGTTCCATCGTGCAGCTATATTACCCAGCCTCAGCTTGCGCAGGAAGGCGCGTAACCGCCATGTACTTCGAAGCACGCATCGAGCCGCTCAACGGAAAACTGCCGAAAGTGTCGTACCGCTGGGACCCGGAGACCGACATCCTCACGGTCGCCTGTAAGGGCGTGCCGAAAGGAAACGGGATGAACGGAACAGTGGACCTCGAGGGCGGCGACGGCTCGTTCGTCGTGATCGACGTCGCCGGCGGCGCATTGCGCGGCGTGGACGTCGTCACATGGCCCGAGGATGTACGCACACTCGCCTCGCTCGAGCCGCCCGAAGCGAACAAAGAGGGCCAGGTCACGTTTCCCGACCGCCGCTCGCAGCCGGGCGTGGCAGCGGTGGAGCTGGACACGCCGCTGACAATGGACAAGAACCAATCAGAATCCGTGTTTCATCTGCGCATCGGCCGGCAGCGCGCCGCGACCGTCGTGCGCGTCGCCGATCATCTGCTCGTCGAGCTCGACAAACAGTCCCGCCTTGCCGGATTCTGGCTCCTGGAGGTGCCGCCCTTCCCTAACGTCGAAGCTACGGCGTAGTGGAAGATCGCTTCGAGCGCTACGTCACCCAGCTGTTCGCCGCCGAAGACCCGATTCTCTCCAAGATCCGCGGGCGTCATGCAGCCGCGAATCTGCCGACCATCAGCATCTCACCGGAAGAAGGCAAGCTGCTGCAGGTGTTGCTGCGTGCCATCCAGGCGACCAAGGTGCTCGAGATCGGATCGCTGGGTGGCTACAGCGGCGTGTGGCTGGCGCGTGCGCTCCCCGCAACGGGCAAGCTGACGACGATCGAGAAGGATCCGCGGCATGCCGCCATCGCGCGAGAGGCCTTCGCCGCGGCGGGGTTGTCGGGCCGAGTACAGCTGATCGAGGGCGCGGCCCTCGACGTGCTCCCCACGCTCGCGGCAGGATTCGATGCGGTCTTCATCGACGCTGACAAGGAGCCGTTGCCGCAGTACTTCGAGTGGGGCATGCGGCTGCTGCGGCGCGGCGGCTTGCTGTTGTGCGACAATGCCTTCTTCCATGGCGCGGCGGTGGATGAAAGCGATCGGTCCGGCGCGGCGCTCGGCGTGCGCGAGTTCAACCGTCTCGCCGCGAACGACCCTCGGCTCGTGGCAACGATCGTCCAAGTGCGCGACGGCCTGGTCCTCGGCGTGAAGGTGAGCGAATGAGCTGGCGCCAGGCGCTGATCGCGGCAGGCGCGGTTCCAGCGGCATTCGTGCCCGCCGCGAGCACCGGATACGCCGATCTTGAAAACAGCGATGCGTCCGCCGCGGGCGCAGCGGACATCGTCGAAGGCACGGAGTTACAGGTGTATCCGGTTCCCGAACGCAGCGCCGCCCGAATTCCGGGCGACGTCTCGTTTCTCGACGGGATGCAGCGTTGGAACGTCAGTGTCTACGATGGCGTCGCGCCCATCGTGCAGGCCTACATCGCGGCGGCCGTCCAGCGCCGGGACGCACACGGTATCCCGCGCACGACGCATGAGCGCAGCCGAGACTTCGTCATTGCGCCCGTCGACGCCATGCATCCGGCTCGCCGGGAGGCGCTCGTCGCCAACTGCCCCGATCTGGAGCTCATCCCCGCAGACCGGGTCGGCCAGCCGGCGCAGTTTCTCGAGACGGTCGAGGCCAGCGTCCGTCGCGCCCGCGCGCGGCTCGAGCGCGAGTTGGCCGAAGTGTGCAGCGAGTCGCTGGTCGGCGACGCGTGGCTCGTCGTCGATGGCCTGCTGTCGCTTTCGCCGAAGGTCGCCCGTCATGCCCGAGTGCTCGGCGTCATCAAGAGCCACGGACAGCAGTTCCTCGAGGGGCGAGGTCTGGAGCGGGCGCTGACGCTGCCGGCGGCTCATCGCACCAGCGTGTTTGTCGTGCGCGGCGGTCACACCCGGACCGAAGTGTATTCGTGGTACCTGCGGCTCTGGCCATGGGAGGGCAATGATCTGCTGTACGGTCTGGTGCGCGTGGAAGCGCGCGCCCACGCCGACGTCGTTGCCCGAGCCGCGGAGATCTCCGGCTGGCTGCTCGCCGAGCGCGCGCCGCTCGCGACACCCGACGCACGCTGGGACCGGCTGTTGTATCCTTTACATCATGTGGAGGAGTATTTGAAGAGCCGCGCGCCCCGCAATCTGCGGCTGCAGCGCACGTCCCGCCTTCCCAAGACGGGTTCATGACGACGCCTATCGGTCGAGTCGTGGCGACCGAGCTCAAGCCGGCGACCCCGCATCAATTCCACTTCTGGACGGCAACTGAAACCTCCGTCGGGATCGGGGCGATTGTGAAGGTGGAGATGGCTGGCCGCATTGTATACGGTGTCGTCACTGACGGCTTTGCATACTCCGACCTCGCGAGTCCTCTGCATGACGTCGTCGGCGCAGAAGGAGATCCGGCGCGTGCCACTGAGGCACCGACCGCCCGGCAGGAAATTCGCTATTGGACAGCGGCGGTGTTGCGACAAATCCCCGAAGAGCCATTGCAGCCGGTGCCGCTGGGCCAGGTGTACGTCGCGGACGACGCGGACGTGGCGCAGGCGCTGCGGATGGACACCTTTCTATACTCCGAAACGCCCACCGCGATTCCGATCGGCCTCTACACGTCCGCCGGGCGCGACGCGCCGGTCTACCTCGACGCCGATTTCTTGCTGGGTCCCGAAGCCGCGCACCTCAACATCTCGGGTATGTCGGGTCTCGCTACGAAGACGAGCGCCGTCGAGTTCCTGCTCGCATCGATCTTCGCGCACTTCCCCAAGCATAAAGGGCGCGTTGCCGCGGTCTGCTTCAACGTGAAGGGCCCCGATCTCTGTTTTCTCGATCAGCAAGGCGTTCTCTCGGACGAAGATCGCCGCCGCTACGAACGACTCGCGGTGCCGGCGACGCCGTTCGCGAGAGTTCGCATGTATGCGCCGCTCAAGGCTGACGGCGTGAATCTCAACACGCTGCGCACCCATCCTGATCTCGTGAGCGACGTCGAGCCGCTCACCTGGGGATTGCAGGAAGTCGTCGACTATGCGGAAGTGCTGCTCAACCGCGACGACATCGACGCGAAGGCTGACGCGTTTATTGACTTTCTGAGGGACAGAGTACTGGGGAGGACGTTCGACGACGGATTCGGCGAGACACACCGCGTGCAGACGTTCGCCGATCTCGACCGGCTGTTCCGGTCGATCTTCGATGGATTGGAGATCATGTCGGGTGGGCGCAGCGATACGTGGCGCACGCATCATATCGCCACGATCCGGAAGGTGCGCAATCGGTTATCGAACATTTCCACGCGGTGCAAGGGGCTCGTCACGGACGACGGGCCGTCGAGCGATCTCCCGTGGGGCAAGTTCGAGGACCGCGCCGTCTACGTGATCGACGTCGCGAATGTCGATCCGTTGGGCCAGGATCTCGTCTTCGCGCGGATCGTCTCGATGTTGCGGGAACATCTCGAGCGGCGGGACCTCGGCGTGGATGCCGTCGTCGTGTTCGTCGACGAGCTGAACAAGTACGCACCCGGCGATGGGCCCGAGACCTACGTGAAAAAGATGCTGCTCGACATCTCGGAGCGCGGCCGCTACCTCGGCCTGGTGCTGTTCGGCGCCGAGCAGTTCCGCTCGCAGGTGCACCGGCGCGTGGTGGGCAACGCCGGGACGCAGGTATTTGGCCGCATGGATCTCGACGAGCTCGCGACGCCGGGCTACCAGGTGCTGAGCCCCGCCACCAAGAGCAAGCTGGCGACGTTGCCGATCGGCGAATTGATGGTGCGCCATCCCCATTTCACGCAGCCGATCTTCATCCGTTTTCCCAAGCCGCCGGTGCTGCGGGGGCGCGACGGGGTGGAGCGATTCCCACCCGCGGCGGACGTGCCATTTCAGGACGCGGTGGTACGCCAGTTGGCGCGCCTCGATCGGCGTGTGCGGCCCAATCAGGTCAAAGACCTGATCGCGGACCGCGAAGAGTACGACGTGCGGCGCGCGCTTGCCGCGGTACGGCGCGCCCGCCCGGACGACGTATTTGCCTATTTTCGTAAGGTGTTAGGTAGCCGCATCGCGGCGGATGAACCGGTGCCGCTCGAGCACCAGGTCGTGCCGCCACTCAACCCGATATCGGACGAGCCGTACTGAGAACGCGCACGTGAAGCTTGCCCACCTCGCCGACCTGCATCTGGGCTTCCGCCAGTTCGACCGGCAGACGTCCAGGGGAACGAATCAGCGTGAGGCGGACATCGCAGAAGCCTGCCGGCGGGCCGTGGACGATTTGCTCTTCCACTCGGTCCGGCCCACCAACGCTGCGATTCTGTTTTTCTTCCGCGAGCTGCACCGCCTGCGTTCGGGACTTCCCGCCACGCCGGTGGTCGCGATCGCGGGCGAGCACGATACGCCGCGCTCAACCGAGACCGGCACCATCCTCCGCCTGTACGAAGCGCTCGGCGTCGATCTCGCGATCGAAGAGCCGCGCCGCATCGTGTTTCCCAAGCTCGATTGCGCGGTGCTGGCGGTGCCGCAACAAGCGCTGGCGCAAGCGGAACGACCGGCGCTGCGGCCCGAGCCCGGCGGGCCGACCATCAACATCCTGCTCACGCACGGCGTGTACGGCGGACTCGGCGAGGAGCGCGGCACGATGGAGTACGGCGGGGCGCTGCTCTCGCGCGAGCTGCTCGCGCCGGAGAAGTGGGATTATATCGCGCTCGGCCATTACCACACGGCGCAGTCCGTCGCGACGAATGCGTGGTACTCGGGAAGCCTCGAATATCTCCCACCGAATCCGTGGGGGCAGATGCAGGACGAGGCGGCACTGCGGCGCGGCAAGGGCGCCAAGGGAATGGCGGGCAAGGGATACCTGCTCGTGGAGCTCCCGGGGGCGCGCGTCACCTTGCGCCCGATCGCCCCGGCACGCCGCCACATCGATCTGGCGCCGATTCAAGGCGCCGGGCTGAGTGCCAAAGAGCTCGATGCGCAGATTGCGGAGCGCGTGAGCGCGAGCAAGCCGCCGATCGATGATCAGATCGTCCGCTTGCTCGTGTGGGACGTCGATCGCGCCACGACGCGCGACTTGGATCACGGGGCGATCCGCGGTTACAAAGCGCGCGCGCTGAACTTCCAGCTCGACTTGCGCCGGCCCGACACGCAGCGCGTCAGCGGCCTCGCGCCGGGCGCAGGAACGCGCCGCCAGTCGCTCACCGAGACGCTGCGCGACTTTCTCGGCCGCCGTCCCCTCGACGCCGAGCTGCATCGTGAGACGTTCGTCAAGCTTGGCGTCGAATACCTCGAAGCGGCGGCGCAGGCCGAGGAATGAAGCTCCAGCGCCTCCGGCTCGTGAACTTCCGCCAGCATGCCGATACCGAGATCGTGTTCGGCGACGGCGTCACCGGCATCATC
>WNGC01000040.1_pt1 | contig 59904 bp, 52 predicted proteins | sample 5400051 | NCBI WGS metagenome assembly WNGC01 (sample SAMN13153368, study PRJNA577476) | soil metagenome | isolation source: 20 cm soil or saprolite under grassland replicate 2 | place: USA:California | collected 2016-06-15
CCGAAGCCGGCTATGTCGGCGAAGACGTCGAGAACATCTTGGTGCGGCTGCTCCAGTCGGCCGATTTCAACGTGTCCGAGGCCGAGCGGGGCATCGTCTACATCGACGAAATCGACAAGATCGCCCGCAAGTCCGAGAACCCGAGCATCACCCGCGACGTCTCCGGCGAGGGCGTGCAGCAGGCGCTGCTCAAGATTCTCGAAGGCACGGTCGCCAGCGTGCCGCCGCAGGGCGGCCGCAAGCACCCGCAGCAGGAGTATATCCAGGTCAACACCAAGGACATCCTCTTCATCTGCGGTGGTGCATTCGACGGGCTCGAGAAAATCATCGAGTCCCGCACGGGTCGGCGGCAGATCGGCTTTACGAAGGAAGAGGTCGCCGAAGGCGTCGCCGAGAAGCTGAAGAAGAACCCGTTCGTGGACGTCGAGCCGGACGACCTGCTGCGCTACGGGCTCATACCGGAGCTCGTGGGCCGCCTGCCGGTCACCGTGCCGCTCGACGCGCTCGACGAGGAAGCGCTGGTCCGGATCCTCACCGAGCCGAAGAACGCGCTCGCCAAGCAGTACCAGAAGCTGTTCGACCTCGAGGATGTGCGCCTGACGCTGGAGAAAGACGCGCTCAAGGCGATCGCGGCGAAGGCGATGAAGCGCGGCACCGGCGCGAGGGGATTGCGCGCCATTCTCGAAGAGATGATGACCGAGATCATGTTCGAGCTGCCGAGCCGGGATGACGTGCGCGAGGTGGCGATCACCGCCGAATGCGTCACGTCGGGCCGCGCGCCACTCCTCGTGACCGAGCGCCCACGCCAGAAGAAAGAAGCCTGACGGACCCTCGCTACATCGGCTCATTCCCCCGAGCCGACGCCGTACTCGATCCCCCGCTCCCAGAGGTTGCCTTCATCGGCCGATCGAACGTCGGCAAGTCAACGTTGCTCAATGCGCTTGTAGGACGACGGATCGCCAAGACGTCCGGTACGCCGGGGAAGACGCGCGCGCTGAACGTGTTCTTGATTCCGGGACTAGGGCCTGGGGCCGCGGGCCTAGGGGGTGAAACCGCTGGCCCCAAGCCCCAGGCCCCAGGCCCGTTGTACTTTCTCGACCTCCCCGGGTATGGCTATGCCCGCGCGGGCAAGGCGCAGCGCGCGGCGTTTCGGGGCCTCCTGAAGCATGCCCTGCTGCGCGAGCAATTACGCGGCGTGGTCTGGCTCCTGGACATCAGGCACCCGCCCTCCGTTGACGACCGCGCCATGCAGGACGTACTAGCGGAGGGAGAGATGCACGTGCTCGCCGCACTCACCAAAGGTGATAAGCTTTCTCGAGAGCAGCGGCGCAACCGAGAGGCCGAGCTGCGCGACGAACTCGAGCTACCCGAGGATCAGGTGCTCGTGACGAGCGCGCTGTCTGGCGAGGGTATTGTGGAACTGAGAGAAGCAATTGCCGGATTGATCGAGGCACCCGCATGAGATTCACGTCGGCACGATGGCACGTCAGCACGATGCTGCTGTGTCTTGCAGTCGTGCCGACGTGCAGACTTGCATGCCAGGACACAATTCCCGCCGGCTTCGGCACACTACGCCGCGACGATATCGTCGTCCGCCTGGCGACCGGCGCGATCGAGATTCAAGTCCTCCCGCTCGACGAGCACGTCATCCGCCTGCTCGCTCCCGACACCTATCGCTCGCTGACGCAACTCGTGTCCAGCCGGGCCGCCGCCGCCGACATCGCGGCGGCCGCGCAACGTGGCGGGACGGAGCATGGGATGCTGGTGATGGTCACGTTTCTGGGCATCGTGCCCCAGGCGCGCTTCAACCCTGAGGAGCTCACCATCACGAGTCGCGGGCGACTGTTTCGGCCGATCGGCATCGTCCCGCTGTCACCGACGTGGAGCTCCTACCAGCTGGATGCCCGGCAGCAGGCCGCCGCGATCTATCTGTTCGAGCCCGGCATCAGCGTGCGCGAACAGCTGACCGTGAGCTACCAGGGTCTCGCGAGCGACGCGTGGAGTCGATCGATCCGGCTGCTGGATCAGGAGCGCGCCCGCGTCAAGGCGCGCGCGCAGCTGGAAGCGAAACCCGATTCTGGAGCTCTGTAGTCCACCGCACGGCAGTCGAGTCGGCGCACACCACGCTCACCCCCGGCGGCGCACCCGTTACGGCGCGGTCGCAGCCGAGCGCGAACAGCGCCGCCGCCCACGCGCTCGCCGCCAGCGCGGTGGGCGCGAGCACCGTGACCGAACGCACTGCCGCGGGTGACGCGTTGCGCTCGGCCCGTGTGCGGAGCGAGCCGTTCCGCAGCTCGACCCAGGCGAGCTGGCGCAGCGTGTTGTCCGGATCCGGAATCCCGACGACCCGATGGGTGAGACGACCCGGGCCGCCAATCCACAAGTACTGACCACCGACATCCAGGAGCGCGCTGTCCACTGCGCCCGCGAGCCCCAGCGCCGCGCGATCGAGGGCGTAGCCGGGCACGATGCTGTCGATCACGAGCGTGACGCCGGTGCGCCGCCGAATCTCACCGCGCACCGAGTCGAGCGCGGGGATCGCGCGGTGACGCTGGATCATCGAATCGATGCGATCGACGGAGTCGTGGGCCGCGTCCAGGGCACGGGCGACGCGTTCGCTGTCGGCGCCCCAGGCAGCAGCCGACATCATCGTGCCCAGCTCCGGCCACGCACGCGAAATCCCGGGACGTCCCTCGCCGCGGCACGCCGCGAGCGTGAGACAGAGCACAAGATTGATTCTCAAGATGGATAGTTGAATATAGATGGCCATGAACGCGTTGCGACAACATCCGCTGCTGTTCGCCGCGATCGCCCTCGCGCTGGTGCTGGGGGGCGTGGGCATCGTGTTGTGGCGGCTGTGGCGCCGCCTGATGCGTTCCGAGCACGAACGGCGCCGCGCGGCGGAGGAGTTGAACCGCCGCCTGTCGGAGCTCTTCTCACTGCAGGAGCTGTCGTACGTATTGTCGGACTCCATCGAGCTCGATCGCATCGTCGAGCAGGTGGTGCGGTATGCCGTGCGATTTCTCGACGCACAGGGCGCGCTGCTGGCGATGCTGGGTGAGGGACCCAACGACCCGCTCCGCGTCGCGGCTGCGGAGGGGACGCTCTCGACCCTGCGTGGTCAGACGATTCAGGGTGATGACGCCGGCCTCGTGGCGCGCTCGACGGGCCGAGAGCATCTGGAGCTGATTCGGAACTCCGGCGCCGAGCCCACGGTGATCGTCAAGGGCTTCCAGGCGTCAGCCGCGGCGGCGGTGCCGCTGCGATCTCACGGTACGGTCATCGGCACGCTCATCATCACCGATCCGCGTGAAGGGGTGTTCGTTCCCGAAGACATCCGGCTCCTCTCGACGCTCGCCACCCATGCCGCCGTGGTGATCGCGAACGCCCGTTTCTTTGAGATGGTGCGGCGCGCCAAGGAGCAGTGGGAGACGGCGTTCGACGCCCTGAGCGAGGGGATTGCCGTCGTTGACGACGAAGGCCGCGTGCGACGTTCGAACCGCGCGCTCGCCAGCCTCCTCGGGATGCCGCTGCAGAACGTCATCGGCACGCCGCTCGCCGGCGCGCTGCTCGGCAAATCGAACGCGCTGCAGGAGCTCCTGGCGGCGACGCGCCGCGGCGAACGGCCGGCGCCGCTGGTCGCGCGCTCCGAGCCGCTGCGCCGCGCCGTGCGCGTGAACGTGGCGCGGATTCCGGGCGCGGCGACGGAGCACAGCATCGTCGTCATGGTCGAAGACGTCACCGAGCAACAGGCCCTCGAGACGCAACTCGTCCAGAGCGAAAAGCTCGCGGCCGTCGGCCAGCTCGTCTCCGGTGTCGCGCACGAGCTCAACAACCCCCTGACGTCGATCGCCGGCCTTTCAGAGTTCCTGCTCGAACAGAAAGAGCTGGGGAAAAAGGACCGCGGCCATCTGCAGGTCATTCAGGAGCAGGCGGAGCGGGCCGGCCGCATCGTGCGCAATCTGCTGACATTCGCGCGCAAGGGCTCGGCCGAGCGCGTCCCGGTCGATCTCAACGACGTGATCCGCCGGACGCTCTCGCTCACGGCATACGACTTGAAGCTCAAGGATATCACCGTCGAGCGGGAGTTGAGTGGCGCGTTGCCCGAAGTCTTCGGCGACCGGCACGGGTTGCAGCAGGTGGTGCTCAATCTGATCACGAACGCCGCGCAGGCGGTGGCCGAGAACCCGCGCGAGCGTCCGCGCGAGATCACCGTGTCCACGTGGTTCGACGGACAGGTGCATCTGCGCGTCGCGGACACCGGCCCCGGCATTCCCGACGAGATCACCCAGAGCGTGTTTACGCCGTTCTTCACGACGAAGGAGCCCGGCAAAGGCACGGGGCTCGGTCTGTCGCTCACCTACTCGATCGTCGAGAGTCACGGTGGGCAGATCACGCTCGAGCCTAGGAACGCGCGCGGTGGCGCGGCATTCCGCGTGGACTTGCCGCCCGCACCGGCGGACGCCGTACGACCGGCGCTGACGCCCGCGCACGGCACACCGCTACCCGCGGCGTCGCCGGCGGTGAAGCGCACGATTCTGCTCGTGGACGCGGACCCCGCGGTCCAGCGCACGATCAAGGCGCTGTTCGCGCGCGACGGGCACGACGTCGAGGTCGCGGGCGATCCGCAGCACGCGGTCGATCTCGCGCTGGGCGGCGGCTTCGATCTCGTCATCACCGACGCGCGCGCGATGGCGCCCGGGAAACGGGGAACGCTGCTGGCGGAGGAGTTGGTGTCGCGGATGCCGGCACTGCGGGACCGCATCATTGTCGCCACCGGAGACGTGCGGCCGACAACGGAGGAGACGCTGGCGCGTCTCGGCGTACGTTACGTGCGCAAGCCTTTCAACCTGCGCGATCTTCGCGTCGAAGCCGCGCGCTTGTGGGAAGCCACAGCACTGTCGTAGGATTCCGCGGGCCAACCGTAGATCGCGAGATTCACCGCGCCGCCGGGCGCGAACCGGACGCCTTCACGCAGCAGCAGCGCGCGCTGCAGCACGGCGCTGTGATCGTGACTCGACAAGGAAATGCGGCCGGCCGCGTTGATGACGCGCCACCACGGCACATCGTTGTCTTCGGGAAGTGCCGAGAGCGCCCATCCGACGGTACGTGCCGCGCCCGGGCGCCCGGCGAGCCGCGCGACGATGCCGTACGTCGCCACCCGTCCCTCGGGGATGTGACGGACCACGCGGTAGATCCGATGATAGAAAGGATTCACAAGGGAGCCCTGCTACTAGCTTACGCGGAGGACGTCTTCCAGCAAGCCCGCGTCTCCACCCCCCACTATTGACAAAATGTCGTCCATTGCTCTTCGCTCGCGCGGCCAGGCAAACCGCCCGGCCGCGTCCCGGGCGCGGAGCCACTCGGCGCGATCGTGCTCCGCCGAGAGTTGTACCTTCGCGGCGAGCGGGACGAAGGCGGCGAACACCGGAATCAGCGCCAGCTCGTCGCGCTGGTGCTGATAAAACGCCTCGGTGCGGCTGAGATTGTAGAATTTCTCGGGCACGAGACCCGTTTCCTCGCGCAGCTCCCGCAACGACGCCTGCACCGGCGTCTCGCCGGGCTCGATCGTGCCGTGGACCGTCTCCCAGGATCCCGGATTGCGGCCGCGCGAACCGCGCCGCAGTGCCAGCACCTCGAGACTCGGCCCCGCTCCACGCAAGGCGTACGTGTCCACGAAGGACACTCGCACGGAGGTCAGCGGCGGCGGCCGAGCACGGCTTCGAGACGCGCGGAGAGAGCGCGCGCGCGGAATGGCTTGGTGAGAAAGTCGTCGGCGCCGAGCTCGAAGACGCGCACCTCGTTGTCCTCGTCGCCCTTCGCGGTCAGCACGATGACGGGAATGTTCGCGGTCGCCGGACGCGACCGCAGGTGCGAGAGCACGCCATAGCCGTCGAGACCGGGGAGATTCAGGTCGAGGACGATGATATCGGGCCCGACGCGATCGACTTGATCGAGCGCCTGCACACCGTCACGTGCTTCGGTCACGTCGTAGCCGTCACGCTCGAGCAAATCGCGCATCACCTTGCGCAGGCTGTCCTCATCGTCCACGAGCAGCACTTTCGACGCCGGCTGGCCGTGCGCCCCCGAGCGGTGCGTTTCTCCGGGCGGCGCGGGCTCCTCGAGCAGATCGAAGTGCGTAGAAACGGGAGCGGCGACGCCGGGTTCGGGAAAGGGCGGAACGGCCACCGCACCGGGTGGCGTTGTGAACCGCAGTCCGTCCGTCGCCGCCGACTTGCGCGTCGCTCCGGCGGACCGCTGCTCCGGCCCGCCCGGTGCCGCCTCGTCGGACGGAATGTCGACCACACGCGTCAACTCGTCGAGCGTCGACTCGCCGCGGGTGACGTGCGCCAGCCCGGAGTCCCAGAGCGACTTCATGCCCCCGCGGCGTGCGGCCTCCGCGATCCGGTCCGCCGCCTCGCCCGCGGCGATGCGGCGCTCGAGCTCCGCCGTCATCGTCAGGATCTCGAGAATCGAGAAACGGCCGCGATACCCGGTCATCGCGCAATCGGGGCAGCCGCCCGCCCGGTACAGCGGCGTGCCCTTGGGAATCCAACGCCGCAAACGCTCGGCAGGAGCTTCCATCCAGACTTCTTTGCACGTCGGGCACAGTTTCCGCATCAGCCGTTGCGCGACGACGCCGCGCAACGAGGCCGCGATCTTGTACGCCTCGACGCCGATATCCACGAGACGGGTGACGGCGTTGGCGGCGTCGTTCGTGTGCAACGTCGAGAGCACCAGGTGTCCGGTGAGCGATGCCTGTACGGCGATCTGCGCCGTCTCCTTGTCGCGGATCTCACCGACGAGCACGACGTTGGGGTCCTGGCGCAGGATCGACCGCAACGCCGCCGCGAACGTGAGTCCCGCCTTCTCCTGCACCTGGACCTGCACGATGCCTTGCATCCGGTATTCGACCGGGTCTTCGACGGTTACGATGTTGACGCCTTCACTCTTGATCTGGTTGATGCAGGAGTAGAGGGTCGTCGTCTTTCCCGAACCGGTGGGGCCGGTGACGAGGAGGATCCCCTCGTGGTTCTCGAGCAGCCGCTTGATCGCCTCGGCTTCACCCGGATTGAGGCCGAGCGACTCGAGCGATTTGACGGTGGCCCGCGAGTCGAGAATCCGGATCACGACCTTCTCGCCGAGCTGCGCGGGCAGCGTCGAGACGCGCAGATCGATCGGCTGGCCGTTCACCGCCACGCGCGCGCGGCCGTCCTGCGGCCGCAGGCGATCCGCGATATCGAGTGAGGACATGATCTTGATGCGGGAGATCAGAGGCAGGCCGGCCTGGCGCGGGATCTTCATGACCTGGCGCAGCACGCCGTCGATGCGATACCGCACCGCCACCCCGCCCTCTTCTGGCTCGACGTGGATATCGCTCGCGCGCGAGAGGATCCCTTCCGAGATGATCATGTCCACGAGCCGCACGACCGGTTTTTGACTGGCGTCCGCCTCGGAGACGTTGAGCTCCTCCGGGCGTGGCGCATCGGGGAGCGTGGTCAAGATTGCGGCGTCGCCCATGCCCTCCAGCAGCTTGTCGAGCGCCCTCTCGGGCTTGTAGATCTCGTCGAGCTTCTCGCTGATCTTCGACGGCGCGAGCAGAAACAGCCGGATCTCGCGCGCGGTCGCGAAGGCGAGCGCCTTTTCCGCATCGAGATCGAAGGGGTTGGCGGTGCCGAGCTCGAGGTAGGAGTCGGTCAGGCGCAGCGGGAGCACGCGATAGCGACGCGCGAGCTGCTCGGGGACCCCGTCACGCGCCGTGAGGTCGATTTTTGAAGGATCCGCGACCTTTAGGCGGAAGCGGTGGGACACTTTATCGATGATCTGCGCGTCCGTGGCGATCTTCTCGGCGACGAGGCATTCCCACAGGGTCTTGCCGGACTCCGACTTGCCCCGCAGCTCTTGCAGGAGCGCGGGGGTCAGGCCCTCGAGAGACTGGGCCAACCACTCGTCTGGGAATGCGGTGACCGGCATGCGGGTGTCTCCAAGCTAGTTCCGACGGCGCCTGAGTCCAGTATTCCGTGTCACAGGATGTCCCAAAAATCGCGCGTTATGTCAAAGGCGACGTGCATCTGGCGACTCTGTACGCCGTAGCCTGCCTCCAGCCGGAACAGACCCAGCCACTCCGCACCGACACCCACGGTCACCCGGGTTCCGGCCGTTGCGCGCCACGGCGTGATTGGCAGGGGCTTGCCGGTCCAGCCGAACGCGGTGTATGGCGCCAGCGTGAGCGAGCCTGGTGTGCGCGCCGGACCTGCGCGCAGCCCGACAAATGGGACCGGTGTGCGCCACTCGACGTGCAACAACGCGACACGACGACCGCCCCACTCGCGGAACGGATCGCCCAGCAGCGTCCCCCGGCCGCCCAAAACGAACGCTCGATGCGGCGGCAGCTCGCGGCTCGCGAGGCCGACTTGCGCGCGCGTCAGCAACCGCGTCTGTCCCGATCCAAGGGGCACGAGCCAGTGCGCTGTGCCGCTCACCCGTGCGTACTGCTCTCCGACTTCCACCGACGCTTCTCCCGCGACATCGCGCCGTACCGCGAATCCTTCACTCCGACGCCGGATCGTGAGTGAAGCGGTTGAGTAATCACCGCCCTCCACGGCGGGATTGGGACGATACCGTCCTGTGGCGGGACTGGATCGTACGCTGAGCGACGCGATGCGCTCACGCGATACGCTGAAACGCCACTCGCCGCGCGTGCCGATACCGACGCGGACACCCAACCGGACCCCGGTGGCACGGTAGTAGTCGCCATAGTCGTCACCGAACTCTTGCGCGCCGATCGAATTGAGCAGCGGTGCGATCACTGGCGCGTCCGCGATGTCCCGCACCTGTCGATATGCGGCCAGTTCGAGCCCATCGGTGGAGGTGAGCGCAACGATGCCCTTGCCTGCGCGGTCGGCAAATCCGTAGTTGCCGAGCCCCCGCAGCTCGAAGCCGTCGTTGGGCGTGCGCAACACGAACCCGGCGCCGACGGTGAGTCCTTCCACCCGATTGACGTGCACCAGCTCGCTCAGCGCTCGGGCGCCTAAGCGCCGGCGTTTGAGCCCGGTGAGCGCGCGCCGTCCCGCAATGCGGCTGACCTCGGCGCGCACCTGCTGCAGATCGTTCTCGCGGACCGGCTCGGCGACATTTTGGATGGCGTCACTGAGTGGCCCGCGCCAGGGAAAGGAATCGCGCTGCACCTTGGGAAGCGCCGTGATCTCGTCCCCCCGGAACCAGCCCTCCGCGAGCCCGAGGTTGAACAGGTACCCGTCGATTTCCCAGCGGCCGCGGATGATGCCGCGGGCCGGAATGTCGAGCCAGGTCGCGCGCCGCCGGATCTCGATTTCCTGACGATAGGGCAGCCAGAATCGGCCTTGCCACAAGGCATTGTCCAGTACGATGCTGACGTCCTCGAGCTGCGGGTCGAGGTAGGCTTTCGGCGTGAAGTTGAACGCCATGCGCACGAGGTCGGCCGATGCCACATCGACGAACAGCATGCCGACGATGGCCGGCTGGTCGAAGTGCTTCGGTCGCACGCGGAGCGCGACGACGCGCACTGCGCGCTCGGCGAGGACGATCGCTGTCGTGTCACCCAGCGCGAAGTCGTACAGCTCCGTCCCACCGGGGGCCAGCGGGTGCGGGACGTCGCGCACCTCGTCGCCTTCGCCGAGCCGGATCGCGCGCCCGAAATTGTTCTGGACGATCCCCAGGTGATCGCGGTGGTAGTTGATATCGGTCGGCACCTCGGTGCGATCGCGCCAACCGATGATACGCTGCTTGCTGAGCCCGGGCGCCTTCCAGTACACTTCCAGCTCCAGCTGGTCCGCTTTTATCAGCCGTGGCGGTTCGGTGAGCCCTTCGCCGAACTGCCCGAGGAAGAAGAGAAATCCGTGAGCTTGGGCCTTGTAGTCGCGCAGCGCGGTATCCACGGCGGCCTGCGCGCGCCGGTCGATCGCGCGCCGCGCCAGCGCCAGGGCGGAATCGCCGTTCCAGTCCTGGGCGGATCCCGTGGCCGGCAGCAGCAGCAGCAGTGCAGCACTCCCCCCCCCCCACCAGCGCATCGCGGCGAAATCTAGACCATGGACCCACGCGACGCATTCCTCGAGCGCGCCAAACAGGCGGGGGGAGGCATCGTACCGGTGATGCGCGAGGTGGTCACGGACGCCGACACGCCGGTAGCGGCCTTCGCGAAGATCGCGCGGCCGCCGTTCGCGTTCCTGCTCGAATCACTGGTCGGCGGCGAACGCTGGGCCCGGTACACATTCCTCGGCACCGAACCGCGCGAAGCGTGGCGCTATCGCGGTCAACAGGTCGAGCGTTGGACGCAGGGCGGAGGCTGGGAGCAGGCCGGGCAGACCACGGATCCCATCGCGCACCTCGCGGACCGGATGCGCGCGCTGCCGACGATTGCGGTCCCCGGCTTGCCGCGCTTCATGGGCGGCGCCGTGGGATACCTGGGCTACGATCTGGTGCGCAGCATCGAACGGCTGCCTCCGCCCCCCCCCGACGCCCAGGCCGACACGCTCGGCGTGCCCGACGCGGTCGTGATGCTCGCGGATTCGCTGGTGATTCTCGACAACGTGTTCGGTCGGGCGATCGTGGTGGCCAACGTCGAGGTGCCGGCCAAGGCGTCCGCGGCGCAGCGCTTGCGCCTCTACGACGCCGCACAGGAGCGCATCGACGCGTTGATCGGACGGCTGGGGTCGTCGCACCAACTGACCCCGCTCTCGCTGGATGGCGACGTGCGCGTGCGCGCCGAGTCCAGGTATTCACGCGGTGATTTCGAGCGCGATGTTGCAAAGATCCGCGACTACATCGCCGCCGGCGACGTGTTCCAGGCCGTGCTGTCCCGCCGGCAGGTCGTGTCGGGTGCGGTCGATCCGCTGCGGTTGTACCGCTATCTGCGCGCGTTGAATCCCGCGCCGTATTTGTTCTACCTCGCGCTGGACGACGTCACATTCGTGGGGAGCTCGCCGGAGGTCCTCGTCCGGGTCGAGGGAAACGAAGTCACGGTGCGGCCGATCGCGGGCACGCGGCCGCGCGGCGCGACGCCGGCGGAGGACGACGCGTTGACGGCGTCGCTCTTGGCGGACGCGAAAGAGCTCGCCGAGCACCGCATGCTCGTGGATCTGGGACGCAACGACGTCGGGCGCGTGGCGCAGTACGGCACGGTGCGGGTCACCGAGTCGTTGCAGATCGAGCGCTACTCACACGTCCAACATCTCGTGAGCGAAGTGCGCGGTCAGCTCAAGGATGGGTACGACGCGCTCGATGTCTTGCGCGCCTGCTTCCCCGCGGGGACGGTCAGTGGCGCGCCGAAGGTGCGCGCGATGGAAATCATCGACGAGCTGGAGCCGGAGCGGCGTGGGCCATATGCCGGCGCCGTCGGCTACGTCGGGTGGGGCGCGACCACCATGGATACCTGCATCGCGATTCGGTCCGCGGTCGTGCTGCGCGATCGCGTCGTCGTGCAGGCGGGCGCCGGCATCGTCGCCGACTCGGAGCCGGCGCGTGAATTCGCGGAAACTGAAGCGAAGGCTCTCGCGGTGCTGCGAGCGCTCGCGCTCGCCAAAGCGGGCGATTAGTTTCGGGCTGTGTTCAAGCTGCTGAGCACTTCCGGCGAGCAATCGATCGATCTTCAGCTCGGGCGCAAACTCGTGGTGGGACGCGCCGTCACGAGCGACGTGCCGATCTACGATCCCACGATCTCCCGCCGCCACGCTGAAATCGTGATGACTGAAAACGGCGTGCGCGTCACCGATCTCGGCTCCTCCAACGGGACATTCCTGAACGGCGCCAAGATCACCGAGGCCGACGCGGGGGCCAACGACGTCGTGACGTTCGGAAAGGTCGCCTTCCGGGTGAAGGAAGTGACGGCGCCCTTGCCGCGACCCCAGGTCGTGCCGCCCCCGGCCGACTTCAAACCGTCGACCAAGGGCGGGGCGGGCGGGGGCACGATCGTCCGCCAGCTGCCGGTGAGCGTCTCGGGCGGCGTGCCCGCGATCGTGATCGACCAGCCGCAAGGCGCGTCGCACCTCAAGGTCAAGGCCGACAACCTGGAAGAGCGGCGCGAGAAGAAGCTGTCGCTGCTGCTCGAGGTCTCCAAAGAGCTGTCGAAGCAGCAGGAGCTCGATCGCCTGCTCGACAAAGTCGTGGACTTCACGTTCCAGATCATGAACGTGGACCGCGTGTCGATTCTGCTGCTCGACGGCAAGTCGAACGAACTGGTGCCGCGGATTTCCAAGAGTCGCACCGGGGATGCCAGCGCCGCCAAACACGTGCCGCAGTCGATCGCCCGCAAAGCGGTCGAAGAGCGGGTCGCGATTCTCTCGGACAACGCCGCGGCCGACGAGCGCTTCAAAGGCAAATCGATCCTCATCCAAAGCGTCCGCAGCGCGATGTGCACCCCGCTCATGGGCTCGGACTCCAAAGTCCTCGGCATCCTGTACGTCGACAATCTCACCGCGACGCACTCGTTTGCCGACGAGGACCTCGAGTTCTTGATCGCATTCGGCGGTCTCACGGCCGTCGCGATCGAGAACTCGCAGCTGTCCGACCGGCTGCGCCGCGAAGCGGTCGTGGTCTCGAACTTCCAGCGTTATTTCGCGCCCAACCTCGCATCGCAGATCGCACAACAGGAGGGCGAGGTCGCGCTGGGAGGCACGAAGCGGCCCGTCGTCGTGTTCTTCTCGGACATTCGCGGCTTCACACCGATGTCGGAGACGATGAACCCGGATGAAATCGCCGGGTTGCTCACGGATTACTTCACGGAGATGGTGGACATCGTCTTCGAGCACCAGGGCACGCTCGACAAGTTCATGGGCGATGCGATCATGGCGTTGTGGGGCGCGCCGATCGCCCACGAGGACGACGCCGACCGCGCCATGCAATGTGCCCTTGACCAGCTCGACACACTGGAGAAGATGAATGCGAAGTGGAAGGAGGCAGGCCGCCAACCACTCGCGGTCGGCATCGGCATCAACTTCGGGGAAGTCTTTGCCGGCAACATCGGCTCCAACCGACGGCTCGAGTATACGGTGATCGGTGACGCCGTGAACACCGCCAGTCGACTCTGCTCATCCGCGGGCGGCAACGAGATTCTGATTTCCGAGCCGTTCTACAAGGCGCTCAAGACGCCCCCCAACGTCGAGGCGCTCGAGCCGATTCAGGTGAAGGGAAAGACGAAAAAGGTGCCGGTCTACCGCGTAAAGCGGTAAGGTCTCCCGAACTTCGCCAGCAGGTCCAGCGCCAGCCGCAGCGGCAGTCCCATCACGCCAAAGAAATCGCCTTCCACACGCTCGATCAGCGGGGCGCCGAGTCCCTGAATCGCGTAGGCGCCGGCTTTGTCGAGCGGTTCGCCGGTCGCCACGTAGGCCTCGAGAGTTTGCCGCTCGATCGACCGGAACGTGACGCGCGAGACGTCGAGCGCCTGCTCCAGCCTGCCGTTCTCGGCGACGGCGACCGCGGTGAGGACCTCGTGGGTCTGCCCCTGCAACTGCTGCAGCATCTCGACCGCGTTGGCGGGCGACGTCGGCTTTTCGAATATCGTGCCGTGTAAGACCACCGTCGTGTCCGCCGCCAGGATCACGTCCCCGGGCGCGCGCGCGACGACCGCCTGGGCCTTCGCGCGCGATAGCCGCGTCACGTAGGCGTCGGGCTTCTCCCCGGGCAGGACATGCTCGTCCACATCGGGCGGGATGACGCGGAAGGGGATGCGGAGCATTTCGAGGAGCTGCTTCCGGCGCGGCGAGCCGGAGGCGAGGACGATCGGTTTCACGCGGGAAAAGATACCTCGGGGTATGTTTGGGCGTGCTCTGGGAGGCGTTGTTCACGCTCCAGGCGGCCACCGCTGGCCCGCCGGCGACGGACATCTATCTGGGTCCGCTGCGCGTGCAGGACGGCCGCGTCGTCGTCGGCGCGCCGGTCAACGTCACCGCCCGACCCGGATACGACAACCAGCCGTTTTTCCTGCCCGATGGCCGTGCTTTTCTCTATACATCGATCCGTGCGGACAGCCAGGCAGATATCTATCGCTACGACATCGGCGCAAGGACGAGCACCCGGCTGACCGCGACGCGTGAGAGCGAGTACTCGCCGACCCCGCTGCCGGACGGCAGGGGCTTTTCGGTGGTGCGCGTCGAAGCCGATTCGACGCAGCGGCTGTGGGCGTTCGACTTCGACGGCTCGCGACCGCGCCTCGTACTCGACTCGATCAAGCCGGTCGGCTATCACGCGTGGGCCGACGACCACACGCTCGTCCTCTACGTCCTCGGCACGCCGCCGACCCTGCAGATCGCGGACACCCGCGCGCCCAGCACACGAGGCGCGGTCGTCGCGCAGAACATCGGCCGGCCGCTGCAGCGCGTACCTGGGTCGTCGGCGATCGCGTTCCTGCAGCGCGATTCACTCGCGGGGAATTGGATCAAAGAAGTGAACCTGCAAACGAAAACCGTGACCCCGCTCGTCCGCGCGTTGGAAGGCGCGGAGTTTTTCGCCTGGACAGGCGGCATCGCGCTCGCGGCGCGGGGCACGAAGCTATTTCAGTGGAACCCGCGGCGCGGCCAGGATTGGGAAGAAGTGGCAGATTTCGCCATCGCCGGACTCACCAACGTGACGCGCCTCGCGGTGAGCCCCAAGGGCGACCGCCTCGCGATCGTGGCGGTGCCGCGCTAACCGGAGCCACCTGCTCGTCCACACCAGGCGGGATCACCCGAACCGTGCGGGCCAGCACGACTGGGCGATGGGAAGAGGGCGAGAGCATGGCACAAAAGTAAGGGATCGCCTTCTTGACACTGCGCCGACCCCCGCGTAACTCCACACTGCAACTCCCCAGACGCACCTCCAGTCGCTCTGACGCAGGAGCATCCCATGAAACAGCATCTCGCTTGCAGCACGCTCGCGGTCGCGCTGGTTCTGGCGGCGTGTGAGCCGACGACTACGGCGCCGCCGCTCCGGCCCTCGTTCGACGTGGGCGGCGGGCAGGGCCTGAACCTGCATCCCGGCGCCTTCGGAGAGAGTTCTCTCGGCGTGTGGAGGTCGCACGAGGGCCTGCCGGATGCCAAGGGAAACGCCGATTTCGCGCTCTACCTGCAAAAGTTGACAGCAACATCGACCAATGCCGCCGGGTTCGCCGGTATCACGGGCGTAGAAGGCCTACTGATGTCGGAGCTCGACCTCTCGTGGTTGCGCCGCAGCACCGACGGCTGGTGCGGTGCGGGCGCGCCGCGCTGGAACGTGGGCGTCGATGGATCGAGCGGACATCATTACACGATCTTTCTCGGTTGCGCCCACGCTGACCGCTCCGGTACGGCCCCAGACGGCTGGACGAGCGATGCCTTCTCACCATCGGTGATCGCGGGGCAGCTCACCAGCCTGCTGGGGTTCAGCGCAGCGGACTCGGCCGACATCGTGGCTGGAACCGTCACCAGCCTAGCGATAGTCTTCGACGAGGGAACGGACGTAGGCCCGGGGTTCGTATTCCTGGACAACATCACCGTGAACGCGAAGACGTGGAGGTCCCCAAACGACAACGGCACGTGAGCCGAGTCCCCTAGCGAAACGTGCGGAGGCGGCCCGCACTGTGCGGGCCGCCTTGTTTCATTTCTCGAGAATGAGCGTCACCGGTCCGTCGTTCACCAGCTCGACGTCCATCATCGCGCCGAACTCCCCGGTCTCGACCGGGATCTTGCCGGCGGATTTCTCCTTGAGCAGCGCGACGAATTTCTCATACAGAGGAACGGCGAGATTCGGCGGAGCGGCATCGATGAAGCTGGGGCGGCGCCCCTTGCTGGCATCGCCGTAGAGCGTGAACTGCGAGACGACCAGGACGCCGCCGCCGACGTCGGCGAGATCGTGGTTCATCTTGCCCTCCGCGTCACCGAATACTCGCAGGCCGAGGATCTTCTCGGCCATCCAGGACAGCTGGGCATCCGTATCAGTCGGAGCAAAACCGGCGAGCACGAGAAAGCCTTGGCTGATCCGACCAACCGTCCGGTCGCCAACCCGAACTGCGGCCCGACTAACACGCTGCAAAACGACTCTCATGGATACACGTTACACGTCGGCACGTCGGCACGAAACGCCCGCGTGGCGACGTGCAGTCGTGCCGACGTGTGACTGCTATTCGACGGTTACGGACTTCGCGAGATTACGCGGCTGATCGACGTTGCAACCGCGACGAACCGCGACGTAATACGCCAGCAGCTGCAGCGGCACGACACTCAAGACCGGCGTGAGCAGGTCGAGCGTCTCCGGGATCTCGATGCGGTAGTCCGCCAGCTTGTCTAGCGCCGTGTCACCCTCGGTCACAATCGCGATCACCCGCCCACCGCGCGCCTTCACTTCCTCAATGTTGCTGAGGACCTTCTGATGCACGCCGTCTTTCGGCGCGATGAATACGACCGGCATCAGATCATCGATGAGCGCGATCGGGCCGTGCTTCATCTCGGCCGCCGGATAGCCTTCGGCGTGGATGTAGGAGATTTCCTTGAGCTTCAGCGCGCCTTCGAGCGCGACCGGGAAATTGTAGCCGCGGCCCAAATACAGCACGTTCTGCGCGCGAATCAGACGATCGGCCAGCTGCTCGATTTCCGGCGCTTTCGCCAGCACGCGCGTGACGAGCTCGGGGAGCTTCGCGAGCGCCCGCACGACCTCCCGCCCCTGCAGGATCGAGAGCGCGCGCAGCCGGCCCATTCTCAGCGTGAGCAGCGCCAGCGCCACGATCTGACTCGTGAACGCCTTAGTGCTCGCCACGCCGATCTCCGGGCCGGCGTGCAGATAGATGCCGCCGTCCACTTCGCGGGCGATCGTGCTGCCCACCACGTTGACCAGTCCCAGCGTGCGGGCACCGCGCCGCTTGGCCTCGCGTAACGCGGCCAGCGTATCGGCCGTCTCGCCGGACTGCGAGATGCCGATCACGAGCGTGCGCTCGTCGACGATCGGATTGCGGTAGCGGAACTCCGAGGCGTACTCGACCTCCGTGGGGATGCGGGCCAGCTCCTCCATCATGTATTCCCCGATCAATCCCGAATGCCAGGACGTCCCGCACGCCGTGATGACGATGCGCTGCACCTTCAGCAGCTCTTCATTACTGATGTTCAGGCCGCCGAAGCGGGCCGTCCCGTCCTCCTCGAGCAGCCGGCCACGGAGCGTGTTTTGCACGCTCTCCGACTGCTCCATGATCTCCTTGAGCATGAAATGGGCGTGGCCGCCGCGTTCGATCGTCGCGAGATCCCAGTCCACCTGCGTGACCACCTTCTCCTTCTCGACCGTGGCGAGGTCCATGATCCGGTAATCCGTCGGCTTGACCTCCGCGATCTCGCCGTCGTCCATGTACACCACCGACCGCGTATGCGCGAGCACGGCTGAGGCGTCGGATGCGACGAAGTTCTCGCTGTTGCCGATCGCGACGAGCAACGGCGAGCCGTGCCGGGCCGCGACGATCGTATCGGGCTCGCGGCTAGAGATCACGGCGATGCCGTAGGTGCCTTCCACCTGCCGCAACGCTTCGGCGGTGGCATCCACCAGCGACGCACCCTTGGTGTGGGTCTCTTCGATGAGATGCGAGAGGACTTCGGTGTCCGTCTGCGACCGGAACACGTGCCCGCGCTTCCCGAGCGCCTGGCGCAGCGCGCCGGCGTTCTCGATGATGCCGTTGTGCACCAGCGCGATCGTGCCGCCGCAGTCCGCGTGCGGATGCGCGTTGACGGTGTTGGGTACGCCGTGCGTCGCCCAACGCGTGTGCGCGATCGCGGTTGTGCCTTCCGGAAGGTGGCTGCCGAGCTCGCGCTCCAAGACGGCGATCTTGCCGGGCGCGCGAAAGATCTGCAGCCCCCCGTTGACGACGGCGAGGCCGGCCGAGTCATAGCCGCGATACTCGAGCCGGTGGAGACCCTCGAGGACGACGGGCGCCGCTGTTCGCTTGCCGGTGTAGCCTACGATGCCGCACATAACCGCCGCCCTTCCTCGATCAGCCGTTCCGCGTCTGCGCCCGACGGCGCTTCCGCAATCAGGCGAATGATTGGCTCGGTGCCTGACGGCCGCACATGCAGCCAGCGATCGGGCCACGCGAGCCGCAGTCCGTCCTGCGTGTCGGCGTTCGCCTCGGGAAACTCCGCCCGCAGTGAAGCATACACCCCGTCCATGCGTTCGACGTTCCGTGTTCCGCGTTCCACCTTGGCCTTGACGATCGCGTACCGTGGCGCTCGCGCGACCAGTGCACTGACGGTGGCGCGTTCGCGCGCGAGCAGCGAGAGCACCAGCGCGAGAGCCACCGGCGCGTCGCGACCGACATGCAGCGCCGGATACATCACGCCGCCGTTGCCCTCCCCGCCGATGATTGCTTTCAGCTCGATCATCTTGCGCGCGACGTGCGCTTCACCGACCGGTGCGCGCACCACCGTCGCGCCGAACTCCTTTGCTGCATCTTCGACAACGAGACTCGTCGAGAGATTACAGACCACGAAACGTTTCCCGTGTCCCGTCGCACGTTTCCCGAGCACAGCGCGAATCGCAAACGCGAGCGTGTAATCCTCGCCGATCGGCCGTCCCTGCTCGTCGACAATCGCGAGCCGGTCGACATCTGGATCCACCGCGATGCCGATGTCCGCCTGCTTGCGGTGTACGAGCGCGCCGAGCGCCTTCAGATTCTCGGGGACCGGCTCGGGCGGCCGTGGAAACAACCCGTCGGTCTCGACGTTGATCGCCGTCACGCGGCAGCCCAACCGTTCGAGGAGCTCGGGCATCACCGCCCCGCCGGCACCGCGCACGGTATCGAGTGCGACACGAAACCGCCGCCGGCGGATCCCCTTGACGTCGACCGCCCGCAACGCCAGCACGGCGGCGAGGTGGCGGGCGATCGCCTCCGCATCCGCCTCCACACCGCCGATCGCATGATAGTTGGCACGCGGCAGGGAAGCTGCCGCGGCCAGTTCCCGTACTCGGGCGCCCGCGACGGTATCAAGAAAGATGCCATCGGGGCCGACGAACTTCAGCGCGTTCCACTCGATCGGGTTATGGCTGGCGGTGAGAATGATGCCGCCGGCGGCGCGATGGTGCTCAACCGCCAGTTGTACCGTGGGTGTTGCAACTAAGCCAACATCGATGACATCACACCCCACCGATAGGAGACCGGAGGCAGCAGCGGCGGCGAACATGGGGCCGGACGTGCGGGCATCGCGACCGAGCACAATTCGGGTTTTCCGCTTCCGCCGTCCCCCGTTCCCCTTCCCCCAGACGCCGAAGGCGGCTGCCCACCGGGCAACCAGCTCGGGAGTCAGGTCTGTACCGACGAGACCTCGAACACCCGACACACTGATCATCAGCGTGTCGGACATGGATCAGGCCCGCCGAGCTTCCATGGCCCGCAGCGGGAGGCGCAGCGGCTGCAGCTGCGGCGTCGGAATGGGTAGCGAGGTGCCCTCGGCGAAGGCTTTCAAGAATGCCGCGACGATGACGGGATCGAACTGCACGCCCTTCCATTGCTCGAGCTCCCGCATCGCGTGCTGCACGGAGAGCGACGGGCGATAGGGCCGAACGCTCGTCATCGCATCAAACGCGTCCGCCACGCTCACCAGGCGCGCTTCGAACGGGATCTGATCGCCCTTCAACCCGTCGGGGGAGCCGGTCCCATCGAGCCGCTCGTGATGCGACCGGACGATGGACAGCGCGCCGGGTGCATCCTTCATCAGCGGCCCCAGGATGCGGGCGCCGATCACCGTGTGCTCCATGATGTGACGATACTCGGCATCCGACAGTTTTCCCGCCTTGTGCAGCACGCTCTCGCTCACGCCGATCTTTCCCACGTCGTGCAGCTCGGCGCCGAGGGCGATCGTGTCGACCAAGTCGTCATCGAGCTTGAGAGCGCGCGCAATGCCTACGGAATAATTCGCCACACGCATCGAGTGACCACGCGTGTACGCATCTTTCGCTTCCAGGGCGTAGACGAGCGCGTGCACGCCTTCGAGAAACAGCTCTTCGATGCGCCGGGCTTGGGCTTCAACACGCTGCTCGAGATTCTGCTGGTAGGTCCGGTTTTCGATGATGAGCCGCCGCTTGTCGAGCGCCTGCGACACCCGCGCCCGCACCTCATCCAGGTGAAACGGCTTCGCGACATAGTCGAGCGCGCCCATCTGCAGGCACGCGACGGCACTCTCGACTTCCGCGACGGCGGTGACGACGATGACCGCCGTCTCGGGCCAGCGCGTGGTGATTTCCCGCAGCAGCGAGACGCCGTCCATTTCCGGCATGCGGAGGTCGGAAATGACGAGCGGCACCGGTCCCTTCTCCAGCTCGACCAGCGCCTCGACACCCGATCCCGCTTCCGCGCAGCTGAAGCCTTCACCTTCGAGCAGGCGGATGAGCACGCGACGCAGGCGCGGTTCGTCATCGACGACCAAGCACCGCACTCCGGAGAACGGTGGCATGGCCGCCAAGCTAAAGGTCGCTTGCCCCACAGGGAAGCCGCCCTTACGTTCCGGCCATGACACGCGTCGCCGATCAGGACCTCTCGCGCCGCTTTGCGACACGTGCCGTGCACGCCGGATACGTCGGCGATCCCCTCAGCGGGGCGGTGATGGGCCCCATCTATCAGACCTCGACCTACATCCAGGAGGCGCTCGGGCGCAACAAGGGGTATGAGTACGCCCGCACGCGCAACCCGACGCGCGAGGCGCTCGAGCGCAATGTCGCGGCACTCGAAGGCGGGCTGCATGGCTTTGCGTTCGGGTCCGGGCTCGCCGCGCTCGATGCGGTGATGAAGCTGCTCTCCGCGGGTGATCACGTCGTGAGCGGTGAGAATGTGTACGGCGGCTCGCACCGGCAGATGACCCACATCTGGGCGCGCATGGGTATCACGTTCACGTTCGTGGATGGCGGTGATACACGTGCGGTCGCCGCGGCGCTGACGCCCAAGACCAAGCTCGTCTACACCGAGACGCCCACCAACCCGATGATGCGACTGTGCGATCTCGCGGCAACCGGGGAGATCGCCCGCAAGGCCAAAGCGCTGTTCGTCGTGGACAATACCTTCGCGACTCCCTTCTTCCAGCAGCCCTTGGAATTCGGCGCCGACGTCATCCTGCACTCGACCACCAAGTACTTGAACGGCCACTCCGACATGGTCGGCGGCATGCTGGTGACGACCCGGGACGACATCGCCGAGCGGATTGGGTTTATCCAGAACTCGTCCGGCGCGGTTCCGGGCCCCTTCGACTGCTGGCTCGCACTGCGCGGCACCAAAACGCTGGCGCTCCGCATGCGCCAGCATGATGTGAACGGCCGCCGCGTCGCCGAATGGCTGGAGAAACATCCCAGAGTTCAGCGTATCTACTACCCCGGCTTGCGCTCGCATCCGCAGCACGAGCTGGCGGCGCGCCAGATGAAGGGCTTCGGCGGCATGATCAGCATCGAGCTGGGCGACGAAGCGTTCGCCCGACGTTTCGTCCAGCGCACCAAGATCTTCGCGCTGGCCGAATCGTTGGGCGGCGTGGAGAGCTTGATCGGCCATCCGGCGACGATGACGCATGCCAGCGTTCCCGCCGAGATGCGGCGCCGCATGGGACTCACCGACAGCCTCGTGCGGTTATCGGTCGGGATCGAGGATGTAGAGGACCTGATCGCGGATCTCGATCAGGCGCTGGGGGATGACTAACGGCCGGTTTCAGGTGTCTGGTGTCAGCGTGCCCCTGACACCAGAAACCAGACACCGTCGTATTTCTTGAACACCATTGCTGGAGACGACATAAATGACTGACGCCACACTGCCCGCGGCTCGCCCGCGCAAAATTCTCACCCAGATCGCTCCCGTGTCGTGGGAGCATCCGGCGGATCGTGCCGCGCTGCAGACGCTGCGCTCGGTCCCGGGGTTCGATGAAGTCGTCAAGAAGATCGTCGGATTCTTCGGCGAGCGCGGCATCCGCCTGCTGTTCCAGGCCAACGCTGTGCGCGTCGGACCGACGCAATTCCCGAGGCTCAATCAGCTCTATACGGACGTGCTGACGACGATGGACTGGCCCGACCGGCCCGAGCTGTTCGTGTCGCAGACGCCGTTCGTCAACGCCGGCGCTTTCGGTGTCGAGCGGCCGTTCATCGTCCTCAACTCCGGCGCGCTCAAGCTGCTCGATGACGACGAGATGCGGACCCTGCTCGGCCACGAGCTGGGGCACATCATGAGCGGCCACGCGCTCTACCACACGATCCTGATCATCATTCTCTTCGTCAGCGCGAACATGCTGCCCTTCCTGGCCGGCCTCTTCCTCGCGCCGATTCGGTTTGCCTTGCTCGAGTGGTTCCGGAAGAGCGAGCTCTCGTCCGACCGCGCCGGCCTGATCTCGACCCAGGATCCGGAAGCATCGATGCGCATGTTCCTGAAAATGGCGGGTGGCGGCGACATGAAGCAGATGGACCTGAACGCCTTCTTGGCGCAGGCCAAGGAGTACGAGGAGACGGGTGGCGCCGTCGACCGCATCTTCAAGATTCTGAACACGCTCGATCAGACGCATCCGTTCAACACACTCCGCGCGGCCGAGCTGCAGCGCTGGGTGGAAGCCGGCGCATATGACCGGATTCTGAACGGCGAGTACACGCGCCGTGGTCCGGAAGCCGAGAAGCGACCGATCGAGGACGATATCGACGAAGCGCGCGACCACTATATGAAGGAAGCGAAGGCAGTCGTGAACGACGTGGTGGACAGTGCCAAACGGGCCGCCCAAGCCTTCACGGACGCGTTCAAGAAGAAGTGAGAGTACTGGTCGTCGGAGGCGGCGGCCGCGAGCATGCCCTCTGCTGGGCACTGCACCGCGATGCCGCCGCCTCTTCGTCTGACCTCCAACTGTTCGCCGCACCAGGGAATCCCGGCACCGCCCCCATCGGCACGAACCTGCCGATTGCCGCGACCGCCGTTGACGAACTGGTCGCCGCTGTCCGCAGCCACGATATCGATGTCACGATCATTGGCCCGGAAGCTCCGCTCGCCGCCGGCCTCGCCGATCGTTTGCGCGATGACAGCCGGGCGGTCTTCGGGCCCTCGGCGCCCGCGGCGCGGCTCGAGTCATCGAAGGCATACGCGAAGGAAGTCATGCGACGTGCCGGCGTCCCGACGGCGAAGAGTGCCACGTTCGTGGGTATGGGCCCGGCGCTGGAGTACATCGGTGGCCACACCGAACCCCTCGTGGTAAAGGCATCAGGGTTAGCGGCGGGCAAAGGCGCGGTGGTCTGCCGGACGCGCGAGGAAGCCGTGAAGGTCGTCCGCGCAATGCTGGACGGTTCGCTGGGCGAGGCGGGCAAAGAGGTGCTTATCGAAGAGTTCCTCGCCGGTGAGGAGCTGTCCGTCCTGGCGCTGACCGACAGCGAACGCGTGTTGATCTTGCCGCCGGCTCAGGACCACAAACGACTCGGCGAAGGCGACACCGGCCCGAATACCGGCGGCATGGGCGCGTACTGTCCGGTGAGCATCACGACGGACGCGCTGCTCGCGCGTGTGCGCGCGGAAATCTTCGAGCCGGTGCTGCGTGAGGTTGCAGCGCAAGGCACGCCGTACGAAGGCGTCCTCTACGCCGGCCTCATGATCCTGCCCGACGGGACACCGTCGGTGCTCGAGTTCAATGCGCGGTTCGGCGATCCCGAGACGCAGGTGCTGTTGCCGGCGATATTGCCGGGTTTCACGCAGCACTTGATCGCGATCGCCCAGCGTCAGTGGCGTCTGCTGCCGACCCAACAGGTGCTGGCGGTCGAGCGGGCCGCCGTCACGACCGTACTGGCGGCGCGGGGTTATCCCGAGAACCCCGAGAAAGGCGTCGCGATCAGACTCCCGGACCCGGCAGAACTCGGGCAGGATGTGATCGTCTTTCACGCCGGCACGTACCGCGACAACGAGGGCAGGCTGCGCACGTCCGGGGGACGCGTGCTCAGCGTGACTGGCCTCGGGGCGACCGTATCCGACGCGGCTCGCGCGAGTCGCGGCGCCGCCGAGCGGATTGCGTTCGAGGGCAAGACCTGGCGCCGCGATATCGCCTGGCGGGAGACCCAGCGTGCCGGAGCTGCCTGAAGTCGAGACGATCGTTCGCGAAATCGCCCCTCGGCTCGAGGGGTGTCGCATCGCCCAGGCGGAGCTCAGGAAAACGGACGTCCTGCGCCAGGTTTCCAAGCCCCGCCTGATCCAGACTCTCCAAGGCACCACGATCGAACACGTCTATCGCCGCGCCAAGCACGCCGTATTCCGGCTGGCGAGCGGGCATCGCATGGTCATCCAGCCGCGCATGACCGGATCGCTGCTCGTGTACGACCGAGCCCTGACGCGCGACGAGCTGAAGTACGCCGTCTTGATTTGCACGCTCGACGACGGACGCAAGTTCGTGTACCGGGATGTGCGGCGCCTCGGCACGATCTGGCTCCTCGATGAAGCGGGCTGGATAACCTATACCGGCCGGATCGGCCCTGAGCCGCTCGAGGACACGTTCACGCCCTTCGTGTTTGCCAATCGCCTGAAGGGGACGCGTACCGCTATCAAGAAGGCGATCATGGATCAGCGGCGCGTCGCGGGCGTGGGCAACATTTACGCGAATGAGGCGTTGTTCGATGCCAGGCTCAGGCCGTCAAGGCGCACACACAAGCTGTCACTCGAGGAATTCGCCCGGCTCCATGCCGCGATCGTGGACGTACTCCAGCGTGCGCTGGCGTCGTCGGGCACGACGCTGCGTGATTATCGCACGGGCACCGGCGAGCGGGGCCGGTTTCAGTTCGCGCTGCGGGTGTACGGCCGCGGCGGGGAGAAATGTGTCAACTGCGGCAGAAAACTGGTGATGACGCATCAAATTGACTTACGGCAGACGGTCTTCTGCCGCCGATGTCAGCGGTAGGTTGGACGGTGGGAAGGTTAGAACGTAAACCGTTCCAACCGTCCAACCTTCCAACCTTCTAGAATGCCCAGCCAGCCAGAATCAAGAACGAGCGGGTCTTGTAGCTCTCCGAGCTCGTGATCGTGCTGAGCTTCAGGTCGGTGAGGCCGTAGATATAGCGGCCCTCCACCGTGAACGCGCTCGACGCGCCGAGGCGCGCGCCCCCGCCGATCACCGCCGCGTAGCTGGTGGACGGCCGGTCGGTGTCGGGGCACGGCGACGAGCCGGCGCGGCAGCGCAGCTCGAAGGAGACCTGCGGGCCTGCATAGGCGTAGGGTGCGATGCCGGGTGATGGAAACAACGCGCGCACGAACAGTGGCACGTCCGCGTAATCGAGCTTCCGCTGGTCCGCTCCGTTCGCGCCCGTGACGCCGCGCTGCGCGTACAGCGCTTCGATACCGAATCCCAGCATGTTGCGGCCCGTGCCCGCCGACAGCCCGAGCGCGAATCCGGTCCGCTCCGTGAGGTTGCCGGGCAGCAGCCCGCGGTTCGAGACGTTGCCGTATGAGAAGCCGCCCTTCAGTCCCAGGCCGCTCTGTGCCGTTGTAGAACCGGCGCCTGCGAGTGCGGCCGCAACGAGGCAAGTGAGTGTACGTGTCATAGGTACCTCCGTGCCCGGAGCTACCCCCTGGTGTCCGAGATTGTGCCTGTGTGCGGCGGAGGCGTGCAGGTTGAAACGGCTCCGCCTCATGACGCGCCGACCTATCAGAACTGCAGGTCGACCGGCCGCCCCGTGAACGTCACCGTGCGCGTATCCGCGCCGCCCGCGACCCGCACCACGATCGGCCGCGACCGAGGCGCGAGCATGCGCGAGCCGGGGGCGAGGTGCAGGCCGAGCCGTCGCTCCGAATCGTTCCACGTCAGGGCGATCTTCAACCACTCGCCCCGCCGGTACGCGAACGTGCGGCCGTCGTCTTCGTAGTACGAACCGGCGCCATCGGCACCGGGATAGACGACAATCGTGAGTGGCGCGTCCAACGACTCATCCGCGTACTGGCGGGCGGGCCCCACGGGCATGAGAGCGCCCACGCGCACGTAGAGGGGCATCGTGGCAAGATCCACCGCGCGATCGATCTCGCGGCCACCTTCGACCCGCTCGCCGCTCCAGTAGTCGTACCACGCACCGCGCGGCAAGTAGAGCCGGCGACTCGAGGCGCCCCGCTCCACCACCGGCGCGACGAGCAGGTCTCGGCCCCACAAGTACTCGTCGCCACGCGCCACGGCCACGGGATCGTCGGGGTAGTGGAGCCACAACGCGCGCATCACCGGGAGCCCGGTTTCGCATGTGTCTTTCACGGCGGTGTAGGTGTAGGGGAGAAGCTGATAGCGCAGCTCGAGATAGCGCTTGACGATCGGCTCGACGTCCTTGTTGTGGAGCTCGGCCGGATCGATCACGAGCCGAGTCTCGGGCGGGCCGCCGTCGCCGCCATCCCATCCCCAGGGCAGGCGCAGATGCCAGTGGCGGCCGTGCGCACGAAACGACGGGCAGAACGCGCCGAACTGAAACCATCGCACGTACAGCTCCCCGGTCAATTCCGGAGTCGGAATGAACCCGCCGATGTCTGTCCCCCAGTATGGGATTCCCGAGAGACCGGTGTTCACGGCGACGGGCACATGCGTCGCGAGCGTCTCCCAGCGCGACTGCACGTCGCCCGACCAGAGGAACGCGCCGTAGCGCGCCATGCCAGGCGCGCCGTTGCGATGCAAGGCGAACGGGCGCTCGTCGGGCCGGGATCGCTGCGGCCCCTCCCAGTACATCCGATGCCGCGCGAGTCGAGACGGTGCGTCGTAGCCGTCCCCTTGATCCGGCCACCACCCGTCGATGCCGAGATCTGAGACAGCCTTATGCGCCGGCCAGTAGCACGCCACATGCCGTTCCTCGGGCCAGCGATCGTCTGCAGTGCGCCCGGGGGGCTCGGGCGCCATGCAGGGATCGTCCACGGTACCAATGAGGCGCCGTCCTTCGATCACCGTGTGGAGCACGACCTTGAGCTGCAGCGCGTGCAGTTGATCCACGATGGCCTTAGGGTCTGGGAAATTGCCGGGATGCCAGGTGAACTCGCCGTTCCGCGTGTTCCAACCGGACGGCGTGAACTCGGTCCCGAGGTAGATCACCGCGTCAATCGGCAGGCGTTTCTCGCGGAACGTGCGCGCCACGCCAAGGATTTCGTCCGGACCGGCGAGCGTGCGATGCGACTGCATGTAGCCCAGGCTCCAGCGGGCGGGCAGCTCGGGTCGGCCGGTGATCCGCGCGTACTCAGCCATAATCACCGCCGGATCGCGAGACGCGACGACAAACACATCGAGTGGCGCGTCATCCTGCGGCGTGAAACGGCCCTCGGCGCCTGTGAAATCGAACCGGCCGTACGGCAGGTGAATGAACAGGCCCCAGCCATCCGTCCCGATGAGCCACTGGATCGGCGCCCGGCCACCGTGCGTTGCCAGTTGATAGCCACCCTGGCCGTTGCGCATCTGATCGACCGAGCCCTTGCGGTCGAACTGCGGGCCACCCTCGCCCAGGCCGAGGAGGGGACCTTCGGGCAAGAGGAAAGAAACGTTGGGCGTCGCAGCGTCGAGAACCAGCCTTTGCGCCACGCGCGCGTCCCCGGCCTCGACGGCGATCGTGGGGGGCTCGGGAGTGAAGCGGACGGTCAGCTCACCTGCCTGCACCGGGGCGAACGACTCCGCCGTCCGCCGTCGCGCAGCGACGCGGCTCCCCCCCAGGTCCTCGCGTACCAAGGCACCGTCCACGGGGAGCGAACCACGCGAACCGCCGACGAGGGGGAGAACGGTGACACGCACGGTGTGGGCGCTGACCGCGGCGACCGCAATCTCGACCGGCCGGCCGTCGACGACAATGTCGCGCACGCCTCCGCGGAAGAGTGTCGTCGGGAGAACGACCCCGGCACTCGCCGCTCCGATGTGCTTGAGCGCTTCGCGCCGCGAGATGGACATAGACTCAAGGCGCAACCTAGGTCGCCGGAGCCAAGGAGACAATCCGGCCTTGCGTACGTCGCGTCTAGTCCACAAACGCCCACAGCAACTCCCGGCTCTGCCGGTCCAACTGCTCCGGCGCCGCGAGGTGATACAAATCCCCCGCCAGGTCGCGGATTAGCAGCCCGCCGTGCGGCAGCGTACGTGGCCAATCATCGAGCCGCGTCTGGAACGTGCGAGGCCCCTGCCGAGTCTCGACCTGCCAGCGCCGAATCTCGACTTCCTCCTCGATCTCCAGCACGCGGGTGACCTCGAACACGAACCCCGCCACCGCGAGCGCCGTCTCCAACGCGGCCCGCGATCGCGGATCGAGCTCGGCCGGGTTTCTAACGAGTGCGAACTCCTCCTCGTCCGCGTCGCGCAACGAGAGGTGTCGCGTGGGTTCAGACCACGGAAAGCAGCGCCGCACGGACACCGGGCGCTCTTCGTCATCGCGGACCGCCCACAGCGAGCCGTCGGCCCGCCACTCGAGCGTTAGCTCGCCTGCGGATCTCCGTGTGACGCCATCGTCCGATCGCCTCATTAATGTCGATTCCATTGGAAGCCTCCTGGTGTCAGGTGTGTGGTGTCAGGTGTCAGAAAGGCACAGACACCTGACACCAGACACCTACGCAAGTTGCACCTGCAGATCGTATAGCCGCCGATACGTTCCTTCGGGCCGTGCCAATAGTTCAGCGTGCGTCCCATGCTCGATCAACCGGCCCTCTTCGATCACGAACAACCGCGACGCCTTCCGGAGCGTCGAGAGCCGGTGCGCGATCGCGAACACGGTGCGTCCTGCCACCAGCCGCTCGAGCGCCTGCTGGATCTCACGCTCGGTTTCCGTATCCACGCTGCTCGTCGCCTCGTCCAAGATGAGGATCCGAGGATCGTGCAGGATCGCCCGCGCAATCGACACGCGCTGGCGCTCGCCGCCCGACAGCGTATGCCCGCGCTCCCCCACCACCGTGTCGTAGCCGTGCTGCAGCTTGGTGATGAAGTCGTGAGCGTTCGCCGCCTGCGCCGCCAGCACCACCTGACTCAGCGGCGCGTCCGGCAGGCCGTACCGGATGTTCTCCAGCACCGTGCCGTGAAACAGGTACGGGTCCTGGAGCACCATGCCGATCTGCCGGCGGTAGTGGCCGGTATCGAGGCGCCGGATATCGACGCCGTCGATGCGAATCGTTCCCCCGCTCACGTCGTAGAAGCGCGCGATCAGGTTCACGATCGTCGTCTTCCCGCCACCCGACGGTCCGACGAGTCCGATCAGCTCGCCCGGTAGGGCGTCGAAGCTCACGCCGCGCAGCACCTGCCGGACGCCGTCATAGCCGAAGGTCACGTGCTCGAACGTCACCCGGCCGTGCACCGGCTCGAGCCGCACCGGCTCCGCGACTTCGCGGATCTCCGGCTCGGTGTCGAGCACCTCGAACACGCGGTGCGCTGACGTCGTCGCCCGGTTGATCGTGCGCGCCATCTGCCCGATCACGTCGATCGGCGCGAGGAACATCGTCGTGTAGAGCAGGAACGAGACGAACGTGCCCACGGGCAGAGCTGCGCCCGTGCCAAGCAGCCGCGGCACCGCGAATATCCACACCGTCACGGTCATCGCGTGCACGCCCAGGATGAGCAGCGGCCAGAACGTGGTCCACGAACGGTGAATGCGGTTGAACTCCGCCGTGACATCCTCGTTTCGCTCCCCGAAGCGCACAATCTCCCGATCCTCCTGATTGAACGCCTTCACGACCCGAATGCCGGGGATCGTATCCGACAACACATCCGTCACGCGCGACCACTTGCGCCACGCCCGGATGAACAACCGGCTGATGTTTTCGCCGTGCCGGTAGATCACCCAGCAGAACACCGGGATCGGCAGCGTCATCACCAAGCCGAGCTTCCAATCGAGCGTGAGCAGAACCGTTCCAAGCCCAAGCAGCTGCACCAGCGACAGCGACACGTCTACCACGCCGAACGCCAGGAACTCCCAGAGCCTGTCGGTATCGGCGGAGACGCGCGTGATCAAGCTGCCCGTGCGCTTGCGCGAGAAAAACGCGAGCGACAGCCGCTGGATATGCTCGTACAGCTCGTCCCGCAGATCGCGCGCGACCCACTCGCCGAGGATCGACATTAGCCGGAGCCGGACCAGCGCCGCCGCCTGCTTGATCAGGTAGACGCCCGCCATCGCGGCCACGGCGAGCGCCGCAATCGTCCCCGCGCGGGCGAGCGACAACGTGCCCGCCTGCGCCGGCCGCACCACGCGGTCGATCAGATAGCCCGCGAGATACGGCGGAATCAGGCTGACCAGCGTGATGACCGTGGCCGCTGCCATGCCGAGCGTCAGGTCGCGCCGATAGGGCTTCAAATAGCCCAGCAGCCGCCGGATCACGGCGGTCTGGCGGCCCGAGACGAGCGCCTGCGCGTCCCGGACCGGGCGCGCCACGCTTTCGGCATACAGCCGGTCCGCTTCGCCGTCGGCCAGTTCACGCGGGTGCCCGTTGACCTGCTCCTCGAGCACGAAGCGGATGTTCTCGAACGCGCGCCGCTGCCGGTGCGTGTAGCGCAACAATGCGAGCGCCGGCTCTCCCGGTGCGCCGAGGATCGTCAGCGTGTTGGCCGACAACCCGGGCGCTTCGCGGACCGCCTCGATGCCTGCCCGCTCGATGCTGCGCACGTCCCAGCCCTCGCTGTCCCGCTTCGCGACCGCGATGTGCCTGGGGCCCAGCGCGAACCACGTTTCCGCGAGCACGAGGCTCTGGTCGAGATCAGCGAGCGCGTACAACTGGACGGGCGCGCCTTGCCAGGCGTGCTCGATCTGCCGGCGCAGCTCCGCAGGGAGCCGAGTTGGCTGGGCTGTGTAGCGCTCGATGATGTGGTCGTCGAGTTGTTGCAGCGTACTCATGTCCGTGATCCTCGAATCGGGTGTAACAGAACGGCCTCCCAGGTCTCATGAAGCACCCGGAAGGCCGGATCACGGCACGAACTAGATCCGATCGACTTCTAGGGTGCTCCTCCACCTCCACCGGCGCCGGCGCTGCCGGACGCAATACGCCCACGCGCGTCGACAAATGGCCCGAGCCGGCACTGCGTGCCGGGCTCAGCCCAGGTACGGCGCAGCATGGGCGGGACGGTGGAATAACGAATCATTCGCTCCAAGACCCTTTCGTATTGTGATTCGGGAGGCTGCTTCGATCAAACTAATGAACAGGTACGGAGCCGGTCAAGCCGAAGATTCACGATCCTCCCCGTATCGGCCGTCCCACGGCGAAATCGAACAGCGTGGCCCGCCGCAAGCCGTAGAGCGCTGCCCAGTAGCCGCGCAGCGCCTGGACATATTGGAGCAGCGCCTGGTCCTTTTCGGCCTGGGCAATGTAAAGGTTGTCGATCGTAATTCGGCCGATCACGTAGCGATTGTACGCCACCTCGAATCGCTTCGCGGCGACGCTGTCCGACTTCGCGACGAGCAGCACGTTACGGCGGGCCTGCGCCAGTTCGAGCGCGGCGAAGCGCGCGTCGTGCGCGACCTGGCGCAGGGTGGCCGCCGAGAGGTTCGTGACCCGCTCGCGATCGGCTTCGGCCGCCTGCACTCCTTCCTGGTGGGCTCCCCACTGCCACAGGGGAACCTGTACCGAGAGCGTGAAGCGCCGGGCTTCGAGCAGGTTCTGATACGCCAGCGTCGCCCCCGGCGCCGTGGCGTTCAATCCGTAACTGGCCTCCACCGTGGCGCCGGGGCCCGAGCGAAGGCGTGCCTCGGCGACGCTCTGTCGGGCCTGTATTTCATCGAGGGCGACGGCCGTCACCGCGGCCCGATTCTTCAACGCTTCGGCCACCGCCCGAGCCGTGTCGGCCTCGAACTCCGGGACCTCCCCCGTCACCGTGACCTCGACCGGTGTCCCGGGGGCGAGATCGAGCGCCAGGCGGAGGGCATCGGTCGCGCGCTCGTGCTCCAGTCGCGCCGACTCGAGGGCCGTGCGGGAGCGGAGCAACGCGAGCTCGCTCTGCAGCAGGTCGTTCTCCCCGATCTTGCCGACCTCGAACCGCCCGGTGTTCAGGCGGTACAGCGTGTCGTTCACCGCAGCGTTCGTCACGGCGTTTTCGAGCCCGACGCGAGCGGCATACACATCGAAGAACAGCGTGGCGGTTTGCAGCGCCACGTCCTCCATCGCCTCGAGGTACGCTCGTTCGTCCACCTCGGCGCGCACCGCATCCTCCCGACCGATCCACGCGGCGGTGTTCGGACGAAGGATGTCCTGCCGCAATCCCACCGATACCGGCGTCGAGGACCACGATTGGTAGGCTGTCGGGCCGCTCACCCTGAGCCGAGCCAGCGACGAAGACACGAACAGGTCTCCGCCCGTGAGCGGGATCTTCTGCGAAAGGGTGACCCTCATGCTGGCGTCGGTCTGCTGCTGGGGGACGAATTCGGTGCTGCCGTCGTCCCGGAGCACGGAAATGATCGATTTGTTGTACGACGGCACTGTGCCCACGAGGGATAGCTGTGGCAGCAAGCCCGAGCGGTACGCACGGTGGCGGTAGCGCCCCGATTCGCGTGCCGCCCGCGCGGCACGGGCCTGGGGCCCCCGCTCCTGCGCCCGCGCAATCGCTTCAGGCAGCGTGAGCGCCTGGGCGGAAGCCGGAGGAGTCACGATCACGCCCTCCCCCAGGGCGAGGGTCAGGGTGAGGCATATGCGGATGTTCATGAGATCACTCGTAGCGGAGGCAGTCGACTGGATCCTGACGCGCGGCGCGGTAGGCGGGAACGATCCCGAACGCGATGCCCACGGTGAACGACACGCCGAAGGCAACGAACACGGACAAGGACGACACGATCGTGGTGATTCCCGCGAACCGCTCGATGCCGATCGAGATGCCGGCACCGGCGAGAATGCCGGCCACGCCGCCGGCCACGCTGATCAGCACCGCCTCGCTCAGGAACTGAAAGAGGATGTCCTTCTGGGTCGCACCCATGGCGCGGCGCACGCCGATCTCCCGAATCCGCTCCAGGACCGATGCGAGCATGATGTTCATGATCCCGATGCCACCGACCACGAGTGAGATCGACGCGATCGCGCCCAGTACGACGTTGAAGATCGTTTTGGTGCGCTGCTCCTGGCGGAGCAGCAGCTCCGGTACCGTGATCTCGAAGTCGACGACCGTGTTGTGCCGGCGGGCGAGCATGCGTTGCAGCACGTCGGCGACCGAAGACATGTAACGCGATTCGGTGACGCGCACGATGATGCGGTCGAGCTGGTTGCGGTTGGTGCGTTCCTCGCGCTGCTGTTCGGATTCCTGCGCCTCGTCGTTCGTCGTCACGGTGACCTCGCGTGAGGCCTGCTCGATGTCGCGCTGCGTGATCTGGGCGCGGTTCCGGAACCGGACCAACACCGTCCGCACCGGCACATACACGTCCATGTTGGCGTCGCGGATCCCGAGGCGCTGCGCCGTTTGCTGCGTGAGGCGGCGGTCCTGCAGCACGCCGACCACCGTCACCCACGTCTCACCGACCTTGAGCGGTCGCCCGATGGGGTCCTCCGTGGTGAAGAACCTCGTGCGCACCCCATGGCCGATGATGGCGACGGGGAGCCCCCAGTCCACTTGCGGCGGCGTGAACCCGGCTCCGGCGACGAGCGCCAGATTCGTGAGACGGAAGTACGTGGTGTCGACGCCGACGACCTTCCCCGAGCGGCGGCGGCCTTCGCGCGTGAGCGACGTGTTGAGCACGACTTCGGCGCTCGTCACTTCCACGCCCGGGACGACGCGCGCGATCGCCTGCGCATCGGCGTAGGTGAGCCCGGGAGAGAACTTCGTCACCTTCTTTTCCGGCTGATCGTCGGCGGGCCCCTCGTGCTGCTCGACGAGGGGCGTGATCATGATGTTGTTGGATCCGAGCAGCCGCATCTGCTCGAGGATCTCACGCTCGGCGCCCTTCCCGATCGCGAGCATCGCGATGACGGACGCGACCCCAAACAGGATACCGAGGGAGGTGAGGGCGGCGCGCAGTTTGTTGTGCTGTACGGCCTCGACGGCTGTGCGCATGCTGAAGCCGACGTGGGCGACGAATTGCCGGAGGAGCTCGGCGAGGTTCACCGCACCGGCGACGGCACCGAGACGTTACCTCCCTGGCGTGCGGTGTCGCCGCCCGCCACCGGCAGGCTGTCGCGCACAGACGCGGGCAAGCGCGTCACAGCGATCCGGTCATGATCCGCAGGAGGCGTCAACAACACCCGATCGTTTTCGCCGAGGCCGCGAATGATCACCACTTCGTCGTCGTTCATCGGGCCCGTGATCACTTCCTGCTTCGTGACGTGGCCGCCGTCCTGGCGATACACGACGGGAATCCCACCCGCGCTGCTCAACGCCTCGAGCGGTACGTATAATGCGACGCCGAGCTTGAGCGTCTCGATCGCGTTTCCTGTCGTCATGCCGGGACGAAGCGTCGTGTCCGCTTGCAGGATGGTCACCTTCATCTCGAAGACCTTCGCATCGGCGTTCGGCCGCTGTTCGCCGACGTTCGCAACGCTCGCCACGGTTCCTGTGAGGTGCTTGGTAGGATCGGCATCCAGCGTGACGATCACAGGCTGCCCGACCGCGAGCTTCCGCACGTCGATCTCGTTGACGTACGTGACGGACTCCATCTGCGTGAGGTCAGGCAAGGTGGCCACGCTCGGTTCCCAGGCGTTGACCTGCGAGCCGACCGTGCGCTTGCGCCCATTCCACTCTTTCACGTAGATCACCATCCCCGGCGCGGGCGCGCGGATCGTGAACCCCGTCATCACGTCCTGCACGGCCTTAAGCAGGTTGCGCTGCCGCTCGAGATCGGCGCCGACCTCCCGCATCTTCGCGCGCGCCTGCTCGGTCTTCGTCTGGTAGTCCGACCGCGCCTGGGCCAGCGCGCGCTCCGCTCGCTCGAGGTCGATCTCCGCCTGCCGGCGTACAGTGGGTGCCTCGTACACAGCTTGCTCTTTGGCGAGGCGTTTCTCCTCGAGCGCCAACTCCATGGTCCGAATGTTCTCGCGGGCAGTCGAGAGCGTGAGTGTGGAATCGAGCATCGCCTGCTCGTATTGCGCCTGCGCCTTCTGGAGGGCGAGCCTCACCTCGTCGAGCTTGTTCGCCAGGGTTGAGCGATCGAGTTCGGCGACTACGTCACCCTGCTTCACGATCGTGCCTTCCGGCACGATGGACTGGATCTTCATTTGCCACGCGCCCACCTGCTGCGCGCCACCGGGCGCGGTGATCTGGACGAACTGTCGCGCCCGCAGCTCGCCGGAGGTATTGACCGTCACGGCAAAGGGACCGCGCTTCACGCGCGCAACGAGAGAATTGTCCGAGGCCGCCGGGCCCCGCGCGAGGAGCCATGCGCTGGGCACGAGAATGGCCACACCGATCCCGAGCAGTTGCCGCCGAGTGGGACGGAACGCGCGCAGCGTTGCCAGCGAGGGAAATCGGAGCGAAGGCATGGTACCCCCAGGCGAAGCCGTAGGTTAGACACGACCCAACCGTTTTTCGTTCCGCCTCCGAGCCTACGAGCCGCCGAGCCGCCGCGCAACGGTCCGCGTCCACGCCGCCTGTTGGTCCACCAGGAGCCCATGGTCCGTCTCGGCATCGTAGCGGCGCTGCTCGGCCTTCTCCTCCTGGGCGAGCCGCTGCGCCAGGCCGCTCAGCTCCGCATCGGTCTTGGCGCAGGGGCGGGCCAGATCCCCGAATGCCCGCCGCATCCGGCCGGCATGCACCTCCGCCAGATCGAAATGCGTCTGTTCGTGGAGCAGGATGGTCCGGCGTTGCGTGCTGTCGTTGAGGACGATCGCCTTGACCCAGGACTGCCGCGGCCGGAATCCGGCAATCACCCGAAACTCGAACACCTCACCTCGGCACTTCCAGGCGGAGTACAGCGTGTACGAGCTCTTAGCGCCCTCCGAGCCCTCCGCAGGCGGGGATCCCTGGAAGTCGCCCCAAGCGAGCGGCCGCGCTGCGGACCAGGCGAAGGCGTAGTCTGCGGCCAGATCGTCGCGCAGCATGTCGTCCACCGTACTCGATACTTTGGCGGGCGGCGATCCCCGCCTCGCTGGCCTTGGAGCGGGTCCCCGAGCAGGAGGAGGGGCCGCGTGGCTGGCACACCCAAGCGCCGCCGCGAGCACGAGCACGACGCCGACTCTCACCGAACGTCCGGTACGATCAGATTCACGATCCTGCCGCGCGGTGGGATGCCCGCCTCGAGCTCCAAGATCCCGACGCTTGGCGGAATCCCAAACCGCGGCGCGCCCGCGCCACCCGGATTCATCACGGTGACGGTCTTGTCCACTAACTCGAGCAACGGCCGGTGGCTGTGTCCGAAGATGATGATCTCGGCGTGAGGAAAAGCCTCGTGCAGCTTGGCGGGATTGGGACTGCCGAATTGATCGCCGTGCGTGACAACGATGGGAAAACCGTCGAGCTCGAGCTCGGCGACCTGGGGAAGCTCGGACCGCAGGTCGAAGCCGTCGCAATTACCGTACACCGCTGTCACCGGCGCCAGGGCGCGCAGCTCGATCAAGAGGTCACTGCGCCCGACGTCTCCGCCGTGGAGAATATGATCGACTTCACGAAAGATCTCGAACACCCGCGGCCGCAGCATGCCGTGCGTGTCCGAGATGACGCCGAGTCTCACTGGCCGGTCGTCGCTCCAATCGCCCGTGACGTGACATAGAAGTTCTCGTCGACGCTCAGGGCGGCCGCGTTGGGTGAGCCCACCTCCAGGGTCTGCCACGCCTCGGTCGGATGCAGGACACGGGTGCCTAGCCCCGGCACATTCACACGCAGCGGCATGTCGAATCCCGTCACGACATTGGTCCAATGATATTCGAGCTTGCCGCTCTCGACCCGGTACTCGAATCCGGGGATTTGCGTCGTCGTGAGATACTGGGCGAACACTTTGCTCAGATCGATGCCCGCTTCACGGCTGATATAGTCTTCCACCTGTTTCCCGGTGACGGTCTGGTGGTAGAACGTCTTGCTCAGCCCCCGCAGGATGTCGCGCCACTTCGCGTCGTCGTCGATGATCGCGCGAATCGTATGGAGCATGTTCCCGCCCTTGGGATACATGTCGCCCGAGCCTTGCGCATTCACGCCGAATGCGGGGACGATGGGCCGGTCGTTGCGGATGCCCAACCGCGCGCCGATCATGTAGGCCGCGCCGGCGCTCTTGCCCATGCGGCACTCGGTGTAGATCCCCTCGGCGTAATTCGCAAAGCTCTCGTGCAACCACATGTCCGCGTGGTCCTGCGCCGAGATGTTGTTGCCCCACCATTCGTGCGCGCTCTCGTGCACGATGATGAAATCCCACTGCAGGCCCAGCCCTGTGCGCGACAGGTCCCGGCCCAGATAGCCGTTGAGGTAGTGGTTGCCGTAGGCCACGGCGCTTTGATGCTCCATGCCGAGGTGCGGTGTCTCGACGAGCTTGTAGCCATCGGCGTACCAGGGATACGGGCCGAACCAGTGCTCGAAGCAGCGCAACATCGGAATGACTTGCCGAAACTGGCGGCGCGCAGTGTCGGCGTGATAGTCAAGCGGCCAGAAGTCGAGTGTCAGCCGCCCCCCCTCGCCGTTCAGCGTATCGCTGAGGTGCGTATATCGGCCCGCGTTGATCGTCACGTCATAGTTGTTGATCGGACTCGTGACGAACCATTCGTACGTCGTCGCGCCGTCTGCGGTCTTGGTCGTGCTGCGCAGCCGCCCGTTCGATACGTCGATCAGCGAATCCGGTACCGTAATCGCGATGCGCTGGCTGTCGGGCTCGTCGGCCAGATAGTCCTTGTTGGGCCACCAGACGCTCGCACCCAAACCCTCGTTGGCGGTTGCGAGCCACAGACGGCCCAGACTGTCGGTAGGAAACGTGAACCCGCCATCCCAGGGCAGCCGCCGGCCGACGCGCGGCTTGCCGTGATACCACACCGTGATCGTTCGCGTCTCGCCGGGGCGCTGCCGCGCGCCCAGCGTCACGAAGAAGGCGTTGCCGTCGCGCCGGAACGTCACCTTCCGCCGGTCTTGGACGACGCTGTCCACCTCGAGCGGCACCTGGAGGTCGATCTGCATCTCCCGTGCGGGCGGAGGCTGGAGGACGCGGTAGGTGATCCCGTTCCAGCCGCTGATGCTGGAGTCCCGTGGGTTCACGCGGGTATGCAGATCGTAGAACTGCACGTCCCACCAGGCCCGTGCGGGACCGTTCGAGCCGCGCAGGGTATCGGCGTGCGTGTAGTGCGTGGTGTCCTGGGCCACGGCCTGCAGCCAGATCAAGGCGATCACGACCATAGGAAGACTCGCTCTCCTTTGAACTTCTTGATGCGCGGATCCCACGGAAAGAAGATCACGACGCGGAATTCCACCTTCGCGCTCCCCCCAGGGGCGGCACGGGAGAGCCAGCGGCCCTTCTGCGTGCCGGTGACCGCGGCCTCTTCGCACACGCCCTGTGGTCCGATCACGATCTGCTGCAGATCGAAGTGAATGTCGGGAATGGCGCCGAGCAGCTCGGTGTAGAAGCGCGTCGCGCCGGCATGGCCTTCCCAGCGCGCACCTGCCTCGCCGATGACTTCGTACACACAATCCGGTGTCAGCGTCGCGATCAGCCCTGCAATGTCCCGCTTGTCCTCGGCGATCGAGTGCGCCTTCCACAGCTCGCGAATCTCGCGGTACAGCTCCGGCGTGACCTCGCGGGACAGCAGCTCACGGACGTCGGTCATCACCCCTGCCATGGTTTGATGATCTGGATCTCCAGCCCGAGATGATCCACGATCCGCTGCACGATGAAGTCCACCAGCTGACCGATTTCTTCGGGGCGCTGATAGAATCCCGGCGCCGCGGGAAGTATGGTCGCGCCGGCCTCGGCCGCGAGTGTCATGTTGCGCAGGTGAACGAGGGATAGCGGCGTCTCGCGCGGCACGAGCACGAGCTTGCGCCTCTCCTTCAGCGTGACGTCCGCCGCGCGCTCGATGAGTGACCGGCTGGTGCCGTGCGCGATCGCGGCCATCGTGCCCATCGAACACGGGCACACCACCATCCCTCGTGTCTGCACCGATCCCGAGGCCGGCTCGGCACCGCGGTCGGCGTCGTTGAAGGAGCGGATGCTGGCCCAGTCGCCTCCGGTCGCCTTCTTGAGTCCGGCCTCATCCTTGATCCCGCACTCTTCTGCCATGAGCCGCCAGCCGTGCGCCGAGACGAGGAGCCACGTCGGGACATGATAGTTGGCGAGGATCTCGAGCAAGCGCACCGCGTAGGGCGCGCCCGAAGCCCCAGTGATCGCAACGACAACGGGAGCGGGCGGCTTTGACATGGCCCGGAAACATACCCTCTGGCCAGCGACGTCGCGCGAGCGTTAATTCGAACTCCTGCCCTTCGATGAGGCTTCTATGCTTTTCCGAATTCGCGCGTTCGCTCTCGCTCTCGTTGCCTTCGCCCCAGCCGTCATCCGCGCGCAGACACCCCCGGTGTCCGCTCCGGCAGCGGCGCTCACGCCGCCGCTGGCGGCGGTGCGACCTCATCGCTTCGATGAGTTCGGCACGGTGCGTATCGACAACTATTACTGGCTCAAGGAGCGGAGCAACCCGGAAGTCATCAAGTATCTCGAGGACGAAAACGCCTACACCAAGGCCGTCATGGCGCATACGCAGGCGCTGCAAGATCGGCTGTACGAAGAGATGAAGGGGCGCGTGCTCCAGAACGACCAGTCGGTGCCGTTTCGCGAAGGCAACTACTTCTACTATACGCGTCTCGTGGAGGGGAAAAACTATCCGATCTACGCCCGCAAGCGCGGCGCACTCAACGCGCCCGAAGAGATCATGATCGATGCGAACGTGCTCGCCGAGGGCAAATCGACGTTCCTGATTCGCGCCTGGGACGTCAGCTCGGCGGGGGACATCCTCGCGTTCGCGGCCGACACGACCGGTGGCCGCGTGAGCGCGATCCGGTTCAAGAATCTTCGTACGGGCGAGATGCTGTCCGACGTCATTCCGCGCTCCATCGGTGGCATCGCCTGGGCGGAGGACAACCGGACGATCTTCTATACGAAGCCCGACTCCGTGTCGGTCCGTCCCTATCAAGTCTATCGACACAAGCTGGGGACCCCCGCGGCAAGCGATCAAATGGTGTACGAAGACAAGGACGAGACGTACTACGTCAGCGTCTTCAAGACCAAGTCGCGTGCGTACATCATGATCCGGTCGTCACAGACGCTGGCGACCGAGTACAGCTACATCCGCGCCGATCAGCCCGAAGCGGCATTTCGCGTCCTGATCCCGCGCGAGCGCGGTCACGAGTACTACGCGAATCATTTCGGCGACTATTTCTACCTCCTCTCGAACGATCACGCGAAGAACTTCCGCCTGATGCGCACACCCGTCGCGCGGCCCGGGCGCGCCAATTGGGAGGAGGTCATTCCGCACCGCCCCGACGTCCTGCTCGAGGACTTTGAGTTTTTCAAAGACTTCCTCGTGTTGAGCGAGCGGAAGGACGGGCTGGTACAGCTGCGCGTGCGCCCGTGGAGTGGTGGGGGGCGCGGGGAGTATTACCTGGACTTCGGCGAGCCGGCGTATCTGGCCTTCGTCAGCACGAACCGTGAGTTCGACACGCCGCTGCTCCGCTACGTCTACACGTCGCTGACGACCCCGTCGTCGACGTACGACTACGACATGCGCACGAAACAGAAGACGCTACTCAAGCGCGAGCAGATCCTGGGCGGCTTCGATCCGGCCAACTACGTCACCGAGCGCTTCTACACCACCGCGCGTGACGGCGCACGGGTGCCGGTGTCGCTCATGTACAAGAAGGGCATCGCGCGTCCCGCCCCGTTGCTGCTGACCGGATACGGATCGTACGGCGCGAGCAGCGATCCGACGTTCTCATCCGATCGGCTGTCGCTGGTCGATCGCGGCTTTGTGTTCGCGATCGCGCACATTCGCGGCGGTTCGGAGATGGGCCGCGCCTGGTATGAGAACGGCCGGCAACTGCAGAAGAAGAACACGTTCAACGATTTCGTGGACGTGGCCGATGACCTGATCCGCCGCGGGTACACGTCGTCCAGCAAGCTGTTTGCGCGCGGCGCGAGCGCCGGCGGGCTGCTCATGGGCGCGGTTGTCAACCAGCGGCCGGAGCTGTGGCGCGGTGTGGTCGCGGGCGTTCCGTACGTCGACGTCATTACCACGATGAGCGACTCCACGATTCCACTGACCACCGGCGAGTACGACGAGTGGGGCAATCCCCACGACTCGACGTTCTACCGGTACATGCTGTCCTATTCGCCATATGACAACGTCGAGCGGAAGGCGTATCCGAATCTGCTCATCACGGCGGGCCTGTACGATACGCAGGTGCTGTATGTCGAGCCGGCGAAATGGACGGCCAGGCTGCGCGCCATGAAGACCGACACCAACCGCCTGATTCTCCGCACGAACATGGAGGCGGGACACAGCGGCGCGTCCGGCCGCTACAAGCGCTGGCGCGATGTGGCCTTTGAGTACGCGTTCCTGCTGGATCTGGCGGGGCTGGGGGACAAGCCTACGCCCTGACTTCTAGCGTCCCCGGCGGTTCGGTGTGGGGGAGCGTTTCGGATGCCGGGGTGGACCTTTGGGGAAGGGGGACGAGGGACGGGGGAAGGGTAAATCCGAGCGCTTAGGGTTCGGTGTACCCTTCCCTCTTCCCCCGTCCCCCGTCCCCTTTTTCACAGGATCCGATCCACCAACGCTCCCAGAAACACGACGATACTGACGATCCCATTGGCCGTGAAAAAGGCAGCATTGAGCCTCGAGAGATCACCGGGTTTGACCAACCGGTGCTCCCAGCTGATCACCGCCACCCCGATGGCCACGCCGGCGAAATAAGCCGGCCCGAGACGCGCCCCCATGCCGAACAGGATCATCGCCGCGATCGCCACCCCCTGCAGCAGCTTGGCCACGATGATCGCCCAGCCCTGCCCCAGGCGAACGACGAGGGACCGGAGTCGCTCGGTACGGTCGAACGCCTCATCCTGCAGCGCGTAGAAGATGTCGAACCCCGCCACCCAAGACATCACCGCGAGCGCGATCACCAGCAGCAGCCACCACGGCTCGCTCCACGCCCCGGTGATCGCGATGTAGCCACCGACCGGCGCGATCGCGAGGGCGCCGCCCAGCCAGAAGTGGGTCCAGTCCGTGAAGCGTTTCGTGTAGCTGTACGTCGCGACCCAAATGAGCGCCACCGGCGCGAGGGCGGCACACAACGGATTCAACGCCCACGCCGCCCAGAGGAACACGACCATCGCGGCGAGCACGGCGGCCCACGCCTGGCTGACCGTCAGCCGGCCGCTCGGTAACTCGCGACCTTGCGTGCGGGGGTTGCGTGAGTCGATGCGGCGGTCTGCAATGCGGTTGAACCCCATCGCCACGAACCGGGCTGCCGTGAATGCGATGACGACGAGGATCGCGGCGCGCCAGGTCACCGGCTGCCCGTACGATGCGACGACGACGCCCAGGAGCGCGAAGGGAAGAGCGAAGATCGTATGCGGGAGTTTGACGAAGTTGATATAGCGAATGAATAACGATTCACCGGAGAAGGTCTGGCCCTCGCCGTGCGTCGTGCGTGGTGCGTCGTGCGTGGGGTTCACAACTCAATCCCGAGCTCTTTCCACATCTCATCAACCCGCCGTTTGGTCGCAGGATCCATGATGATTCTGTTCGGCCAGTCGCGCGTGAACCCTTCTTCCTTCCACTTTCGGGTCGCATCGATTCCCATTTTCGATCCGTACGTGAAGCCGCGGCTGGAGTGGTCGAGCACGTCGATCGGTCCCATCGTAAAGCGCACGTCGCGTTCCGGATCGATGTGATTTAGCGCCACCCACCAGGCTTCCTTGGGATCGCGCACGTTCACGTCTTTGTCGAGCACGACGATGACCTTGGCGAGCGACATCAGACCCTGCCCCCACAGCCCGCTCATCACTTTGTACGCCTGCCCTGGGTACTGCTTGTCGATGCTCACGAACACGAGGTTGTGGAAGATGCCCTCGGCCGGCATGTGCAGATCGACGATTTCGGGAATGGTGAGGCGCAGCAGCGGCAGGAAGATCCGCTCCGTGGCGTGGCCGAGGAAATAGTCCTCCATGGGCGGGCGGCCCACGATCGTGTGCGGCCAGATGGGATCGTCGCGGAACGTCACGGCGGTGACGTGCACCTTGGGATAGTAGTCCGCGAGCGAATAGAACCCCGTGTGGTCGCCGAACGGGCCCTCGAGTACCAGCTCGTCGCGCGGGTCGATGTGCCCTTCGATCACGATCTCGGCCTCCGCGGGGATGTCGAGATCCGACGTGACGGCTTTGGCGAGCTGGACGGGCTCGCCGCGCAGGAAGCCGGCGAACAGAAACTCATCGATCGTCGGTGGGAGCGGCGCCGAGGCGGCATAGACGCTCGCCGGGTCGCCGCCCAGCGCGATCGCCACGGGCATCGTCTCGCCACGCTCCGCCATCGTGCGCCAGTGCGCCGCGCCGACCTTGTGGCGTTGCCAGTGCATGGCCAGCGTGTTCTTGCTCAAGACCTGCACGCGGTACATGCCCACATTCCTGACTCCTGACTCCGGATCCTTCGTAATGACTCCGCCGAGTGTGATGTAGGGCCCGCCGTCTTCGGGCCAGCAAATCGGCACCGGAAACTGATTGAGGTCGACGTCCGAATCTTTGAGGACCGTGCTCTGGGAGGCTGGACGGCCCACCGTCTTGGGCGGGAACTTCGCGACCTCGGCGAGCCGCGGCAGCATCGCGAGCTTGCCAAGCAATCCTTCCGGCACCTTCATCGCGAGCAGCTCGGCGATGCGCGCGCCGACGTGGTCGAGGCACTCGACGCCGAGCGCGAGCGACATGCGCTTCTCTGAGCCGAACAGGTTCACCGCCACCGGGTATCGAGACCTGCCGCCGCTCGCCAGAATGGGCTGCGTGAACAGCAGCGCCGGGCCGCCGCCGGGCGACTTCATACAGCGGTCGGCGACTTCGGTGATTTCCTTGTCGACCGACACGGGACGGGTGACCTGCGTGAGATCGCCCGATTTGTCGATCGCGGTCACGAATTCCCGAAGATTATCGAGTGCCATGGTGGACGGCGCAGATGCCGCCGGTCAGGCGCTCGAATCCCACGCGCGAAAACCCCGCCGCCACCATGCGCTGCGACAGCGCCTCGGGTTCCGGAAACGCGAGCACCGACTCTGGCAGGTAGGTATAGGCGTCTCTATGTTTCGACACGAGCCGGCCGATGGCGGGGAGAATCCGGCGAAAATAGAAGAGATAGATCGCGCGCAGCGGCGCGAATCGGGGCGTGGCGAATTCGAGGATCACGAAACGCGCTCCCGGCTTCAGCACGCGTGCCGCTTCGCTCAAAGCCCTGTCGAGGTCGGCCACGTTGCGTACGCCAAATCCCACCAGGGCGCCGTCGAACCGCGCCGCGGGAAACGGCAGCGCCAGCACGTCGGCGGCGACGGGAACGGTCCGCGGCGCCTTATCCTTACCGCGCTCGAGCATCGGGACCACGAAGTCCGCGCCGATCACACGGCCGCGAAACCCGTCGCGGCGCGCCAACTCGGCGGCGAGATCGAGTGTGCCCGCGCAGAGGTCGAGATAGGTGCCGTCGGGTTTCGCTTCCCAGCCGAGTCGCGCGACGGCGGTGCGGCGCCAGGACCGATCCACGTTGAGGCTGAGCAGGTGGTTCAGGAAGTCGTAGCGCGGTGCGATCGCGGTGAACATGTCACGGACGTAGGCTGCGGAGCGACTCATAGGCGCGAAAGATAGGCCGGACCACCTGAGCGACGCCAGCGATCAGCAGGTCGTCGCGTGGGCAAAGCAGGGACATGACGCGGCATTTCGCGAGCTCGTGCGCCGCTATGAACGTCCGGTGTTTTCGCTGCTCTATCGGATGGTGCGCGATCGCGCGCTCGCCGAGGACCTCGCGCAGGAAACGTTCATCAAGGTCCTGAACGGCATCAAGTCGTACCGGCCCGAGTTCAAGTTCTCGTCGTGGATCTTCAAGATCGCGAACAACGCGGCGATCGATCATCTCCGGCGCAAGAGCATCGACACGCTTTCGCTCGACGGCGCGCCGAGCGCCGAAACGCCGGAGCAGGTGCGCGCGACGTCGCTGCAGCTCGGCGACCGCGCGGAGAGCCCGCTGGATGAAGTCGAGAGCCGCGAGCTGGGCACGGCAATCGAGCGGGCCATCGCCCGCCTGCGGCCCGAGTATCGGTCGTGCATTATGCTTCGTCACGTGGAGGGGTATTCGTACGAGGAGATCGCGGATACGCTCGACCTCCCCCTGGGGACGGTCAAAACCTATATCCATCGGGCCCGTAATGAATTGCGGGGTTATCTGGAAGATCGCCGGGACTGAAACCAGGGCCGAAACCAGGCCGTAGGACACCCAATGACTGACATCTCCATGCATCTCACGACCGACGAAATCGAGCTCTGGGCGCAGGGTCTGCTTCCCGCTGCCCGGGCCATGCACCTTGCTGATTGCTCCCTCTGCCGGACCGAAGCCGAACGCGAGCGCAAAGTCATTCTCGAGCTAGTCCAGCTTCCGAAGTTTGCGCCGAGCGCCGGGTTCGCGGACCGGGTGATGGCGCAGGTGAAGGTGCCGACGCCGTCGGGGGATTGGCAGGCCTAAGGCGATCGATCCCAAGAGGAATGTAGGGGCGCAGCATGCTGCGCCCCTACTGCTTTCTATCCTCCCAACGCGCGAGTATCCCTGCACCCTCTGTCGATGTCCATCCCGCGCCGAGGTCGGCAATCGATATGGGACCGGCGCGACGAAACAGTTTCACGCTCCACCAGATGACCAGGACCGCGCCAATCCGAACGACAAGACCCGGGACGGCGACGATCACGTACAGCGCGAGGAGCGCAATGAAGACACTCGCAATGCGCGTCCAACGCCGGATCCAGGGCGCGATTTCGTCGTTCGTTTTGCGTGACGACATCACGAGGTACGCAACGACCACACCGGCCAGCTTGACTGTAGCAGAGACCGTAATGAGGCTCACTCCCAACCCGAGAATCTTTGCGTTGGGCCACGCATACCCACCCGTCACGGTTGAGCCCAATCCGAGCCAGATCAACACGTCACAAAGGCGTAGGAAACCTTCCAAACGCCTTTCGCCCTCGCTTGTCTTCAGCGGATCCCAAGTTTTTACGCTCGTCATGCACGCACCTCCGCGCCGACGCCCAACCCCAACATCCGCGTCGCACTGCCGTCCCGCACCGCGATCTCTACCGTACCCCCAGAGCCCGTAAACGCCAGCAGCGCCCCCGATGCGACGTCCGCGAACGTACGGCGCAGCGGACCCACGTCTACGCCTCCGACCTGAATGCTGGCTCCGGGCTGCAGGGCGTTGGGTGCAATGTTCGAGACCAGCGTCCCGAAGCGATCGACATGGAGCACTTCACCCACGACCGCATCTCCGTCGGTCTTCGGAATCGGCAACGGCAAATAGAGCGGATCGGTAATTGCCGAGCCCAGCGACTCGAGCGATCCCCCGTTCGCCAGCACGCCCGCGGCGGGCGCAAAGACGTCGCGGCCATGGAACGTCGGCGCCGCTTCCGGGAGCACCGGGATGGAGATGAATGTCGCATTCAAGGACAAGAAGGAAAGCAGCCCGTTGTCCGGGGCCAGAAAGTACCGACCAAATCGCGTTGCCCCGAGCACTCGCCGCTCCGTTCCAACGCCCGCGTCCACCACGGCGACGTAAATCGTGCCTTCGGGAAAGAACATCCAGGTCCGGCTGAGGATGTACTGTGCGGCACGCACATCGCCGGGCGACACATCATGAGTGATATCGACCAATGTGGCCTTCGGCGCGTACGTCGAAAGCACCCCCCTCATCTCCGCCACGTAGCTGTCGACGGTGCCGAAGTCAGAAAGCAGCGTGACGATCGTCATGGCTCAGACCCTGACGGCATGCCAGCGCCCGGCCTTCCAGAAGACAATCATGGCGATCCCGCGCGAGATCGCGGTGACACTCAACGCGAGCCAGATACCGAGCAGACCGATGCCCCGCGACCACCAGGCGCCCAGCGGAATGCGCATCGCCGTCAAGCTGGTGCTCACGATCTGTGGCCAGAACGTGTAACCCGCCCCCGCCAATGCGCCTTCGAGAATCAACTCGAAACTCTGCCCGATCTGCGCGAATGAGATCACGCGCAGGTACAGTACGCCATCCTTGATCACCTGCGCATCGTGGGTGAACAGTGCCACGAGACGCCCGGGGATCAGCAGAAACGCCACGGCCGTGGTCACGGTGACCACCAGGCAATAGCCGACAGTCAGCCGTACGGCCTCCCGCGCCCGTGCTTCCTGCCGTGCGCCGAGATTCTGGCCGACGAGTGCGCTGGCCGCGAGCGCAAAGCCGCTGATCGCAATAAAACCGAGCCCTTCCATCTTATGGCCCACGCCCAGGGCCGCGAGCGCCGGCGTACCGAACCGCGACGTGAACCGCGTGAGCCACATATAGATGATCGACAGGAGCACGCCCGCTAACGACAATGGCGCGCCGACGCGTATGATCGTCGGGATCGCCCGCCAATCCGGCGCCGCGACCCGGACCAGGCCGCGCCGCAGCGCGATGACCAATCCGAGCAGGAACCCGCCGCCGCGCACCATCACCGACGCCAGTGCCGCACCCTCGACGCCGAGCCGCGGGAACGGGCCCACGCCGGCGATGAGCAGCGGATCGAGCGCGATGGAGACGCCCACGGAGCCCGCGAGCATCAGGAAAGGTGTTCGGGTATCGCCCGAGGCACGGAACGTGGCCTCGATGGCGAAGAATCCGAACACGAGCGGAGCGCCGAGCAACCAGGTTGAGAGATACGCGTGCCCGAGTGTGGCGACCTCGGGCGGCACCGTCATGACGCGAAACATCGTGCCGGCCACCGACCAGCCGACGATGCTGACGCCCACACCCGCGAGCAGTGCGTAGACCACGGCGGCCGCGGCGACGCGCGCCGCGCGCTCCGGGTGTCCCTCGCCATGCCGGCGCGCGGCGACCGCGATCAATCCGATCTCGACCATCTCGCCGAGACTGAGCGCCACCCAGATGTAGAACCCCGCCGTCGAGACCGACGCGAGCGCCGCCGGTCCGATGAGCCGACCCACCCAGATGCTGTCGATCAGGTTGAAGGAGAAATGGCAGGCCATCATGGCGACGGCGGGCGCGGCGAGCCGCAACACGACCGGCCGCAGCGGGCCGGTCGTGAGGGACCCGCCCGACGGGGGAGGGGCTGAGGCTATGTCCGGTGGATTAGCGGCCGTAGCGTGCTACCAGCACGAGCGCGTCATCGTTGCCCTTCACGTGGCGGGTGATGACGGAGTCGGCGATCTCCTGCGGGCTATTGGAGAGCACCAGCGTCTCGGCGAATCCATCCTTGATGCCGTCGGAGAAGAGAATCACGGTGTCACCTAGGGCGAGCGATACCGAGCGCGTCGTGGGATGCGCCGGCTCAGCGCCGATGAATCCCGCGTTCGGCACGAGGGAGATGCGCGAGGGACGATTACCGAGATCGGCGCGCAACAGGACACCGCCGACGTTGCCGACACCCAGCCACGCCATCGTCGCTCCCTGCGGATCGAGGTACGCGAGCCCGAGGACGACACCGCGCAGTCCGACCAGCGCTTCATGACAGCGGCGGACCAGGTCGCTGAGCGGCTCGCGGGAATAGCGGTCGAGCGCGCCGACGGCGGCGTGCGCGGCCGACGCGGCTTCCTGGCCATGACCCAGCCCGTCGACGACCGCGATGAGCGTTCCCTTCCCCACACGTTTGATGAGACACAGGTCGCCCGATTCCGTCTGCCCCGGCAGCGGCAGCGTGGCGAACGCCGTGTCGATTTTCAAATGGCCCGCCGCCACTTGGCCATGGTGATCGTCGTACCACGCCCCACTACCGAATCGACCTCGAACTCGTCCATGAGTCGCTTGGCGCCGGGCAGCCCGGCGCCGACCCCGTGGGACGTCGAGTAGCCGTACTGCATCGCGCGCTCGATGTCGGGAATCCCCGGGCCCTGGTCGATCGCGACGACGGACACGCCCTGGCGATCCCCGTTCTGGACGAGACTCAGGATGATCTCGCCCTTCTTGGCGTACATCAGGATGTTGCGGGCGATTTCGGAGATGGCGGCGGCAATGACGGTCTGTTCGCCGCTCGAGAATCCCGCGACGGCGGCTAGCGCTCGGCCTTGTTGTCGGGCCTCAACGACATCGACGTCCGCGGCGATTGGCAGTCGTAGCTCTTCACCCACGGCTGCTCGGCTTCTTGGGCTTCGATTCCACGACGCGCTCTTTGGTGCGGCCGTCGAGGAAGGCGAGACCTTCTTCGAGGTCCAGCACGGTGGCCACGCCCTTCAGCGTCAACCCGAGCTGGACCATCGCGAACGCGACGTCGGGCTGGATGCCGACGATGACCGTCTCGGCGCCGCGCAGGCGTGCCATATGCGTGATGTCACGCAGCGTGCGTACCGCGAACGAGTCCATGACGTCGAGCGCCGTGACATCGACGATCACGCCGCGGCAGCGCGAGCGCCCGACCTGGGCGATCAGCGCCTCGCGAAGATGGGAGAGATCGGCGTCAGTGAGGGCAGACTGAATGGAAGCGATGAGATACTGCCCCTGCCGCAGTATTGGTACTTCCACAGCGTCCTCCGCGGGCGCGGGTGGGGGGGGCTAGCGGGTGAGTTCCATGCCAGGTTCGCGACCGGCTTGGGGCCCGGGCATCGCGGCACGGTCGGCGAGCAACCGCTCCGCCTCTTCGATACCTCCCTGCAGGTCGCCGACCGTGGCCATTTCGCTCAGGTCGACGCCGATGGTCACGAGCGTCTGCGCAATTTCGGGCGACAGCCCCGTCACGATGACGGTGGCACCGAGCAGGCGCGACGCCTCAACCGTTTGCACCAAGTGGTTCGCGACACCGGAGTCCATCGCCGCCACACCGGTCACGTCGATCACGACGACCTTGGCGCGATTGGCCCGAATCGCACGCAATAGCTGTTCGGTCAACTGCCTGGCGCGCTGCGGATCGATGACGCCGATGATGGGCAGAATGAGGAGCCGCTCACGCACCTGTAGCACCGGCGTGGACAGCTCCCGGATCGCTTCCTGTTGCTGGCGGATGATGCGCTCACGCTCTTCCACGAATCCGACGGCCACCGTGTTCGCGATGCGGTTCGCCGCGGGTTCGTAGGAATCGAGAATCCGGTTCAGCTTTTCGACATTGTCCTGGTATTTATTGAACAGCGAGCGGGCGAGCACGTCACGCAGCAGCAGCACGATTCCGACAACTTCATCCGTTTCGACGCCTCGCGGAATGATGCGCTCGGACAGTCGCCGGGAGTACGCTTGCAGGGCTTCGAAGGTGCCCGTCTCGAGCGCTTCCACGTAGTTGTCGTAGACCGCGGTCGCTTCGGCGAAGATTTCCTCTTCCGTCATGGCCGTCAGCAGCTCGGCGCGCGTGATGCGGCGGGCCCATTCCTCGCGCAACTGCGTGCGGTTTTGCCGCAGGTGCGCGACCAGCTCCCGCAGCAGCCCGGCCGACGACTCGGTCAGCGCTGCCTGGGGGTCCGACGCGCGCGTCGATACGCTCATGCTTTTCTTGGTGTCCATGGCTCGAAAACTATGGGTGGCCGGTTAGGGAGCAAGCCCTGCGGCCCTGGTTTTGCGACGTTCCTTGGTCTCGTACAGGGCGATATCGGCCGCGTTGAGCAGTGCTTCGACGGTTTCGCCGTGACCGGGGTACACTGCTACCCCGACACTGATCGACAAGTTCGGCTTTTCGGCATCCGTGGCCAGCCGGTCCGCCACGCCCCGGGCCACGTGCCAGGCGGCCGCCTCGCCGGTCTCCGGCAGGACGAGCGCGAATTCATCGCCGCCGTAGCGCGCCGCGGTATCGGTCCCCCGGCAGGAGCCGAGCAGCGCCTCGGCCACGCGGCGGATCGCCAGGCTCCCCGCGAGGTGGCCGTGGCGGTCGTTGATTTGTTTCAGGCCGTCGAGGTCGAGCAGCACGACGGCGAACGGCTGCCCGGTCCGCCGCGAGCGTTTGATCTCGCCCTCGAGCGACTGCACCAGGTGGCGGTGATTGGCGAGTCCGGTCAACGGATCGGTGACGGCAAGCTCTTTCCACGTGCCTTGCAGCTCGCGCTGCACGGCGACGACCGCGGCCAGCACGAGACTCGTCACGGCAGTGATGCCCGTCCAGACCTGCAGCAGCACCAGCCGTTCATTCGCAGTGTAGATGGAGAACGGACCCACACCCTGCAGCGTGCGCCCGATGGCGATCGCGGAAACAATAACTATCGCGGCAGTCGCCTCGCGCGGGTTAAAGCGGAAGGCGACCCAAATCAGCACCGGCCAGAGCAACACCGTGAGGGGATAATGGCGTGAGGGAAAGAGCCCGCCGAACATCGCGAACGTCACCAGGGCGGTGACGGCGGCGAGCGCGAGTGCTTCCAAGAACTGCGCGCGATTCCAGCGGGGGGCCGGCTTGACGCCGATCCACAGAATCAGCGCGGGAGCGATGACGATGTCGCCCACGGCATCGCCCAGCCACCATGTGAGCCACACGCGCGGCGCATCGGCCCACGACATCAGGCCGCCGAGCGCCAGCGAGCTCACTCCGATCGATGCGGAGACGATGGTACTGACGAGTGCCGCCAGCGCCGTGAACCGGAGGATGTCGCCGACGCGATCGAAGACGCGCCCGCCCCGCGCGAACCGGTTGACGAGGTAGGAGCCGAGCAGTCCCTCAGCGGTATTGCCGATCGCGATCCCGATGGACGGCAGCGCGCCGCCGGTAGTCGTGACGTTCGCGAGGAACGCGGCGCCGAGAATTGCGGGCCACACGCGGTACCCGAGCAGGACGAAGGCCGCCAGGGCGATGCCGGCCGGGGGCCAGACCGTGGTGACGCTGCTGTTGATGTAGGCGAATCGCAACCCGAGCTTCGCAGCGAAGAAATAGACCGCGGCCAGGCCGAAGAGCAGGAGCAGACGGCGTACGGATTGGCTCATCCGGCCTAACCTAAAAGAGGGATTCGCCACAGTTCAAACTTCACTCCTACGATCGCTGCCGCGATCCGTGGCGCCAAATACGTTATGTCCGAGGGAGGTGGAGTGTGCCCTGGACCATTGGCCCCGACGAGCGCGACGGCGCGACGGCCGCGCCAGCCACGCCCATTCGCGTGCTGGTTGTCGAAGACGACCGCGTGATCCGCGACGTGTTGCTCGACGCCGGTCTCGCGAACGGCGAAAGCTCCCTCATCATGAAGGCGATTCGCTCCGCGGGTACGGTTCGGCTCACGAAGCGGGAACGAGAGATCAAAGAGTTGATCGAGGCGGGACTGGGCAACAAAGAGATCGCCCAGCGGCTCAACATCGCCACCAACACCGTGAAGAGTCACGTCCACAACATGCTCGGCAAGCTCGCGGCGCTCGTGCCCCCCGATCGGCGGTCGGGCAATCGCGGGCGGCGCTCCTCTCGCTTCAGCTGACGTCCGCGCGGGCACCTCGAGCAAGAATCGCTGAAACACGGGATTGCGGGGATAGCGCGCGGCCAGCCCCTCGACGTATCCGCGCGCCTCACGCTCCAGCACGGCCCGACCCGCCGGATCGCGCGCCGCTTCGCGTATCAAGGCCGCGGCAAGCACCCACGTGCCCTCGACGCGTGCCAGGTCGCCATCGTGCGCGGCGCGACGCATGTACCGGATTCCCCGCTCGGCGTTGCCGCCGCCCAGGCCAATGAGGCGCGCGAAAATCCTCGCAACGGCGCCGGCGCGCGCCAGGCCGTAATCGTACACGCCCAGGCCCAGGTAACAGTCCGCGCAGGTGGAATCCACCGCCAGCACTCGCCGATAGATGTCGCGCATCGCCTTCGCGTCTTTGGCCGCACTATAGCCGTGGCCATGCTCCTCGCGCTGGCGCGCGCGATAACCGAGCGCGGTCGCGAGCCAGAACTCCCCCGGCTTGCCGGCCGCCCGCGCGCGCGCGAGCGCGACGCCCAGGAGCGAGTCGATGCGTTGGAGCTCGAAGTCGGCGGAGTCCTTGGCGGACGCCCACCAGATGTACGCGCCGGCCTGGAACACGAGGGGCGCGGGATCGCTGGTATCGCGCGCCGCCAGCTCGGCGAAATATCTCGCGGCGCCGGCAAAATCCCCGCCGTAGAGCGTGTCCAAGCCCGCGCGCAACGCTCGGAGGGCCTCGGGGTTTGGAGCCCGCGAGTTGGAAGAACCGGGAAGCGCGAGCGCGCTCTGCAGCACCAGCACAACCGCGACGAGGGCCTGCACGTCAGCGGGGCGCGGCAGTAATCGGAAGCGCCGGCGCCAAACCCGCCGTACGGGCGGCGACGGTCCGGGCCAGCTCGCGCAACGCCATGCCCGCCGGCGACTCGGGCTGGCTGACGACGATCGGCTCACCGCGATCCGCCAACTCCGCCATGCCCGCCTGCAGCGGAATCTGCCCCAGCAGCGGCACGCCGAGCTCGGCGGCCAGACGGCTGCCGCCACCGGCGAGGAAGATGTCGGACCGCGCGTGGCAATCGGGGCAGACGAAGTAGCTCATGTTCTCCACGATCCCGACCACGCCGACACCGACGCGCTCGAACATCTTCGCCCCCCGCAGCGAATCGCCGACCGCCATCTCCTGCGGCGTCGTCACGATGATCGCGCCGTGCAGGCGCACGATCTGCGTGAGCGAGAGCTGCGCGTCACCGGTGCCGGGCGGCAAATCGACCAGAAAATAGTCCAGCTCCCCCCACGCCACATCTTTCAGGAATTGCGTGATGATCTTCATGATGATGGGCCCGCGCCAGATCGCGGGCGCATCCCGCTCCACGATGAACCCGAGTGACATGAGCTTCACGCCGTGCGCCTCGAGCGGCTGGATCTTGCCGCCTTGGACTTCGGGCTTGGCGTTCGCGCCGAACATGCGCGGGATGTTGGGCCCGTAGATGTCGGCGTCCATGAGTGCCACGCGATGCCCATCGCGAGCCAGCGCGGCGGCGAGGTTTGCCGACACGGTAGACTTGCCGACACCGCCCTTGCCGCTCGAGATCGCCAGCACTTTGCCGAGCGACGGCATCTCGTCGGGCGTGGGCGGCGGGGGCGGCGGGGGGGGCGTCGGAGCGGCGGGGCGGCCGGATGGTCCGGACGCCTGGCGTTCCCCAGCGCCGGCAGAATCGACGACTTTCACCTGTACGCCGCTCACACCCGGGACGGCCGCGGCGGCTTTCCGCGCCTGCCGCGCTAACGAGCCGGGGTCCTCTCTGGTAAGCACGAACGTGAACGTAACGGCCCCGCTGGGATCCACAGTGACCTCGCGCACCATTCCCGCCGACACAATGTCACGGCCGTGGCGCGGGTTGATGACTGCGGCCAGCGCCTGCTCGACCTGGGTCTTGAGATCGGTCGTGCTCACGGGGATTCGCCCCCGCCCCCGTTGGTCAGAAAGCGGCGCGCCGCGTTCAGGACCTTTGCTTCGACATCCGCCATCGTGCCGGGCAGCGACGCACCCGCCGCGCGGTGGTGACCACCGCCGCCGAACTGGTGCGCCAGTGCCGCCACGTCGACCTCGCCCATCGAGCGGAACGAGACCTTGATGCGGCCGCTGCCGATATGCCGGAACAGTAACGCCAGACGGACGCCCGCGATCGAGCGGGGGAATTCGACGATTCCATCGAGATCATCGGCCGTGACGTCATGACGGCGCAACGCGTCGGCGGGCACGCTGACCCACGCCAGCCCGACGTCGGGCTCCACGACCAGCGTCTGCAGCACTTCGGCGAGCAGGCGCACGCGCCCTTCGGGCGCGCTGGCGTATACCGATGCATAAATCGCCTCGGGATCGACGCCGCGCTCGAGCAGTGCGGCCGCCACGCGCAACGCGCGCGCGGTGGTGTTCGAGAACCGGAATCCCCCGGTATCGGTCAGCAATCCCACGTACAGCGCTTGCGCGACTTCAGCCGTGACCGGCCAGTCCGCTACCGTGGCAAGATCGAACACCAGCTCGGCGGTGGCAGTCGCGTCCGGTGCAATGAGCGAGGGCCCGGCCGGCAGCTTCACCGGGCTGACGTGGTGATCGATGCACACAAACGGGGGCTGTCGCTTGCTGATGACGGCTGCCAGGCTGCCCAGCCGGCTGAGGTCGCCGATGTCGAGGGATGCGACGACGTCGGCGCGCTCGATCTCGCGCGCCGCGCCGTCGCTCGCATCTGCTCCGGGAGGAACCAGGAAGTGGAAGCGATCGGGAATAGCGGTGGGATTGGCGATGCTCACCGAAATACCGCGGTCGCGCAACAGGTGCCACAGCCCGATTTCGCTCCCGACGCCGTCCCCGTCGGCGTTCACGTGCGTCGTCAGCACGACGTGCCGGGCGCTCGTGAGCGCCGCCACCACATCGCGGGCCGCCTGCGCGCGCGCCGGCGGAACGGGAACGACGTTCGGGTTCATCGTGAAAAGATAACCGGCTGGTCACCGGCCTTCATCAACAGGCTGAAGCACACCCTTCAGGGTGTGAATCTCACCGCCGCGGCTGGCCTCGCATGCCGCCTGGGACAGCTGCCGCACCTCCTCCAGACGCCAGTTCACGCTGCAAGCGGCTGTGCTTGCGACTGTACCCGAAGTAGATGCTGAATCCGATCAGCAGCCACACGATCAAGCGAATCCACGTGTCCGCCGGGAGGGTCGCCATCAGTCCCAGACAGCAGACCACTCCCGCAATCGGGACGAACGGGACCCAGGGCGTCCGGAACGGGCGGTCGAGATCGGGACGCTTCTTACGGAGAATCCACACGCCGGCGCAGACCAGCACGAACGCGAGCAGGGTGCCGATGTTGACCAGCTGACCGAGCAACTGCAGCGGCAGGAGGCCGGTCGCGAGCGTCACGGCCACGCCGGTGAAGATCGTCGAGAGGTACGGCGTCCGGTATTTGGGATGGACGGCGCTGGCCCATGTACCGAGCAGGCCGTCGCGCGACATCGAGTAGAACACGCGCGACTGGCCGAGCAACATCACGAGGATGACCGAGCCGAGCCCGAGCACGGCACCGATGTCGATCGCGATCCGGACCCACTCCGGTGCGCCGACCTTTTGCATCGCGTAGGCCACCGGCGCTGCGACGTTGAGCTCCTTAAACGGCACCATGCCGACGAGAATCGCGGAGACGATGATGTAGAGCAGCGTGCAGACGAACAGTGAGCCGAGAATGCCGATCGGCATGTCCTTCTGCGGATTCTTGGCTTCCTGAGCCGCAGTCGAGACTGCATCGAATCCGATGTACGCGAAGAACACCAGACCCGCGCCACGCAGTACGCCTGACCAGCCGTAGGTGCCCCACTCACCCGCGTTCGGCGCGATGAGCGGATGGTAATTGGCGGGCGTGATGTGGCCGAGTCCGACGGCGACGACCAGAAGAATGATCGTCACCTTGAGGATGACGATGAAGTTGTTGACCGTCGCCGATTCCTTGATGCCGATGACGAGGATGGTCGACATCAGGATGACGATGAACACCGCCGGCAGATTGATCCACGCACCGGTGAAGTTGATGCCCTTGTGCAGACACCCCGCGACCGCTTGTTGGACCTGCAGGGCGGTGCACCACTGCGTCGGGGATGCGGCGAGATGAGTAGGGATCACGAGGCCGAAGTTGCTGAGCAGCGACACGAAATGGCCGGACCAGCCGACGCCGACGGTGGCGGCGCCGGCCGCATACTCGAGTACCAGGTCCCAGCCGATGATCCAGGCGACGATCTCACCCATCGTCGCGTACGAATAGGTGTATGCGCTGCCCGCGACCGGGACGGCCGACGCCATTTCGGCGTAGCAGAGGCCGGCGAACGCGCAGGCGACGCCGACAATCGCCATCGAGATCCACACCCCGTTCCCGGCGTAGAGCGCAGCCGCCTGGCCCGTGAGCACGAAGATGCCGGCGCCGATGATGGCGCCGATGCCCAGCGTGATGAGATTGAGCGGGCCGAGCGCGCGTTTCAGCTGGTGCTCGCCCGCCGCGTCGGCTTCGGCGCGCAGGGTCGCGATGGATTTGGTAGCCCACAAACTCATGCGGGACTCCGTTCAGGGGGGTGACGAATCGACGGCGCGGACCGCCCCAAGGTTCGCCGGGGGGGACGATCTGTCAATAGAGACGAGCGTTAGAGCTACGTTGCCGAGCTAGAACGCGACACGAACACCGAGCGACCAGGAACGCGGGAGCGGTACCGTTCCAGCATCGGAGATAGATGGTGAGAGACCAATCGTATCGGCGACTTTCGCGTAGCTCGCTGCCTCCGGGTCGCTACCGGAGTAGCCTGTCCAGGTTGCGAGGTTGCGTCCGGCGAGCGTAATCGATGCCGCACGCGCGCCGATGAGTGTCGCAGCGGTGGGCGGGACATCGAATGTCACGGCGATCTCGCGCAGTTTGAGGTAGTCGGCATCTTCGAAATACTGGACCACGGGATCTCCCATGCCCGCGACCGCGATCGCTTGCTGCTCGAGCGGCGTGGACGCGTCATACCGTTGGCGGCAGACGGCCAATCCGGCGCAGCGCCACCAAGCGATTGCGTTGAACAGAGTCTGTCCCGCGCGATAGTCGAGCGTCACCGCCGCGTGCCAGCGCGCCCCGACGCGCCACGAAGACGTCATGATCGCACCCTGTGTTGGGTGCGGGGTACCGGCCCATTGCAACATCGCACCGATGGTAACTTCGCTTCGGGTGATGATCCCATCACCATTCGCGTCCGTGTAGCCGTCAAGCGATCGTCCCCAGTAACCGCCGACAGGGTAACCAGGCATGGTGGCCAGTGCGGAAGAGCCGCTGGGGACGCGATTGCGGTTGCCCCAGACCGAAAGCTGTCCAGTCCATTCGAAACCTGGTCGCTGCAGGATCGACCCAGCAAAAGACGCCACAAGACCGCGGTTGGTGATCCTGGTGTCCGGAATATAGAGGATGTTTGACCCGGGGTAGCCGTAGAACACATATCGATTCGCCGCCGAGCGTGAGTCATATACGCTCAACTCGGCCGTTATACGCCCGCTGAATAGCCCCGACGCTGCACCCAACTCGAATCCCTTGGTCTTCTCGGGTGGCATAACCCACGCGAGAATATTCGACGGTTCTACTCCGGGAGCCGGCACACCCGTGGCAGAGCCGTACGCCGCGCGCAACTGCAACCGGCCGAGCACGCCATGCTCTGAGGGTCGCGCCAGCCAGCTGACGGCGATACTTCCGTTCGTGTTAGACACGTCAAGGTTCGAAAAGCGGTCGTGCCGGACGCTCGCCGATGCGCTGAAGCGCTCGCCGAGTGCAGCGTCCTCGGCCAGATACCAGCCGGTCGAGTTCCGCCATCTCGCTGACATCGACGACGCGCAGGGACTAGGCGAGCCGCAGTAGATGCGCTGATCCAACTCGAGTCGGTACCCGAGCTTCTCCATGCCGACGGTGGTGGTGAATCGAGCCCTCTGCCATGGCTGCGCGACGGCAGTGGCACTCAACTGTGTGGTCCGCTGGCGAGCGTAACGGGCGCCTGTGGCGCGCCCATTGAGCGAAGACGCTTCGTCATTGCTGGTCACCCCGTCAGTGGCCCGCTGGCCTTGCAGGTGCAGCCAGGCAACCGGGTCGGCGCGAAAGCTGAGCGCCCACCACGTACGCGCGGTTTGCTGTGAGCTCGGCTTTTGCCGATAAAACGCACTGAGCGAGTCCCATGAGAATGCCGCGCTATTGCTTGGGCCAAGTAAGGCGTCGCGGACCGGCTCATACAACGGCAGTCCCAGCGTGCTATGGGCGCGATCGGCCATGACTCCGATTTCGAGAACCCGGACAGGCCGCACCGTGGCGCTGCCGCGCAGATTGGCGCCCGAGTAATCATTGGCATTCATAGGCAGAACCGGCATGGCGTACGCGCTCCCATCACCGTCGAGATCCCCGGCCACGTGGACCACGCCCCAGGGCCGCCCGCCGCTGGCGCTGAGACCCGCGCGACGGTGCAACGGGGTCGCAAACGGGCTACGCGTCGCCAAGGGGTTGAACGACTGCACGTAATCCTGCGCACACGCGCCCGCGGCCTCACTGGCGAGATCACAATAGCCGCTGCGCATACGCGGATCGGCGTTACTCGTGTCAACGCCGCCGTAATTCGTGGGCCAACGTCCATGAGGCGACAGCACAGTCGCCTGCCCATATGTCTCCCACCGTAATGGCCCAGCCGTCGCGCGCTTCATTTGAATGAGAATGACGCCGGCTGCGGCCCCCGGACCGTACACCGCGACGGAGGTTGGAGCACGCAACACCTCCACAGCCTGAACGTCCTCGATGTTGATGTCGTCGAGCCGGAGTGGTCCGGGCCCGTCGACCGGAAGCGCGGTCGCGTCTTCGGCAGCATCGATGCGAATACCATCCACGAGGATCAACGGTGCGGCGTTCCCCAGCACCGTCGTCGTGGCGGCGAACCTGATCTGCGAACCCGCGCCGGTCAGACCGGACCCGCGAGTGATCAGCAGGCCGGGCACGCGGCTAGCGAGCGCCTCAGTGATTGTCTGGGCACCGCTCTCGCGCACGAGCGCGGCGACATCGATCGTGTAACGATCCGAACTGGGCTGAGGCTGGGTGGTGTCGGGTGTTTGCGCGACAAGAGCGGGAGCGAACAGGGCAAGAACCAGGACGTTCATGCTTCCTCCGTCGACACCGGAGCGTGCTACAAACTGTAGTTCGGCGCTTCTCGCGTGATGACGACGTCGTGCGGATGAGACTCTCGAAGCCCAGCCGTCGTAATCCGGATGAACTCGGTTTCGGTCCGTAGCGCAGCGATATCACATACCCCGCAATACCCCATTCCGCTCCGCAAGCCGCCCACCATCTGGAAGATCACGTCGGCCACCGGGCCCCGGTACGGCACACGCCCTTCGATGCCCTCCGGCACGAGCTTCTGCAGCGAGACCTCGCCCTCCTGGAAGTAGCGATCCGCCGAGCCGTCCTCCATCGCGGACAGACTGCCCATGCCGCGGATGACCTTGAAGCGCCGGCCCTCGAGGAGAAACGATTCGCCGGGACTCTCCTCCG
>WNGC01000047.1_pt1 | contig 59892 bp, 64 predicted proteins | sample 5400051 | NCBI WGS metagenome assembly WNGC01 (sample SAMN13153368, study PRJNA577476) | soil metagenome | isolation source: 20 cm soil or saprolite under grassland replicate 2 | place: USA:California | collected 2016-06-15
TCGGCCTCCGCGAGAAGGCTCTCCTCCGCGAGCTGACGCTCGTAGGCCTCACCGAGCGTCTCCTTCGGACGGACGATGAGATAAAGGAAGAGGCCGAAGATGTTGAGGATGACCACCATCAAGCCGGCGAGGTATGGAAGGAGCTGGTTCTCGGTGCGCTGCTGGGCGTCGCGAACCGTCCAGAACACCATCGCGAGGTAGATCGCGAGGATGTACAGACCCGCCAGCCGAACCGAGAGCTGGATGAGCGGGTTGCTGACAATCGACGTCCAGAGCTGACTGAGATCAGGCATTTAGCACGGCTCCTATGCGTACGGTGTCACGACGGACACGGTCCCGCCAATAATCAAGTAGGTCTCTAAGAGTCTGCTCGAACGGGATCTTCGGCTCCCAGCCGGTCGCCTTCTGAAACTTGGAGGCGTCGGCCCAGAGGATGGGCACGTCTGACGGTCGGAGCCGCGCCGGGTCTTCCTGAGACCGGATCTTCACCTGCGAGTTCGCGAGCTGCATCGAGAGCATCTCGCCGATCGCCCAGGTGCGGCCGCGTCCGACGTTGTAGACCTCGCCCGCCTCGCCGCGCTCGAGTGCGAGCCAGTACGCCCGGACCATGTCGCGGACGTCGGTCCAGTCGCGCTTGCTCGTGAGGTCTCCGTGGTAGATCACCGGCTCGTGCTGTCCCGCCTCGATCAACGCGATCTGGCGGGCGATGGTGCTGGTCACGAAGTGGGTCCCGCGGCGTGGGCCGGTGTGGTTGAAGCCTCGCGTCACGACCAGGTGGAGGCCGTAGGACTTGAAGTACTGGTACGCGAGCTTGTCCTGCGCCACCTTGCTGACCGCGTACGGCGAGAGCGGGCGCAGCGGGTTGGTCTCCTTCATCGGGACCTCGTCGGGGTAGACCAGGCCGTACTCCTCCGAGGAGCCGGCGATGTGCATGCGGATCTTGGTGTCGTGTCGGCGGATCGCCTCGAGGATGTTGAGCTGCGCTTCGATGTTGATGCGCATCGTGGCGGCGGGCTCGTCGAACGATGACTGCACGAACGACTGCGCCGCGAGGTGGAAGATCCGATCCGGCCGCGTCGCCGCGATCAGCTTCTCGACCGCGCCCGCATCGGTGAGCTCGCAGTGCAGAAGCGTGACTCGGCCTTTGTGCGCCTGGTCGGCCTGCCCCGCGCCAGTTGAATAGCGACCTTCGATGACGTCGAGGACGCCCATCGCCATGAGCGTGTCGAGGTTCTCCATCCGTGAGCGCCACCGGTACGTGCCGAAGACGGCGACGTCGGGATGCTCGGCGAGGATGTGTTCAGCGAGGTGGCTGCCAGCGAACCCGGTGATACCGGTGATGAGAACGCGCATTCCCGCGAGAACATTAGCAAGGGTCGTGCCTTCGGTCGGTTGCCTGGCCTGCAACCGTCACACCGGGCGGGTTAGTTATCCAACTTTGGGTCGCTCGGCGGAGTTACGAAACGTTGACGAGTTCGTGACAAATACGGCACACACCGTGCGGCCTGCCCGACGCGGCGCGGGAGGACATCGAAGGTCCGCGCACATGGCAGCGTCGCCTTCGACGCAGGAGTCCCTTATGACGAAACGGTTCGTCGCCGCGCCATCCCTAGCGGTCAACTCTGGTCGCCCTACGTCAGGAGGCCAGATGTGAGAAAGCTCCCTACCCTCGCAGCCGCGTTGCTGATGACAGCCACGCTAACCTCAGCCGCTGCCGCAGCGACGATTCTTGTCGTCTCACAAGACGGCCAGCATCAATGGCATTCCCGGGTTACGGATGGGAACGGAAATCCAGACCCTTCGTACGGCATGGTGACGTTCGTTACCGGCCCAGGAACCCCGCCCCGCGGCGTCGGCAGCCTTCGCCTCGAAACGAACCTCGGCAAGGGTGACGGTTCCGCGCAGATGCGCAGCACGAGGTACGGCGGGGTCAAACTCTCGAATCTGACCGAATTGTCCTACTACGCGTACTCGCAAATGAACAACGGTCAGCAGTTCCCTTTCCTGGGTCTCAACGTCTCGAACACGGGCGGTAGCACTACCGACGACATCCTGTTCTTCGAACCTCCCTACCAATTTCCGGGAGCCGGTAACCCGACCTGTGCCCATCAGACGCCACCGGTCATGTTCACATGGCAAAAGTGGGACGCGCTTAGCGGATGCTGGTGGGACAACAACGGCGAACTTGGCTTTGGCGGGATAGATACTCAGCCCCTCTCCACGTATATCGCTCTTCATCCGAATGCAGCGATAGTCAATGCGAACGGCGTCGGTGGTTTACGGCTCGCTGTGGGCTTCGCGTCTTTCTTTGACAAGTTTGACGGCAACATCGACATGGTGACCGTCGGGGTTCAGGGCCAGAGCATTAGCTACGACTTCGAACCTCCAAGCGCTTGCAAGAAGGGCGATGGTGACGGCGACTTTGAGGACAAGGATGGACACAAGCATCACGGAGAGTTCCACGGGAATTCTTGCGACAAGCAAGGCGGCGAGAAGGACGACGATGACCAGGGTCGGCAGGTCGATTACAACGGCCTCGCGCCCGCGATCTACAACCTGACGTTGACTAACGGGCGCACGTCTGTTGGAACTTTGGTGAGCGGCACCGTATCGCTCGACTAGATACAAGAAAGGGCGGCCTGTTCGGGCCGCCCTTTCACTACTTTCACTACTTCCCCAATGCGTCTCGTCGTCAGATCGAGCTCGTGCGGCTCTAGTCGATCCCTAGCGTCTGCCGGCGTTTCGCTCATTTTCTCCGGGCGTCGGGCCGATCGGATGAGCCCACTCGTGTTGACGAAATGTTGCCTTGGTGACGGCCAAACCGGCACACGCTCTGCCGCCTCTCAGTCGACCGAACTCGCCAGACCGCCGGGAGACGCTCGCTCCGCAACGCAGGATGCGACACGGCGGTGGTCGACGAACAAGGGCGGATGGGGGCGATGCAGATAGAGCACACGACTCACGCGTGGAAACCAAATGACATACGGCCTAACCGGATGAATGTTTCTAGGGCTCGCCCAGCGAGCCGGAGAGGGATCCACGAAATGCGCCGCGTTTCTTTGACACTTCTGTCGACGCTCGCAGTGCTGATCATGTCGGCGATGCCGCTTCCGGCGGCTGCGCTCGGCGATGTCCAAGTAAAACTCGGTTGCTCCGACGGGTCGACCACCGACCTTACTGTCGACAGCGCGACACTTGCAGAACTTCAAGATGCGGTTGAGGCGATGACGTTGTACCCCGCGGATCTGAGTTGCACGCTCGGCACCACTCCACTGCTCGGCTCCTTCGGAGCGAGCGTTGCCGAGGCGGCCGGCGCTACCGATTTTGTCGTCGGCGGCGGCCAGCGCGCGTTTTGCGACTTCAACATTGCCGTTAACGGTCATAGTCAGGCAGGGGTGCCGTTGGCGGCATGGGGCGCCGTCAACGAGACGATTCCTGAAAACGCATCTTGCGGGTTCGAGGGAATCCTGCGGACCGAGGTCGTGTGTGTAGTTATCGTGGATGACGACAACGCGATCGTTGGCACCCGTATTACGAAATCGACGGGTACCTTCTCCACTCTCGGCTTTGCGCCAGGGAGATTCGTCGACTGGCTGTTCCATGAGGGCAAGGCCGACACTGGGAATCCTCCGACGACGTCAAGCAGGGCGCTTGATCGCCAACCGATTTTTTTTGAGCCGGGCAGCCGCGCCGTGGAGGGGTGCGCTCAGTTCAGGCGTCGTGCGGCTGTCCGGCGAACCCAGAGTGACGTCGAGGCCCCTTCGAGTGGGGCGCCTCTGTCATGCACGCATCTAATCTGTTGACCGGTGCCGATTCTGGAGATCCGCCGACACGCCGAGCGCACCGATCGCGGTAACGAACAGAGCGCGCTTTCGCCCGCCGGACGCGCGATGTCCGAGTCGCTCGCAAAACGATCGCCCAAGTTCGCACTCGTCCTCGCGAGTCCGCTGCCACGCGCGAAAGAGACCGCGCAGCTCATCGCCGGTCGCCTCGATGCCGTCGAGCCAGGCTTTCTTCCCGAGATGGGCGGCGTCATCGGGGACCGGATCTTCGGAGAGATGCGCACACTTGCGGACTGGGCTGAGGTCCTGCGCGAGCGCGAGGACGCGCGCAAGTTCGCGAGCGATCAGCTGGCCACGTGGTCGCGCGTCGCCACGCGTGTGGGAGAGAAAGATCGTGTCCTCGATTATTCGACCGAGATCGACTCGCGGCGCTTTGTCGTGGTCTTCCCGCCGTTGTCCTGCTTCTCGATCCAGTGATCGAGCACCGACCTCACTGCGAGCAGGTTGTGCTTCCAGGCCTCGCGCATGTGCTTGCGCGATTCCTGTGGAAAGAGCTCGTCCACCAGCGCGCGAGCGCGCCAGCGCGAGCGCTCCTCCTCCATGTCCCGAAGGCGCTGCTCGAGCTCCCGTATCCGTGATTCGAGCTCCGTGGTGGTAGCCATGTCTTTCTCCCCTAGTCGCGGGCGGGTGCCGCGAAGTCGACCCGGAGCGTGTTCCCCTCGAACTTTGCGCCTTTCGCGGGCGCCTCGACAAGAGCGCGCGGCAACACCAGGTTGCGCCGCCACGAGCCAACCTGCAGGACGAGCTCGTCACCGTTGCGCAGCACCTTCACCTGCTCCTTCGAGGTGAAAGGCAGGTCGAGCGTCAGCACGAACCCGCCGTTCTCGCGGCGTACGCGATACGGCCGTCCACGGTAGAAGAACTGCGCGGGATCCTCATCGGCGAAGAGCGCCCGGCCGAGCTTGCGCAGCATCTCGAGGCCGACGACCTCGCGGTCGAAGAAGGGCACGGATCGCACCGGCACCGGCGCGAACGACTCCTCGACGAGCGGCTGGTAACGGCGCTGCGCCTCCTGCCATGCCTCGAAATACGCGCCCGCGCCCTCCGGAAGCACGCGGTTGCAGACGACGAGATCGGTCGGATAGCCGAAGAGGTGGAAATAGGTGAAGGAGCGCTGCGCCTCCTTGATGACCATCTTCTCGAGGTTGAGGACCAGGCGCACGGAGCTCTTCTGATCGTCGGCAAGCAGCTGCTGCATGTGGTCGAGGCGATGGAAGAGCTCCTCGCCCGCCGCGAAGACGCTGTCATCGGGGACCGGGACGCCCATCACCCGTCGGAGGACCGGGCCGGCGATCTGCATGGCCCGCCGCTGGATCGGAAAGATGCGTTCGAGCCACCACCGCCCGGCCTCGGGCAGCGACAGCAGGCGCACGGTCTCGCCGGTGGGCGCGGCGTCGACCACGATGACGTCGTAGTTGCCGCTGTCGTGGTGCTCGGCGATCCAGAGAAGGCTCGAGAGCTCGTCCATGCCCGGAAGCACCGTGAGCTCCTCCGCCAGCACGTCGTCGAGCCCGCGCCACTTGAAGACACTCTGCACATAACGCTGGATCGTCCCCCAGTAGCGGCGGACGTTGTAGTAGACGTCCGACTCCTGGCCCCAGAGGTTTTCCACAATCGCGGTCGGCTCGCCTCCGAGCGCGACATCAAAGGAGTCGGCAAGCGAGTGAGCGATGTCGGTCGAGATCACGAGCGTGCGTTCCCCTCGCTCTGCCGAAAGAAGCGCGGTCGCGGCCGCGACGCTCGTTTTTCCAACGCCGCCCTTGCCCGTGTAGACGATGATCCGCGTCGCGTTGGTCATCGACCGAGCATAGGTCTGACCGCGACCGATACCTCATCGACCCGATGAGCGCGCGTTCGCGCGATACGGTCCGTTCGCCGGTGTGGCGGCACCAGCAGGGAGGAAGAAGTGTCGCCACTTTCGCAGCGGGAAGCGGAGGTCCTCGAGCTCGTTCGGGCGGGGCACACCACCAAGGACATCGCGGCGCATCTCGGCATCAGCACCAGCACCGTTCTCTGGCACCGCAAGCTCGCACTCGCGCGTCAGACCGCGGCCGCAGCTCCGGGGAGATCCTCAGGGACCACAAAGAGCACGCGGCGATAAGGAGCGAGGTCCGGACGATTGCTCCCGTCCGGACCTCTCTTCACTTCTAGACCGCGGCAGCAGCTCCGAGTCGTGCTCCCAGCTCGCGCACGACGTCGACGAGCAGGTCCACATCCGCTTCAGTCGTGCGCCAGTTGACGATCGCGGGGCGGAACGCGACGACCCCGCGGTAGCGCGTTGTGCCGGCGTACACGCGTCCATCGGCGAGGAGCTCCGCGCCCAGGCGCGTGTTGAGGGCGTCGAGCTCGTCGGCCTTCGCGTCCGTTGGCCGGTAGCGGAAGCAGACGATGTTCAGCGGAACGTCGGCGAGCCGCTCGAGATCGGGCGCTTCGTCAACGCGCTTCGCGAGATGCTGCGCGAGATCGAGGTGGCGCTCGACCATCTCGCGGTAGCCGTCGCGGCCGTACGCGCGGAGCGTCGCCCAGATCGCGATGCCGCGCGCGCGCCGCGATGCCTCGGGCCCCATTGCGCCAAACATCGGATGTTCGCCCGGCTTCGGTAGGTACGCCGCTCCGATCGCGAACGGCCCGGCGAGGAGCGACGCGTCGCGGACGAATGCGAAGCCCGAGTCGTACGGGACGTTGAGCCACTTGTGCCCGTCCGCGATGACGGAGTGCGCACGCTCGACGCCCGCGGCCAGGTGCGCGGCCTTCGGCGTCGCGCGCGCGAAGAGGCCGAACGCTCCATCGACGTGGAGCCACGCGCCGTAACGCTCGGCGAGATCCGCGAGGGCATCGATCGGATCGAAGTCGCCCGCGTTCACTTCTCCGGCGTTTCCGACGATGATCGCGGGCGCGCCGTCGAGCGCGCGGAGCGCGGCCTCCATCGCGGCGAGATCGACGCGGCCAACGTCGTCGCGCGCGAATCGCCGAACGCTCTCGCGCCCGATCCCGAGCATCGCGAGCGCCTTCGTCGCGCTCGGATGGATGTATCCGCTCGAAAGGACCGGCACGGCCGGAAGCCCGGCGAATCCACGGGCATCGAGATCCACGCCGTGGCGGCGCGCCCACCAGCTGCGGGCGGCGGCGAGCGCGGTGAAGTTCGCCATCGTCGCGCCCGTCGTGAGCACCCCGCCCCACGACGCCGGCAGTCCGAAGAGCTCCTTGAGCCAGGCGATCGAAAGCTCTTCGGTGACGGTCCCGATCGGCGTGGAGTCGTACGCGGCTGCGTTCTGATCCCAGACGGAGGTGAGCCAGTCAGCCGCGAGCGCCGCCGGGGTGTCGCCGCCGATCACCCAGTGGAAGAAGCGCGGCCCCGACGCGCGGAGTGCCCCGTCGGAAGCGCGGACGAGCTCCTCGATCGCGGCCAGAGCGCCGTCACCGTGCTCAGGGAAGTCCCGATTCAGCGCGGCGGCGGCCGCGTCGGCACCGGGGCGACGCACGCGATCGGCGTCTATGCCGGCGAGATAGCGCTCCGCCGCCGCGGCCGCCCGGCGGAGGGTCTCGCTGACAAGCTCACGCTCGCGAAGGGGGTCGGCCACCGAGAAATCCTAGCCCGGGTAACGTGGGGGCGGATGTCGAAAATTGCGCCGACCGATCGTCGTCCCAGCGTGCGGATGCTCTTGCACGGCGCCTACCGCGGCTTCGCCGGTGGCGCCCGCGAATTGACCCTGGACGCCGGGACGATCCGGGAGGCGCTGGACGGACTCGTGCGCGCGCATCCCAGCCTCACCGAGCGCCTGCGCGACGAACACGGCAAACTGCGTCCACACCTGGCGCTTTTCATAAATCAGGACGACGCGCGCCTCCTGGGCTGGGAGGACGCGCCACTCCGCGACGGGGACATCATTCACGTGATTCCGGCGGTCTCTGGCGGTTAGAAGGGGAGGTTCGGTCATGGCAAAGAAGGTCACGCTTTTGGTTGGAACGAAGAAGGGTTTGTACATCCTCCGCGGCGACGCGGGCCGCGGCTCATTTGCGTGTGAGGGGCCGGAGTTCGCGCCGGCCGAGATTCACCACGCTGCATACGACCCGCGCGACGGATCGATGTTCGCGGCCGTGAACCAGACGTGGGGCGGATCGCGCATCGAAGTGAGCCGTGACATGGGCAAGACGTGGAAGACCACGAAAAACCCGGCCTTCCCCGAAGGCGGGGACCGTACCTTCTCGAAGACCTGGCACATCGAACCGGGTCACGAGAAGACGCCAAACGTGGTCTGGGCAGGCACCGAGCCGGCCGCGCTCTTCAAGAGCGAGGATCGCGGCGAGACGTGGTCGATCGTGAAGAGCCTCGATGACCAACCCTCGCGTGCGAAGTGGGTGCCGGGCTTTGGTGGAATGGGCCTTCACTCGATCGCGATCGACGCGAAGGATCCGAAGAAGATGATGGTTGGCATCAGCGTCGGCGGCGTGTACCGCACCGAGGACGGCGGCACGACGTGGGTGCAGGACAACAAGGTGGACGGCGCCCCGAGCGAGCGGCCGGACGTCTTCTACTGCATTCACAAGCTGCTCGCGCATCCGGAGGAGAGCGGCCTGCGCTTCATGCGCGTGCACGAAGAGGTTTATTGGCGCGATCCGGGTGAGACCACCTGGCAGTTCAGCACAAAGGGCCTGCCGTCGAACTTCGGCTTCGCGGCGGCGATCCACCCGCGCGACACCAAGACGGCGTACTGCATTCCGCTCGACAGCATGAGGCGCACGGCTGCCCCGTTCGGCATCGGCGTCTACCGGACGACCGACAAAGGCAAGACCTGGGACCGGCTCGACAAAGGCCTTCCCGAAGGCGCGCCGCTCGAATCGGTGCGCGAGGGGATGCACAACGATCGCCTCGACCCGATGGGCCTTTACTTCGGGACGGCGAACGGCGACATATGGGCCAGCAAGAACGAGGGCGAGAGCTGGAACCGCGTCGCGCAATACCTGCCGTACGTCACATCCGTGCACGCCGCGACGATCGACTAGGAGGCGCCCCGGACATCGATCTCGTACGGCGCCGCGGGGCCGTCCCCTTCGGTTCCTGGCGCGGGATTGCGTTCGAGGTACGCGATACCGATGCGCGTCGTAGGGAAAAAAGCGTTGATGCGGACGACGCCGTCGATCGCACGGATGCTGTGCGGAACTCCCTTGGGAACCATGGCGACGGCATTCTCGCCGACGATGCGGTCGTGGTCTCCGAGCCGGACCCCGGCTCTCCCGTGGGCGATGACGATCGCCTCATCGTGGGGATGCGTGTGAAGTGGGATGCGATCGCCGCTCGCGATCTGCTCGAGCACGACGAGGAGATCCGGAACGTACGGACCATCGGCGCTGACCGGATCGACAACGATCGCCCAGCTCGTGTTCGGGCGATGATCGTCGGGGTCGCCGACCATCGGTACGAAGTCCGGGCGCTCGATGATGCTCACGGGCTCGTGATGGTAGGTCGGCAAGAGGCGTGGCGCAGACTCGCCGAGTGAGCAACTCGTGTGTGTTCTGTCAGGTCGCTAACGGCGAGCTCCCAGCGCACATCGTCCACCGCGATGACGACGTGATCGCGTTCCTCGACCGAGCGCCCCTGGCGCTTGGTCACGTGCTCGTGATGCCGATGAAGCACGTCGAGACGCTGGACGATCTGCCAGACGACCTGCTCGCGCCCGTTTTCGGCGCTGTTCGTCGGACGTCGATCGCTGTGCAGAAAGCGGTTCGCGGCGAAGGCTCGTTCGTCGCGACGAACACGCGGATCAGCCAGAGCGTGCCGCATCTCCACATCCACGTCGTGCCGCGGAACAAGGGCGACGGTCTCTTCTCTACGAGACTCATCTGGCAACGGAAGAAATACGAGACGGATTCGGAGATGGCCGAGACCGCGACGAAGATTCGGACCGCGTACGAGCTGGTGCGATAAGGCCCCGGCCGAAGCCGGGGCCTCTCGCGGGTGGGGGCATGGACCGATCAGCACTTCCCGTGCATCTGAATGTTCCCGCCGGCGAGCAGACCTCCGGTCATCGCACCCGGCGGCGCGATGATCTGGAAGTAGTCGCTGCGGCCCGGCTCGCCCTCGTCGACGAGCAGCACTTTGCCGCCGTCCCAGCTCAGGATGGCGCCTCCCTGGAATTTCGAAGCGTCGAGGCGACTCGTCTCGAAGCCCTGTGCATTGGCATCCTTCTGAAGATCGGTGAAGGAGCTGTAGACGACTCCGTACGGGTCCTTCACGTGCAAGGTGTAGCCGGTCGCGGTGTCACGGTAGATAACGTGACCCCAGTTCGTCAGATTCCGGCCTGCGGCCGCGAAATGCTGCTTGTTGGAGCCCGTCGGGTCGACAAAACCGCCACTCGTCACGAACGCGTGCGATCCGCTGCACTGCGGCAGCGCCGCGCACGTGATGTCGGCGTGCGCGTCCGCGATAAAGAGCTCGACGACCCCGGGCACATTGATGTAGAGCGCCGTGACATCGATCTGCTGACCGCCGGTGCCGTTGCCCCCGGAGCGCTGCCTGTTGATGATGATCTGCGTCCCGGGCGGCAGCAGCGCCCCGACGGCAGGCGGCGCATTCGCGAGCACGTCGTAGTTCGGCGTCTCGGCCACGACGATCGTGTACGGGCCGATCGTGAGGACCGGCTGCGAGTTGACGCGGGCGACCTCCGCGCTCCCGCTCACTGAGGCTCCGCCGTTGGTGCACTGCGCGCTCGCATTGGCGGTGAGGAAGTCGGCGCTGACACCGACGTCGCCGATCTTGAGTGCGAGGTTCGCGACCGAAGCCTCGGCTCGGCTCCTGTTGCCGGCCGCGACCACCGCAGCGTGAAGGACGCGAGCCGTGACCGCTCCGTTCGTCGGATCACCGACCGGAGATTCGATGACGCAGTTGGTTCCGCTCGGATAGCACGCCAGCGACGCCTCGTTGGCGCCACCCTGAACCGCCTGAGTCGCGGTCAGCGGACCGGTGTCGACAATGCAGAAATCCTTGGTGCTCTGCGGGCTGCACGGAAGCAGCGTGTTGAGCGGCACCGCAGCGATGCTTCCCCTGACTGCCGTGGCTTGGCCGCTGAACATCGTGGTGCTCGCCGCGGCCGCGTGGCCTCCGCTCGACCCGCCAATGAGAGCGACGAAGAACAGAAGCGCGATTCCGGTCGTCGTCGGGCGATGGGCTTTCATGGATCCTCCTGGATTTCGCCGAGTACGTTTTTCTGCCGGACATCAGCGCAATGGATGCCTGTAACAGGCAGCTGCGGCCCGGAACCGGCAGAACCCCAAGCCGTTAGTCCTTCCGGTGTCGGCACAGGAGGAGACCGTGAGTCCGTCGCTCTCTCGGCGAGAAATCGAGGTCCTCACACACGTCGCCCTCGGCGAGACCTCGAAGGAAATCGCGGGAGCGCTCGGTATCGGCGAGCGGACGGTGAACTGGCATCTCGAGCGCGTCTTCGTGAAGCTCGGCGCGGGAAGCCGCGCGGAGGCGGTCTCCCTGGCCCTGGAGCTCGGGATCGTTCGCAGACCGCATGACTCGCAGACGAGCCCTTGAACGCGAAGAGGACAACACGCCCTTGATGGCGCTAGCGAATGGCAGAGATCGCGACGAAGATCACAAGCGCGGACCGAGTGGGACACGAAGTACCAGGACTAATCGGCTGGCTGAGTTCCATTGCACGAACGCACAGCCTGGCGCTCAATCGATCGGGGTGGAGGGCCGCGAAGGCCGGGGGCTAAAGAGAGGGGACGGGCCATGAGCGGAGGCAAAGCCTACCGACACGGTTACTACGCGACACTGCCGCACGCAAGGCCTGAGCAGGCATCTGCGGGCATCGAGTTCCAGGGCGTCCTCGTCATGATCATCGCGTCACTGCTGATCGTCGTCGTCACCGCGATCGCAACGGACAGGACGCTCTTGACGCAGGTCGATCAGTCATTCCGCGCGATGCTCACGGATCTCGGTCTGTTCTTCCATCGCTAGCTCGCGCCCTTAGTTAGGCGTGCGTCACCGCTTCGGCGGGGGCAAAGCGCCGGATCGCTTCGACGATCGCGATGTGTTCCTCATCGAGCACACGTGCCGCCAGCGTCGCCGCATCGTCGCCCGCAAGGACCGGTACGCGGCGCTGGACCACGACTTCACCGAGATCGACGGTCTCCGGATGCACGCGATGTACGGTGCAGCCCGACTCGGTCGCGCCGGAGGCGAGCACGGCCTGATGGACCTTGTCGCCGTGCATGCCTCTGCCGCCGAAGAGCGGCAGGAGCGCGGGGTGCAGGTTGATGACCGGGACGCCGCGCAGCCGAACGAAGAAGATCGGCGCGAGGATGTGATCGAAGCCTGCAAGGACCACGAGCTCACCGCCGACTCCCGCGATCGCGGCGGCCATCGCCGCGTGCGCGGCCGCGCGATCCGAGTACGCGCGGACCGTGAAGACCGCACTCGGGACGCCCGCGAGCGCGGCCCGTTGCAACGCGGGAACGCCCGCATGGTTCGAGACGACGATCGCGACACGAGCGTCGAGCGCGCCTGAGGCGCACGCATCGAGGATCGCCTGCAGATTCGATCCACGCCCTGAGACGAGAACCGCGATTGGCAGCGTCATCCGAAGACCACCCTCCGACCAGACGAATGTGGGACGACCTCGCCGAGCGCGACGGCCCCAGGGACGGCGTCGAGCGCTCCGCCGACCGCGTCCGCGGGGATGACGACGACGAGACCGATCCCCATGTTCCACGTGTCGAACTGCTCCATCTCCTCGAGGTCGCCCAGGCGCGCGAGGAGCGAAAAGATCGCCGGCACCTCCCAGGACGCGCGATCGATCGAGGCGCCGGTGCTTTCGGGCAACGATCGCGGCAGGTTGCCCTCCCACCCTCCGCCCGTGAGATGCGCGATCGCGTGGATGTCCGCGACCTCACGCAGCGCGCGAAACTCCGCAAGATACGGGCGATGCACGGCGAGCAGCGACGCGCCGAGCGTCGCGCCGCCGAGCTCCTCGCGAGGCGCCAGCAGCACGTCGCGGAGCGATGCGCTCCGTTCGTGCATGGCTCGACGCGCGCAGATCTCGCGAGCCAGCGAGTAGCCATTGGTGTGCAGACCGCTCGACGGGATCCCTAAGAGCGCGTCGCCTTCGCGCACGCGCTGTGGACCGAGGATCTTTTCGCGGTCCACCACGCCGACGAGGAATCCGGCAAGGTCGTACGTATCGGGCGCGTACATGCCCGGCATCTCCGCCGTCTCGCCGCCGAGGAGAGCGGTGCCGGACGCGGCGCAGGCATCGGCCATCGCACCGACGACGCGCGAGAACACGTTTGGATCGATCTTCGATGTCGCGAAATAGTCGAGGAAGAAGAGCGGCTCGGCGCCCATCGCGAGGGCATCGTTCACGCAGTGATGGACCAGATCGGCGCCGACGACCTCGTGACGGTCGAGGAGACGCGCGACCTCCAGCTTCGTCCCGACGCCGTCCGTCGTCGCCACGAGGACCTTGTCGGCGCCCGGCGAGGCGAAGAGTCCGCCGAACTGCCCGACCTCGCCGATCACCTCGGGGCGCCTTGTGCGCGCGATGCGCTCCCTGACCTTGGACAGCGCGTCCTCGGCGCGCGCGATGTTCACGCCGGCGTCGCGGTACGTGATGCTCACGCCTGCACCGGTTCGCCCTCGAGCGAATCCTTCGCGAGCTCGAGCTGCACCGGCACGAGATAGTCGCCGGTGAAGCACGCCGTGCAGAGCTCGCCCACCGTGCCACCGGTTGCGGCCACCATTCCCTCGAGCGACAGGTAGCCGAGCGTATCCGCGCCGATGTGCCGGCGGATCGCCTCGACGTCCTTGCGCGACGCGATCAGATCGTCGCGGCGCGCCATGTCGACGCCGAAAAAGCACTGGTGACGGATCGGCGGCGAGCAGATCCGCATGTGCACCTCGGTCGCGCCGTGCGCGCGGAGGAGCTCCACGATCGGGCCGCTCGTCGATCCCCGGACGATCGAGTCGTCCACGACCACTACGCGCTTGCCGTCGAGCACGTCCCGGAGCGCGTTGTACTTGAGCGCGACGCCCTGGCGGCGGAGCTCCGCCGACGGCTGGATGAAGGTGCGCCCGATGTACCGGTTCTTGATGAGCCCTTCACGGAACGGAATGCCACTGCGGCGGGCGTAGCCCACGGCGGCGGGGATCGCGCTGTCGGGCACCGGGATCACCACGTCGGCGCCCGCGGGGTACTCGTCGGCGAGCGTCTCGCCCATGCGCTCGCGTGTCGCATAGACGGAGGTGCCGCCGAGATCGCTCGCGACGGACGCCAGATACACGTGCTCGAAGACGCAGAGACCGCGGCGGTTCGCCGCGAAGTCGGCGATCGTCACCGGACCACGGTCGTCGATGCGGAGCACCTCGCCGGGCGCGACGTCGCGGATGAAGCGCGCACCGACCGTCTCGAGCGCGCAGGTCTCGCTCGCGACGAGCCAGGTGTCACCCTTCCGGCCGAGGCAGAGCGGGCGGACGCCGAGCGGGTCGCGAACCGCGTAGAGAGCGGACGGCGTGAGGATCACGAGGGACCAGGCGCCCTGAAGCTTCGGGAGCCCCCGCGCCAGGCGGTCGTCCCACGTCGCCCCGTCCTCATGCGCGATGACCTGCGCGATCACCTCGGTGTCGCTCGAGGTCGTGAACTGCACGCCGGCGCGCGAGAGATCTTCGCGCAGGTCACGCGCGTTGATGCAGTTCCCGTTGTGACCGATGGCGAGCTCGCCGAGCTCGTCGGCGCGCACGACCATCGGCTGGGCGTTCTGGATGCGCGAGCTGCCGGTCGTGGAGTACCGCGTGTGGCCAATCGCCGCCCGGCCACCGAGAACGCCGAGGTCGGGCTCGCTGAACACCTGGCCGACCAGGCCCATCCGGCGGACGATGCGCATGTCGCGGCCGTCGGTCGCGGCGATGCCGGCCGATTCCTGACCCCGGTGCTGAAGCGCGTAAAGAGCAAAGAACGCAAGGCGCGCGGCCTCGGTCGGATCGGCACGCTCGGGATTCCAGACGCCGACGATGCCGCACATCTACGCGTCCCTCCCTAGCGCGCGGCCGAGACCTCGCGCGTGGGCCTCGGCGAGCGCCCGCACGGGCATGCCGAGGACGGGAGCGATCTCGAGAAGATCGCCGCCGACAATACCGAGTGTCCACAGCGGAACGTCGTGCTCGCGCGCGAGTGCTCGGACCTCGTTCTCGCGCGCCGGCTCGATGATCAGAACAACGCCTGAGGCGCCTTCCCCGAACAGCGCGACGCGCTTGTCGATCCCGCGGATCGCGGGCAGCGTCACCTTCATGCCGACTCGGTCGCGGATGGCGATCTCGGCGAGCGCGACAGCGAGGCCACCCGCGTCGCGATCGTGGGCCGCGCGGACGGCGCGTTGCGCATGAGCTGCGAGGACGAAGCGCTGCAGGCGGGCCTCCAGCGCGAGATCGATCGTCACCGGGCCTTCGTGGATGCCGCGCGCGGCGCCGTACGCAGATGCACCGAGCGAAACCTGAGCGCTGCCGGCGAGCAGAACGAGATCACCCGGTTTCCCGCTCGTCGGCGCGATGTGCGTGGTCACGTCGGCGAACCGTCCGACCGCGCCGATGACGGCGGCCGGCCAGATATCGGCCCCCTGCGTCGCGTTGTACAGCGACACGTTTCCCGACACGACGGGAACGCCCAGCGCGTCGCACGCCGCCGCGATTCCTTCGACCGTCCGCGTGAGCTGCCACGCGCCCTTCGGCCGCTCCGGATTGCCGACATTGAGGCAATCGGTGATCGCGAGCGGTGTCGCGCCCATGCAGACGAGATTGCGCGTCGCTTCCGCGACCGCAGCGGCCGCACCGACGAACGGATCCAATGCCGCGAGCCGCGGCTGCGCGTCGATGGCGAGCGCGATGCCGTCGGCGCGGCCTTTGATGCGCATGACCGCCGCATCGGCGCCCGGTCCGACGACCGTGTCGGTGCCGACCATCTGATCGTACGTGCGATAGATCACTCGTCGCGACGCGACCGCTGGCGAAGCGAGGAGATCCAACAGCTCGAGACCGATCTTTTGAAGCGAAGGCTGTGATGGCGACTCGGACGAGGGGGCTGGCGCGCGCAGTGGGACCGGCGACCCTGCGTGGTCGACGGAGGGACCCGCGAGCACGACAGCCCCCTCGGACGAGTCGTAGTCACGAGCCAAAGAGGAGATGTCGTACTCAGGCGCATCGTCCGCTAGCGATCGCGGCGGGAGCGACGCAACGAGATCATCGCCGTCGTAGATCAGAAGGGTTGGTTCGGCGGTCACTTCGCCGATGCGGCTGCCATGCAATTCCCACTTCTTGAAGATTTGTTCGACATCGCGCTCGCGTCCGGGGCGCGGGATGACGAGCATTCGTTCTTGGGATTCCGACAGCATCACTTCGTACGGGGTCATGAGCTGCGCGCGTCGTGGCACGAGCGACACGTCGATACGCATGCCGACACCGCTTTTGGCGGCGACCTCACTCGTCGCGCAAGTGAGTCCCGCCGCGCCAAGGTCTTGGAGCGCTTCCACCGCATCGGCTTCGACCAATTGGAGCGTGGCTTCAAGCAGAAGCTTTTCGAGGAAGGGATTGCCCACCTGGACCGACGGGCGTTTGGCGTCCGAACCGGAGCCGAGCTCGAACGACGCCAGGAGCGAGGCGCCCGCGATCCCGTCGCGGCCGGTGTCGCTCCCTACGAGGTACACCGCACTGCCCGGTCGCGCGCCGCTTGCTTTGCGGAGGTCCGCGGAGCGCGCGAAGCCGACGCACATCGCATTCACGAGCGGGTTCTCCGCGTAGCAGGGCTCGAACGAGATGTGGCCGGCGACATCGGGGATGCCGACACAGTTGCCGTAGAAGGAGATGCCGCCGGTCACGCCGGAGATCGTGCGGCGGACGGCGGGATCGGCCGGATCGCCGAAGAACAGCGCGTTCAGGACCGCGGTCGGGCGCGCGCCCATCGCGAATATGTCGCGCAGAATGCCGCCCACGCCGGTGGCCGCGCCCTGAAACGGCTCGATGGCGGACGGGTGGTTGTGGCTCTCGACCTTGAAGACGCACAGCAGTCCGTCCCCGAGATCGACCGCGCCGGCGTTCTCGCCCGGTCCGACGACGACGGACGGGCCGCGCGAGGGCAGCGTGCGCAGGAGCTTCTTGGAGTGCTTGTACGCGCAGTGCTCGCTCCACATCGCGCCGAACATGGCCCACTCGAGCGCGTTGGGCTCGCGGCCGACCTGTTCGCGTACGAGGGCAGCCTCGTGTTCGGTGAGGCCCGCGTCTTGTGGGATCTGGTTAGGCTGCGCCGTTTTCGTCGTCCCCAGGGCCGGGGACGCACTCACGTTCGGGGGTTCTCTCCAGGCGCCATCCGGTGAAAGAGTAGCGGACTCGATAACCGAGGCCTATAGGGCGTACTCACCGGCGCAGGATGCCCGATCGGGAAGGAGCGGGCGCAACTTGAGAACGAGCCCGTCCTGCTGGTCTTTCGTGCCGAAGCCCACGACCAGCAAGCCGTCCGGCTGCGGTTCGACCGAACCGCCCGCGCGGATGATCGAGTCCTTGACCGCCGGCACGTCATCCTTTGCGAGGGGAGTGCATCGTGTGGTCTCCGCGAACGGGCCGGCGGTTGGAGGCATCGTCTCCCCGAGCGCGAGCGGTCCGACTGAGAAGGGCCAGGTGGCACTCAACTCGTCGATCGTCGGTGTTGCGTTGTAGCCACCCGGCTCGCGTCCCAGTAGTAGGGCGAACGCGACGGGTTCGTATGGGCGTTCCACCGCGTCCGCCCACGCCGCCGCGGGAAGCCATGTCTCAGGCTTGATGAGCTGCTTCGAAAGTCGGTCCAGGCGTGTGCGTGCCGACGAAGGCTGGTAGTAAACCTCTTCGGGGCCTTGATCTGTCGCCGTGCCGACCTCGACGATCCGTGTATCCCGCCACGCCCTGAAGGACAGCCCGCCGATGCCGTGTCCAGGCGGCGTCGCGTTCGGCAGACGTTCGAGCGGGAATACTTGATCGCGTTCGAAAAAACCGGTGCCGGCGATCTCGTCGCGCACAACCTGCACGCCGGCGGGCGTGAGTCGGCGCTCGTGCAGCTGGTTGTCATCGGTTCTCGTGACGTAGCGGCCGTCGGCGGTCAGCACGGCGTACGCAGAAGGACAGCACGTATCACTGGCACGTTCGTGCCGGACGACGAGATCGGATGGGCGCACGGCAGGGACCGGCTTCGGCGAAGACTTCGCAGCGACCGGTGTCGCGCTCGGTGTCGCGCTCGGAAAGGCGACCGTCGGCGACGGAGACGGCGCGCTCGGCGATGCGGCCAACGCGCTCGGGGAAGGAGAGGGCAAGCTCGCAGACTGTACGCAGGAAGCGACGAGCAGCGCGCACAAGGGTGAGATCAACACCAACGCGAGGCGATCGCGCATCGACCGACTCACTCGACTACCACGGCGGCGCCGACGATGGAGCGGGCGACGATCGCCGCGTCCTCGCCGATGCCCATGAAGATCGACGACTTCCGCTTGCGCAGAAAGTGGACCCCGCAAAAGTAGAGTCCTCGTACGACGGTGCTTCGCCCATCCTCCGTGATCGGGAACCCAAGAGCGTCGAAGGCGTCGTCGGCGTGGATCCAAGAGCGATAGTCCGGACGAAAACCAGACGTGAAGATGACCGCTCCTAATCCCGCCAGTTCGATGCTCTCGACTGCGGCCGCGGTGAACGGGCTCGGTGGCGGCAGATCCGGCGGCGCCACGCCGCGGCTCTCGCAGCTCCTCCGAATGAGCAGGCATGAATCGACGTAGCGCGCGTCGCCGAACGCGACGGATTCCGCGAGATCGTGCGCGAACCGAAGCCGCGTCGAGTCGGCGCCGATGAAGCGGCCGAGGAGGTTCACCCCGACTTCCTGCAGGGTGCGGTAGTGGAGATCACGGCCGCCGCCGTGTCCGGTGGCCTGGGGGTTGGCGATGAGGCGCGCCTCCGGTGACGGGAGATCGCGAAGGGCAAAGTCGAAGAATGGCGTCTCGGACAGCCACGCCAGAAAGTCACGGCCACCGACCCGACGGGTGATCCACGGGGCGCGCCCGCATGCGAGGAACACGTCTCGTCCCGCCTCGTGGAGCTCATCGGCAATCTGGCACCCGGTCTGTCCGCTGCCGACGACGAGCACCTTTCCGGCCGGAAGCGCCTCAGCGTTGCGGTAGCTCTCAGCGTCGATCGCGTACAGGCCGCGCGGCAAGGACGCGGCGGCCGCAGGGCGATGTGCCTTCTGGTACGCGCCAGTTGTGACGACGACCGTTTTTGGACGCAGCTCGCCTTCCGACGTGTTGACGACGAATCCGTCAGTGATCGGATGGAGCGAGGTCACGGCCACGCGCTCGCGGACAGGCGCCTCGAACGAGCGCGCATATGACTCAAGGTGCGCGACGATCGCGTCGCGCGGCATGAAGCCGTCCGGGTCGTCGCCCGCGTATGCGCCGCCCGGAAGGCGGACGGTCCAGTTCGGGGTGACGAGACAGAAGGTATCCCAGCGTCCGCGCCAGGTTTCGCCGACGCGCCCGCGCTCCAGCACGACGTGGTCGACCCCGGCGGCAGACAGCTCGTGGCTCACGGAGAGGCCGGCCTGCCCGGCGCCGATCACGACGACGTCTGGTTTTGTCATGGCGGGACTCTAGCGGTGGCCTCGCCTACGGACGTCGGACTAGGAAAGGTCTCCCGTGCCGACGAATTTCTCGACCTGATCGGCGAAGGCGACCAGGTCCGGCATCCGGGTCTGGATCTGCGCGTAGACATCGTCGATGTCGGTCTGCTCGCGGTCGTAGGCAAGGAGATTTCGCAGATTTGCGAGATGCTCGAGCCGGTACGCGAGGGCTCGCTCGATCACGGCGTGCCCGGCAAGCGCATCGAGGATGTCGTGGTACGCCTCCGGTTTTGGGAGTGCCAGCGCGGTCACGAGGTAGGCGCCGGTCCCAAGCAGCAGCTCGACGGCCTGCTGAAGGTGCCACTGCGCGAGGCCGTAGAGCTTGGGGTCCGCTTTGAACTTGGTGTGCTCGATCTGGCGAAGGTCCGCGAGGAGCGTCGTGTACTCGCGCAGCCGCGCGATGCGCGCGCGTACGTACGCCGCGTCGATGGCGAAACGCTCGCCACGAGTGCGCTCGGCGAGGGCCTTCGACTGCACGTCGTCGTACTTCTTGAACTCGAGGTAGTCCATCACGGCGCGAGCCTCGAAGTGGACCCGGCTCTTCTGGTCACGCTGGTAGAGGAGACTCCAGCTGCGGATGATCTGCGCGCGCTGGAGCAGGGAGGCCTGGTTGAGGATGACGACGTCGAGGCCCTCGATCTCGAGCGTCTTGGAAAGCTCGCTCACGAAGTAGACCTGGTAGTCGAAGAACTCGCTTGCGTTCACGCGCTGCAGCAGGAGAAGAGCGACGTCGAGATCCTGGTACTTCCCCGCGATGCGCCTGCCAGTCGAGGTGCCCTGCGCGTAGGCCGCATCGACCGGCGAGGTCTGAAAGAGACTCTGCAGCTGGGCCTGCTTTTCGAAGAGGTCCATACCTATCTATATAAGGCAGGAGCCGTGCCGTGCCGCGCTCCGGCGAGATTTCCGAGCATCCGATACCCATCCGTACCCCCGAGAAGCGCTTCCACGCAGCGCTCCGGGTGCGGCATGAGGCCGACGACGTTTCCGTCGTCGTTCGCTACCCCGGCGATATTCGCGAGCGAGCCGTTCGGGTTCGCGTCTGCCGTGACGACGCCGCGCTCGTCGACGTAGCGCACGACGACGCGGCCGGTCGCTTCCACCCGCGCGTGCGTCTCGGCATCCGCCACCCAGCACCCCTCGCCGTTTCCGATCGGCATACGCAGCACGGCTCCGTGAAGACCTCTGGTGAACGGCGTCTGGTCGCTCTCGACGCGGATCCGGACCCAGTCGGAGCGGTACGCAAGATCGGCGTTGCGAATGAGCGCGCCTGGAAGAAGACCGGCCTCGCAGAGGATCTGGAATCCGTTGCAGCTTCCAAGGATCGCGCCCCCCTCGGATGCGAAGCGCCGAAGCTCCTTGGTACCGGGCGACAGCTTCGCGATCGCCCCGGCCCGCAGGTAATCGCCGTAGCTGAACCCTCCGGGAACGATCGCCGCGTCGAATCCGCGCAGATCGGCATCCTCGTGCCACTGGATCTCGGCCTCGACGCCCTCCACGAGGGAGAGCGCGTGGGCGAAGTCGCGCTCGCTCCAGGTGCCGGGATAGCGAAGGATCGCGACGCGGGTCATCACCACCAGTTTGATGCATGCGCGTGTCGAGATGCGAAGTAATTTCGAGCGGTGAAGGCCGCTTCGCTGGCGCTCGCGCTCATCTTTGCGTCGTCCTGCGGGGTGATCGGCAGCCTGCGCCCCGGTCCGACGATCGCGCCGCTCATCTCGGCGGCGTTCCTCAGCGTCCATCTCTTCGTCGGCGACCAGGGCGACGCGCAGGAGCGCTCGCGCATGCCCGACCTGCGCGACGCGATCGCGGCCGCGCTGCCGAACGCCTGGGCGAGCGCGACGGCGGGCCGCGGGCAGCTGTCGCTTCGCACCGACGGCGACATCGATGTCGAGCTCGACGGGACGAACGGCACCTCGGCGCTCACGCAGCACTCGAGCGGCGGCAAGGTGACCTCGCGGAGGATCGCCGTCCACACCGTCGATGGGAGCCGGCACCTCACCGTGCCCGAGCTCATGGCGACCGTTCTCCACGAGCTCGGCCACATCTGGTGCTGCTTCGGGCCGGGTACGAAGGACGGCCACTGGGCGGATACGCCGACCGACTTCTCGAGCGTGGGGCTCATGTACTCGCCGATGAATTGCCGCGTCAGCAGAGGCAACGATCCGATCTGTCCGAGCGTGTTCAGCGAGCGCGAGCTCGCCGAGATGCGGCTCAGCGGGCCGTGAGCGCCTCGCGAGTGACCTCGACGGCGTAGCTCTCGATCACGGGATTCGCGAGCAGCTGGTCCCCCATGCGCTCTGCAGCTTCGCGCGCGGCGGTCTCGTCGCGGGCCTCAAAGGCGACGACGATCTCCTTGCCGGTGCGCACCTCGGCGACGTCGTGGCCAAGCGAGCGCAGCGCCGCGAAGACGGCCTCCCCCTGCGGGTCGCGGACCTCGGCCTTCGGGCGCACGAGCACGCGCGCGACGAACCTCACGCCAGATCCTTGCCCACGATGCGCTTGTACGCCTCGCGATACCGCTCGCTCGTACCCTTCACGACTTCGGGAGGCAGCGCGGGCGCGGGCGGCTCCTTGTTCCAGCCGCTCTGCACAAGGAAGTCGCGCACGTACTGCTTGTCGAATGAGGCGGGCGAGGTTCCGGGTTTGTACGCCTCGGCGTCCCAGTAGCGCGACGAGTCCGGAGTCAGGATTTCGTCGATGAGCGTGATCCTGCCGTCGAACATGCCGAACTCGAACTTCGTGTCGGCCAGGATGAGACCCTTCGACGCCGCGAAGTCGTGGGCGAACCGGTAGAGCGCGAGCGTGAGACGCTCGAGGTCCCGGGCGAGCTCGGTGCCGATCATGCCCGCGAGCTGCGCCCGGCTGATGTTCTGGTCGTGTCCCGACTCGGCCTTCGTGGCGGGCGTGAAGATCGGTTCGGCGAGCTGCTCCGACTCGATGAGCGCCTTCGGCAGCTCCTCGCCTGCGACCGTTCCAAGCGCTTTGTACTCGGTCCACGCGGAGCCCGAGATGTACCCGCGCGCGACGCACTCGATGTCGATGCGTTCGCAGTGCTGCACGAGCACGGCACGGCCGGCAAGCGACCGCGAATCGCGAAAGGCTTTCGGGAAGCGGCGAAGATCGGTCGAGACGAGGTGGTTCGGCACGATCTTGTCGGTCTTCCGGAACCAGAAGTTCGAGAGCTGGGTCAGGACGCGGCCCTTGTCCGGGATCGGTGTGGGCAGCACCGCGTCGAACGCCGAGAGCCGATCGCTCGCGACGATGACGAGCTTGTCGCCACCGGCCTCGTAGACGTCACGGACCTTGCCGCGGCGGAAGAGGTTCGCGCCGTCGACGCGCGACTCCAGCAGGACGCTCACTCTGGAAGGATCCCCTTCAGGCGCTCGCGCCAGGCCGATGCGATATCGCGCGCGACCTCCGGAGCAAGACCGTGGTACTCGTCGGGGCGCTCGAGGATGCGTCTTTCGTCGGGCGAGAACTTCACCAGGTACGGCCGAAGATCGCCGTCGAGCGTCGCGACCTCGAGAAGCGAGCGCGAACCGCGCTCGGCCTCGAGCGTGAGCCGGCGCACCGCCTCGTGAGCGTCGGGATGGCCGTACTTCGCGAGAAGGACGTAGAGCGGCTCGGCCGCGATCGCGCCGCGCGACATGGCCAGGTTCGCCTTCAGCCGCTCGCGGTCGACGCGCATGCCGTCGAGCGACGCCGCGAGGCGTCCGGCGGCGTACGTCGTGGCCGCAAGAATTTCCCCAAGGAAGCGCTGCGACGCCGAGTTCGTGAGATCGCGCTGGTGCTCGCTGATCTGGTCCATGTATGTCGTGAGCATCCGCGGCGCGATCGCCTTCCAGATCGACTTCACGTTCTCGAAGGAGACGGGGTTGCGCTTGTGCGGCATCGTCGACGAGCCGACCTGCTCCGCGGCGAACGACTCGGCGACCTCGCCGATCTCGCTCCGTTGCAGCTGCCGCATGTCGTCAGCGAGGTTGGCCATGACCCCGAGCGCGCTCACGCAAGCGTGCGCGAGATCGGTCCAGCCTTCGGGCGGGACGATCTGGGTGGATACCGGAGCGGGATGCAGCTGCAGACTGCTGAGGAAGCGGCGCTCCAGCGCGCGCGGATCCGACGCTAGGAGCGCGAGAGCGTTGTACGCGCCGACCGCACCCGAGAGCTTCCCCGGAAGCCGCCGCGCCGCGAGGCGGAGCTGCTCGAGCCGGTCGCCGAGGCGCGAGACGTACTCGGCCATCGCAAAGCCGAACGTGACAGGCTCGGCGTGGCGGCCATGGGTGCGACCGATCTGCGCCGTGTCGGCCTCCGCTTCGGCGATCGAGATGCATTTGGCGATAAGCACGGCGATGGTCGGCACGACAACGCGATCGACGCACTCGCGATAGCGGAGCGCGTTCGCCGTGTCGACGATGTCGTAGCTCGTCGCGCCGAGGTGGACGAAGCGCTTGGCCTCGTCGGGAACCTGCGCGCGGATGACATTCACGAGTGCGCGCACGTCGTGTCGGGTGCGCGACTCCTCCTCCGCGACCTCCTGCGCTGTGATGCGATCAGCCGCGCTGGCGATCGCGTTCGCGACACTCTTGTCGGTGATGCCGACGTCCGCGAGCGCGAGAGCGAGCGCCCCCTCGACACGGGCCATGTACTTGATGGAAGCGGCGGCGGAGAGATACGGATGGAGCGCCTTATAGACGGCGGGGTCGCCTCCATAGAAGCGGGAATCCAACGGCGAGATCGTGTCGAAACGATTGGTGATCGTCACGATGCGATCGACGCCGCGGGTGGCACGGGGGAGCGGGGTTGCCCGCGAGCGTCCATCCGGCGGCGTCGCGCGGATCGCTTGGTCTCGCGGATGAAGCCGACCGGTAGCGAGCGGGCAACCCCCGACCCCGGGACAGGACCCGCGGCGCTATCCAACGCGACGATCATCCCGACACGATCTTCGAGGCGTTCCGCTTACGCATCTCTTTGATTCGGACACCGAGCAGTTCGTCGCTGGTCGCGAGGATTTCGGCGGCGAGGATGCCCGCGTTGACCGCACCCGCGTCGCCGACGGCGACAGTCGCGACGGGAATGCCTCGGGGCATCTGTACGGTCGAGAGGAGCGCGTCGAGCCCACCGGCGATCGCGTTCGGCGCGACGAGGGGCACACCGATCACCGGAAGCGTGGTGAGCGCCGCGACCGCACCGGCAAGGTGCGCCGCACCGCCGGCGCCACAGATCACGACGCGGACGCCACGTCCTTCGAGCCCGTCGACCCAATCGCGGAGCGCCTCGGGGGTGCGGTGCGCCGAAAGCACCCGCGTCTCGCTCTCCACGCCGAGGCTCTCGAGTGTCTCGGAGGCAAAGCGCATCGTGGTCTGGTCTGACGTGGAGCCCATGACGATCGCGACCTTCGGTATCGTCAAGCGACCGCCACCTCCTGCTGCGCGATGTCCGAACGATAGAACTTGCCCTCGAACGCCACGCGTTCGGCACCGGCATACGCGCGATCGCGCGCTTCCGCGATAGTGTCGCCGCTCGCGACCATGTGCATCACGCGACCGCCTCCCACAATGACGTCCCCGGTCGCGTTCCGTTTGGTCGCGCCGTGAAATGCGAGCACGTTTTCGGGGAGACGATCGAGTCCCGCGACGGGCATCCCGGTTTTCGGCGGCCCCGGATAGTTCTCGGCGCAGAGGACCACGTCGACGTAGTGGCGCTTGCTGAAGCGGATCGGCTCCGCGGCGACGTACTCCGCGAGGCGGCCCTCGCCGAGCGCGAACAGGAGCTTCGCGAAATCGCCCTCGACCCGCGGGAGCGTGACCTCGGCCTCGGGATCGCCGAAGCGTGCGTTGTACTCGAGCACCTTCCAACCGTCGGCGGTCTTCATGAGCCCCGCGTACAGGACGCCGCGATACGGCGTCCCGCGCTTTGCGAGCGCCGCTGCGATGGGCGCGATCAGCTCCTCGGCGACGGCCTGCGCCTGGTCGTCGGGCAAGACCAACGTCGGCGAGAACGCACCCATGCCACCGGTGTTCGGCCCAGTGTCCCCGTCGTGGACGCGCTTGTGATCGCGCGCCGGCGGGAGCGCGACGACCGTCTCGCCGTCAACGAGTGCCTGCAGCGACGCCTCCTCGCCCTCGAGCAGCTCCTCGAGAAGGACGCGACCGCTGTTTGCGGGCGGCGTCGCGAGGGCCTCGGCGGCCTCCTCGATGGTCCGCGCGACGGTCACGCCTTTGCCGAGTGCGAGACCGTCGGCTTTCACCACGATCGGTGCTTCCCAGTGCGCGAGGGCCTCCTTTGCGGCGGCGGCGTCGGCGAACGACTCCGACCTCGCGGTCGCAATGCCGGCCTCCGCCATGAGCTCCTTGGCGAACGATTTGGACCACTCGATCTTCGACGCGTCTTTGGACGGTCCGACCACGGAGATGCCCGAGCGGCGCAGGGCGTCGCCGATTCCCGCGGCGACAAGCTCGTCGGTGCCGACGATCGCGAGGTCGATGAACGACGCAAGGACGTGCTCGTCGAGCCAGCTCACGTTGTCGGGGGATTGGTCGATCACGCGCGTGAAGAGCGAGAGACCGGCGTTGCCCGGGACGGCGTCGATTGTCGTTACGCTGTTGCAGTTCGCGAGGCGCCAGGCGATGGCGTACTCGCGCCCGCCGCCGCCGAGCACGAGACAGTTGAGACCGGGCGCGCCCGCCGATCGGCGCGGGCTGCGCTGCTTGCGCTGCTCCCAGATCTTCTTGTAGACGGCCTCGCCGCCGAAGAGGCCTTTCACCCGGACCTCTTCGCCGTAAATGCAAACGTGAATTCCGAACGACGGACCACCACATCGCCGACAGGGGCAGGCAATCGCGTCGGCCTCGCGACCACGTCGAGGTCCCGGAGTCTTACCGCTCTAAGATGCTCGATCGCCCTGAACAATCGAGACTTGGCGGCTGCTGAGCCGAACGAGAGGACGACGCTGAAAGGACCCGCGATCGAATCACGCGACACATCAACAAGGGCCAAGCTTCCGGCCGGATCGAGGATGCCGACCGTGATACCGATCCGGCCTCTCCTGCTGACGCTGATGTTGCCGTTGAACAACGCCAGCAGGGTTATTGCCTCCCAGCCGAGGGGCGGCGCGACTACGAACTGTGGGGTTTGCCGCAGCAGCGCAGCGATCGTTTCGTTCGTAACACCGACGAGCTCATCGCTGAGCTCGATATCAAAAGCGTCGACCGTGCGCGTGCGGGCCTGCGAGCCTTGGCCGCGCAGCCTCATGAACGCGCCCGGAGTTACGCCGGTGCTTACCAGGTCGGTGCCTTGCTTCCGGAGTGCAATGACCGTCTGCATCCCGGCTGGCAGCACGAACGGAAACACAATCGTCCCGCCGTCGGCGAGCTGCGCGACCCACTTCGGCGAGAGATCGGAGACGCTCGCAGTGACCTCGACCCGGTCGTAGGAAAGGCTATCTGCCGTTCCCGCCCATCCGTCACCCGCGACCACTGCGACGTGATGAAAGCTCGCGGCCGCGAGGTTCTGTCCTGCTTGTGCGGCGACCTCGGGATCGAGATCGACAGTCGTGACGGCGCCTCGGTCACCAGTGAGCTCCGAAAGAACCGCGGCGTTGTACCCGGTTCCTGCGCCAATCTCCAAGATCCGGTGACCGGGCGCGACATCGAGCAGCTCGGCCATGTCGATCATGATCCCGACCTCGCTCGAAGAGCTGAGCGGGCGGCCCTCGCGATCATGTTTCGTGACGATTGCGTCGCCGCTATAGACGCGATCGAGGCCGACGCCGGGCAGAAAGGCCTCGCGCGGGACCCTGCGAAATGCTTGTTCGATTCGGGGACGTAACTGAACGCCGCGCTTCTTCAGCAGATCCACCATCGCTCCGCGAAGCTCACCCGCCTCAGCAGGTGTCGCGGCGCTCACTCCCATTCAATCGTCGCGGGTGGCTTCGACGACACGTCGTAGACCACGCGATTCACACCGGACACCTCGTTGACGATGCGCGCCGATACGCGCTCGAGCAGGTCGTACGGAAGGCGTGCCCAGTCCGCGGTCATGAAGTCTTCGGTCGTCACCGCACGAAGCGCGACGAGCGCGCCGTAGGTGCGGAAGTCGCCCTGCACCCCGACGCTGCGCAACGGCGTGAGGACGGCGAACGCCTGCGCGACCGTCCGGTACAGATCCGCGGCGCGGAGCTCCTCGAGAAAGATCGCGTCCGCGCGCCGAAGCGTCTCGAGGCTCTCGCGGTCGACCGGTCCGAGCACGCGCACCGCGAGACCTGGCCCGGGGAACGGATGCCGCCACAGGATGTCCTCAGGGATGCCGAGCTCAGCGCCGACCCGCCGGACCTCGTCCTTGAAGAGGCGGCGGAGCGGCTCGACGACCTCGAGGGACATGACCTCGGGAAGCCCGCCGACGTTGTGATGCGTCTTGATGCGAGCGCTCGTCTTCGAGTCCCGCGATCGCGACTCGATGACATCCGGATAGATCGTGCCCTGGACGAGGAGGTCGACGTGACCGACGCGCTCGGCCTGCTCCTCGAAGCAGCGCACGAATTCCTCGCCGATGATCGTGCGCTTGCGCTCGGGATCGGCGACGTCCTTCAGCTTCGCGAGGAAACGATCGGCCGCATCGAGATGAATGAGGCGCAGCCGCGGGCCGAACGCCGCGACGACTTCCTCGGCCTCGTTGGCACGCAGGAGACCGGTGTCGACGAACACGCAGGTGAGGCGATCGCCGATCGCGCGCGCGACGAGCGCCGCGGCCACCGCTGAATCGACTCCGCCTGACAGCGCGCAGATCGCGCGCCGGTCGCCGATCCTCTCGCGGATCTCGGCGACGGCCTCTTCGACGAACGCCGCGGGCGTCCAATCACCGCTCGCGCCGCAGACTCGGTAAAGGAAGTTGCGCAGGATCTCCGCGCCGTGCGGCGTATGCGCGACCTCGGGATGGAACTGGACGGCGTAGCGGGTCTTGCCATCGGTCATCGCAGCAATTGGGACGCTCGTCGTGCGCGCCACGACCGAGAACCCATCCGGTGGACGGCGCACGGTGTCGCCGTGGCTCACCCATGCGCGCTCCTGGGCCGAAAGGCCCTCGAAGATCCCGCCGCGGTCGGCGATCTCGACGGTCGCGGGCCCGTACTCGCGTTTTCCTTCGGCGACGACGTCACCGCCCAGAACGTGCGCCATGAGCTGCATCCCGTAGCAGATGCCGAGCACCGGAAAGTCGCCGTTGATGACGCGCGGGTCGACGCTCGGCGCGCCCTCGTCGTACACGCTCGCGGGCCCGCCCGACAGGATCACCCCGATCACGTTGCGCGCGCGCAGCTCCTCGGGGGTGATGTCGTGCGGGACGATCTCGCAGTACACGCGCGACTCGCGCACGCGCCGCGCGATGAGCTGCGTGTACTGGGACCCAAAGTCGAGGATCGCGATCGTGGCACGGGCGGACGGACCGGTTTTCGCCCCGGCGACGGGGCGGTCGGTCTGGGGGCGGCTCATGGACTAGGCCCGGACCCGGTAGTTGGGTGGTTCCGTCGTGATACGGATGTCATGCGGGTGGGACTCCCGCAGGCCCGCGCCCGAGATGCGTACGAACCGAGCGCGGGCGCGCAGATCGTCGATCGTCGCCGCACCGACGTAGCCCATGCCCGCACGGAGTCCGCCGACGAGCTGGTGGACCACCGCGGCGAGCGGACCGAGCGCGCGAACGCGGCCCTCCACGCCTTCGGGGACGAGCTTGGAAAACTCGCCGACGTCCGCTTGGCCGTAGCGGTCGCGCGAGCGCCGCGCCTCCATCGCGCCAAGCGACCCCATCCCGCGGTACGACTTGAACGCGCCCTCCTCGGTCTCCACGACATCGCCGGGTGACTCATCCACGCCCGCGAAAAGTCCACCGAGCATCACGGTCCACGCGCCTGCGCCGATGGCCTTCGCGATGTCGCCGGAGTGCTGGATGCCACCGTCGGCGCACACCGGAATGCCGTGCCGGTCCGCTGCCTCGGCGCAGTCGAAGACCGCCGTGATCTGTGGCATTCCAGCCCCGGCGACGATCCGCGTCGTGCAGATCGCCCCCGGGCCCATCCCCACCTTCACGCAATCGGCACCGGCCGCGATGAGCTCCTCGGTACCCTCGGCGGTGGCCACGTTCCCCGCGATGACATCGACGCGATGCCGCGCCTTCACCTTTTCGACCATGCGCACGACCGCGGCTGAATGCCCGTGCGCGCTGTCGACCACGATGACATCCACACCCGCCCCGACGAGCGCCGCGGCGCGCTCGTCCGCATCGCCGGATACGCCCACCGCCGCCCCCACGATCACGTCCGCGTCCTTCGCCCGGCGGACCTCATCGACCTGCTCCGCGACGGTCAGATTTCGATGGATCACCCCGAGACCGCCGAGACGACCGAGCGCGATCGCGAGGCGCGCGTCGGTGACCGTGTCCATGGCGGCGGAAAGGATGGGGATGTCGAGGCGGATCGCGTTGGTGAGGCGGGTCTCGGTTGAGACCTGAGTCGGGAGGATGTCGCTGCGGGCCGGTATCAGGAGGACGTCGTCGAAGGTCAGACCTTCCTTGGCGAACTTGTCCTCCCGGGTCAATCCGCCGCCCTCACCCGAGCAAGTGTATCGGTCAGCGCGAACTAGTCGCGCTTTTGCGCAAGCTGCTGTCCGAAGGTCGTGCCGCCGCGAGTCCACGCCTCGAGCGTTTCGACCCGCTGTCTGCTCCACGAGCGCGCGCGCCACCAGAAGACGGCGGCCGCCGCGAGGCTGATGAGGCAGGCGGTGGGGAACACGATCGGCTGGAGGTCCCACCAGAGCTGGAGCTGCCGTGCCGCGATCGCCACGCCGACGAACGCGAGAAGCTCCACCTCGAAAAGCAGCACGAGGAACGTGAACGCGAATGAGGCGGCGCCATACGAGCGCCGGCGGCGGTACGGAAAGGCGATGTCGATGAGGCTGCTCACGCCGCCGGATGTTAGAGGAGAGTCGCCGCCCGCTCGGGTCCAACGCCGATCATTCCGACCGGGGCGCCCACGGTCTCCGCGATGCGATTCAGATACGCGACGGCCTTCGCCGGCAGGGCTCGACGCTCGGTCACGCCGGTGATGTCCGTCGACCAGCCCTCGAGGGTTTCGTAGCACGGACGAGCTCGCTCCAGCACGAGTGTCGTCGGCATGTCGGTCGTCCGCTTCCCGTCGAGCTCGTAGCTGGCGCAGAACAGGATGCGTTCGTACACGTCGAGAACGTCGAGCTTGGTGACGGCGAGCTCGGTGAAGGCGTTGAGGCGGTGCGCGTGCCGCGCCGCGACAGCGTCGAACCAGCCAACCCGCCGCGGCCGCCCCGTGGTCGCACCGTATTCGTGGGCGCGCTCGCGCAGCGCTGTGGCTTCGTCGCCGCGGAGCTCCGTGGGGAACGGACCCTCGCCGACCGCGGTCGAATACGCCTTCACTACTCCGATGACGCGCGTGATCTTGCGAGGCGGGATTCCGGCCCCCACGCTCGCGCCACCGGCGAGCGGATTCGAGCTGGTCACGTAGGGATAGATGCCCCAATCGAGATCGCGCATGGCGCCAAGCTGCCCCTCCAGCAGGACGCGCGCATCTTTGGCCAGCGCGGATTCGACGAGAGGGAGCGTGTCGACGATACGGTCGCCGAGCTCCGCCGCGGCGGCGAGAACGCCGTCGGCCACCTCCGTCGCATCGAGAGGGGCGTCGCGAAACCGTTCGAGTATCACGTTCTTCGTTTCGAGCTCGCGCTTCACGCGCGCGCGGAAGGTCTTCGCATCGCGCACTTCGTAGACCTGGATGCCATGGCGGCCGACCTTGTCCGAGTATGCGGGCCCCACGCCCATGCCCGTCGTACCGAGCTTCCGTCGACCGCGCTCGCGTTCGTCGAGGCGGTCGAGCGCGATGTGCCAAGGCATGACGAGGTGCGCGCGATCGCTCACGCGCAGGTTCGCGGTGGAGATTCCGCTCTTCTCGAGCTCGGCGAGCTCGCGACAGAGGAACGCGAGGTCGATGACGCAGCCGGGACCCAGAACGCAGAGCGCGTCGGGGTTGAAGATCCCACTCGGGACGAGGTGAAGCTTGAAGGTGCCGTGCTGATTGACGACCGTGTGGCCGGCGTTGTTTCCGCCCTGGAATCGGATGACCACATCCGCCTCCTGCGCCAGGAGGTCAGTGATCTTCCCTTTGCCCTCGTCGCCCCACTGTGCACCGACGATGGCCGTCACCGGCACGTGTTCGAATGCTATCCCGGTCGCTGCCCCGCGACCAGGGCTCCGAGCTTCGCGAGCTCGACAAGCGTGAGGCTGCGCGACGGCTCGGTGGTCCACCAGAGCGTGGCATCCCAATCCGGATCGTCCGCGGGATGATTTCGGAACGACAATCCGGCGCGGTCGAACTCGCGCTCGAACAACAGAGCGGCCCGCCGCTGGTGATAAGGACTGGTCACGAGGATCGCCGACCGAAGGCCGGCGGTCTTCATGAGCTCGGCGACGCGCTGGGCGTTCTCCTCGGTCGTCGCCGAGGAACCCTCTACAACGATCGCGTTTGCCGGCACACCGGCCGCAACGGCCGTCCGTTTCATGAGCTCGGCGGAGGCGACCGATGCTGGGTCGCTCGAGCCGCCGGAGAAGATGAGGACCGGCGCATATCCCTGCTTCCAAAGAGCGATCGCGCTCTCCGCCCGGGCCCCGGTGTCGCCGGAGATCGCGACGATGGCGTCCGCGTGGGCCAGCGGATCGCTCTCATCAAGCCAGTGCCCCACCCCCACCAGGAGGGCGACGATCGAGAGGGCGCCCAGGAGGAAGCCAAGAAGGAAGCGCCTCACAGGGGATGTGGATGCAGAAGAGAGGCCGGTCGGTCAGTTCGTGGAGGTCGGAACGGTCGCCGTGCGTCGCGCCTCGAAACATTCGGAGCAGTAGACGGGGCGATCGGTCCGCGGCGCGAACGGGACCTGGCCCGCGCGGCCGCAGTTCGAGCACACGATGTCGTGCATGCTCTGCGCTCTGCTCGCTGCGCGCTCCGCCTTTGCGCGGCGACGGCAATCGGGGCAACGCTGGGGCTCATGGAGCAAGCCCTTCTGGGCGTAGAACTCCTGCTCACCGGCCGTCCACACGAACGGATTCCCGCACTCCCGGCAGGTTAGGTCTTTGTCGGTCAACGCCATCGCCATACGCGCGCTCCCCGGGCGAAATCCTATGCCGGGGAGTCAAGCGTCCCGTCGGCGGGCGAAAATTGGCGGCGCGGCGATCGCCGCGCCGCCATCTCGCTCAGGGTGCGGTGATCGAACCCAGCAGCCCGTCCGACTCGTCGTTCGGACCGGCAGTGAAGAAGAGGGTTGTGGTCGGCCCGTTGTTCGCGGATCCGTGGCCGAACTGCAGTGCCCACAGGCCGTCGATCGATAGCGCCTTCCCGCCCGCGGTCCGCAGCTCTCCGCGATACTCGAATCTTCCGTTCGCCATCTCTTCATATGCGTTGATCCGGCCGTCACCAAAGTTCCCGACGAGGAGATCGCCGCTGAAGCGTCCGAAGTTCGCGGGCGCGAGGGCGAGCCCCCACGGCGCGTCGAGCTGGCCATGCTGCGCGACGCGGGCGAGCAGCACGCCCGAGGTGTCGTATGCGTCAACGAATCCCTTCCCCTGTCCGTGGATCTCGTCGGCGGCATCGGCATCCTGTTTCGCGTAAGTCACGAACACTCGCGAACCGATCGTCTGCACCCCGAACGGCGCGTAGCCGGAGGGCAGGTCCGCGTCGACGAATGCGCCGTCGCTCGTCACGAGAAGGAAGTTCGCGTCGAACACGTCGATACGGCCGTTGTGGAAGTCGGTCGCGTAGAAGCGGTCGCCTGTCGCCGTTGTCGCGAGTGCGAGTCCCTTGTAGATCGCGCCGACGCTGGATCGGTCGGCGAGGACGACGGTCTGATTCCCGGACCCCGGCCAACCGCGAACCTGACCCGCCTCCGTGTCGAAGACGAAGCGCGCGCGAGCTCCGCCCCAAAAGACGGCACCGGTCGGCTGCACCGGGACCTGGACGACGAGTGGGACGATCGACCCATCGGCGCGGTAGACGGTCGAGAGGTCGGTGCCGTTATCGGCGACCCACCAGGGCGACGTCGCTGACGCGGTAAGACCCCACGCGTTGACGAGGTTCGGGTCGGTGAACGCTGCCCTCCCCGCGACGTTCGACACGAGGGGGTGGACCGCGTAGGCGTTGTCTGCCGCCGCCAACGCCGGCATGGCCGGAACTCCCATGAGCAGGACCAGCGCGACGGGTAATGAAAAGTGCCGTAGCCAACCGAGTTTCATGTACCGCCTCCATTTCTCCCTTTGTACTTCGGACACAGAGGGAAATGGATCACGCCGTTACGACAACAAAATGCCCTCGGCGGCGGCGGTCCGCCGGAGCCCTTCGGCGAGCGTGGTCTTCGGCTGCCAGAGCCCCTCGCGCGCCGCCTTCGACGCGTTCACACAGGCACGCAACACCTCGGCTGGACGCGCCGGAGCGTGACGCACGCCGGGCGAAGGTCCGAGGATCGAGCCGAGCGCCGTGAGGAGCTCGTTCACGCTCGTCGCGACACCGGTACCGATGTTGAAGACACCGGCGTGTGTCCCGGCGAGCGCGCTCAGCACCGCGTCGACGACGTCGGCGATGTACACGTAGTCGCGCTCGTAGCTGCCGTCGCCGAAAACGGTGACGGGCTCGCCACGTTTCCATGACCCGATGAAGATGGCGATCACGCCGCCCTCGAGATCGGTCCGCTGGCGGGGACCGTAGATGTTCGCGAGACGCAGGGTCACGGCCCGAAGGTCCGACGATTCGACGAGCTTTTCCGCTGCGGCTTTGAACCTGCCGTAGTTCGATTGCGGATCCACCGGGGCGTTCTCCTCGGCGCAGACGGGCGTTTCCCCGTAGATCGCTCCACCGGTGGAGATGTTCACGACGACGGACGCGCCGAGCCGTCGCGTTGTCTCGAGCACGTTGCGCGTCCCGCCGACGATGACCCGCTCGTAGAGGTCCCTCTTCGTCATCGACTCGACGACCTTCGTCTTCGCGGCGCAGTGCACGACCGCATCGATACGCCTGCTGCCGATCTCGCGCTGGAGCGCCGAGAGATCGGCGACATCGGCGATGCGCAGCTCCGCGCGCGGATCGAGGTTCGCGCGGTCACCCGTCGATAGATCGTCCACGACCACGACGTCGTCGCCGCGTTTGAGAAGCCCATCGACCACGTGGCTGCCGAGAAAACCTGCGCCGCCGGTCACCAGGACATGCAACTCGGAGCCGCTCCTTTCTCTTGTGGACAACTCGGTGGGCGAGATGGTGGACAAAGGACCTACGCCTCGTCGGGCATCGACGCTAGCGTCTGGGGAACCGCGGTGGGCTTTCGCCGCGAAGCCATCGTGGCGGAGGCCCCCATAACTTATCGAACGCCTGTTCTAGACTACCCCGCATGACCGTCGAGACGCGCGCGCCCGACCGCCAGGTCCCGTTTGACGAAGGCGCCGAGCAGCAGGTTCTCGGAAGTCTGCTCATCGACCGCGATGCCATCTTCAAAGTGGCCGACCTGCTGCGCGTCGACGACTTCTATGTCGCGCGGCATCAACGGATCTACGACGCGGCCCAGGCCCTTCTCGAACGACGGGAGCGCATCGATCCCCTCACCATCCAAATGGAGCTCGCCCGGCGCGAGGAGCTCGACCGAGCGGGCGGCCAGGCCTATCTCCGTGCGCTCGCGGAGGGCGTTGCGACGGCGGCGGAGATCGACCGCTACGGCCACATCGTCCGCGACCGGGCCATCCTGCGACGCCTGCTCGGCGCGGCCACCTCGATCGCGGCGGACGCGTACGACGAGCCGACCGACATCGCGCTCGCGCTTGACCGCGCCGAGCAGCGGCTCTTCGCGCTCCGCGACGAGTCCGCAAATGCCCAGCTCCGCCACATCACCGCGTCCCTCCAGTCCAACTACGAGCACCTCACCGACCGCATGGAGCGGCCCTTCGAGGTGAGCGGGATCCCCTCCGGCTTCCGCGAGATCGACTACTACACCGAAGGCTTCACCGTCGGCGACCTCATCGTCCTCGCGGCCCGGCCGTCCGTCGGAAAGACGAGCCTTGCCCTCGGGATGAGCTTCAACGTCGCACGTCGCGGTCACCCGGTGCTGCTCTTCTCGCTCGAGATGGACGCGAAACAGATCGTCTCGCGCTATCTCGCGCTGAACTCGCGCATGGACCTGCTGGCGATGCGAACCGGGAACATCATCGACACCGAGGCGGCCGCCGCTCTGCACGGACTGCCGGTATTCATCGACGACACACCGGGTATCTCCATCATGGAGCTGCGGACGAAGGCTCGCCGGGCGAGCACCCACGAGAAGATCGAAGTCATCATCGTCGACTACGTCCAGCTCATCCGCGCCGGCGAGGACGACGAGAATCGCGTGCAGGAGATCGCCACGATCACGCGCAACCTCAAGTCCCTCGCCCGCGAGCTCGGGGTCGTGGTGATCGGGCTGTCGCAGCTCTCCCGCGCCGCAGGCGATTCCGGCGGGGAGCCGAAGCTTTCGACCCTGCGTGAGGGCGGCAGCTTGGAGCAGGACGCCGACATCGTGATCATGCTGTGGCGCGACCGCGAGGAGACGCCGGCCGGCGCGCCGCGGCTCATCAACGGCGCGGTGGCAAAGAACCGCAACGGTCCGACCGGCGGATTCCAGCTCCTCTTCGAGAGCGAGCAGGCGAAGTTCTTCTCCAAAGCCTCCGACGAGGGCGGTCCCCCGGCGTGACGCTACAGACCGACCGCGGCGTCAAGCCGCCGCCCGAGAAGCCCGAGGCCGAAGCATCGCTCCTTGGCGCGATGCTCATGGACGGCGCACTCTACAACGAAGTCGCGCGTGGACACCTCGGTCCGGCGGACCTATCGCGCGAGCAACATCGGATCGTGCTCGCGGCCATCGCCCGCGTTGCCGAGCGAAGCGAGCAGGTCGGATTCGCGAACGTGCAGTCGGACCTCGCCGCGCACGGTGAGCTCGACGCGATCGGGGGCTCGCAGTTCCTCGTCGGCCTCATGCAGACCGTGCCGACGGTCGCGCATGCGTCGAGCTATGCCGCGATCGTCGAACGGACTGCGCTCCTCCGCCGCCTGATCGGCGTCGCCAACGAGATCGCCCGTCTCGCGCTGACCCGCGAGGAATCGGCTGCCGCGGTGTCGGACGCGCAGGAGCTGCTGTTCGCGGTGAGCGAATCGACGCTCCATCGGGATGTCGTCCCGCTGGACGTCGCGCTTCGCCGCTACGCGGAGCAGGTCGACGCGCGCGGCGATCTTCGTGTCGGCGTCCGCACGGGAATCGAGTCGGTCGACAAGAAGACAGGAGGTCTGCAGCCTTCCGATCTGATCCTCATCGCGGGCCGTCCCGGTCTTGGCAAGACGAGCCTCGCACTGAACATCGTCGAGCACGCGGCGGTCGTTGAGCAGAAGACATGCGCGTTCTTTTCGATGGAAATGAGCGAGATGCAGGTCGTCCAGCGCCTCGTGTCGATGCTCGCGGAGATCGACGGCAACCGCATGCGCCGGGGCCGGCTCTCCACGCAGGAGTTCACCGCGATCTCCGCCGCGTCGAGCGAGCTCCAGCAGGCGCCGATATTCGTGGAGGAGTCGAGCCGCCTGACGGTGACGGACATCCTCGCGAAGTCGCGCCGTCTGCAGGCGGAGCGCGGTCTCGACCTCGTGGTGATCGACTACCTGCAGCTCATCGAAGGCGTGGGAAACGATGAGAGCCGCGTCCTCGAGGTCGCCCGCATCAGCCGCGCGCTGAAGGCGATCGCGCGCGAGCTCGAGGTTCCGGTGGTCGCGATCTCGCAGCTATCGCGGCAGATCGAGCAGCGCGGCACCGAACCGATGCTCTCCGACCTTCGCGAATCGGGCGCACTCGAGGCCGACGCCGATCTCGTCCTCTTCCTCTGGCAGAAGGATCGCAAAGACCGCGAAGAGGGCGTCGTGCGACTCAAGCTCGCGAAACATCGCAACGGACCGACCGGCGACTTCGACCTGCACTTCCAGTCGGACCTCACGCGGTTCCGCGACCTCGGCGAAACGCGCGAAGTCGTCTAGGCCGGCTCGGCCGTGACCAGGCGGCGATCCGCGAACAGCCGGACGCGTGAGCCCGCGACGTACGCCGCCGCGTAGATGACCGCGACGATGATCAGGAGCGCCTGGTAGCCGGTGACGAGCGCGGCGTATTCCAGGACGCCGCCAATCATCGCGCCGATGAGATTCGAGGCGAACGCCATGTCCGCGGTGCGCGTGTCCCGAAACGACGAGGTGAACACGAGATTCGCGAAGAACACCGGGGCGAACGCGATGACCGCCGCGGCGAGATAACGGAGCCATGCCGGATCGAAGAGCAGCGCCGACGGCGGGAGCACGTATGCGAGGACGAGCGTGGCCCCAAGACCTGAGAACAGCGCCAACCGTGGCGGCTTCGTCAGCGCGTTCACGCCGATCGCAAGGAGCACGCTCAGCAGGATCGCCGCGAAGGCCATCGCGTTGACCGTCCAGGTCGTGCCGAACAGAAGGCTGAAGATGGTGAGGCTCCGCGTTTCGAGGAGCAGGAACGCCGCGCCGAGCAGGAAGAAATGTGGACTGAAGGCGGCCATCGGCGCGGACACGATTCGCGCGGCGAGCACGGTCATCACGCCCGCCACCAGGAGGACGAATGCAAGCGCGAGGACGTAATAGGACGCGATCGCACGATCGCGCAGATACAGGAAGGGCCAATCGTCCGTCGCGGCGGCCGGGCGTTCGCCTGCGCTTGTAGGGCTCAGGAGCGACGCCTGAGCCGACACGTGGAGGACAGCCGGGCTTGCCGCGAGTACCGCGGCGGAACCGATCGGGCCGTCGTATTCGCGCACGAGCGGCTCGGCCCCAAAGACATCCGCCAGCATTCCCTCGATCTTCGCGAGAAGCCACGGCTGCCGGTAGTAGTTGTAGAGGACGAAGACCCCGTTCGGTGCGAGGTGGTCGCGCGCGCTGGCGAAGGCCTCGCGCGTGAACAGGAACGACTCCAGGCGGACGTTCGCGCTCGTGCTCACGAGCGTCAGCGAGTCGGGGAGCGCGAACACGATCAGGTCGTACCGATCCGCGCTGGAGCGAAGAAAAGCGCGTCCATCGTCGACGTACTCGTGAACGCGCGGGTCGGAGTACGGATGATCGGGATGCTCGCGCTCCCCGAGCTCGAGGATGCGCGGGTCGATCTCGACCGCGTCGACGGCCTGGACCCTGTTCGCCAGCGCGTATGCCGTGTCCGTCCCGCTTCCCGCCCCCACCACGAGCGCGCGCCCGAAGCTTCGGCCTGGGAACCACTGGTAGATCTGGTCGTAGAAGGGCTCCGCCGCGGGCTGACCCATCTGGACCGCGTGCATCGCCTGGTGCGGTATCCCGTTCACCGAGATCGTCGCGTCCGATCCCGCGGGACGCTGCACGGTGATCCGGTAGTAGGGAGACCAGAGATCCCCGCTCGCCGTTGCGCCGATCACGAGCCCGAACGTCGCGACGACAAAGGCGCCATTGACGAGGGAGAAGCGACTCAACGGCCGCGTAAGCGCGAGGCCGGCCAGAAGCAGCGCGAGGACGCCGAACCACACCGGCGGCTGCAGGCTCAGGACGGAGAGGCCCGTGAACAGCGCGATGCCGCCGATCGACCCGGTGATGTCGAGCGCGTACGCGCGGAGGGGCGGCATCGAGCGGAGGAGAGAGCCGAGCGGAAGCGCGAGCGCGCCCATCACCGCGGCGACGAGGACGAACACGAGCGGAAGCACGAGGAAGTTCGTGTCGGCCGCATGGCTCTCGGCGAGTCCGAAGAAGATCTCGCTGCTCGAGCGGATCTGCACGTCAAGCTTCGCGCCGAGGATGAGTGCGACGACCAGCAGCAGCAGCACCGGGAACGGTGACCACGACACGGTCGCGAAACGCCGTCCGAGGAGGACCCCGACACCGATTCCCAGGAAGCTCGCCATCAGGACGAAGTTCGAGAAAAAACCGATGTACGTGACGTTCGCGGGGATCCAGCGCAGCAGCACGAGCTCCACGAACAGCAGCGTCGCGCTGGTCAGGACGAGGCGCAGCCCCGGCCCGCGAAGCGCTTGGAACACGGGCTAGGCCGGCTCGATCGCTATCGTCACGTCAGCCCGGACGTCCGCCAAGAGGCGCACCTCGACCTTGTGGATTCCGAGAGACCGCAGCGGCTCGCGCATGACGATCTTGGTCTTGTCGATCTCGGCTTTCGCCTCTTTCTTCAGCGCTTCGGCCACCTCCTTGGCGGTCACGCTGCCGAAGGTCTTCCCCTGCTCCCCCGCCTTGAGCCGAAACACCAGGGTGACCTCGGCGAGACGCTTCGCGAGCTCCTCGGCGTCCTGGTGCGCGCGATCCTTCTTCGTTCTCTCGGCCTGGCGTTCCTGCGCGAGATGCTTGAGCTCACTGCCGGTCGCCTCGATGGCCAGGCCCTTCGGAAAGAGATAGTTGCGCGCGTAGCCGTCGGCGACGTCCTTGATGTCACCGGTCCGGCCGAGGCCATTCACTTCCGCCTTGAGGATGACGCGCACGCGACGCTAGGAGGAGGTGGACGCCTCGTCGAGCGCTGTGTCCTGCTCGCTGCGCCGCAGCTCCATTTCCCAGGCGAGCACCGACGCCGCGACGGCGAGGACGCCCATGACCGTGAGAGCGCCGACGATCGCGAGCAGTGCCTCGATGACGCCGAAGAAGCCGGGACCGGAGTCGCGGTCGCTCATGTGCTCTCCCTCTTCTTCCGACCGGTCGCCTTGCGACCCTGTGTCCGGAATTTGTCCACAGTAGCGCGGACGTCGCCCAGACGGTCTCCGAGGAGCCGCTCGGCCGTGGCGATGTCACGGCGGAGCTGATCTTTGTCCTGCGAGATCTTCGCCAGGTGCTCCTCGACGATGTCGGGTGGCGCACTGCGGATGAACAGGTCGAGGCCGAGCAGTACTACCGCGAGGTCGTCCAGCTGGCCGAGGACGGGGACGAAATCGGGGATGAGATCGATCGGGAAGAAGAGATACGCGCCGATCCCGACGAGGATGAGCTTCTGCTGCGCCGGGACGCGACCGTCACGCAGCAGCGCCCACACCAGACGGATGTACATCGGCAGGCGCCGGATGATGTCGACCACCTCGGTCATGTCCTTCGGAACGCGTATGCGGTTAGCCAACGTGGACCTCTCCCTGCGGGAACCGTGCCCGAAGCGCGCGCAGGGTAGGAGCGAGGGCGGCATCGCGATTGGCGGCCCAGAAGGACACGAGGTACTGGGCCTTGCCGTCCGCCACGCTGCGCAGCTCGAGAGATGGCGGCGGCTCGGGCGACACTCCCTCGACCTTCTGCAGTGCCGCGCGGAGATCCTCGGCGGTGACGGCCTTCTCGTCTGCCGGGAGGACAAGCCATGCCGACGCTCGCCGCGTCGGAAAGCGCGTCAGATTGACGACCGCGGACGTCATGAACGTGCCATTCGGCACGATGACCTCACGGCCGTCGTCGGTGCGAAGCTGCGTGGTGCGGAAAGAGATCTCCTCGACCGAACCGCTGTATCCGGCGACCTCGATCGTGTCGCCGATGCGAAACGGACGCTCGACCAGAACCCAGACGCCGGCAAAGAAATTCTTGAGGATGTCCTGCAGCGAGAGACCGATGACCAGACCGACGACGCTGAATGACGTGAGGATCCAGCCGAATGTGTCGCGGGTGTAGATGGCGACGATGGCAAGGATGCCGACGGTGATGATCGCGATCTGGGCGAGGTTGCCGATAAGGATGGTGACGTTCGCCTGGGCGCGGTTGCGAGCGAGCATCCGCATCGTCGCGCCGCGCACGCCCCTCGCGACGAGAAGGGTGATCGCGGCCACGATGAGTGCCCAGAAGGTCCGCGCGCCGTAATCGAGAATGTTGTCGCGGATGACGGAGGGGTCGAGGGGCATCGCGCGGAGAATACGTGCGCTCTTGACAAGTGAACATCCGTTCGGTTAGCCTCACTGCCAAGCGTGACAAAGCAAGACCAGCAGCGGGCGGACCGCATCCTGGCGTTCATCCGCGAAGCCGTCGCCGAGAGGGGATATCCCCCGAGCGTGCGCGAGATCGCGGAGGCGGTGGGACTCGCCTCGACGTCGGCCGTCCATCACCACCTCACCAAGCTCGAAAAGGACGGACGCCTCAACAAGGAGGCCACCCGTTCGCGAGCGCTCAGCCTCCCGGGCATGAACGGAGGTCGCGTGGTGCAGGCTCCTGTCATCGGTGAGATTGCCGCAGGTCAGCCGATCCATGCCTACGAGGACCGTTCCGAAACGATCGGACTGCCGAGCGAGCTCGCGGCGGGACGTGGACGCGAGACCTTCGTCCTGAAGGTTCGCGGCAAGTCGATGATCGAGGACCACATCGACGACGGAGACTTTGTCGTCGTCCAGGAGCAGAACACCGCGCGCGATGGTGACATCGTCGTCGCGGTACTCGAGGACAACGTCGCAACGCTGAAGCGCTTCTATAAGGAGAAGGACCGTATCCGGCTGCAGCCCGCGAACGGCGCGATGTCCCCCATCTACGCGCGGGACGTGCAGATCCAAGGGAAGGTCATCGGCGTAATCCGCAAACTGTCCTAGCTTCGTCCATCGATGCCGCCACGCGTTGCTTCGCTCACCATTCGTGAGCTGAATCGTGCTCTGCTGGCCCGGCAGTTCCTGCTGAAACGCCAGAAGATCGGCGCGGTCGACGCGGTGGAGCACCTCGCCTGCCTTCAGGGACAGTGGGCGCCGTCACCGTATGTCGCGCTCTGGTCTCGTCTTGCGGGCTTCAAGCGCGAGCAGCTCACGCGGTCCATCGACCGCGGGGAGCTCGTGAAGGCGACCCTCATGCGAGCGACGCTGCATCTCGTTTCGGCACGCGAATACCCGTCTTACGCGCTCGCGACGATGGAAGGCCGGTTCGGCGCGTGGCGCCCGCCCGGCGGGCCCGGACTGGCCGATCTCGAGGTGCTGCATGAGAAGGTCATGGCCTTTGCGGCGAAGACGCCCCGCACGCGCACCGAGATCCAGGAATTCAGCGCGGCTCACCTTCCGTCCGGCGCCGCCAAGAACGAGAGGTTGCGGAGCTGGTTCACGTGGGCCGCGCTTGCGACGAGCGGACTCGTCTGGGAGCCTTCGGGTGCGCACTTCGAGCACAGGCGGCTCGCGCGGCATGTGGCGCCGCCGGCGAAGCTCCGCAAGCCACCCAAGGCGGATGCCGCATACCACCTCGTGGTGCGGCGACATCTCGGCGCGTTCGGCCCGGCGACCGTCGCCGACATCGCGACGTGGAGCAGCATTCGCGTCGCGAACATCCGCGCGGCGCTCACACGCATGACAGACCTGCGGCATTTCACCGACGAGCGGGGTCGCGACCTCATCGATCTCGCCCGCGCACCGCGTCCGTCCGCGGACGCGCCCGCACCCGTGCGATTCCTCGCCCGGTTCGACGCGGCGATACTCGGCCACGTCGCGCCGGAGCGGACACGCATCCTGCCCGAGGCGTTCCGCAAACAGGTCATCTTCTCGGCCGAGGTGTGGACCACATTCCTCGTCGATGGCTTTGTCGCCGGCCGCTGGACGATCGCCGTGCGGCCGAAGGAGGCGGTGCTCGAGCTCCGGCCGTTCAAACCGCTTGCGCCGGCGGATCGCGCGGCGCTCGTCGAGGAGGGCGAGGGGCTCGTCCGTTTCTACGCGCCCGAGTCCAAAACGCACGGGGTCCGAGGATGACGAAGACGTCCGCCGCACGGCCGGTCATGACACTCCGCGAGCTGAACCGGGCGATGCTCGCGCGACAGCTGCTTCTCGAGCGGTCGAGAATCGGAGTCGTTCCGGCGATCGAGCGGCTCGCGGCCTTGCAGGCACAGTGGTCGCCCTCTCCGTACATCGCGCTCTGGTCGCGGCTCGTGGGCTTCCGGCGCGAGAAGCTCTGGTCGGCGATCGAGCGCCACGACGTGGTCCGCGCGAGGCTCATGCGGGGCACGCTTCATCTGGTGTCGGCCCGGGACTTCTATGCCTACGCGGTCGCAACGCAGGACCTCCAGCGCGGCGCGTGGAATCGTTTGCAGATCGGCCGGGGCGTTGACCCCAAAAAGGTCGCCGCCCTCGCGATCGCGTTCGCGCACATGCCTCGTCCGAAGGAGGACGTCCTGGAGCACATACGCGAGCGGATCGGAGGGGCGCTCGGCGGTCCCTTCAGCTGGCTGGTGTGGCGATTCGTGAGCGCCCACGCCGATCTCGTCACCGCACCTCCGGGCGGACATTGGGAGTACGGCGGCACGGATGCTCCCTACGTCGCGGCGCGCCACTGGATCGCGCGGGGCGAACGACCATCGGAAGGAGAGGCGCTGGAGACACTGGTTCGGCGGTGCATTTCGGCATTTGGCCCCGTGGCGCTCGCGGACGTCGCGAAGTTCGCGGGCCAGGCGCCGCCGCGCGTGCGGCCGACGCTCGAGGCGATGGCGCCGAAGCTGCGGACCTTCAGCGATGAGGCGGGGCGCGTTCTCTACGACCTGCCGCGCGCCATCCGCCCCAGCCCTGATGTGAGAGCGCCGGTGCGTTTCCTGCCGCGCTACGACGAGCTGCTCATCGGCTACCAGCACCGGGATCGCCTCATCGCACCGGCGCATCGGTCGGCGATCTACGCGAAGAACGCCATCGTCGAGGCCGTGGTCCTCGTGGATGGATTCGCGGCTGGGACGTGGGGCCTCGTCCGTACGAAGGGCGACGCAGTGCTGCGCGTCACTCCGTTCGCGCGTCTTCCGCCGAGGGACCGCGTTGCCGTCGAGGCCGAGGGCCGCGACCTTCTCGCCTTCCTCGCGCCAGACGCGACGACCGTTGGGGTGCGGTTCGTATGACGCGCGCCATCCTCCACTGCGACCTGGACGCCTTTTACGCGTCGGTCGAGCAGCGTGACCATCCCGAGTACCGCGGCAAACCGGTGATCGTCGGCGGCGACGGCCCAAACGAACGAGGCGTCGTGATGGCGGCGTCCTACGAGGCGCGTGCGTTCGGTGTCCGCTCGGCGATGCCACTCGCCATCGCCGGACGGCTCTGCCCGGACGGGATCTACGTGCCGGGCAACTTCGATCGCTACGTCGAAGCGTCGGACGCGGTCATGGCCATCTTCGAGGAGCAGACACCGCTGGTCGAGCCGATCTCCCTCGATGAGGCCTTTCTCGATGTCACCGCGACCGAGCACCTCTTCGGCGGCGCCATCGCGATGGCCACGCAGATCAAGCGGGCGATCCGCGAGCGCTGCGGGTTGGTCGTCTCAATCGGCGTCGCCACGAACAAGCTCTGCGCGAAAGTCGGTTCCGACCTGCGGAAGCCGGATGGCCTCGTCATCGTGCCCGCCGGCGGTGAGGCGGCGTTCCTCGCGCCGTTACCGCTCGAACGCCTCTGGGGCGTCGGCCCACGGACGCGGGAGGTTCTCGCGGGATGGGATCTTCGGACGATCGGTCAGCTTGCCGCCTTCGACCCCGCGGTGCTCGAGACACGCCTCGGCGAGCATGGAGCGGATATCTGGCAGCGCGCGAACGGCATCGACGATGGCGACGTCCAAAGCGAGCACGTGCCGAAGTCAGTGGGCCACTCGCACACGTTCGACACGAATACGCTGGATACGGCGAAGATCGAGTCGACGCTTCTTCGCCTTGCGGAAGGGGTCGGCCGGCGCCTGCGCGATCACACCCTCCGCGGGCGGACGATCACGATGACGCTCCGCGTCGCGCCATTCGAAACCCGAACCCGCCAACGCACGCTTCGCGAACCCACCGATGACGACGTCACGATCTACAGAATCGCACGTCAGCTGCTTCGCGACGCCCTCGCGGAGGATCGCGAGGGCGGTCGAACGAGCCCGGTCCGGCTCGTGGGGATCTCGGTCTCTAGCGTGAGCGCGGGGGAGCAGCTGGGATTATTCGATGCCGCCCGTCACGCGCGACTCAACGCGGCGTTAGACGCAGTTCGCTCTCGCTTCGGCGACGGTGCGCTCGATCGCGCGAGTGCACGCGAGGTAAAAGAACGGCGTCGCTTCAGCGGACACCGGTCGCGATGACCATCACACTTGTGGATATCCCTATGAAGCCTCGCATGCGACGGTGTGGAGAAGTCTGTGGAGAAGTTGGTGGACAGATCGTCTTGTTCGCGGACGATCACGTGACGATGATGCGCGAGGCCGACGAAGGCGAAGGGGAAGGAAGGGGTGGCCGAAGATCGGATCGCTCAGGTGGCGATCGATTTCATCTCGTTTTGCTTGTCACGACGGGCAGTCGATTGGCCGTTCCTGTACGACGAGATGTGTTACGTGGCTTCGAACAAGCTCTATCGAGGGCTCGGATATGAGGAGCTTCGCGAGGTCGGCCTTGACCTTGCGCTCAGCGGCCTCGTGAAGACGAGCCGAATCGCGAACGAGGTCGTGCGGCAGGTGCGCATTGGGGGCGGGTCGCTGCGAGAGGGACTCCTCGCGGCGAGCTAGAGATCATTTTGGCCACACCGGCGGGGCGGCGAGTGAAAGGAAGCGCACTCGCCGCCTCTTTTTCTTCATAATGGTGTGAGGGGAGAGCGCGAAAGCGCGCTTTTTCTATTCGGTCCCGTGGTGCAGCGGCCTAGCATACGTCCCTGTCAAGGACGAGATCGCCGGTTCGAATCCGGTCGGGACCGCAGCTTCAGCGAGTTTCCACCGCCTGCTGAGTGCCGTTTCTCTTTGGAAATCGCGCGGCCGCGATCCGCTCGGCGGTGCTTCGCTCCTGCGGTTTCATGTCCCGGCGTTCCGTGAAGGTCGCGAGGAGCGACGGCCAGTAGAAGACAAACTCGTCGAATCCCATCTCCGAGTATGAGCCTACGAATTCATCAAACGCGTCGAGCGAGGACAGAGGATCGACGCGTCTCCGGTACGCGAGAACGATGCGGCGGATCTCTCGCGGATCGCGTCCAATCTCGTGACAGTCGGACTCGAGCATCGCTACCCGCTCCCGTGTCGTCCGGATACCCTCCGCCTCGCTCACGGTCGGCACGCCGCGCTTCGGCGTCTGAGGCTGACCGCCCAGCGTTACCCAGGCATCGGCGTGACGAGCGACCAGACGGAGACTCTTTCTCCCTTCTGCGGCGACGACGAGAGGCGGTCGTGGGCGCTGCACCGGTGCCGGCAGGTGAGCCCCGGTTACCGAATAGTGCCGACCCGTGCTCGTCACGGATCGTCCGCGCAGAAGGGCGTCGAGCAGCTGAAGCTGATCCTCTAGACGTTCGACACGTTCACCGGCTGACCACTGCGCCGTCCCAAAGATGCCACTGTCCGTCGGTACGTCTCCCGCGCCGATCCCGAGCTCGACCCGACCCTTCGAGACTTGGTCCACCGTGAGCACATGCCCGGCCAGCAGCGTCGGATGCCGCGGCACGAGCAGGGCGACCAATGTGCCGAGCCGCAAACTGCTGGTCCCGTGTGCGAGTGCCGCCAGCAGCGTCCACGGCTCCAGATACGAACGATCGGACATCGTCCACGTCTCGGGGACCCAGCCCTGGGCGAAGCCGAGCCGCTCCGCCCATTGCCATTCTCGCTCGATCGCGTCGTAGTCCGGGATGGGGAAACTGAGGATGTCGAAGCGCTGGCCCCTCGGCACGGAGGCGGAGACTACTTCCTTGACCTACTCTCCGCGCCGTGAGCCCGCGCCTCGCCCTCATGATCGGCGGCGTCGCCGCTGTCGTCTTCGGGCTCGCACTTTTCGTATCGCCCGAGTCGATGCTGGCGGGGTTCGGCCTCGCGACTCCCGTCGCAGCGAAGGTGCTCGCGCGGGACGTCGGCGCGACGCTCATCGGCCTCGGGGTCATCAACTGGATGGCGCGAAACGCAACCGGCGAGGGGCTGCGTGCGCTCCTCGTCGGCAACGTGGTCGTGCAGGCACTGGAGCTTCTCATCAACGGGTACGAGATCATCGACGGCGATCTCCCAGGTCAAGCCGCAGGAGGACTCGTCATCCATTTGGCGCTCGGCGCGGTCTTCATCCTCGCGATGCGCTCAAGTCTTTCGCGCGCGTAGCACATCGCTCGCTCGCTCGCTCGAGTAACATGTCCGTTCGATACGCACGCGCCCATTCCCGAAGCGGTCATCCTCATCTTTAATCAATGGCGTGAGCAGGGGGAAGGGTCTCGCGTACTTCTTCATGCTCGCCGTCGCCCTCTCCGGTTGTGCGCAAGCCCCACGAGCAAGCGACGCCGATCTCAACGTCGCTCTCCCTGACGATCGTCCTCTTCGCGCGACAGCGCCCGTCGACATGCTCCGGTGCACCGACCGCACGACCATCCCGGCCCTCGATAACGTCACCAACGTGGCGTGGTCGGCAGATTCGAGCGCGGTCGCGATGTCGCGAATCAACGTGATCCCGTCGCACACCACGATCACCGGCTACGAAGAACAGCTCCAGCTCACGGTCTATTACCTCCGCAGCGGAAGGGTCCAGGAGATCGGGCAGGGCAGCCGACCGCAGTGGTCGGGATCGGGCGCCTACCTCTCCTATTGGCGCGACGATGGTTTGCTCTATGTCTACCTCGACGGCACGATCGCGGGGACCATCGAAGCGTCCTCTCCTGAAGTGCGGTGGAGCGGCGACGACCTGTATTTCTGGTACGACGACGAGATTCGCGTCTGGCGCGACGGCATGTCACAGACGGTTTCGCGTGTCGACTCCGACCTCATCCCGCGATATCCGCGCGACGACGCGTACTTCAGCGCGGACGCGAAACGGTTCACGGTCACGCGCTACCACCTCGACGGTACGACCGAGCGGTACGTCGGCGTGACCGCGACCGGAGGGATGACGAAGCTCGACGCCGAGGATGCCACCTTCACCGAATGGTCGCCGCGGGGCGAGGCGCTGCTCGTGCGATCGAACGACAAGCTCGCCGTCATGGACCCGGGTGGGATGGAAGAGTCGGCGCCCCTATCGAGCTTTCCCGGGACCGTGCACGAGTGGACCGCCGACGGTCGTCTCCTGGTGGGCACGGTCTCGGCGACCGTACCGGGCGGCAATGTCTTTGATCGCATACCGGTGTGGGATCCGACCGACGGGCAGGACCGAGCGATCGCGACGCTCCCCAATCTCTTCGGCACCCGCTCCTTCAGCCCGGATGGACGCTGGTTCACCGGCGTGAGCCGGACCGGCCTTTACGAGACGCAGCTCGAGCTCTACCGCTGTGGCGTTGCAAGCGGGCAGGGCGTCGACCTGCGTGCCGATCCAGCCTCCCGCTCGCGCCTCGGGCGCATCGAGGCTGCATCGCGCCGCTTCGTCCGTCCGGTCGCCGGCGCTGTCAGCCAGTTTCTTCAGGGCAGCCACACCGGGATCGACATCGCAGCTCCGTTCGGCTCGATCATCGTCGCCGCGGACGACGGCATCGTCGACGCCGCGGGCTGGGTCCAGGTCGGCGGCCGGCGCGTGTGCGTCCAGCACGCCGAGGGCATCGAGAGCTGCTACTACCACACGTCCGCCGCACTCGTGGCCATCGGCGACCGTGTCGCGCGCGGCCAACCTATAGCGCTTGTCGGCATGACCGGCGCCACCACCGGGCCGCACGTGCACTGGGAAGTCAAAGAGAACGGACGGATCATCGATCCCCTCTCGCATTAGCGTCTAGCGATGCGGGTCCTCGCCGCCCTCGTCGCGATCCTGGCGGCCGGCGTGATCGGAATGGCCGCGCTCGGCCAGTTCGCGCCCGCGACCTCACCCGTCGTCCGGAACACCGCTCGGCCTGCAGGTTCGGCGACCGCGACGGTGACGCCGACGCCGAGCGGACCGCGCACGATCACGGTCAGGCTCACCGAACAGGAGCTCACCAAAGCGGCACAGAGCTACACGCCGCTCACCGTGAGCGGGATCACCGTGACCGATCCGACGATCACGCTCGAGCCCGGGCGGCTCACGCTCACCGCGACCGGCCGCGCGTTCATCCTCGGCGGACAGATCGTCGTGGTCGCGTCCCCGCTCGTCACCGACGGAAAGGCCGCCGCGAAGATCGAGTCGGCGACGTTCGCCGGTCTGGGTCTTCCCGATTCGACGAAACAGGAGGTTGCCGACACGTTCGCGCGCGTCCTCGCGGCGAACATCCCATCGGGCGTGCGCGTCACGTCGCTGACCGTGGCCGCCGGCGCACTCCTCATTGAGGCCATCGCTGCCTGAGCCCTCGGTCGGCCCGAAATGCGATCATGCGCCATACGTAACCTGGGGAGGAACACGTGGACTGGATCGAAGAGCTCTTTGGCCTTTCTCCTGACGCCGGCAGCGGAACGCTCGAGGCTCTCATCGCCGGTGCTCTTGTCGCGGTGATCCTCGGCGTCATCTTCACGGTCCGAGCGCGGAACGCGCGGCCCTCGGAGAAACGCCGCTAGCGATCGCGGTCGATGCCCGCCGCAACACAGGACACCCTTTTCGTGACTCTCGAGGAGGCCGCCGAGGCGATCCGCACGCGCCGGATGTCGCCCGAGTCGCTCGTCGAGTCGTGCCTCGCCCGAATCGAGGCGCTCGAGCCTCGCCTCAACGCGTTCATCACGGTCACGGCAGATCTCGCGCGGGAGCAGGCGCGCCAGGCGGAGCGCGAGATCGCAGCGGGCAGGTACAAAGGCCCGCTGCACGGGATTCCCATCGCGGTGAAGGACCTGTTCGCGACACAAGGCATCCGCACGACCGCGGGCTCCCGGATCCTCGCGAACTGGGTGCCGGATGAAGACGCGACGGTCGTGCGGAAACTGCGCGACGCGGGCGCGGTGCTCCTCGGCAAGCTCGGACTGCATGAGTTCGCGTACGGCATCAGCTCCGTCAACCCGCATTTCGGCGACGTCCGCAATCCGTGGGATGTCACGAAGATCCCGGGTGGCTCGTCCGGCGGATCCGCCGTGGCCGTCGTCGCGTGCGAGGCGTACGCCGCCCTCGGCAGCGACACCGGGGGCAGCATCCGCATCCCGGCGGCGCTCTGCGGGTGCGTCGGGCTCAAGCCGACGTTCGGCCGCGCGAGCCTATTCGGGGCTGTCCCGCTCTCCTGGTCGCTCGACCACCCGGGCCCGCTCGCGCGCACCGTCCGCGACGTCGCCGTCGCGATGACCGCGATCGCGGGATACGACCCGCGCGATCCGGTTTCGGCGGACCGTCCGGTCACGGACCTACTCGCGGGCATCGACCGCGGCGCGCAAGGCCTTCGCATCGGTGTACCGACGGATCACGTGTGGGACGAGTGCGATCCGGCGATCGCAGCGGCGGTGCGCGGCGCCACCCTGGCCCTCGCAGACGCCCGAGCCGAGGTGCGCGAGATCCGCTGGCCTCGCGCCGCCGACTACGCGAAGGCCGCGAGCGCGATCCTCGGTGTGGAGGCCCGCGCGTACCACGACGGCGCGTTCCCAGGACGGTCCTCCGACTACGGCCCGCTGGTCCGAGCGCGTCTGGCGTCGCAGGGTGACGTCGACGCGGAGACCTACGCGGGCTCGATGAAGGTCCTGCTCGAAGCGCGCACCGGAGGAGCGGACCGCGATCTCGAAGGCGTCGATGTCCTCGCCATGCCGACCGTGCCCACGCGCGCCTGGACGCTCGAGGAAGCCAAGGAGATCGCGCGGCCAAGCGCGTGGACGCGGATCACGCGCATCTTCGACCTCACCGGCCAGCCGGCGATCTCGGTCCCCTGCGGCATGGACGGGGATGGCTTGCCGATCGGTCTCCAGTTCGCGGCGCGGATGTGGGACGAGGCGGCCGCGCTACGCGCCGCGCGCGCCTACGAGCTCGTTCGCGGACCGTTCCCCCTGCCATCGCTGAGTGGCTAGCGCGAACACAGCAAGGACCGCGACCGCCGTGTCGATCGGCTCGCCGGAATCGAACGAGCCGCGCACGAAGATGACGAGAAGCGCGAGGATGCCGAGGGCGAGTACCACGCAGCCGCAACCGGTCACCTCGCCGACGGTAACGCGTTCGCTAGGATCGCGCGGGGAGGTGCAGCTAATGACGCGTGATGAGGCCTGGGCCCTTCTGTGCGAGCACACGAAGTCGGAGAGCCTTCGGAAGCATGGCCTTGCCGTGGAGGCCGCGATGCGCCGCTTCGCCCGGGAGAACGGCGAGAACGAGGAGACCTGGGCGATCACGGGCCTGCTGCACGATTTTGATTACGAGCGCGATCCGCAGGGACACCCGCAGAACGGGAAACCGATCCTCGAGCAGGCCGGCGTACCGGGACCCATCGTGCATGCGATCCAGAGCCATGGCGATCACACCGGCGTCCCGCGCGTCAGCGCGATGGAGAAGACCCTCTACGCGGTCGATGAGCTTTGCGGGTTCGTGACCGCGGTCGCGCTCGTCAAGCCGTCGAAAGCCGTACGCGACGTCGATGCGACCTCGGTCCGAAAGAAGATGAAGGACAAGGCCTTCGCCCGCGCGGTGAGCCGCGACATGATGCTGAAGGGCGCCGAGGAGATGGGCGTGCCGTTCGACGACCTCATCTCCGAGGTCGTACGCGCGATGGATGACGCGGCCGAGCGCCTCGGCCTCGAGGGGACCACGACGACGTGACCGGTGACCCTCGCGGCCGCCGCGGCGCGGGTCGGCACACGCAGGATCGTTCGCGCGCGGCGGATGTGGGTGTTCACGCTCGCTTCGGTGATCCCGAGGAGCGCCGCGATCTCCTTCGTCGATAGGCCGCCCGCGACCGCACGCAGCACCTCGCGCTGACGAACCGTCAGCGCGGCGGCTGATCCGCCGCGACGCGCGAGGACGCTCCGCGCCAGGACATACCCGGCAACAACTCCGACCACCATGGAAGCGGCGCGCTGCACCGTGAAGGTGAGCGGCCGCTACTTGCGGTTAGCTCGCGCGCTTCAGGGTGCGACGTTCGTTGGAGCGGACGACCTCGTGCTCGAAACGCTCGAGGAAGAGCTGCCCACCGCAGCGCGGGCAGAGGGGTTGGTCGCCGTCGTTCCAGACGGGCGCCTCCCGCCCGCGGAAGCTGTCGTACGCCGTGCGCAGTTGCTCGACGGTGGGCCGGCGCGCGCTCGTCGGTACGAGCACCTCGCCCAGGCCGTGGCCGCAGAAATAGCAATAAAGCTCAGCTCGAAGGGCCATTTGTCGCGAAACCTCCAGTGAGGAAAACGGTCAAGACCGATCCTTTGTTCCAATACCGTCGATCGGCCTTTCCGGTTTCTGTATCCCTAGATACGCATCACCGGGCGCGGCGGTTTTAGTTTGCCGCTGTTTCTTAGAGGCTCTTTAGCTGGCTTCGCCCTCGAGAGACACGAGCGGGCTGGACGTCTCGCGGAGATAGGTCAGCTGGCGGATGACGCCGCGAGGAATGATGTGGAAGTCGTTGTGCCGGTAATCGCGACCCTCGTTGGTGATGTCGTAGTCGCCGACCACGACGACGTATTCGGGGGTGTCCTTCCAGAGGAGTCCGCAGGTGAGCTTTCGCAGACGGTATGGCTCGAAATCCTCGGGCAGCGCGGTCCGCGAGTAGGCGGTGATGTCCTCCCACTCGACGGCGACGAGCGGCGCCGCGACCTGATCCACTGCCCTTCCCTCTACGACCTTCCTAATCGTTCGCTTCTCGGTACAAAGAGGCTCCGGAACGGAACCTCCCCGTACAGTTCGCGACGATATAGAGCGGCCCATACGTGTCAATGGGAAGCGACGGTGGATCGTGATCGGAATCGGATCATGCGCGCCGAGAGAGGTCCTGACCTCGGTTCCTCGCTCGCTCAGCGTGCCGCCGATGAAGGTCGTTATGTTGCCTGCCTGCCTCTTGCGATGAGCTCCGCGACCTTCTGTCCGCCCTTCTTGCCGATCTCCTCGAAGTGCTCGTGTCCGTATTTCTCTGAGACGGTGTCGCCACCGATCTTTCCGATGCGTCCGTAGAAGCGCGGTCCGTAAAGCTCCTTCACTTTCTGACCGCCCTGCTTTCCAATCTGTTCGTAGAAGTCGGAGCCGTGACGCTGCGCGGTCGTCTTGCCGCCCTTCTTGCCGATCTGCTCGTAGAACTCCGGGCCATGTCGCTGCGCCGTCGTCGCGCCCCCGCGGCGACCTGCCTCGGCGACCGTCATCGCTCCCTTGTTCCGCGTCATCGCATCACTCTTTCTCTCGCCCATCGAAGTTGGCCGTGTGCTGCCCGGGCTAGATGGCAAGGGAGGCTGCAAGTCGTATGCCAGCGCTCGCCAGCCCGGTGAGTACCCGGGCGGTTAGGCGGACGGTCGGGGGACACTCATGGCCCGATCCGCATCGAAAGCGTGCAGAGATCGGGACAGCCCATCGCGATGTGGGTGGCATACGAAAGATCCAGCGTCCGGCCCGCGATATAGGGTCCGCGGTCGATCACCGGCACGGTCATCGTCCGCCCGCGGTACTCGAGCACGACGAGCGTGCCGCAGCGCAGCGTGCGATGCGCGACGCCGATGATCTCGGGTGTGTACGTCTGACCGCAGGCGGTGCGGTTTCCGTAGAAGCCGGGCCCGTACCAGGACGCGACCACGATGCCGCCAGTCGGCGGATCCGGAAGGGAGGGAAGTGTCGCGACCGCAACCGGTGCGCGTGTCGGCGTGGCGGTCGGCGCGGGTGTGGGCTCGGGCGTCGCTACGGGTTCCGGTTCGACGGTCGCGACCGGTGTGGCCTCTACGCCGCGAACGACCTCAGCTCGCGCCACGTCGCGCACGCGTTCGGGTGTGATCCCGGCGGACTCGACCGCGGCCGTGGCAAAGGCGCGCGCAACCGATATTGATCGCACCTCACCCGCGAACGATGGACGCAGGAACGGCACGAGGAAACCGAAGAGGAACACGAACACGCCCGCCCTCGCCAGCGCTCCCCGGAACATGGGTCCGACGCTTTGCAGGACCGATTCCACAATGTGTCGATTTCGTGAACACCCCACCGACCAATAAACACCGCGTGCGGGAGCTTGGTCGCTCGGCCGCTTTGGCTTTCTCGCGATACGAGATCGTTACGTCGGGTAATCGGGCTACGCGGTGGTGTCGACCGCCTACGCCGGTGCGGCGATCACCACGAAGCGCGGATCGTCCCGGTTCGGTCCCGTGGAGGTCTGGAGTGTGAGGCGCTCGTCACCCGAGGACTGGATCCAGCTCGTGTCGGCCGGGGGCACGCGAGGATGGACCTCGGTGACTACAAATTTGAGTTCAGCGCCCGCCGGCGTCGTGACCGTGACCTGGTCGCCGACGCGCGCGTTCCAAAGCGACAGGAACATCCCGCGACGCGCGTGCGCGTAGATGTAGCTATTCCCGAACGTTCCCGGTATTGCCGTCCCCGGCAAGTGGAACGCGAAATTCTCCGGCGTCTGCTGCACGACGACGTCGCGTTCGACGTCCCCCTCCGCGATCGGCAGATCGATGCCGAGACGCGGCATCTGGATGCGGTAGCCCTCGGGGATCGGTCCGATCGCTTGCACCTCGGGGGTGGACGAGGGTGAAGCGATCGGAGCCGTAGCGCCGGCGGTCGGACTCGGTATTGCGACCGGGGCAACGGAGCCGGCGCGAGGCAGGCCGCCGCTCGCGACGAGCGCGACACCGACGGCGAGCAGCAGGGCTCCAGCGAGCGCGACGAGCGGACGAGGCATGAGGCTATTCTCGGGTGCAGAACGGATGCCGAGCGAACGAGCGAGCTTCGCTGACCGGCGGAAGCGCGCGGCTTCAAAGCTGCGCGAGCAGGACTTCGGCGCCCTTCTCGTGTCGCCCGGGGCCGACCTTCAATACCTCGCGGGTTACCAGCTCTTCACGAGTGAGCGGCTCACCTGCCTGGTGCTGGATCGCGACGGGAAGGCGACCCTCGTCTGCCCGGCCTTTGAGGCGCCCCGCGCGGCGGTCTCGGCGCCGGACATCGAGCGGATGACCTGGGGAGAGACCGACGATCCCTACGCGATCGTCGCGTCGCTCGTTCCGCCCTCCGGCACCGTGGGGGTCGCCGATCAGATGTGGGCGACGTTCTTTCTGCGGTTTCAGGACGCGCTGCCGCGTCGCGGATTCCGCGTCGCCTCGTTGATCACGCGGAGTCTCCGCATGCGCAAGGACGCTGCGGAGATCGAAGCGCTGCGCGCGGTATCCGAATCCGCCGATCGCGCGTACGCGCGCATCCTCGAGCGCCCTTTCGCGGGTCGGACGGAGCGCGAGATCGGCGCCGATTTGGCCGAGCTGCTTCGGGCCGAAGGACACGATGAGGTCGGATTCACGATCGTCGGCTCGGGCGCGAACGGAGCGTCACCGCACCACGAGGCCGGGGATCGCCGCATTGCCGGGGGTGACACGGTTGTCCTCGATTTCGGCGGTGCGATGCGCGGCTATCGCTCGGATATCACCCGCACGGTCCATGTGGGCAAGACCGCGGGACGCGAGGAACAGAAGGTCCACGACGTCGTCCGGCGCGCGCAGGAGGCCGGCTACGCGGCCGCGCGAAAGGACGCTTCGGCCGAGTCGGTCGACGCGGCGGCGCGGCGCGTGATCGAAGAAGCCGGCTTCGGCGAGTTCTTCATCCATCGCACCGGCCACGGGATCGGTCTCGACGGACACGAGCACCCGTACCTCGTCCGTGGAAATCGGGAACGTCTCGAGCCGGGCATGGCTTTCTCCATCGAGCCCGGCATCTACCTCCCCGGTCGCTTCGGAGTCCGCATCGAGGACGTCGCGGTCATCGACGCCGATGGATCGGCGCAGCCGCTGAACCTGGCGGACCACGCCTTCGCGACCGTGGCCTGAACCATGCGTTTCGCGGTTGCCGTGCTCGGCGCCGGGATCGCTCAGATCTTTCCGTACCTGCGCCTCGATCAATGGATCGGCGTCGGAGGCGCGCTCGCGCTCCTGTATATCGGGTTCGCGGCCCTTGGAGCGGGTTTCTTCGCGGGCCGACGCGGCGCCTTCGCAGGAGCTCTCTCGGTCCTCGTCGGCGCATTTCTGTACGCGGTCGTGGCGGGACTCACGCAACCCGGCGGAGACCCCGGAGCGTTCGCGTCCTTTTTCCTCCGCATTCCGATCGCGGTGTTCCCGTTCATCCTCCTCGGCGCGTTCGCGGGATGGCTCGGAGGCGCGGTCCGCGCACGCGCGGTAACGGCGCGACCGTGAGCTGGCCGCGCGTGTTCGCGTCGGTCGCCGCGAGCGCGGTCGGACTCGCGTTCTGGTGGGCCTTGACCGAGCCCCTGCCGGTGCCGCCGGTGATCCTCCTCGCTGTCGCGGGCGCGATCCTGTTCTGCGCCGGGCTCATCGCCGGAAATGGAGGGGCCATCGCGGCCCCCGTCGCCTTGCTCTTCTCGCTCTTCCTCGGCAGCATCATCGCGACGCAGCTGCACCAGGCCTTTCGCCCGCAGACCGCGCCCGTCGAGGAATTCAACGGGCTCATCTCGCTTCACGTTCCTGAGGTGCTCGCGCCGCTCGCGATCGCGATCGTGATCGGCGCCGCGGGCGGGTGGCTCGGCGAACGGCTTGTGCCGGGGGGGCGGTGGGAGGCCCCGCCGCGACGCTAGCGGACCAGCGGCTGCGCCGCCTCCAAGGCCCATTGAGAGATGGAGTTGGGCAGGATGCCCAGGACGATCACGGCGAACGAGGCTATTCCGAGGCTGACCGAGAGCGTGCGACCCGAGACAAGCCGCGGCTGCTTCTCCTCGGGGTCATACATGTACATCCGGACGACGACTCGCAGGTAATAGAAGGCGGCGAGCACGGCATTCAGCGCGATCACGACGGCGAGCCACGCGAGCCCTGCGTCGAGCACCGGCTGAATCACCACGAACTTGGCGACGAAGCCGATCGTCGGCGGGATACCGGTGAGCGAGACCAGGAAGATGGCGAAGGCGAGGGCGCCGAGAGGCTGTCTGCGTCCGAAGCCGTTCAGCTCGTCGAGCGACGCTCCGCGCGTCCCTTCGAGGTCGAAGTACAGAAGGCACGCGAAGGCGCCAAGGTTCATGAGCCCGTACGCGAACACGTAGAAGAGCACGGCCGCGCCGGCACTCGGCCCCGCTTTCGCGGCAGCGACCGCCGCGAGGATGTAGCCGGTGTGCGCGATGCTCGAGTACGCCAGCATCCGTTTCGTGTTCGTCTGCGCGAGCGCGACGATGTTGCCGCCCGTCATCGTGACCGCCGCGAGTATTGCCAGGACCGCGCTCCAGTCCACGCCGAGCGGACCGAGCGCGCCCATCAGCACGCGAAGGATCGCCGCGAAGGCGGCCGCTTTCGGCCCGACAGACATGAAGGCCGTGGCGGGCGTGGGTGCCCCGTCGTACGCGTCGGGAGTCCACTGGTGGAACGGAACGATCGCGGCCTTGAAGCCCAGGCCCACCGTGACAAGCGCGAGCGCCACGATGGTGGGACCGTTCGCGATCCCCTGCGCCGTGAGGACGTTTGCGATCGTGACGAAGTCCGTCGCCTTCGTGACTCCATAGAGCCACACGAACCCGTAAAGCAGGAGGGCGGAGCTGAAGGCGCCGAGGAGGAAGTACTTGATCGCGGCCTCGTTCGCGAACCGGTCCGTCCGCTGAATCCCCGCGAGGACGTAGATCGGAATGGTCATCGTCTCGAGGCCGATGAAGAGGGTGATGAGATCCGAGGAGAGCGCGATCGTCATCGCGCCGACCGTCGAGAAGCAGATGATCGCGTAGTACTCGCCCGCGGGCACACCGCGGCGCGCGAGGTACGCGGGCGAGATCGCCGCGGCGAAGATCGCAAGGAGGACGAAGACCGCCCGGAAGAACGACGTGAAGGCGTCGATCGTCACGAAGCCACGGAAGTATTGCGCGGCCGGCACCACGTAGAAGACCGAAGCGAGGGCCACGACGAGGCCGGCGATCGTGAGCAGCGGCAACGCGATCGCCGCACGGCGCCGATCAAGGACCGCATCTGCGACGAGAACGATGAGCGCGACCGCGGTCACGATGATCTCGGGGTAGACGGCGGCGATATCGGCGCCAGTCACGTGATCAATGTCCGCTCAGTCTCATTTGAAGGCGACCACCACGAATGACGGATCCGTCGCCAGACGGATGACCCGATCGAGGGAAGGCTCGATGTACGCGATGAAGGGCTGCGGGACGACGCCGAGAACCACCGTGAGCAGCAGCAGCGGCAGCGCGCAGGCGATCTCAAGGCGTGAGAGATCGGGCAGCGCACGGTATGCCTCGCGCACGGGCCCATACATCACGCGCTGGAACATCCAGAGCAGATAGACAGCAGCGAGGATCACGCCGATCGCGGCGAGCGGTCCCCAGAAGAGTCCACCAAGTGGCACACCGCCAAACTTGAATGTGCCGAGGAGCACGAGGAACTCGCCGACGAATCCGTTCAGGCCGGGCAGTCCCAGCGAAGCCAGGACAAATACGCCGAAGAAGGTCGTGAAGAGCGGCCACATGTTCGCGAGGCCGCCGAGGTCCGCGATCATCCGGCGATGCGTCTTTTCGTACTGGATGCCGACGAGAAGGAAGAGCGCGCCGGTGACGAAGCCGTGGTTCAGCATCTGAAGCACAGCACCGACGCCCCCCTGAAGATTGAGAACGAAGATCCCGAGCGTGACGAAGCCCATGTGCGCCACCGACGAATAGGCGACGAGCTTCTTCAGGTCCTTCTGGACGGCGGAGACGATCGCCCCGTACAGGATCGCGATGACCGACAGGACGATGAGGACCGGAAGCCACGCCTGGACACCGATCGGGAACAGCGGGAGCCCGAAGCGGAGGAACCCGTAGCCGCCGGCCTTCAGGAGGACGCCCGCGAGGACGATCGAACCCGCCGTCGGCGCCTCGACGTGCGCGTCCGGCAGCCAGGTGTGGAACGGGACCATCGGCATCTTGATCGCGAAGGCGAGCGCGAAGGCGAGGAAGACCCAGAACTGGAAGTCGGCCGGAAAACGGCCGCGCAGCTCGATCAGGTCCGGCAGCGAGAGCGTCCGCGAGCCGGACGCGTCCGCCGACTGGAGATATACGGCGACGATTCCCACGAGCATGAGCAGCGAACCCGCGAGAGTGAAGATCACGAACTTGAGCGTTGCGTAGATGCGGCGCGGTCCGCCCCAGATGCCGATGATCAGGTACATCGGCACGAGCATCAGCTCGAAGAAGATGTAGAAGAGGAACAGGTCGAGCGCGATGAACACGCCGACCATGCCGACCTCCAGCAGGAGGAAGGCGGTCATGTATTCAGTGATTCGCGTCTTGATCGCCCCGCCGCTGGAGTAGAGGACCGCGATGAACGTCAGGAGGGTCGTCATCGGCACGAGAAGCACGGAGATGCCGTCGACCCCGACGAGATAGCTGATGCCGAGGCTCGGCAGCCACTCAAGCTTCTCGACGAGCTGGAAGCCGGCTTCCCCGATGACGAACAGTTTGACCAT